>Ga0224512_10002648_pt1 | contig 16235 bp, 12 predicted proteins | sample SF_May12_sed_USG_4_FD_169103 | JGI IMG/M metagenome (GOLD analysis project Ga0224512, IMG submission 169103) | Sediment microbial communities from San Francisco Bay, California, United States - SF_May12_sed_USGS_13 | ecosystem: Environmental > Aquatic > Marine > Sediment | place: USA...
TGGGCGGGATGGGACCGAGGTACCGGACAGGGCGTCGAGGCCCCTTGGAGCGCCGATTCTCGAGGTGCGGAGACGAGCACCGCCGACCTCTCGGAGCGCTCTTGGAGCCGAGGGCTTGTCGGGGGCGGCTTCGGCGGCAGGTTCGGCCGCGATCTCGGCTTCGATCCTCGACCAGAGATCGATCGGTGGCGCCTCGAGGTGCATGTCTCGAGGAGTCAGCTCCCGGGCCAGTCGGCCGAGTTCGTCCTCCAGGCGGAGCAGATCGCTCTCGGGCGTGCCGCCGCCGGAAACAGGAGTGAGTCCGTCAGCCACGGCCCGCCTCCTCCGGTTCGAGAGTGTCTTCGAGATTGCGACGGAGCTTCAGCAGGCTGCGGCGGATGTCGCTCTTGACGGTACCGAGGGGGATGCCGGTCCGGGTGGCGATTTCCTCGTGCGTCAGCTGATCGTAGAACGAAAGCTCGACGGCTTTGCGGGCCCGCTCGGGGAGTTCGGTCATTGCCTGAGCGAGCACCATCCGGTCGGCGATGCGGCCGATCGAGATCTCCGCCTGAGCCGGGTCGGGCGGCGGCTCACCGTCGTATACCGAGACGGTTTCGGGGCGCCGAGACCGGTGTCGGTAGGTGTCGACCACCCGGTTCTTGGTGATGGACATCAGCCAGCCCCGCAACGAGCCCTTGTCGGGATCGTAGCGGTGGTGGGAACGCCAGGCCGACACGAAGACCTCCTGGGTCACATCGCGAGCCGTTTCGGCGTCGAGGCGGCGACGGCAAAACGAGTAGACGAGCGAACCGTGGGCATCATAGGCCTCTGCCAGGGCACCTGGTCCACCGTCACGGAAGCGCTCTTCCAGACTAGACACGCGGACAGGTCCCCTTCTCGGCGAGCCGACGATACCGAACGGAGTCGGTTGACGGAGTTGGAGCGCTGCTGTCACACAAGCTGAAACGCTGATCAGCGTGGTTTGGATGCATCGACCACCACCATTTTTCTCCCCGAGCCGGCGAAATTTTCAAACTTTGTCGATCCTGGTGCATCCACGCACCACCCCTCTCCGTAGCAGGGGACGTCAAGGCACACTCGAAAAGCCTTGTCCCACAAACCTTCAACCTGGAGAGAGTAACCATGAAGAAATCGATCTTTGCCGCTCTGGCGGCTATTTTAAGCCTGCTCTTGCTTGCCGCACCGTCAAGCGCTCAGAGCGACGGAGCCCGGATACACCTTATACACGGTATCCCCGGGGTCGACGTCGACGTCTTCGTTGACGGAGCCGCCGTGTTCGAGGGCTTTTCCTTCTCCGACACCCAGGATCTGTCGAGCTTCGCCGGACAGACCCTGGCGGCTGTCGAAGTAAAGGCTGCAGGTGCTGATGACGTACTCATCGACGCCGGCGACCTCGCCCTTCCGGCGTCGGGCAACTACACGGTCTTCGCCCACCTGGATGCCGATGGCAACCCGGCGATCGCTGTGTTCGAGAACGACGTCTCCACCATCGAGGCCGGTAACGGTCGACTGGTTGTCCGTCACGCTGCAACCGCTCCGGCTGTCGACGTGAAGGCCAACGGTGAGGTCGCCTTCACCAATCTGGCCAACGGCGGCGAGGCTTCGGCCGACCTGCCTGCCGGCACCATCAGCGCCGAGGTCGTTCCGACCGGAGCGGATGAGCCTGTCGTCATCGGCCCGGCCGACCTGCCCGTCACCGAGGGTGCCTCGCTGATCGTGTACGCCACCGGCTCGCTCGACGATGGCCTCGAGGTCATCACCGAGTCGATCACCGACCTCGGTCCGACCCCCACCGTCGTCAACACTGGTGACTCCCCCGTCGACCAGGGTCTGCCCATGGGTCTCGCCCTCGCCGCAGTCGCCGGCGCCGTCGCCCTCCTGGGTGGTGGCTCGGTTGCCCGCCGTCTGCTCACCACGCAGGCCTGATCCGGTGCCGTTGGTGTTCGACCACTACGGCCCGACGGCATGAACTCCCTCCGCTGGGTGGCATTGGCGGTCGTCGTCTTACTCATGACGGCGACCGCCTGCCAGCGGGGTGACGACACCGGGTCGACCTCCGCCGATCCCGCCACGGCAGCACAAGCCGGGTCCTCCTCGGCTGATTCAGAGCCCGCCCCGCAAACCGGCTCAGTGGCGACCGACGAAACACCGGCTCGTCTTGCGCTGGCGGATGAGGACCTCTCGCTTCCGCCGGCCCGGGGCATTGACGAACTGGCTGCGGCATCGGCCGCAACCGAACCCGTCCCGACCACCATCTCCATCGAACGCCTCGGACTCAACGGCACCACCGTCCGGGCCGTCGGTGTCGAGGAGAACGGTGAGATGACCGTACCGCCGCCGCTGGATGTCGGCTGGTACCGATTCGGCCCGACTCCCGGTGAGGCCGGCTCGGCCGTCCTGGCGGGGCACATCGCCTCCCAGGGCATCCCCGGGGCCTTCCGGTACCTTGATCGACTCGAACCGGGTGATGCCATCACGATCGGGTTCGACGATGGATCCTCACAGACGTTCGTCGTCGACGAGCTGTTTCAAGTCGACAAGACCGATCTCCCCTTCGACGATCTGTTCGCCCGATCGGGCCCGTCGAAGTTGGCCCTCATAACCTGTGGCGGCGAGTTCGACTACGACGCCCGAAGCTATGAGGACAACATCGTCGTGACGGCGTCTCCGGTCACCGGGTAGCCGGAGCCCGGCACCGCCTACCCGCCGTCAGCCTGGAGAGCGGCATGAGCCGCCGCAAGGCGGGCCACGGGGACCCGGTAGGCCGAGCAGCTGACGTAGGCCAGGCCGAGTCGTTGGCACAAGGCGATGGAGGCCGGCTCGCCTCCGTGCTCGCCACAGATGCCGACGACGAGATCGGGTCGGGTGGCTCGACCCTCGTCGGTTGCCAAGGCCATGAGCCGCCCCACTCCCCGCTCGTCGAGTGTGCGGAACGGGTTGTCGTCGATGAGCTGATCGGCGAGGTACTCCAGCAGGAACTTGGCCTCGGCATCATCGCGGCTGATGGCCATGGTCGTCTGCGTGAGGTCGTTGGTCCCGAACGAGAAGAACTCGGCATGGGCGGCGATCTCGGCGGCGGTGAGCGCCGCCCGCGGCACCTCGATCATCGTACCGATGGAGATGTGATCGATCGAGTCGTCCCGTTCGGCGAACACCTCCTCCATCTCGTCGCTGATCAGCGCCCGGGCCGCCTGCATCTCGGTGGCGTGGCTCACCAGGGGAACCATGATCTCCGGCTGCACGTCGATGTCCTCGGACTTCGCCTCGAGGGCCGCCTCGACGATGGCCCGGGTCTGCATCCTGATCAGGTCGGGAATCTGCAGCCCGAGCCGAACGCCCCGCAGCCCGAGCATGGGGTTGGCCTCCCGCAGGTCCTCCACCCGGTTCCGAAGCCGGCGGGTGGCGGTCATCTGATCGACGAGGTCGTCCATCTGGGCCAGATCCGACGCCTTCAACAGGCGGATACGGAGATCGGCGATCCGTTCGCTCAACTCGTCGAAGCTGGGCAGGAACTCGTGCAACGGCGGATCGAGCAGGCGGATGATCACGGGCAGGCCGTCCATGACCTTGAACATGCCGAGGAAGTCGGCCCGCTGCAGGGGTAGAAGATCGGCGATGGCCTCCCTCCGCTCAGCGGAGGTCGGGGCGGTGATCATGGCATGCATGATCGGCAGGCGGTCGGCGGCGAAGAACATGTGCTCGGTTCGGCACAGCCCGATTCCGGCTGCGCCGTAGCGGCGGGCCCGGGCGGCCTCGACGGGATCGTCGGCGTTGGCCCGAACGCCGAGTGTACGGAACTCATCGGCCCACTCGAGCAGCGTCGTCAGCCACGGGTTGTCGATATCGGGATCAACGGTCTCGATTCGCCCCTGGTAGACGTGGCCGGTGGTTCCGTCGACCGAGATCGGATCGCCCTCGTTGATCTGGGTACGGCCGACCCACAGGGTTCGAGCGGAGAGGTCGATCTCGATCTCCGACGCACCGACGACCGCCGGTTTGCCGAACTGACGAGCCACCAGGGCGGCGTGGCTGGTTCGCCCACCACTGGAGGTGAGGATGCCTGCGGCGGCCAGCATGCCGTGAACATCGTCGGGTTTCGTGTCGGGCCGGACCAGGACGACCTCCCTGCCCTCCGACGCCCACCGTTCCGCCAGATCCGGGTCGAACGCCGCGACACCCACGGCAGCACCGGGCGAGACGTTCAGGCCCGTGGTCAGCGGCTCGGCGGACTCGATCGCAGCCGCCGCGAACTGGGGGTGGAGGAAGATGTCGATCTGGTCGGGACTGACCCGGAGCACCGCCTCCTGGCGGGAGATCAGGCCCTCGTCGGCCAAATCGACGGCGATCCGGACGGCGGCCTGCGCCGTGCGCTTTCCGGTTCTCGTCTGCAACAGCCACAGCTTCCCCCGCTCGACCGTGAACTCCATGTCCTGCATGTCGCGGTAATGACGTTCGAGGCGTTTGGCGATCTCGGCAAACTGTCGGGCGGCATCCGGCAGCTCGCTCTCGAGCTGGGAGATCCGCTTGGTGGGACGAATGCCGGCCACGACGTCCTCCCCCTGGGCGTTGAGGAGGTAGTCGCCCTCGAGGCGATCCTCGCCGGTGGTGGCGTCGCGGCTCATCGCCACGCCGGTGGCGCAGCCCTCGCCCATGTTGCCGAACACCATCGTGACGACGTTGACCGCCGTTCCCAGGTCATGGGCGATACCGGCCGCCTCCCGGTAGTCGTGGGCCCGCTTGCCGGCCCAGCTCTCGAAGACCGCGGTCGTGGCCAGCTTGAGCTGCTCGAACGGCTCGTCGGGAAACGGTTCCCCCGCCCGCCTGCTGATCACCGACTTGAACGACGATATGACGTCGCGCCAATCGGCGGCGGTCAACTCCTCATCGCTCGCCACGTTGCGGGCCCGCCGCTTCGACCGCAGGACGGACTCGAACGCCTCGTCGGGAACACCGAGCACCACACCGCCGAACATCTGCAGCAGTCGCCGGTAGGAGTCGAGGACGAACCGCTCGTCGCCGGTGGCGGCGATCATGCCCTCGACGACCTTGTCGTTCAGGCCGATGTCGAGGACGGTGTCCATCATGCCCGGCATCGAGAACCGGGCACCGGATCGGCAGGCGACGAGCAGGGGCCGGTCGGGGTCGCCGAATCGTTTGCCGGTGGCCTCCTCCAGGCGTTCCAGGGCCTCCATGACCTGATCCCAGAGTCCGGCCGGCACCTGGCCGCCGCCATCGGTATAGGCGTTGCATGCCTCCGTGGTGATCACAAAGCCTGGAGGCACCGGAATCCCGAGACGCGTCATGTCGGCCAGGTTGGCGCCCTTGCCGCCGAGCAGGCCGCGAACGGCCTCCCAGTCGCCGCCGACGTGGCGCTGAGCCTCTTCGATCTCGTCAAAGGCATACAGCCACTTCTTTGCGGACATCACGACCCCTCTCGTTGCGGCGATTGTCATTGCCTCGTTTGCCGGGTCCACACTAGACGTCGATCGGCGCGGGGAGGAAACCGCCCGCGGGCCCATGCCACCGCCCGGATCGACTTGTCGTCGAAGCAGCCGACTACCGTCGATTGCATGCTCGTCGAATCGCTCCTACCGTTGGGCAAGTTGGACCCGGGCCTGCGGGAACCGGCCAACCCGTTGCGAATCGAGGAGGTTGCGACGCTGGCTCCCGTGGCCGAGGCGGCAGGGCTCGATGCCATCCTCGTCGAGGAGACCAAGGACGACCCGTATCAGCTCCTGGCGCTGGCCGCCGGCGCCACCTCGTCGGTCGGTCTCGGCACGTCGGTGGCCATGGCCTTCCCCCGCAGCCCGACGATCACGGCCATGTCGGCGTGGTCGCTGCAGAAGTTGTCGGACGGTCGGTTCAATCTGGGCCTCGGCACACAGGTCCGGGCCCACGTCGAGCGACGCTTCGGCCAGAAGTGGTCGGCTCCGGCTCCGTGGATGCGCGACTACATCCGGGCCGTTCGGGCCGTTTGGGACTGCTGGCAGAACGGCACCCGCCTCGATGTCGACACCGAGCACTACCGGCTCGACCTCATGGTGCCGCTGTTCAACCCGGGTCCGATCGAACATCCGGAGATTCCGATCACCGTGGCCGCCATCGGCCCCAACATGTGCGCCGTGGCCGGCGAGGTGGCCGACGGTGTGCGACTCCACCCGGTTTGCACGGCGGCCTACATCGACGCCGAGGTCCTGCCTGCGGTGACGAAAGGAGCGGCCCGCGCCGGACGCGATGTCGGGGAGGTCGAGATCTGCCTCAAACCTCTCATCGGAACAGCCCCCGACGCCGAGACCCTCGAACGGGTCAAAACCACCGTGCGGGAGCGGGTGGCGTTCTATCTGTCCACGCCGACCTATCGACGGGCCTTCGCGGTCCACGGCTGGACCGACGTCGCGCGGGAGGCGTCGACCCTCGCCCGGGATCAGCGCTGGGACGACCTTCCGAGCCTCGTCGACGACGACATGCTGCACACGGTGGCCACGATCGGGACCTACGACGAGATCGGGGCGAGACTGCGCCAACGGTTCGGCGGACTCGTCGACCGTGTCGAGTTCTCGATTCCAGTGAACGACGAGAACGACGGCGCCAGGCTCCGGGCGCTCATCGCCGAACTCCGCTGAGGCCGGCTCCCCCACCGGCGGGCGCGAAATCACCGTGGCGACGGTCAGGCGGTTTCGACGATGCGAAGAACAGGAAGAACAGGCCGGCCGCCCCGACCAGAGCGGCGTTCATGGCGATGGCGAACGGAATCGACACGAGGTCGGCCACCGCACCGCCGACAACCGGTGCGGCGACGACCCCGAAATCGCCGGCCGTTCGGTACAGGCCCATGGCCTGACCCCGCCGATCCTCCGAAACCAGGTCGGCCACATAGGCCGCCGGAGCCGGACCGGTGATGCTCGACCCGACTGCGGAGATGGTGAGTCCGGCGATGAACACCGTCAGGGTGTCGGCGATGGACACGACACCGATTCCAACCGCCATCAGCAGGGCGGTCGGGACGATGATGACCTTCCGGTTGAACCGGTCGGCGGCCCAACCAGCCGGACCGATGAGCACGATCCCGATGAAACCGAGCGCGGTGAACAGAGCGCCCAGGTCGTCGACACCGAGTCCGAACTCCTGGTTGAGTTGCAGCGGGACCAGTGTCTGGCGAACCCCGGCACGGATCGAGAACACGGCGAAGGAGACCAGGCCGACCGCGATGAAGTCGATCGATCCCAGGACCGACCAGCGTGATACCGTCGTAGGGCCCCCCGACGACTCCGAGCCGGCCAGGGGCCCCGCGGCGAACTCGTCGCCGGACTCCGCACCTCGCTCCACCAGCGTCTCGGGCAGGCGGATGTAGCCGTAGACGGCGGTCAGCAGCGCAGCGGCTGCCACGACGAGAAACGGTGAGGCCAACCCGTATCGGTCGGCCAGAACCCCGCCGATGGCCGGCCCGATGCTGACGCCGACCAGCAGCGCCGCCTGGTTGATGGCGATGAACCGGGCCGTCTGGTGCGGTTCGGCGATATCGAGCACGTAGATCTGGGCGCCGGTCATGTAGAGACCGGAACCGAGTCCGGCGACAAACCGGAAGGCGAGCAGCAGCCAGATCGATCCGGACAGACCTGATCCCAGCATTCCGATCGCCGTGACAAGCGGACCGCCGACGAGCAGCAGCCGGCGGCCGTTGCGGTCTGCGAACAGCCCGGCCGGTACGTTGGTGATCAACCTGGCCAGACCGAAGGCCGTCACCGTGGCGCCGACCATTGCGGTGGACACGCCGAAACTGTCGGCGAACAGCGGCAACACCGGCGAGACCACGCCCTGGCCGGCCATGACCATCACGGTGGAGATGCAGATGGCGATCAGCCGCTCGTAGGCTCTCACCGGCCGGGGTCGTTCGTCATCAGCCCATGGTGGCCATCTGGAGCGCCCGAACGCCAATCGGCTCGCCAGGGCATCGGGTCAGCCCTGATGGGCCTCCCGCCTGGCCTGTTGCATGGCCGATCGATAGCTTTGGGCCAGATCGGTCTTCTGTTCCTCGCTGAGCACCTTCCCGGCCAGCTGGAAGACCTCACGCTCCTCCTCCTCGAGGTGATGGAGCAGCCGGTGTTCGAGCTCCCGGGTCAGATCGTCCTGCAGCAGCGGCACGTAGAAATGGCGTTCCTCATGGTCGGCGTGCGGCAAACTCATAGACGACCAAGCGTTTTCGGACCCAGGGGTAGATCGGTTGACCAACAGCAACGCCTCGGGTGACGACTGCCGGCGCAGGGCCCTGGAGACCGACGTTCTCCCGGGCCCATGGCCACCGGCATACTTCGCCTCATGAGCGCTCCCGACAGCGACGTCGCCACCCTGTTTCGCTTCGAGTCGTCGACGGTGTCGTGGATCCGCCGTTCCGGGTTCGTGGTCGCCGTTCTCGTCGTCGTCCTGAGTTGGTGGGCCAACCGTGCCGGCTGGTTTGAATACCGACCGGGGGGAACCCAGTTCACGGTCTCGATCCTCCCCATCGTGACGGCCGTCTTCGTGGTCGGCGCGCTGATCGCACTTCGCTTCGAGATGGCCGGCGGCATCATCTGCGGATTCTCCGCCGCAGCCCTGTTGGCCTTCGCCCAACATCAGCTCATCACCAGTCATGCAGTGATCGTCGTGGGCGCCCTCGCCGTGCCCGCCGTGCTGTGGTTCGTCGTCGATCTCAACACCCGTCAACGCACGACGGCCCTTGTCGTTCTGGGCCTTGCTGCCGCCGCCGTGGCCGCCGGGTTCGGTGTCGGCCTGTACGTCTACGAGAACATCTGGGGTCCGACCCATCCGGAGTCGGCGCTCACCGAACTCCCGGAGTCGGAGGTCGAGTGGGCGTGGTCGGGCGCCGTCTCCGAGTCGAGCGCCCGGGTGACGATCAAGACGACCGGAGATGACCGCGTCCGTCTGATCGTCTCCGAGGACCCCGCTCTCGAGGCCGGCCGGACCGTCGAGCCCGAATCGGTCGAGGCCAGCGTCGCCACCTTCTCGATCGGTGGGCTGACGCCGGCGACCGGGTATCACTACGCCGTCGAGGTCGACGGTCGCGTCGACTCCGGTCGCAGGGGACGCTTTGCGACCTTCCCAACAGGTCCAACGTCGTTCCGTATCGCCGTCGGTTCCTGCGCCCGGGTCGGCTCGAACGGCGCCGTGTTCGACGCCATCGCCGCCACCGATCCCCTCCTCTACGTCATCACCGGCGACCTTCACTACGGCGACATTGCGGTCGAGGACAGGGGCCGCTTCGAGGAGGTACTCGACCTGACGCTGACCCGACCGGCCCAGTCGGAGCTGTACCGTTCGGTGCCCATCGCCTACGTATGGGACGATCACGACTACGGATTCGACAACGGAAGCGCGCTCTCAGCGGGACGGGCAGCGGCGATGGACGTCTACCGGACCTACGTTCCGTCCTACCCGTTGGCCGGTCCCCGGTCGTCGGTCCATCAGAGCTTCACCGTTGGACGGGTTCGGGTGATTCTGACCGACGCCCGATCGGCACGGGTCCCCGGCGTCACGATGCTCGGCACCGAGCAGAAGGAGTGGCTCATCAACGAACTCGAGACGTCGTCGAAAACCCATGCGCTCGTACTGTGGTTCAATCCTGTCCCCTGGGTCGGCGATACGGGCGACGACATGTGGTCCGGTTTTCCCGACGAACGAGCCGAGATCGCCGAGGTCATCGCCGACAACGACATCGAGAACCTGGTGATGATCGCCGGTGACGCCCACATGGTGGCCTACGACGACGGCTCCAACACCAACTACTCCTCAGAGCCCGGTCCGGGTTTCCCGCTGCTGCACGCGGCGGCGCTCGACCGGCCTGGAAGTATCAAGGGCGGACCCTACAGCGGCGAGGTGGTCGAAGGCGGCGGCCAATTCGGCCTGGTCGACATAACCGACGACGGCAACTCGGTCTCGGTCACGCTCGAAGCCCGCAACTGGAGAAACGAGACGATCTTCAGCCACGACTTCACGCCTCGTTTGCCGGCCGCGCCGGCCGGGTAGGACGGGTAGGCCGAGTCACTCGACGTGCGGTCCCCACCCGATCAGGGCAGCGACGTTGATCGGGATCGTCAGCCGAAGGCAAGGCTTCCGTTTTGCCCGATGAACAGGGAAGCGGCGAACAACCCGACCATCAAGGCTGCGGCCACGGCGGTAGCGGCCCGATCGGCCACTCCGGCCCGCTCCGGCAGCCAGGACACGGCCAGGCCCGCCAGGAAGCCGCCGATGATGCCGCCGAAATGGCCCCAGAACGAGATCCGAGGTACCAGAATGGGCAGCGCCAGGTTGATCAGGAAGATCGCCCCGAGCGACGTCTGGAACAGGTTGATGCCCCGGGTCATCAGCACGGCTGCCAGCCCGCCGGCCAGGCCCAGGACAGCACCCGACGCGCCGAGAGTTTGCTGGTTGAAGTCGAACAGGAGCACGGCCAACGAGGAACCGAACAGGCCGGCCGCGTAGATCAGCGAAAACCGAACCGCTCCAACGCCCTTCTCCAGGGTGGGGCCGAAGATCCACAGCGCATACATGTTGAAGCCGATATGGAGGAGACTGGCGTGGAGGAAACCACCGGTCACGACGCGCCACCACTCGCCGAATTCGATCGCGGGACCGAGCAATAGACCCCATCGGGTGAGAGCGCCGTTGGTTCCGAGCTGGAAGACGAAGGCGATCACGTTGGCGACGACGAGCGCCGTGGTCACCGGAGGGCGTTGATTCATCAGGCTCCGAGCGGAGTAGACCTGTTGGCCCTGGCCGGACACGCATTCCGGACAGTGGTGCCCCACGGAGGCCTGGTGCATGCACTGGGGGCAGATCGGACGTCCACAACGTTGGCATTCGACCGCGGCCTTCGACTGCGGGTGGCGGTAGCAACTGGTCGACTCGTCGAGCACTGCTCCACCCTACAGCCGCCCACCGAGGGTCGATGGTCGCGACGGGCGGCGCCCGGCTCCACGGCCCGATCCCGCCCGACGCTCCGACCGTCGACGGCCGCGGGCATACTCAGGCGATGGCAAACAGTCCCGGCGCGGTGACCCGACATCTGCGCTCGCCATATGACCGCGACATCGCCCGGCTGGCCGTGCCGGCACTGGGCACGCTGGTGGCCGAGCCCCTCTATGTCCTGGCCGACACGGCCATCGTCGGGCGGCTTGGCACCAACGAGCTGGCCGGTCTGGCTCTGGCCTCGACGGTGCTCTTGTCGACACACGCACTCGTCATCTTCCTCGCCTACGGCACGACGGCGAGTGTCGCCCGTCTGGTCGGAGCCCGAAGAGACGACGATGCCGCCTACCAATCGCTGCAGGGACTGTGGCTGGCCGCCCTGTTGGGTTTGGCCTTCACACTCGTCATCGGCCTCACCGATCAGTGGCTGCTGCGCATCCTCGGCGGGGCGGGGGAGCCAATGGTTGCGGCGACGCGGTACCTGCGCATCAGCCTTGTCGGCCTCCCGTTCATGTTCCTCGTGCTGGCCGGGTCCGGGGCGTTCAACGGTCGCCAGGACACCCGGACGCCGCTGGTCATCGCCGTGGCCGGTGCGGTGGCCAACCTGGTCATCGAGGTGGTGCTCGTCGCGTTTCTCGGTTACGGGATCGGCGCGTCGGCCCTGGCGACGGTCATCGCCCAGGTGGCCACCGGGTCGATCTTCGTGCACCGCATCGTGCGGTGGTGCCGTTCGGCCGGTGTCGGGCTGCGTCCCGATCCCGGTGCCATCCGAGCGCTCGCCTGGCTCGGTCGGGCCCTCGTCCTGCGGTCGATCGGCCTGCGAGGATCGTTCACGCTGGCCGCGGCGGTTGCCGCCCGCATCGGCACCGCGCCGCTCGCCGCCTACCAGGTCGGAATTCAGATCTGGTCGACGCTGGCCCTGGCCCTCGACGCGGTGGCAATCGCCGGTCAGGCACTGACCGGAAAGTGGTTGGGCGCTGGGTCGGCGGCGAAGGCCAGGGCAGCCGCCCGACGGATGATCCAGCTCGACATCGCGGTCGCCGCGGTCATGGCCGTGATCGTGATGGTCGGCCGGGAACCGTTGGCCCGGATCTTCAGCGCGGATCCGGAGGTCGTGGCGGCCACGACCGCGGTCTTGGTGTGGGTTGCACTCACCCAGCCGCTCAACGGCTACGTGTTCGCCCTCGACGGCATTCTCATCGGTGCCGGTGACATGTCCTATCTCGGCCGGACGATGATGGTATCGGCCGCTGTGTTCGCGCTGGAAGCGTGGTGGCTGCTCGAGTCTGGGCGCGACCTGAACTGGTTGTGGGCGGCGATCACGGTGTTCATGACAACCCGGGCCTTCTTCCTGTGGTGGCGGTGGCGATCGGACCGCTGGCTCGTTCTCGGTGTGTGAGGCGCGACGCCGCTATTCGTCGGTGCCGGCCCGGGACGCCGTTGCCGGCTCCGCTGATGCCTCCGCTGAATCCCGCAGTGGTTCCGCCTCCACCACCATGCCGACCAGGGTCGGCCGGTCGCCGTTGCGGCTGACGAACAGGTGCACCCGCTCCCAGCCACCGGTGGCGGGATTCAACGATCGGATGACCACCGACGGCAGATCACCGAAGAAGGCGTGGGCTCGCTCGGCGGCGCCGTCCTCCCGATAGCCCTTCGGAACGAACACCTCGGCATCACTCCAGCGGTCGAAACCGTAGAAGTCGGCGAGTGTGCTGCGATCACCGCCACCGTTGACCACCCGTCGCCTCGTCGCCAGGAGAGCCTGGACGTCGGCCGGACCGGAGATCGGGCGGGGGTCGACGATCGAGCCGACGAAGACCGGCCGGCTCAGCCCGATACCTTCGGCCGCCGTGAGGTCACCCTCGGTGACCGCCGCGATCACCGCTCGGGCCAACTCCACCATCGTTGTCTCGGCCGGGGACTCGTCGACGGCAAGATAGCGAGCCGCCGCCCAGCCCTCGAGACCAGTCGAATCGCCGACCGCCCACCAGGTGAGACCGTCGACCGTTCGCGGCGGCACCGGCCGCCGGCGGACACCGGTCGAACCAAGCTCGATGATCCCGACGGCCTGACCGTTCGGAGCCGAGCGGACGACCAGGCCACCGTCGGGGTCGTCGGGCGGGAGCCCGACGACGGTGTAGCTGGCGGGGTCGCGGCGGGCGCTGTAGAGGACGGACCGGGCGGCCAGAGAGCGGGCACCGTCGTCCGGACTCGTGGTGGTGGCCACCACCCAAACCCGTTCGGCGCCGGTGACCGGTATGGTCAACCGATAGTCGGCGCGGTCATCGCCGCCCGGTTCGGGTGATGCCGACGACGCGCCCAGCAACGAACCGTCGATGACCGACCGGAGGGCGACCGTCACGTCGGCCGTCGGGTACTCCGTCGTGCCGCTCACCTCGACCGGTCCTGCCACCACGGCGCCGTCCACGATGTCGTCCGCCGTCGGATCGATGGTGGTTGTGCTGTCGATCGACAGCTCGAGCCGGTCGGATCGGGCATCGACCACCATGAACCCGTCGCCCTTGGCCTCGATGGTCAGCGTCGTGAGGATCGACGCATCGGTGTCGGATGAGGCGTCGGTCGAGCGGACGATCACACGATCGTTTCGCTCTTCCAGCTCGACATCCTCGGTACCGTCGATGGCGTCGACGGCGAGCAGATCGAGGAAGGCCCGAGCGGCCTCCAGTCCGGTGACGCGAACAGGCGAGTAGGTGAGGCCAGCGTACTGCTCGACCGGGCTGATGGCTGCGGCGGAAGCCGTTCCGGCCCTGGCCGAAACCGACGGCACCGACGAGCGGGGAGAACCTTCGGTGCTGTCGGCCATGCGGGCGTCGGACGATGTCGACTCGGCGTCTTCGACCCGGTCCGCTTCGATCGCCGCCGCCTCGGCTTCCGTGGAGGGCTCGTCCCGACCAACGAGATCCGATACATCGGCCGTGGCGGGGGCGGCGGTGGCGGTCTCGGCCGGTGACGACGCCAGGCTGAGCAGGCTGTAGCCGCCGAGGCCCGAGACGGCGAGCATTGCGGTCACGAACACAAGAGGTCGAAGGGAGTCGCCCGACAGGGCGGTCGCACGTGGGGCCAGGAGGCCTCCGATCCATCGGGACCGGGCGGGGGTTTCGTCGACCATCCGGGCCAAACGGCTGTACGCGTCCGGGGACGGCTCGACCGAGTCGCCGTGGGCCCGCAGGGCCCTCGTCAGTTGCTGCTCCAGGTTGCGGAAGTCATCAGGTGAGGCCATCGCTCACCTCCTGTTGCTCGTCTTGTTGCTCGCTGTCCGCGGCGTCTCGTTTCGGTTGCCGGCCCGCCTGGGGGCCGAGGATCTTCTGCAGTCTGGCCAGACCGCGATGGGCGTGCGATTTGACCGAGCCGCGGGCGATTCCCAGGGTCTCGGCGATCTCGGCCTCGGACAGATCGAGGTAGTACCGCAACACGATCACGGCCGCTTGGTTCTTTGGGAGTTGGCGTATTCCATGGAGGATCCGTTCACGTTCGCTGCGGTCGACGCCCTCGTCCTCGGCCGCGGCGACGGGCTTCACCTCGTCAACTGCATGGCGCCGACGAACCCGTCGCTTGCGGAGGGCCGAGTGGGCACCGTTGACGACCATCCGCCTGAGATAGGCCGCCTCGGCTCCCTGGGCGATCCGGTACTTGCCTTTCAGGAGTTTCACGAAAGCGTCCTGGACGACTTCCTCAGCGGCTTCCCGCTGGTCGAGGTACATGGACGCCAGTCTGACCATGTTCTTGTAGTGACTGTCGTAGAGCGCTGACAACGATGGTTCGGCACGAGGCGCAGCGGCACCACCTTGCCTTCCTTCCATCGTCACCACCCTCATCAAGTCCCTAGACGCCCAACCGCCACTCCCGGTTTACCAGAACGTCGGAAAAATGTACCGTCGGGCGTCGGCGCCGCCGGGCGCCGAGGCGATGGCGGGCGAGGCCGTCGCCGTCAACCGTTGGCTTTGGCCGACAGGAGCTGGTTGACGATCCTGCCGTCGGCCTGGCCTCTGGTGGCCTTCATGACTTGGCCGGTGAAGAAACCCTGCATCTTCTTGCGGTCGCCGTCGTCGCCGGTCCTGAAGCGGGCCCACTCGTCAGGATGGTCGGCGATGAGCTGATCGACGAGGCCCTCCAGTTCGCCCGTGTCCATGGCCTCGAAGCCACGGGCGGAGGCGATCGACGCCGGGTCGTTGCCGGTCTCGACCATCTCGGCCAGCACCTGCTTGGCCTGGGTGGCGGTGAGCGCTCCGCCGGTCTCCATCGTCACCAACTCGGCGAAATGGGCCGCGTCGAGAGTCTCGGCGCCGTCGACGGCCAGGTTGTTGCGGACGTGGGTGAGCACCCGCTCGGCGTCGGCTCCGGCTTCGATGGCGGCCAGCGCCAGCCCATCGAGCCCCCGGCCGACGGCGATGGCGGCCTCGTCGTGGCCGCCGCCCCGCTCGATCAGGGCGTCGCGTCGCTGCTTGGGCAGCGCCGGGAGCGCAGCCGCGATCTCGGCGATCCACTCGGGCGACGGGTCGATGGGAACCAGATCGGGGTCGGCGAAATAGCGGTAGTCCTCCGCCTCCTCCTTGGACCGTCCGGGGCGAGTGCGGCCGGCCTCCTCGTCCCAGTGCCTGGTCTCCTGGATCGGCGCCTCGCCTGACTCGTAGAGTTGGACGTGACGCTGCGCCTCGTACGTGATGGCCCGGCCGATGGAACGCAACGAGTTGACGTTCTTGATCTCGCACCGGGTGCGCAACTCGTCGGAGCCCGCAGGGCGGACAGACACGTTGGCGTCGACCCGCAGCGAACCCTCCTCCATCTTGCCATCGGAGGCGCCGATGGCGACGAGAATCGACCGCAGCTCCTCCACGTACTCCTTGGCCTGCTCCGGGCCCCGGATGTCGGGACGGCTCACGATCTCCATGAGTGGGACGCCGGCCCGGTTGTAGTCGACGAGCGAATACCCGGCCGAGTTGATCCGGCCGTCATCACCGACGTGCACCGTCTTGCCGGCGTCCTCCTCCATGTGGGCCCGCTCGATACCGATCACGGCACCGGACGGAAGCTCGAGCTGACCATCGGTGTTGAGCGGCTGGTCGTACTGGCTGATCTGGTAGTCCTTGGCCATGTCCGGGTAGAAGTAGTTCTTCCGGGCCCAGATGCAGCGGTTGACCGTGCAGTTCAGGGCGAGGCCGATGCGGATCGACAGCTCGACCGCTTTGCGGTTGACCACCGGCAGGGTTCCGGGCAGACCGAGGCAGACCGGGTGGACGTTGGTGTTCGGTTCG
>Ga0224512_10002649_pt1 | contig 16232 bp, 15 predicted proteins | sample SF_May12_sed_USG_4_FD_169103 | JGI IMG/M metagenome (GOLD analysis project Ga0224512, IMG submission 169103) | Sediment microbial communities from San Francisco Bay, California, United States - SF_May12_sed_USGS_13 | ecosystem: Environmental > Aquatic > Marine > Sediment | place: USA...
CTTCCGTGAGCACATTGCGATGCTCGCCAAACTCGATGTCGAAGGAGTTGAGGTCCGCACACCGGAAGATCTGGCAACAGTCGATGCGCTCGTCATCCCTGGAGGAGAGTCGACGACCATAGGCAAGCTCGCAACGCGCTACGGCCTCATCGAGCCAATCCGCGAGAGGGTTAACGCGGGTATGCCGATTCTCGGCACGTGCGCCGGAATGATTTTTCTGGCAAGCGGCACAACCGGACCAGACCAGGCGCAACTGGCAGTGCTCGATGTTGTCGTGGAGCGCAACGCTTTTGGTCGCCAGGTCGACTCATTCGAAGCCAACATGTTGATCGTCGGGCGTGATGAGCCGGTCCATGCTGTGTTCATCAGGGCACCGTGGATCGCAAAGGCGGGCGCCGACGTTGAGGTGCTGGCTTCGGTGACAGACGCGAAGAACGGTGAGGATCGGGCGGTAGTGGTCCGCCAGGGGCAAATCCTGGCCACGTCCTTTCACCCTGAATTGACAGCAGACACCTGGGTTCACGAGCTGCTGATCGAGGCCGTACGTGCGAACGGGCCGGCATCGTGAACGCTGCGTCGTACAATCAGGTCACTAGCTGACTCAAGAGGGTTTTATGGCTGGACATTCCAAGTGGGCCAACATCAAGCATCGCAAGGGTCGCCAGGACGCCAAGCGGGGCCAGCTCTTTGCCAAATTGATTCGGGCCATCGAGGCGGCTGCACGTTCCGGCGGCAGCGACATCGGGGCGAATGCCGCGCTGGCCACCGCCGTCCAGAAGGCCAAAGACAACTCGGTCCCCAAAGACAACATCGATCGGGCGGTAGCTAGAGGAGCAGGCGAACTCGACGGCGTCGACTACGAGGAGTTCTTCTATGAAGGGTACGCCCCCGGCGGCGTCGCCTTATACGTTCACATCCTCACCGACAACCGCAATCGGGCTGCCTCCGACGTGCGCGCCGCGTTCAGTAGAAACAACGGCTCGCTCGGTGAGCCCGGCTCTGTTGGATACCTCTTCGAGCAGAAGGGCTATCTGTTGGCCGCCGGCGATGAGGAGACGGTCATGATCGCGGCGCTCGACGCCGGAGCCGAAGACATCACAGAGTCCGGTGACCAGTGGGAGATCATCTGCTCCCCAAGCGACCTTGGTACGATCCGGGCCGCCCTCGAAGCCGCTGAGGTCACCGTTGAGCAGGCGGAGGTGTCTCAAATCGCCTCGATCTCGGTGCCGGTAGACGCCGCCACTGCGCCTCGGGTGCTGCGTATCGTCGATGCTCTCGAAGACCTCGACGATGTGCAGGCGGTGTACGCCAACTTCGACATTCCGGACGAAGTGCTCGCCGAAGTCTCATAGTTCGGCCTTGGCGGTAGCCGGCTCGAGCTTGCTTACAACGTCCTTGGATGGGCGGGGACGAAGGCGTAGGGTAGGGAACATATGTTCGTGTTAGGCATCGATCCTGGGCTTACCCGCACCGGCTACGGCATCGTAGAGAAAAGCCGGCGCGGCCTCACTGCGGTAGCCGTCGGCGTGATCCACACGGATCGTGATTCGCGCCTCGCCGATCGGCTGCTCGAGCTGCACCGTGACCTCACCGCAATCACAGAGGAATACCAGATCGATACGGCTGCCATCGAGCAGGTTTTCGTGAACCGCAATCGGATGACGGCTACGAGCGTCGGTCGGGCGTCCGGTGTCGCCCTGCTGGCGATGGCCCAGGCCGGCATTTCGGTGGTCGAATACACCCCGTCTGCAGTGAAGATGGCATTGACCGGTTACGGTGCTGCCGACAAGAGCCAAGTCCAAAGGGTGGTGCAAATGCGATTGGGTCTCGATGAGATTCCTCGGCCCGCCGACGCCGCAGACGCCCTCGCCATAGCCGTGTGCCATGTCCAAGCTTCCGGACTACAGCGGCGGCTAGACCGGGCTGGGCTTCCGCAATGATCGGCAGATTGCGCGGCGTAGTCGCCGAAAAGCGTCGCGAGCGGGTACTACTCGATGTGGCCGGCGTCGGCTACGAGTTGGCAGTCCCACCGCGGGCGCTCGTAGAGCTGCCGGGGCTCGGCGAGGAGGCGGTTCTGCACACCCACCTTCATGTACGCGAGGACGCGATGGCCCTGTTCGGATTCACGACGGAGGACCAGCGCGATCTGTTCCGGGTCCTGCTGGGCGTGTCAGGAGTCGGGCCCAAGGTGGCCGTGGCAATCCTGGGCACGATGACGCCCGACGATCTCCGCCGGGCTGTATTGACGGAAGATGCCGGTGCCCTGACCGCGGTGCCCGGTATCGGCAAACGGTCCGCACAGAAACTACTCCTGGAGCTTCGACCCAAACTCGAGCTTCCTGACACCGACTTGGCGCCCTCGAACTCGCCGCTGGCCGAGCTGCGGTCAGCCCTGGAAGGCCTCGGCTACCAGAGTGACGAGATCCGGAGCGTGATGACGGAGCTGCCAGACACCGACGAAGTCGAATTGCTGTTGCGGCACGCTCTCCAAGAACTGGGTCGGCCGACGTGAAACTCGTGACACATGCGTGACGAAGGCCTCCTGGCTACGAGTACCGATCCGGAGGAGCTTCGGTTCGAAGCCGGCCTGCGTCCGCGACGTATGGATGAATTCATCGGCCAGCCGGAGCTGAAAGAACGGTTGGCCATCTTGGTCGAGGCCGCCATTGCGCGGGATGAGTCGATTGATCACACCCTGTTCTCAGGCCCGCCCGGGCTGGGGAAAACCTCGCTGGCCGCAATCCTGGCCAGCGAGATGGGCGCTAACTTTCGCGCCACCTCTGGTCCGGCCCTCGAACGGCCCGGTGATCTAGCGGCCGTCATCACCAATCTCGATGCGGGCGACGTGTTGTTCATCGATGAAATCCATCGCCTGCCGCGTCAGGTCGAGGAAGTCCTGTACCCCGCTATGGAAGACTTCCAGCTCGACATTGTGGTTGGCAAGGGCCCTGCCGCCCGATCGATTCGGCTCGAGCTGCCCAGGTTCACGTTGGTCGGTGCGACAACGAGGGTTGGGCGGGTTGCTCCTCCCTTGCGAGATCGCTTTGGATATGTGGCGCGCCTCGACTACTACGAAGAGTCCGATCTGGCGCAGATTGTTACCCGGGCCGCCGGGATCCTCGATGCTGACATCGTTCCGGCCGGTGCCGAAACGATCGCCAGCAGAAGTCGCGGCACGCCCCGGATTGCCAACCGGCTTCTGCGGCGAGTGCGTGACTACGCGACGGTGCGAGGCGACGGCATGGTCGATGCAGACACCGCGCGGACGGCACTGGAGATTTTTGAGGTTGACGAGCGGGGCCTTGACAAGGTCGACCGCTACATCCTCGAGGCAATCATCGACAAGTTCAACGGAGGGCCCGTCGGCTTGTCGACCCTGGCTATCGCCGTCGGTGAGGAAGCTGAGACTGTAGAGGACGCGTATGAACCCTTTCTTCTCCAGCAGGGCCTGATTCAGCGGACCCCGCGGGGTCGAGTGGCGACCCCGAACGCATATGCCCATCTTGGGCTGGAGCGCCCGGCTCACGACGCCCAAGGCCGGCTGCTCTGATCGGGCGCCAAGGCGCTAGCTTTCGAGACCGTGCGGACTTCTGACTTCGATTACGAGCTACCGGCAGACTCGATAGCCCAGGACGCGATCGAACCTCGAGACGCGTCACGGCTGCTGCGAGCGGCCACGATGACCGACCACACGTTCTCCGACCTTCCGACCCTGCTGTGCTCGGGAGACCTGCTCGTCGTAAACCGCACCCGGGTGCGCCACGGCCGCCTCACCGGCGTCCGCGCTGATTCGGGCGGCAACGTGGAGCTCCTGTTGCTAAGGCCCAAGGAGGGGAAGCGATGGGAAGCGCTCATTCGGCCGGCGCGGCGCATGCGCCGAGGGGTCTCCCTGCAGCTGGGACCGATCAGCGCGCAGCTTGCCAGCGAACCGGTGGCCGGTCTGGTGGATGTCGACCTCGACGTGGAAGGGGACGTCGAAGATGTCATCGCCCAGGTTGGTGCCACCCCGCTGCCACCGTATTTTCATGGCTCGCTGCCGGATCCCGAGCGATACCAGACGATGTTCGCCGCGGTGACCGGGAGCGCAGCGGCTCCAACAGCGGCTCTTCACTTCACGCCCCGTCTAGTCGATCGGCTGGCTGCGATGGGTGTTGTCCTCGGCGAGGTGGAGCTCGAAGTGGGACTCGACACGTTCCGCCCGATGAGCGAGAACGAGCGGTTGCAGGATCACACGATGCACTCGGAGCGCTACGCGATTACCGCAGAGGTCACTGCGGCCATCGCGGCGACTCGCGAGCGTGCGGGAAGGGTCGTCGCCGTCGGCACGACTGTCATGCGGACTCTGGAAACCGCGGCTGTCGGAGGTGGGCAGGTGGCGGCCGGGAAAGGTGCGAGTTCGTTGTTCATCACGCCGGGCTATCAGCCGCGAGTGGTTGATGCGTTGGTAACCAACTTCCATGCCCCGCGAACGACCCTGATGGTGCTCGTGGCCGCTCTGCTCGGACCCGGGTGGCGTGAGGTGTACACGACCGCCCTCGCCCGGGGTTATCGCTTTCTCTCTTTTGGAGACGCGATGCTCATCGAGAGTTTGCGGGGTGACATTCCGTGAATCCGATCTCCCTGACGGTCGTTGACCATGCTGGAGCCGCTCGGCGCGGCATCCTGAACACCCCCCATGGCGATGTCGCCACACCGGGCTTTATGCCTGTAGGCACACGCGGGAGCGTGCGGGGCCTCGACGCTGCCGATATTCGGGGCATCGGGGGAGACATCGTCTTGGCCAACACCTACCACCTGATGCTGCGGCCCGGAGCAGAAGTTGTCGCCAGTCTCGGGGGGCTGCAGAGGTTCATGGGATGGGACGGTCCAGTGCTCACCGACAGCGGTGGATATCAAATCTTCTCACTCGAGCCGCGAGTTGACGAGGAGGGTGTCGTCTTCCGGAGCAGCTATGACGGATCGCGAGTTGAACTGACTCCGGAGCAGGCGATCGCAATCCAGGAGGCGCTCGGTGCAGACATCGCCATGGTCCTCGACGAGCTGGTTGGGCTGCCGGCTCCCATCGAAACTGTGCGTAACGCCATGGAACGGACGCTGCGCTGGAGCGAGCGGGCTCTGCGGGCGAAGACCCGCGACGATCGTGCGCTTTTCGGAATCGTTCAAGGCGGTGTTGATCAGGCGTTGCGCACCGAATCGGCGAGCAGAACTGCGGATCTCGGATTTCCCGGGTTCGGGATCGGGGGACTCAGCGTTGGTGAATCGCGCCGCGAGATGGGAGTGGCGCTTGATGCAGTGATCCCGGAATTGCCGGCGGCCGCGCCACGCTATGTCATGGGCCTTGGCGATACTGAGCGCCTCGTCGATGCGGTGGCCCGTGGGGTGGATCTATTCGACTGTGTTCTACCAACCCGGCTGGCCCGCCACGGCAAGGTGCTGCACCCCGATGGCGACTTTTCGATCCGGCGCCGCCAGTGGGCTGCGGACGCCGAGCCGATTGATGTCGACTGCGATTGCCCGGCATGCCAGACATACAGCAGGGGATACCTCCGCCACCTTTTCCAGACCAAGGAGCTGCTCGGGGGCCGACTGGTGTCGCTACACAACCTCCGTTACACATTTCGGCTGCTCGAAGATGCGCGGGGTGCCATAACGGCCGGCTCCTTCGACCATTGGCGGGAGGGCGTTTTGGCACGTCGGGCCGGTTCGCTCGATGGGGACTTTCCGGCGACTCTCGATTAGCCTGGCGGGCGCCCGACACGGCTTCGCCTGTCGGGTTGATATTCGACTGGAGATACGTCGTGGTCCTTAGCCCCATTGCAGCGCACCTTGCCAGCCCCATTTCGGGTGTCTTGGCAGCGGCAAGCGATGAGACGACGGTCAACCCGATATTGGCTCTGTGGCCCGTGTTACTTCTGGGCGTTGCGTTCTACATGTTGGCAATCCGGCCGCAGCGGAGACGGACTCAGGCCCTCCGAGAGTTTCAGGCAAACCTCACCGTTGGAGACGAGGTGAACACGGTCGGTGGAATCATCGGGGTCATCAGCAGCCTCAGTGAACACGAAGCCATGGTCGACGTCGGCGGTGTGCAGTTGAAGTTTGCCCGCGGAGCGATCGCCGCTCCGGCGAGAGGTAGGTCCGAGTGAGCCGGCGCCGCCTCTGGGTCACGCTGCTACTGACGCTTGCCGTCGCCTGGGGGGCGCTGGCGGGCACCTTGGCGGTCGGCTGGACCCCGAAGCTTGGTCTCGACCTGCAGGGCGGCTTCGCGGTGGTACTGACCGCGCCGGACGACTCAGATCCCGAGGTGCTCGAAAAGGCCGTCGAAATCATGCGGCAACGAATCGAGAACCTGGGCAGCGTCCAGGAGCCCGAGATTTCCGTTCAGGGTGACAGCAGCATCCTGGTCCAGTTGCCGGGCGTCCAGGACCGGGAGAGGGCGCTCCAAGCCGTCGGTACTACCGGGGTTTTGTCGTTTCGGCCCGTGCTGGACGAGAGTTTCGGAATAAGCCCGGCATTCTTCGACGGAACGCTGCCGACGCCCGAGGGCCTCGACGATGCCGCCGACCCGGTCGAGGGCGAGCCCACCACGACGACGACAACAACGACAACATTGCCACCGGTCCCGCCGCCGAACATGGATGCCGAAACGGGACTGACCATCGAAGACGATCCCGCCCAGGATGGCTACCTGCTCGGCCAGGATGGGTTCACGTATTACCACGTCGGACCTGCCTTCCTCCTTGGGTCTGACATCAACGGAGCGACCGCTAACTTCATCGGAAGTGCCACGGCCGGCTGGGTCGTAGATCCGGACTTCAGCGGTGACGGGGGTACCAAGTTCGAAGATGCCACCGCCCAGCTGACCCTGTTTTCGCCCGGGGACCCGCGACGTTCGATGGCCATCGTCGTCGACGGTGAGGTCGTCTCGGCGCCTCAGGTGAGCGAACAGCTCGCCGCCGGTGAGAAGCTCGATGCCGATGTTGTGTACATCACGGTCGGCGGAGGAGATGAGCAGCAGCAGGAGGCCGAGGACCTGGCCACGATTCTCCGCTATGGCGCGCTTCCGACGACCTTCGAACGTGAGCGAGTTGAATCCGTCTCGGCGAGCCTCGGAAGCGACTCACTGCGCGCCGGGCTCATTGCGGGTGCGGGAGGTTTGATCCTCGTTGGGGCAGCGCTGTTGTTGTACTACAGAGCGCTAGGCCTCGTCGCGATCATCGGATTGTCGGTATTCGGCTCGACGTTGCTCGTGGTGATCTCGTTGATGAGCCGTTTCCAGGGAACCACGCTCACGCTGGCCGGCGTAACCGGGATCATTGTGTCCGTTGGGATTACTTCCGACTCGTACATCGTGTTTTTCGAGCGAATCAAGGAAGAACATAGGCGGGGCCGACCCCTACGTACTGCGGTCGACCAGGGCTTCAGTCGTGCATTTCGCACGATCCTGACGGCGGACACGGTAACTTTCGTTGGGTCGATTTTGCTGTGGATTCTTGCCATTGGGCCGGTCAAGGGGTTTGCGATCACTCTCGGGATCGCGACCGTGATCGATGTTCTCGTCGCATACTTCTTCACCAGACCCACCTCTCAGCTGCTCGTGCGCAGCCGTTTGGGTGAGGGAGGCTGGTTCTCGATCCGAGCCGCCACCGGCCGGGCTCGCGAAGAGATTGCGGCGGAGGCACCGGCATGAGCTTTGCGGGGCGCCTCTATCGTGGCGAGACGACGATCGACTTCATCAGCCAGCGCAAGCGCTGGTTCACGTTCTCGGCGGCCTTGCTTGCTATCTCGATTGTGTCGCTCATTTTCATCGGGCTCGACGGCAGCGTCGACTTCACCGGTGGCACAATCGTCGAGGCGGAAAACGTGGCAGGGGCAGACATATCTCAGGTGCGCGATGCGTTGGCTGAGATCGGTCAGGACGGTGCTCGGGTCCAGTTGACGGGTGGCGGCACCATCCTCGTTCAAACGGAATCGCTTGATGCCGCCGGGCAGGACCAACTGGTGGCCACGGTGGCGACCATCGGTGGAGTATTGCCCGATGCCACGAACGTTGACGCCGTCGGGCCCACCTTCGGCGCCGAAATCACCAGACGCGCCATCGAGGCCCTGGTCATCTTCCTCATCGTTGTTGCCTTGTTCATCTCGTGGCGCTTCGAATGGAAGATGGCTCTGGCGGCTTTGGTAGCACTGTTCCATGACCTAGTCATCACGTCGGGCGTCTACTCGGTCGTTGGCTTTGAGGTGACGCCGGCGACAGTCATCGCAATATTGACGATTCTCGGCTACAGCTTGTATGACACGGTCGTCGTCTTCGACAAGATCACGGAAAATGTCAATGATCTGGGCAACCGCAACACGTTCAGTGAGATCGCCAACCTCTCGATGAACCAGGTGCTGATGCGGTCGATCAACACGTCTTTGACGACGCTGCTACCGATCGGTTCCCTGCTCTTTGTGGGCTCCTACCTTCTGGGGGCGACAACTTTGCGTGAGTTCGCTCTCGCGTTGTTCATCGGCGTGGCCGCCGGTACCTACTCATCGATATTCGTGGCTACGCCGGTGCTCGCTCTGTGGAAAGAGAAAGAGCCGGAGTGGGAACGTATGCAGCGGCGCACACTGCGTCGGGTCGGCGGAGATCTTCCGGTTGCAGCCATTTTGGCCGACGCAGCACAGGAGCAGGTCGATATTGGAGCCGTGGCGCGGCCGCCACGGCAGAGACGCAAGCGCCGGTAGACTCCTGCGGTGACGGAATTCACCAAGTACATCCGAGACGTCCCCGATTTCCCAGAGCCCGGCGTCGTCTTCAAGGACATCACACCGTTGCTGAGCCACGGTGATGTCTTTCGCCAAGCCGTTACCGCTATGTCCGCTCCATTCGACGACCACGCAGTGGATGTCGTCGTTGGCATCGAGGCACGCGGGTTCATATTTGCGGCCCCGATTGCCCATCGCTTCAAAGCAGGATTTGTCCCTGTCCGTAAGCCCGGCAAGCTGCCGTGGCGGGTGAACGGGCAGGAATACGCACTCGAGTACGGCACGGACCGGCTCGAAGCTCATAGCGACGCCATCCAATCCGGCCACAGAGTCCTCTTGGTGGACGATGTCCTCGCAACCGGCGGGACCGGGGCGGCGGCAGTTGACCTGATCAGAGAGATGGGCGGCGACGTGGTCGGGTTTGCGGTGTTGATCGAGCTCGACTTCCTGGGCGGTCGCGCCAAGCTGGATGACGTCCATGTGCACACGGTGGTGCACTATGGCGGCGACTGACGAACCGCAGATCGGTCCGCCGCCGCGGGAGATCTACGACTCGGTGGTGTCGACCTACGAGCGGTATTACCCGGACTCGGCAACGGATCGTTTTGAGCAGGCCTATGACTTGGCCGTTGCCGCCCACGACGGGCAATTCAGGCAGACGGGGGAACCATACGTCTGTCACCCGTTGATCGTGGCTGAGATCCTGGCGGGATACGGCATGGATGAGGCGACTCTGCTGGCGGCCTTCTTGCACGACGTTGTTGAAGACAGCGAGGTCGCGCTCGAGCAGATCGAGGACCAATTTGGTGCCGAGGTCGCCGGCCTGATCGACGGTGTCACGAAGCTAGATCGCATCAAGTTCTCGTCCCGGGAAGAACAGCAAGCGGCGACGATCCGCAAGATGGCAATCGCCATGGCCAAAGACATCCGCGTGCTGCTCATCAAGCTCGTCGACCGCCTCCACAACGTGCGCACATTGGCGCCGCTGAGCCGCGAAAAGCAACTGCGGGTGGCCGCCGAAACCCTCGACATTTATGCGCCGCTGGCACATCGGTTGGGGGTCCAGGAGATCAAGCATGAACTCGAGGAACGCTGCTTCGAATTCATGTATCCGAGACGGAAGGCCGAGCTGGAGCAGCTGGTGCGCCGCCGTACCGGGGAGCGGGAGGAGTACATCGCCCGTGTCACGGCGGAAGTCAGCGACGCACTGCGCGATGCGGCCATCGAGGCTGAAGTAACCGGGCGACCGAAGCACCTTTATTCGATCTACAAGAAGATGGTCGACTCCGGCCTTGCCTTCGAGCAGATCCATGATCTCATCGGCCTGCGGATACTGGTGAAGGACGTACGCGATTGTTACGGAGCGCTCGGCCTGGTGCACACCATGTGGCGACCCGTGCACGGGCGCTTCAAGGACTACATCGCGATGCCCAAGTTCAACCTATATCAGAGCCTGCATACCACTCTGGTCGGACCCGACGGCAAAGCCCTCGAAGTTCAGATTCGGACGCACGAAATGCACGATCGGGCGGAGTACGGCATCGCCGCCCACTGGCGATACAAGGAGGGTGCCGGTCCCTCCGACATGCCTTTCATTGCCGACTTGCGCTTCCTGCAGGAGGAGCATGCGGACCCTGCCGAGTTTCTCGCCAGCCTGAAGCTAGACCTGTATCGCGACGAGGTATTTGCGCTCACGCCGAACGGCGATGTACTTGTCCTACCGGTGGGGGCGACGCCTGTCGACTTCGCCTACCGGGTCCACACGGACGTTGGGCACCGGTGCGTTGGCGCCAAGGTGAACAACCGCCTGGTGCCCTTGTCGACGAAGATCGAATCCGGCGACATTGTCGAAGTCATCACGAGCAAGGCCCAGGACGCCCACCCAAGTCGGGATTGGTTGGATTTTGTGGCCTCCAGCCGAGCGGCCGCCAAGATCAGACAGTGGTTCACTCGGGAGCGGCGCGAAGTAGCCTTGGCCGACGGTCGCGACTTTGTGATGAAGGCACTCCGTCGCGAGAGCGTCCCGATTCCGGCCGCTCACCGAGAAGACCTACTCAAGGAAGTGGCCTCCGACCTCGGCTACAACGACCTGGACTCGCTGTACGTTGCGGTCGGGGACAATCGCCTCAGCGCAACAACCGTTTCCAATCGGCTGGCACGGACGCTGGCGCCAAACGCCGAGGAGATTGATCAGGACCTCCTCGAGCCGCCGCGACGCCGCCAGGGTCCCCGCCCCACTCGCGGAATTACTGTCGAAGGAATGGACGATCTTATGGTCCGCATCGCCCGCTGCTGCGCTCCGGTCCCCGGCGACGACATCATGGGATTCGTCACCGTCGGCCGCGGTGTTTCGGTACACCGCACAGACTGCACCAACTTCGGCGCCCTCGAAGAGCGACCGGAACGGATGATCGACGTTTCCTGGGCGCAGCAACAGGGCGAGTCGTATTTTGTGTGGATACAGGTTGAATCACTGGACCGGCCGGGCTTGTTGATGGATGTCACCAAAGTGTTGTCCGATCTGGGTGCCAACATCCACGCCTCGTCATCAGCCACCGGTCGCGACATGGTTGCCATCCTGCGCTACGAGGTCGAAATGTCCGATCCGCAGCTCCTCGAGCGCCTGCTCATAGAGATCCGGGCTGTCGGCGGCGTCTTCGACGCCTACCGCCTCGTGCCCAAAGGCGACGGCTAACGACGGATTTCGCTCAAATCAGGATTTGAGCGAGCAGCTCGGTTCCGACCTGCCGAAAGCCAAAGGTACTGCTGCCGCCGACGAAAACCTCGAACAAATCCCGATTTGGTCGAAGCTCAAATCCCTTGCTGCTCAAGGAAAATGGGCGGATTGCCGATGAAATGGGCATGACTGCACGTAGCGGTCTGCTTTGCCGTGATCGGGCGGACGAGGCGGGCTTTACCATCGTTGAAGCGGTTGTCGCAGCGGGGATTCTCGTCATTGCGATGGTCCTCACCGTGACCCCTCTTGTCATTTCGATGCGCGCCCTTGATCGCAGCAAGGACGTCACTGTTGCTGAAAGCCTTGCTCAGGCCCGCATTGAGCAGGTGCGGGCCCTCGAGTTCAGCGACGTTGGCCACCCGGGTGCGGCCCCGGCGGGAATCCTGGTTCGCACTGAAACACAGACGGTGGAGGGTGCGAACTACCAGATAGACACGTCAGTCCAGTACGTCGGCTCGGCGTCCGGCTTGAACATCGTCCCCCAGGGTGGAGACGGGGTCGAGGGTGCCTTCGACATCGGCGTGAACTACAAATATGTGCAGGTCACCGTTACGCCGGTCGATGGTGGAGCCGATCCGGTGATGATGGAGACCTTTGTTGCGCCGCCGACGGTTGGCGGTCTCGAGAACATCGCCGTCGTCCAGATTGACATCGATCGTCATGAACCATTTGACCCGAGCCTCGATGACGAGCCCATAGTTCGGCTGTCCGGCCCACTGAGCTACACCTCACCCGACGGCAACACGACACAGTACTTCGCCGATGTCGCGGTCGGCAGCTACACCGTCAGCCTGGTGACATCGGCCGGCTGGCTCATCCATCCCGAGTCCGTCGATTCGGGTGCGACTTCGGTAACCGCGGTCCAAGGCGTGGCATCCCAGCGCACGGTTCGTGTCTACCAGCCGGTATCGCTCGATGTCGTCGTGCTCGACGACGACACCGGGCTGTCGATCACGAATGCTGCGCTGACGGCAACCGACCTGGCCTATGGGCCTCCCATCGTCAACGGTGCGGGCGACTACACCTTCGATGACCTGGTGCCGGATCGATACTCGGTAGACGCCACAGCCAGCGGCTACGCCAGCGGATCGGTCGAGGTCGACGTCGCCGGTTTCGGCGGTGCCACATCGGCGACTGCCACCATTCGGCTGGTGCCGCAATCGTTTGTCGGCGTCAACTACGATTTCTACGTCGACTACGCCGGCTGGGCCGACTACTACGTGAGCGGCGCCACCGTCACGGTGAGTCACCCGACGGAAGGTTCTTTCGTCGGTACCACCGACGAGACCGGCCATGTCGTTATCGAGGTGCCCGCCACCACCACCGGCTTTTCCGTGACTGCTTCGACCGCCCACGGTCACGGCCCGGCAACGACCACATTCGCCTCCGGCGCCGGTCCGGGAGCCCTCTCGCTGAGCCTCACCAAACCCGGCAACACGGATCGCTTCTCACTTCGCAACGGTGGCCAAGGGCCGAGCGGGTTCTTCGAGTACAAGGTCGGCTCGTCCGCCTGGATACGGTTGGAAGCCAATGACATCCGGCGCGCAACGTTCGTTGTGCCCGAGGACAACGGCACCATCGTTCAGATTCGAACCTACTGCGCAGAGAGTGACTATCCGGCGTCGCCGGCCGCAACCACCTCGACGTCTCTGAACAACAAGGACAAATCGTGGAATGCGGGCGCATCGTGCTGAAGCGCCTCTGCCGCGACGAGTCCGGGATTTCGCTGGCGGAGGTCATGGTCGCCGGCGCGATGGCTTCCATCATCGCCACCGCGTTCCTCGTCGTCTTCTCCTCGTTCAGCCGCAGCGTGTCGCTGGAAGAGTCGCGGGCGGCGGCACTGGGAGAGGTGCAGGAGGCGGCCGCCAACCTCGCCGCTGAGCTGCGCCAAGCGGCTCCGGCGGTCGACGACGGGTCCCCTGCGGTTGTACTCCTCGATTCGGACTGGGCAACCGCCGAGCTTGTGTTCTTCAGCGATAGGGACGCCAACGCCGCCGGACCGGAGCGGTATCGCTACTACGTCGACGCCTGCACCGCGTCACATTGTGACCTGATGCGCGAGTTGACCGTGGCCGACGCTGCCGGGCCTCCCTGGACCTTCACCGGAACCCCGAACGTTCGGCGAGTGATCAGCAACCTTCTGATCAGTAGCGATGCTCTGTTCCAGGGAGCGGAATGGAGCACCGGTGCAGAGGTAGTGACGACCACTTGCGATGCAACGTCGCCGTGCAGTTTCTCGTTGGTACAGATAACTTTGCGGGTTGATCCCGACCCCAACATCTCCGCCGAGGCGCCTGTGCATGTCAGGCATGAGGTGAGGATGCGCAATGCGAACTAGCAACCTGAGGCGAACGGGGCGTCAGGTTCGCCTTTCCGAAGACGGAGTCGCTCTGGCCATCGTCATCATGGGCGTTCTGGCGGTGGCGCTTCTCACATTCCTGGTTCAGAAGCTGGCGATTTCGCAGACGACGCAGTCGAACTACTACGCAAGCGAAGACGCGGTGCTGGCATCCGGTGAGGCGATGCTGGAGAGATACGCAACGAAGCTTTCAATCGACCCGCTCTACTACCAGCGATATGTCGACGAGGCCGAGGCACCACGGCGCTGCTCGGACGCGGCCTCCACCTCGTTCGGGGCGATCGTCAACCCAGGCAACGTATGGATCACAGACTGTTCGTCGTGGACGTACGAGTTCACGACGACCTACTACCAACACCCGCTTCTACTAGGGGAGAGCGGAGCCTTCGACGATGTCGGCGTTCTGATGCACATCACTCCTCCACTCGGTGGCGGTCCGCTCAGTGTTGAGTTGGTTGCCAGCCAGGCCGACCGGCCGGCCACCCGGACCATCACGGCCGACATCGGAGCTGAGGCGATCAGCGAGTTCGTCAGGATGGTTGAAAACGACCTGCGATACGGAGGCGGCGCCCGGACCTTTGGCAAGATCTATGCAGGTGGCAGCATCGGCTACCTGGCGGGTGGCGAGGCCCACGGCAATGTCTATGCCGAAAACAACATCGGCTTCAACTCCGGGGGCACTTGGTACGGGCCGCCGACATGGATGGACGGGGCCGAGGGTTGGGACAGCACGGGTGCCCACAATGCAGCCGGCGGAGTGGTGACCGACATCTACCCCGATCCAATCGATTTCGACAGCTTCTGGGATGATCTCGACCTGTTACAGCGGGCAGCGTGTGACGGCGGCGGGATCTGCCTGGATCCCGCGGTGAACCCAGCCATACCCGTCGGGGTGCAGGCCTACCTTGTCGAGACCACGGCCGGGGGAACGATGCTCCAGGTCTCTTATGCGACTGCTACGCCCTCCGGGGCAACGTGCCTGAGTACAGAAGAGCGATGGACGGTTAGATCGCAGAACGCATCATGGACCTTGCTCGGCGTGTACGACGTTCCCTCGAACGGGGCTCTGTGGGCCAACCAGCACGTCGTCGTCGGGCGCAATTCAGCGACGCCGTTCTCACTCGCCGGGGCGCTGACCGTCTACGCCGGCAACTCATCGGCCCGGCGCAACGTCGTTATTGGGACAGACGTGACGTACGCATCCGGCTTGTCGGCAGACGACATCCTCGGCCTGGCCGGTAGCGACGAAGTGTGGATCAACCCCGCTTCGGTAGGAGTAGATGCGACTCTGAACATATACGCGTCGCTTCTCAACCAGAACGGCCAGATGCGGGTCGCTTTGGATTGCGGCACTTCGGGCAGCAGCCTGACGCCTTCCGGATCGACGCTCAACACATTCGGCTCCAACGCTTCTCTCGGAACCGGAAACATGAGCTGCTGCTTCTCGACCCGGAACTACAACTTTGATGTCCGCCTGGACCGGCTGCGCCCCCCGCTCTTCCCGCTGCTGAGCGATGAGTGGACGTATTCCAATTGGCGCGAGATAACCAAGCCGTGTTGGGTCGTGTCGGCCACGTGTCCGTGAGCTGAGCCTCTCCGCGTCGCTCTAGGCTGGCACTGTGATCATTGAATCCCGTGAACTCTGGCTGGCGGCCACCAACACCTACGTCGTGGCGCCCGAGGCCGGTGGGCCGGCTGTGATCGTTGATGCCCCTCCCGATCCGGAGGCCGTAGTCGAGCTACTGCGCAAGTTCGACCTGACCCCGGTCGCGCTGCTGCTCACCCACGGCCACATCGACCACATGGGCGGCGCTGGAGGTGTCGTGACCGCGACCGGCGTCGAAGCCTTCCTTCATCCCGATGATGACTTTCTGGTGCAGGACCCGGCCGCCATCCTTCGAGCCCTGTTCGGCATCATCGCCGAGCCGGGAGAGTTCGATCCGCCTGTGTTCCAACCCCTGGAGGACAAGACCGTGCTCGAGCTCGCCGGACTCGAGTTCGCTGTGGTGCACACGCCGGGCCACACCCCCGGCCACTGCTGTTTTGTGCTCGATGGCAAAGGGGTCATGTTCTCCGGTGACCAGCTCTTTGCCGGTTCGATCGGCCGCACCGATCTGCCGGGCGGCAGCTATCCGCAACTCATGGAGTCCATGCGGACACGCGTTATGACCTATCCGGATGACACCGAGGTGCTTCCGGGCCATGGCCCGCGGACTACTCTGGGCCGCGAACGGCGCACCAACCCCTTCCTGCGCGACCTGTAGGAGGCCGGGAGCGCCGTCTTGTAATGGGTGGCTGCACCGGCCGCCCTCACGGATTCGCTGAGCCTCAAAGGAGCCGTCAAATGAGCGCCGACCTATACCGAACAACCCGGCCCGGGCTGCT
>Ga0224512_10002650_pt1 | contig 16231 bp, 16 predicted proteins | sample SF_May12_sed_USG_4_FD_169103 | JGI IMG/M metagenome (GOLD analysis project Ga0224512, IMG submission 169103) | Sediment microbial communities from San Francisco Bay, California, United States - SF_May12_sed_USGS_13 | ecosystem: Environmental > Aquatic > Marine > Sediment | place: USA...
GTCGATCTACTCGATCTACCTCACGCTCTCGCAAGGGAACCTCTAGCCCGGTGATGCCGCTTCGCCGCCCGGTTCTCGTCTTCTGCCTTGCGCTTGCCGCCTGCGGCCCCCGCCCCCTGAGTGGAACGGTGGGCGACAGCCCCTTCGCCCCCGCCGGCGCGCCGCGCGTGGCCGAGGCGGTCGACGGGCTGATCGTCGGCCACCGGCTGATGGCCGCCGGCGAATACGAACTCGCGCTCAAGGCCTACTACCGCGCCGGCGCCGAACGGGGCCTGAACGCCGACGTGCTCTCGGCGATCGGCTCGGCCAACCTCCGGCTCGGCCGGCTCGGCCAGGCCGAGCGCATCCTGCGCCAGGCGATCCGTGAAGACGAGCTCTTCGTCCCGGCCTGGAACAACCTCGGCGTCACTCTGATGGAACAGGGCAAGGTGGCCGAGGCGAGGAACGTGTTCCAGACCGCCTACGCGCTCGACAGTGGCAATTCCGACCAGGTTCGCGACAACTTGCGCTTGGCTATCGCAAAACTCGAACAACCCGCGTATGATGCACGTGCAGATAACAACAGCTTCCAGCTGGTACGGCGAGGGAACGGTCGCTACCTGATCCTCACCACGCCAGAATAGGAAGCATGATCGAGCAGCAAGAGGACGCAGGCACATGCGCCAACCGAAGACTATTTTCCTGTGCCTCCTGGGCACGGTTGCTCTCGCCGCATGCGAAAACAGCAGCGATGCCGAGGTCGAGCGCGCCAGGAAGGCCGTCAATGCCATCGACGAGTCGAACCTCGGCGACCTGATGCTCAATGTGGCCGATCCCGAGGAGGCCGTCGCCTATTTCCGCCGCACCCTGGCCGACAACCCCGACCGTATCGACGTGATGCGGGGGCTGGCGAAGTCGCTGGTCCGCGCCCGCCGGCCCTCCGAGGCCGTTCCGGTCTGGGCCCGCGTCGCTGCGCATCCCGAAGTCACCAACGACGACAAGGTCGACTACGCAGGCGCGCTGATCCGCTCCGGCGAGTGGAACCGCGCCAAGGAGGTGCTCGACGGCGTTCCGCCCACCCACGAGTCCTTCGAGCGCTACCGCCTCGAGGCGATGGTTGCCGATTCCAGCAAGGACTGGTCGCGCGCCGACAGCTTCTATGAAATCGCCATCGGGCTGACCACGCAGCCCTCGGCGGTGCTGAACAACTGGGGCTATTCCAAGCTCACCCGCGGCGACTACCCCGCCGCCGAGCGGCTGTTCTCCGAGGCGCTTACCTACGACCGCTCAGGATTCACCGCCAAGAACAACCTCGTGCTCGCCCGCGGCGCTCAGCGAAACTATACGCTGCCGATCGTCCAGATGACCCAGATCGAGCGCGCCGAACTCCTGCACACGCTCGCGCTCACCGCGATCAAGCAGGGCGACATCACGATCGGCAAGGAACTCCTGGAGCAAGCGATCGAAACCCACCCGCAGTACTTCGAGGCCGCGGTACTGGCGCTGCGCGCGCTCGAGAGCGGCCAGGCCGGCTGAGAAGGAGACCGCGATGGGAACACCGCCCGAGGCCGCACTCTGGTTTCTGCCCTTCGTCCTGCCGATCGCGATCTGGGTCGCGCTCGAGGACATGCGCAGCATGAAAATCCCCAACAAGGCAGTGCTCGCCCTCGTCGCGGTGTTCCTCGTCGTCGGGCCCTTCGTGCTGCCGCTCGCCGACTGGGGCCTGCGCTGGGCGCATCTCGCCGTGGTGCTGGCGGCGGGGTTCGTGCTGAACCTCGTCCGAGTGCTCGGGGCGGGCGATGCCAAGTTCCTCGCCGCCATGGCCCCGTTCGTGGCGCTGGGTGACAGCTTCACCTTCTTTTTCGTGCTGGCGGCTGCGCTGCCCAGTGCACTCATCGTCCACCGGCTGGCCCGGGCGACCCCGGCAGTCCGGCAGATTACCGGCGAATGGGAAAGCTGGGTGCGCCCCCGGGTGTTCCCGATGGGCCTGCCGCTCGCCGGTACCCTGGTGATCTACCTCGGCCTTGCAGCCACGTCCGGTCAGGCCGGCTGAGCGCCACCAAGCGCCCGATCGACGCCTTAGTGCTGCCACGGTTGGCTGCCAGTTTTCTCGACGCTGCGTTTCCCCAGTGGGGACAAACGTATCGATTCGAGTCATGGTTACCTGACGAGGGCTTCCCGAGATGAACGTTCACGCGTCCAACGTCACCGCTCCGCCATCGCCGCGCACGCTTGAGGATCTCGGCCTGTCGATGGTGATGATGCGCGACATCCTGCTCAAGTCGATGTTCCGCATGAACCTCGATCAGATCTCCGACATCGCGCGGGTCTGCGCCGTGTCGATGCCGATCGCGCAGGAACTCGTCGATCTCGCCCGCAGCCAGAAGCTTGTGGAGGCCACCGGCTCGCTGCACGCCAACTCCGGCGGCGAGATGGGTTACCAGCTGTCCGATGCCGGCAAGGCGCGGGCGCTCGATGCGCTGGCCCAGTCGGAATATTACGGCGCCCTGCCAGTGCCGCTCGCGGCCTATGAAGAGCAGATGAAGCGGCAGTCGATCCGCAACATCCGGATCACGCGCGACGCCATGCAGGGCGCGATGAGCCACCTGATCCTGCCCGACGAGCTCCTCAGCCACCTCGGCCCGGCGATCACCTCGGGCCGCTCGATCCTGTTCTACGGGCCGCCCGGCAACGGCAAGTCCTCGATCTCGAACGGAATCCGCGACGCCATCGGCGACCGCATCTACGTGCCCCGTGCGGTGGAGTATTCCAGCCAGGTGATCTCGCTGTACGACCCGATCGTGCATACCAAGGCGGTCGAGCAGGTCGACGACGCGGGCTCGCTCCGCCGCAGCAGCAACCGCTTTGACGCCCGCTACGTGCTATGCGACCGGCCGACGGTGATCACCGGCGGCGAACTCACGCTGTCGATGCTCGACCTAAACTACAACCCGACGGCACGCACCTACAACGCGCCGCTGCAGATGAAGGCCTCGGGGGGCATCTTCATCGTCGACGACCTTGGCCGGCAGGAAGAGCCGCCGCAGGCGCTCGTCAACCGCTGGATCGTGCCCCTGGAGATGAACTACGACATCCTCGCGCTGCAGTCGGGCGAGAAGTTCGTGGTTCCCTTCGACACGCTGGTCATCTTCTCCACCAACTTCCACCCCAACGAGATCTTCGACGGCGCCGCGCTGCGCCGGATCTTCTTCAAGATCAAGATCGACGGTCCGAACCAGGAGAACTTCCTGAAGATCTTCGCGATGGTGGCGCGCCAGCGAGGGATGCCGCTCGACGAGAAGTCGCTCCTGCATCTCCTGAAGGTCAAGTATCCCACGATCGAGCACATATACGCCAACTACCACCCGATCTTCCTGATCGACCAGATGATCTCGGTCTGCGAGTTCGAGGGCATCCCCTACCAGATGTCCCCGGAACTGATCGACCGCGCCTGGGAGAACATGTTCGTCCGCGACGAGCAGATCGCGCACTGACCAGGCGGCAAGGCGGGCCGCCAGGCCCGCCTTCAGGCGCCGAGGTCGGCGAATTTCTGGCCGTTCTTGATGAGTTCGTCCCAAAGCGGCGCGGGGGTCCAGAAGCCCGGCTCCTCCGCCGCCCAGACGCGCAGGTCGGCGCGCACCGCGAGCAGCCCCGCCTCGTCGGCCCATTGCATCGGCCCACCCAGCCAGCGCGGGAAGCCGAAGCCGTGCAGCATCACCACGTCCACGTCCGACGGGCGCAACGCAACGCCCTCGGACACCAGCCGCGCACCCTCGTTCGCCATCGCCGTAAAGGCCTTGCGCCGGATCTCCCCCGGCCCCACCTGGCGCGGCACGATCCCCTTCCGCTCCCGCTCCTCGTCGACGACCGCCGCCACCTCCGGGTCGGGCAGCCCGGGCCTGCCAGCCTCGTCGTAGCGATAATAGCCCCGCCCCACCCTGCGTCCGAGCCGCCCCGCCTCGCACAGCCGGTCGGCCACCGCAATGTAGCGCAGGGCCGGGTTGCGGTCAGCCGTCAGGCGCCCGAGCCGCGCCCAGGCGGTGTCGAGCCCCGCGAGGTCTGTCATTTGGTAGGGGCCAAGCGCGAAGCCCGCCCCGCGCATCGCCGCATCGATCTCCTGAACGCTCGCGCCGTCCTCGAGAAGGTAGTCCGCCGCCGTGCGGCAGGCGGCGTAGACGCGGTTGCCGATCAGGCCCTCCTCGGCGCCGCTCCGCACCGGAATCCTGCCAAGCCGCCGGGCCAGCGCGAAGGCCGTCGCCACCGCCTCGGCCGACGTCGCCCGCCCCACCGCCACTTCCACGGCGCGCGCCTCCCGCACGGGGGCCAGGAAGTGCAGCCCCAGCACCCGCGCCGGCCGCACCGCACCCTGCGCCAGCGCCTCGAGCGCGAGATCCGTGCAGGTGCTGGCGAGGACCGCCTCGGGCGCAAGCACCGCCTCCACCTGTGCGAGGACCTCCCGCTGCAATTCCGGATCCTCGCTCACCGCATCGATCACGAAGTCGCAGCCCGCAAGCGCCGCTGGGTCGACCGCCGGGCTCAGCATCCCGAGCCGCCGTGCCGCCGCATCCTCGCCAAGGCGCCTGCCGTCCACCGCCTCGAGATAGGCCGCCTCGATCCGCGCCACCGCCGCATCCCGCGCCGCTACGTCGCGCTCGACCAGCACCACCGGCAGGCCAACGTCAAGCAGCGCCATGGCCACGCTCGAGCCCGTCGTGCCGCCGCCGACCACGCCCGGCCGCTCCACCGCGCGCGGCTGGGCCCGCGCCAGCTCGGGAACCTGTCCCGCGCGCCGCTCGGCCTGAACGGCGTGGCGCAGCGCGCGGCTCTCGGCGGTATCGAAGCATTCCTCGAGGGCGGTCCGTTCGTAGCGCAGCCCCTCCTCGATGGGCAGGAGCAGCGCCGCCTCCAAGCAGTCCACGATCCGCCGCTCGGCCGGAACGCGACCGCCAAGCGCCGCTGACCGCTGCCGCGCCATCTCGCTCAGGTAGGCCACAGGATCGGCGAATCCGTCGCGGCGCTCGCGCGTGGGGCGAACCCCGATCCCTTTCTCGGCCAGGTCCCCGGCCAGGCTCACCGCCGCCGCTTCGACATCGCCTTGCAGCATCCCGTCGACCAGACCCGCCGCCTCCGCGGCCTCCGCCCCGATAGGCCGGCCCGAGAGCATCATGTCCAGCGCCACTTCCGCGCCGCAAATCCGCGGCGCGCGCTGGGTGCCGCCGGCACTGGGCAGAAGCCCCAGCGTCACCTCCGGGAAGCCCAGGGTCGCCGTCGCCGCGGCAAGCCGCCAATGCGCGGCGAGCGCAAGCTCCAGCCCGCCGCCCCGCACCGCGCCGTTGAGGCAGGCGATCACCGGCTTGCTCAAGGTCTCGATCCGGTCACAGACCGCGCCGAGCGCCGGCCCCGAGGCCTCGGTCCCGATCTCCGCTACCTCTTCCGCCGACGCAAAGCACGGCCCTGCGCCCGTCAGCACCACGGCCAGGGCCAGGGGGTCGGCCTCGAGGCGCTCAAAGGCCGCCTCCAACGCGGCCCGCACCTCTCGTGTGAGCGCGTTCGCCGGCGGCGCGTCGATCGTCACCAGCGCCACACGGTCCCGCCACTCGATGCGCACGAAGTCACTCACCGGCAGTCTCCCCCGCACGCCTCGCCTCGCGAAGCGCCATCGCCGCCAGTAGCGGCACCGCCTCCCCGTAGCGCACTCCGCGCTCGGGGTTCGGACCCTGCCCGTCCGCCGCGCGCCGCGCCACGCCCGCCAGAATGGCTGCAAGACGGAAAAAGGAAAAGACCAGGGCGTAGCGCCAGTCCCTGAGCACCGCCTGCCCCGCCCGCGCCGCATAAGCCGCGCGATAGGCGTCGTCGTCGGGCAGCCCCAGCGCAGCGCGGTCCAGCCCGCCGAGCCCCGGCATCACGCCGGCATGGGGCAGCCGCCATTGCGCCATCTGGTAGGCAAGGTCGGCCACCGGGGGGCCCAGCGTCGAAAGCTCCCAGTCGACCAGCGCCCGCACCTCGGCTGTCCCTGCGGCAAAGATCATGTTGTCGTGCCGGTAGTCGCCATGGAGGAGCCGTGCCGCGGGCTCCGCCTCGGGCAGATGCGCCGAAAGCCAGGCCTCGACGCGCTCCATGTCGGCGAGCGGCTCGGCTACCGAGGCGCGGTAGGCCCGCGCCCAGAGCCCCGCCTGCCGGGCGAAGTAGCCGCCGGGCCGGCCGAAATCGGAAAGGCCCACCGCCGCCGGATCGACGGCGTGAAGCGCGGCCAGCGTTTCCGCCATCGCGCGGTAGAGCGTGCCCCGTTCATCCGGCCCGAGCCCGGGCATGGCCGGGTCTTCGAACACCCGCCCCGAAACGAATCGCATCACGAAAAAGCTCCGCCCAAGCGGCGAATCCGCATCGCCCGCCACCGCCAGCACCTCCGGCACCGGCACGCCGGAGCCTGCCAGAGCCGCCATCACGCGGGCCTCGCGCTGCACCTGATGCGCCTTCGGCAGAAGCTTCCCCTGGGGCTTGGCACGCAGCACGTAGCTGCCGCTTTCCGCCTCGATCCGGAAGGTCGGGTTCGACTGCCCGGTCCCGAAGCGCCGCACCGAGCCGAGGCCGCGGAACCCCGGAACATGCGCCTCCGCCCAGGCCCCAAGCGCCGCCTCGCCGATCCCGAGCCCCGCGATCATCCGCTGGTCAGCCCGACCAGCGGGCGTTCACCGGGCGCAGTTGCGGCAGAACGGCGTCGCCGGAACCACGTCGAGCCGCTCCTCCGAGATCTTCTCGCCGCACTTCACGCAATGGCCGTATTCCCCGGCCTCGATCCGGTCCAGTGCCGCCCGGATCATGCCGATCTCCTGCGCCCCGGCCTCGCCCATGCTTTCCAGAACCTCGTCGCCCTCGGCCTCGATCGCGGCCTCCTCCCAGTCCTTGTCTGCCGGCTGGTCGAGCTCGGCCTCGATCGTCTGCAGACGCCCTTCCAGCTCGTCGAGCCGCGTTTCGAGCGCTTTCTTGCGGTCCTTCACGGAAACCATGCACGTTTCTCCCTGCAACCGGCTGAATCCTTCTCTGCCACGCTCGCCTCTGCTTTGACAGAGGTCAAGCGCCGACGATCACTGACCCTTGAACATATACTGAAATCTGCATATGATTACCGTGTGCGTGCGACAGGAGCATCCCATGTCCCCCGAAGTAACCGCCTTCTTCGACGAAGCCACGAACACCGTCTCCTACGTGGTCCGCGACCCGATGGGCTCGAAGGCCGCCGTCATCGACAGCGTGCTCGACTTCGACTACGCCTCGGGCCGCACTTCCACGGCCTCGGCCGACGCGATCATCGCATTCCTGCGCGAGAACGGGCTCGAGGTGGAGTGGCTGCTCGAAACCCACGTCCACGCCGACCACCTCTCGGCCGCGCCCTATCTGCAGGAGAGGCTTGGCGGCAAGATCGGCATCGGCGAGAACATCACCGTGGTGCAGAACGTCTTCGGCAAGGTCTTCAACGAGGGCACCGAATTCCAACGCGACGGCAGCCAGTTCGACCGGCTCTTCAAGGAAGGCGACAGCTTGCATGTCGGCCAGCTCCGCGGCGACGTGATGCACACGCCGGGCCACACGCCTGCCTGCCTCACCTACGTGATCGGCGATGCCGCCTTCGTGGGCGACACATTGTTCATGCCCGATTTCGGCACCGCCCGCTGCGACTTCCCGGGCGGTTCCGCCGAGACCATGTGGGACAGCGTGCAGCGGATCCTTGAGCTTCCCGACGAGACGCGCATCTTCACCTGCCACGACTACAAGGCCGAGGGGCGCGACCACTACGCCTGGGAATCGACGGTGGGCGGGCAGAAGGCCAGGAACGTCCACGTCGGCGCCGGGCACAGCAAGGAAGAGTTCGTGGCCCGGCGGAACGCGCGCGACGCCACGCTCGGGATGCCGAAGCTGATCCTGCCCTCGCTGCAGGTCAACATGCGGGCCGGGCAGTTCCCGGACCCGGAAGACAACGGGGTCTCCTATCTCAAGGTGCCCCTCAACAGCCTCTAGGGAAACGCGAAAATGATTGAACAGGACTGGATCATGGGCGCCCTCGGCGGCCTGATGATCGGCGCCGCGGCGGGGCTCTTCCTGCTCGCCAACGGCCGGATCATGGGCGCATCGGGCATTCTCGGCGGCCTCGTCGACGGCTCGGGCAAGGACAGCTGGCTCGAGCGCGTGGCCTTCCTCGCGGGCCTCGTCCTTGTGCCGATCCTGATCGTGCCGATCTACACCGTGGTCGATACCCACATCACCTCGAACCTATGGGTGGTGATCGCCGGCGGGCTCATGGTCGGCATCGGAACCCGCATCGCCAACGGCTGCACCTCGGGCCACGGCGTCTGCGGCATCTCGCGGCTTTCACCCCGGGGAATTGTCGCCACCCTCTACTACCTGCTCGCCGGCGGCGTTGCCGTCTACCTCTTCCGCCACATCCTGGGAGTGATCTGACATGCGCGCGCTCTTCGCCTTCCTGTCCGGCGGCCTCTTCGGCGCGGGCCTCCTCGTCTCCGGGATGGTCGACACGACCAAGGTCCAGGGCTGGCTCGACCTGTTCGGTGACTGGGATCCGACGCTCGCCTTCGTGCTCGGCGGCGCCGTGATCCCGATGTTCTTCGTCTGGCGGCTCACCGAGGGCCGCCGCCCGGCACTCGGCGGCTTCTTCCCGCCGAAGCCGCATGTGAAGCTCGACCGCAGCCTGGCGATCGGCTCGATGCTGTTCGGCGCGGGCTGGGGCCTGGCAGGGCTCTGTCCCGGCCCGGCGATCGCGTCGCTCAGCTTCGGCGGGCTCGGCGGGCTCGTATTCTTCGCCGCCATGCTGGCGGGGATGCTGGTGGCCGTGCCGATCCGCGCCCGGCTTGAAGCCATGCCGCGCCCGGCGTAAGGAACCGGCCATGCTCGACCTCCGCCAAATCTCGCCCGACTACGCCGTCGCGCCGCAGATCGACCCCGAGGATTTCCCGGCGATCAAGGCGGCCGGCTTCACCACCGTGATCAACAACCGCCCCGACTCCGAGATCCCGCCCACGCATCACGGCGAGACGATGCGCAAGGCTGCCGAGGCGGCGGGGCTGCGCTACCACGCGATCCCGGTCGCGGGCCGGGAGATGACGATGGAAACCGTCGCGGCCCAGGCCGACGCTCTGGCAGCCGCCGACGGCCCTGTCCTCGCCTACTGCGCCTCGGGCACGCGCTCCTCGATCGTCTGGTCGCTCGGCCAGGCGGGGCGCATGGCACCCGAGGCGATCCTCCAGGCGGCGGCACAAGCGGGCTACCAGCTCGCCCACCTGCGCCCGACGCTCGAGGCACTCGCCGCCGGCCAGCGCTGAAGCGCGCCTCCGCCGCCGCAATCCTCCTCCGTTCCCGCCCGGCTCCTCGTATGCCGGGCGCCTTTCGTACGCCCCACCTTGCCTCATTACCGCGCGCCCTGCCGAAGCGAGGAGGCCCCGCCGTCCCCGGATCAGGCCGGCTACAATCCGTCCGAACGCCGCCCGATACCCCCGTGCCGGGCGTTTTCCACCTTGCCCGCAGTGAAAGGCGCACGGCGCGCCCCGGCGCCGCGGAAGGGGCAACGTCCTGCGGACTTCCCTCCGCAAAGCACCGCGATGCCGCCCGGCGCGCCAGGCGCCTTCCCTCCCGCCCGCCGCGGCCCGCGTCCGATCGTCCCGCCCAAGGAAGGATGCCCACCGGTTCCCCGGCCAACCCGCCCCGGCCCATACGGCCACGCCGGCGGGCCTGTGAAGGGGCACGAGCGCAAGCCTACACGGGCTCCGCGACAGCCGCGCCGCTCTGGCCGGAACGCCGCCGCGTCCCGTCGCCGGGCGCGGGCCTCGGGCGCTCAGCCTCCTACCCGGCCGCCCGCTGCGGCCTCGGCGCCGGGCGGTGCGTCCGACTTCTGCTCGGGCTGCGGCTCTCCCGGCTGCGGATCGAGGCGCGAGAGCGGCTCGGACTCGGCGACACACAGGTCGGCCAGGGGATCCCCTGCCTCGCCGACCTCGAACTGCGGCGGCGCGGCTGCGGCCGCGAACTCCGCCCCGGCCCAGCCCGGCGCAGGCCCGGTGCGCCGCGCAAGCGCTTCCGCTCCGATCACCGCGCCTTCGGTGGCCGGCGGCCGCGCCCGCTGCTCCGGATCGCGGATCTTCACCGCCCGAAGCCCGCCGGTCTGCCCGAGCCGTGCCTCCGCCACCGTGGTGCCGCCCGCCGCCACCAGCCGCACCGCGCCGAGCGCCGTGATCGGCAGGGCAAGCCGGTCGCCCGGCGCAAGCGCTGCAAGCTCGTTCAACGGCAGCCGCACCCGCCCGAGCACCGCGTCGAGCGTGGCCTCGGCGCTTTCCACCGCGTCACCCAGCGCCACCTGCCAGGTGGCCGCCGTCTCCGCCGCCACGCTTTCTTCCGGCGGCGGAACGGGCCGGACCGGGCGGCCGCGGCCAGTGGCCGGCAGGACGAGGATCGCCCGTCCCTCCTTGGCCGCCGCCCCGAACAGGATCGTCGCCTCCAGCACCCGGTGCTTGGCGTCTTCCAGCACCACCGACAGCGGCCGCGGCTCGGGCAGGAAAAGCTGGTAGCGCCAGCCTGCGGCCCAGCGCGCGTCCTCGGTTTCCAGAAGCGGCGCCTCGAACTCGGAAAGCACGCGGTCGATCAGGTCGGCCACCATCGCCGCGTCGGTCTTCGTCGGCCGGCGCGGCGTGGGCTGACGGGCGCTGACCCGCCCCATCGTCCGCATCTCGATCACCGCCGCCATTGCTCCGGGATCGAGCGCCAGCAGCCCCGCCCCGTCTTCCGGGCCGATCAGCACGGCCAGAAAGGCGTGCTCGGGCAGTCCTTCCAGGATCTCCGCGGGCGTCGCCCTCTGCTCGCGCGCCTCGGCGGTTGTGACGGCGAGGGCGAGCTCCTCCTCCGCCGCCCGTCGGAACGCATCGACAAGCGCCCTGCCCGGCGCCGGCGGCCCCTTCGGGTCGCCCGCTCCGGCGCGGCCCTGCTCGGCCTTGCGCCTCAGAATCGATGCCGTGCCAGCGTCCGCCATGTCTCCGCCGCCCTTCCCCTCAGGGAGCGCCCGAACAAGGTTGAGGAAGAGTTAGCGCGCGGCCGGCCTCAAGCCGCTTGCGCCAGCTGCATGGGCACCGTCAGACGGAATGCCGCGCCGCCCTGCCCCGGCAGATAGGCGATCGAACCGCCGAGCTTCTCCATGATCTCGCGGCAGATCGCGAGGCCGAGCCCGGCGCCGCCGGCGCGGGTGTGGTCGCCGAGGCGCGCGAACTTCTCGAAGATGATCTCCTGGCTCTCGCGCGGGATGCCCGAGCCGTTGTCGACCACGTCCACCTGAACTTGCCCGTCGAACGGTCTCACCTCGATCCGCACCTCCTGCACCCTGGCGTCGCAGTACTTGCGCGCGTTGGTGATCAGGTTGATGAACACCTGCGCCAGACGGTCGGGGTCGGTGACGACCGGCACGTTCTCCGATTCGGGCTCGCGCAGGATGCGGAAGGGCTTCGTGCCCGGCGCCGCGCTCGCGGTGGACACGGCGCGCGCGATCACCGCGCCGAGGTTCGCCTCCTTCAGGTTGAGCTGGACGTTGCCCGATTCCAGCACGCTGAGGTCCAAAAGATCGTCGAGAAGCCGCGTCAGCCGCACCGTCTCGGCATGGATTACGCCGGCGTAGCGTGTGCGCTCTTCGTCGGAAAGCCCCTCCTCGCCGAGGATTTCCGAGAACGCGCGGATCGAGGTCATCGGCGTCCTGAGCTCGTGGCTGATCTGGCTCAAGAACGCGTCCTTCTGCGCCGAAAGCTCGGTCAGCTTGCGGTTTGCCTCGCGCAGCTGCCGCGCGGTGCGGGAAAGCTCCTCGGACTGAGCCTCGAGCCTCTGCGAGTATTCCATTATCTGCTGCGCTTCGTCGGCCACCCGCATCAGGTCGTCCACCGACACCGAGGTGCCGCCGCCCGCCTGCGCGATCATCGCATGCGCCGTGGCCGAGCCCACCGCGCCGGCGAAGCGCCGCTCCAGCCGCTCGAGGAATTCGGGCGTCACCTCGGGCAGGAAGCCGCCGGTTCCCTGCGTCGCGGCGGCGTCCTGAAACAGCCGTTGCGCCTCGCCGGGGCCCAGGATGCGCTGCGCCATGGCCAGAAGCTCCTCGGCCCCCGCCACGCCGCCCTGCCAGCCCCGGGGGGGCGCCCCGCCGCGCTCGATACCGCCCACGAACTCCACGCCCTGCAGCCGCTCCATCGGCCCCGGGAAGGACAGGAGCGAGGCGCCCACGAAGATGCCCGTGTTCAGCGTCATCGACCAGAAGACGGCATGCACCAGGGGATCGATCCCCTCGATCCCGAACAGCGCCTGCGGCTTTAGCCAGCCGAAGCCGTAAGGCCCGATCTCCTGCACCTCGGACCAGAGCGGCGTCGCCGCGCCGAACGAGGGCAGGAAGAAGGTATAGGCCCAGACCGCGAAGCCGGTGACGAGGCCCGCCACCGCCCCGGTCCGCGTCGCGCCGCGCCAGAACAGCCCGCCCACCATCGCCGGCAGGAACTGCGCCACGCCCACGAAGCTGATGAGGCCGATCGCGGCCAGCGCCGCACCGCCGCCCGACAGGCTGTAATAGAGCCAGCCGAGCCCGAGCACGCCGGCGATCGACAGCCGGCGCACGTTCAGCACCAGACCCCGCACGTCTTCCGACAGGCGCGACCTCGGCTCGCGGAAGGAAAGCCATAGCGGCAGGACGATGTGGTTGGAGACCATGGTCGCCAGCGCGATGGCGGCCACGATCACCATCGAGGTCGCCGCCGAGAAGCCGCCGAGGAAGGCCAGCATGGCAAGCCCCTCGCGCCCGGCCGACAGGGGCAGCGTCAGCACGAAGAGGTCGGGGTTGGCGCCCGGCGCGGAACGCTCGAGCCCCGCCACGGCGATCGGCACCACGAACAGCGAGATCAGGAACAGATAGAGCGGGAAGGCCCAGGAGGCGGTGGCAAGCTGGCGCTCGTCGACGTTCTCCACCACCAGCACCTGGAACATCCGCGGCAGGCACAGGAGCGCCGCGCCCGACAGGAACGTCAGCGCCACCCAGCGCCCGGGGTCGAGCTGCCAGTCGGCGATCGGCGAGGCCTCGATCCGCGCCAGCATGTCCGCCGGCCCGGTGCCGAGCTCCCAGACCACGAACACGCCCACCGCGATGAGCGCGATCAGCTTCACCACCGCCTCCACGGCGATGGCGAGCACCACGCCGTGGTGGCGCTCGTCGGCATCGAGGTTGCGGGTGCCGAAGAGCACGGTGAAGAGCGCGAGGCCCAGGGCCACCACCAGCGCCGTCTCCTCGGCTTCCCAGGCCGGCGCGCCCTCCGCCGCCTCGGCGAAGACCGAAAGCGCCAGCGTCACCGATTGCAGCTGAAGCGCGATGTAGGGCGTGATCCCGACCACCGCCATCACCGTCACGATGGCGCCCACCGAGGCCGACTTGCCGTAGCGCGCCGAAAGCAGGTCGGCCACCGAGGTGATCCGCTGCGCCTTGCCGATCCGCACCAGCTTCCTCAGCAAGAGCCACCAGCCCACCATCACCAGCGTCGGCCCGAGATAGATGGTGATGAATTCGAGCCCCGAGCGCGCGGCGTAGCCGACCGCGCCGTAGAAGGTCCAGGCAGTGCAGTAGATCGAAAGCGACAGCGTGTAGACAATGGGCGAGCGCAACCACCCGCCGCGCCCGCGCGCGGCCATTTGCTCGGCCGCGAAGGCCAGCGCGAACAGCACCGCGACATAGCTGACCGAGGCGGCGACGAGCACGTTGAAGGGCAGCATCAGCCCCCCTCCTCGCTCTCGCCGAGGTTCCGCTTCGGCGGCTCCGGGCCGAGCCGGCGCGACAAGACGAAGGCCGCGAGGATCAGCCCGCCCCAGACCAGGAAGATGTAGAGCCCGCCCGGCACCGTGTCGGGGGTCTCGGTTTCAGCGGGCGCCCAGAGCAGGGGCACGAGAAACAGGAGTGCGCCCAGCACCGGCAGCACGCGCGCGGCATCGGCCACGCGGCGGCGGCGGTAGCTGTCGCGCTCCAGGAACAGGGGCGGCTTCGGCCGCCTCATGCGCCGCCCGCCATCAGCGCGTTCACCGATTCCAGCACCTCGGCGTTCGAGAACGGCTTGGTCATGAACCGGCTCACCCCTGCCTGCTCGGCGCGCTCGCGGTCGGCCGCCTGGCCCTTCGCGGTCAGCATCAGCACCGGCAGCGCGGTGAAATCCGGATCGGCCCGCAGCTCGTCGAGGATGTCGAAGCCCGAGCGGCCAGGCAGCATCACGTCCAGCACCAGCACGTCGGGCCGGGCCTCCCGGATCCGGGCGATCGCGGTCGCGCCGTCGGAATGGGTCTGCACCGCCCATCCGTCGCGGATCAGGATGAACCTGATCGCTTCGATCAGGTTGGGCTCGTCCTCGATGAGAAGGACACGCTTGTCCATCCTCCCGGCTCCCCCTGGGCGGCGCTTTCGCGTCCTTGTTGGCACTCACTATCGCCAAGGCCCCGCGGCCTGTCAAAGTCTCGCTCACGGCGGAGCGGGGCCGAGGATCGAGGGTTCGCGCCGGGCGCGGCAGCCCTCCCGCGGGCAGATCCGGCAGGTCGCACCCACCGCCTCGGCCGCGCCCTCGGGCCCGGCGGAGGTCAGCAGCATCGTCGCCTCGAAGACCGGCGGCGCCGCAAAGTCGGCCGGACCGAGCGGCGCCGCGACGGCCTCGGCGCGGAAGCGCCGGGCTCCGGCCCCCGGCATCTCCACCACCGCCGCCACCGGCACGCCGGGCCGCGAGAGCGCCTGGTAGAGCGGCCAGAGCGGGCAGCCCGCGCCGTGCCGCGGCAGCGAGAAGCCGGCAATCGGCCGCCGGAAGGTGATGGCTCCGGCCGCGTCGGCGATCACCAGCCCGGCCTCCCGCCCCGGCAGGAGCGCAAGGCGCCGCAGGGCCGCCTGGGCAGGCACTCCGAAGCTGGCGGCCACCGCCCCCGCGCCCTCATCCGCCCGCGCCTCGACCTCGGCAAGCGGCATTCGCCGGGCGTCCTCGGCGTAGCGGCAGGCCGCGGCGCGGGCCAGCGCCTGGCCGCCGGCGCTGGTCAGTTCCGCCGCCCCAGCGACCAGCGCGTCCACCGCCTCCGGCCCGGCCCCGCTCTCGAGCTCCGGCAGATGCCAGCCGCGCGCCGCGAAGAAGGCCTCCACCTCCTCCTGCGGCGTCGCCGCCGCGGGCTCGGCCCTGCCCGGCCCGTCGAGATAGCGCGCCAGCGCCTCGGCGCCCTCGGCCAGCCGCCGCCCCTCGGCGTCGAGGATGCCGAGGAACCGCGCCGCCCAGGCCGGATCGAGGTTCTCGGTGCCGGCCAGGATCGAGGTCGAGGAGCGGATCGCCGTCACCGCCGTCAGAAGCTCGTGCAGCGAGGCCGAGAGCTGCGGGTCATGCGCCAGCCGGTCCGACAGCGCCTCGACCTCGCGCTCGAGCCGCTCGACCCGGGCGTGCCGCTCGGCCAGAAGCCGGGCCCAGCCCGGGAAGCGGCCGGCGAATTCCTCCGCCCGCTCCTCCTCCGCGCCCCGCCCGCCCGCGGCGGCGGCCTCGCGCAGGGCCGCCAGCAGCACCGCCTCGGCACCCTCCGTCAGCGTCGAGACCTCGCAGCTTAGCGCCCGGGCGATGTCGGCCACGAGCTTGCCGCCGATCCGGCGCCGGTTGTGCTCGATGAGGTTCAGGTACGAAGCGGAGATTCCCGCCGCGCGGGCCAGGTCGGCCTGCCGGATCCCGGCGGCCAGGCGCCGGTCGCGGATCCGGCTTCCGGTGAGCGCGCCGCGCGGCATCCGACCCTCCGTTTACAGCTACCCGGAAGGGAATTTACAGGATTCTGTCGCGCGAGCAACGCATTGCGAGGGGATTGCCAAAGCACACCGAAGCTATTGCGCGGTCCAGCCGCCATCCACCGGGATCGCCGCTCCGGTCACGTTGTGGGCAACCGGCGCGCAAAGCCAAAGCGCGAGCGCGCCTATTTCGGCGGGGTCCGAGGTACGGCGCGAGGGCTGCTTCTCGGCCAGAAGCTCGGCGATGGCCTTCTCCCGGTCGCCACCATGGGCGGCGGCGCGCGCCTCGATCTGCGGCGCGATGATCGCGGTCTCGGTCCAGCCGGGGCAGATGCAGTTCGCGGTCACGCCGCCCTCTGCCTTGCTGCCCGCCGCCGCATATTCCAGCGCCGCAACCTTCGTCAGGCCGACCAGCCCGTGCTTCGCCGCCACGTAGGGCGCCTTCTGCACCGAAGC
>Ga0224512_10002651_pt1 | contig 16229 bp, 18 predicted proteins | sample SF_May12_sed_USG_4_FD_169103 | JGI IMG/M metagenome (GOLD analysis project Ga0224512, IMG submission 169103) | Sediment microbial communities from San Francisco Bay, California, United States - SF_May12_sed_USGS_13 | ecosystem: Environmental > Aquatic > Marine > Sediment | place: USA...
AGATCGGATTCCCGATAATGTTGATCCGATGCCAAGGCCGCGCCGGGCACTTCGGCCAATATCCGATACCCCAATTCAATCAATCGCTCGCGCTGTTCCTTACGCTGCGCGTCGCTGTACACAAACCGTCTCAACATCCGTTTATGCTCGCCGTCGTAACGAAAATAAAATGCCCCGTTTTCGCCGACGACGGCGTCGACGGGCCACATTCGAGCGATGTGATCGCACCAACCCGCGGGTCTGCCCGTAATCGGAATCATCAACAATCCGGCATGCTTGATTCGGGCAAGGGCCGAGTAGGCCTCGGCGGTCAACACGCCATCGGTAGTCAGTGTGTCGTCGATATCTGTGAGTACGCCACGGATGCAGCGCCGGATGTCATTGGACATGGCTGTGATTGCGCGCACGATACTAGTACTCTATCAATCACAATTACTGCTTGACGTAGATCTGAACTAACCACGCGACAGTTCGATCTTCACGTTGTTTAGCGAAACCGGAATCGGTAATCCAACGTTCGATCTGCTGCGGGTCATGCACATAGGGCCGAAACTCCGATCGTAACAACCACAAGCCGAACGATACTGTGGCAAACCCCGCCCGCATGAACCAGCGATCGCGTGGATAGATCAGTGCGTACACACGCTTGGTTTTGGACAACGACTTCCCGATCAATCCACGCGCATCCGGATAACAGCACACGACTTTATCCAGCAGGCAAAGGTCGCTGCTGACGGGGTCGAAATCGGGCGTCATGAAATCGCCCTCGATATACTCGACGCGCTCGCTAAGCCCGCGTTCGTCGGCCCAGGTTTGCGCTTCAGCCAACATCTTGGGTGCAAGATCTACGCCTACAGCCGATTCTGCGCCACGTTCGAGCAGCGTTTGGTGCAAATGACCGACACCACTGCCAATCTCCAACACGGTAGCGTCGGTTAAGTCGATCCGATCGAGGCCCGCCAACAAGAGTCGCTGTGCCGGTTCGAATCCTTTCTTGTCAAAGCGTTTCCGGTAACGTTTCGCGAAAAAAGAAAAGAATCGTCCGGCCGACTGGGCGTGGCCACAACACACACTCATCGGATTCCCCTATGGAGCGCTAGCCGGTCGCACGCGTTGCACCCGCCTCACGGACAACATCCGTCGAGATTGCAACCAATAAATTGTGCAATTTTGCCTTGGCGGCATCGACCACCTCCAGGACTTGTTGCTGCATTTCCGCATCGAGCGACTGCATGGGTTTACGCACGGGCCCTGCCGGCAATCCGTAGTGCGCGCAGGCCAATTTAGTGCACTGCAAGAGCTTGCCGCTGGCTTCCAATACGGTGGTCAGCGGCAACAACGCATGCATCATTTGCCGGGCGGTGTCAAAGTCGCGCCGCTGCACACAGGTATCGTAGAACGCAACGACTTCTTCGGCGAAAAAATTACCCATCGGGGTAACCCAGCTCGTGGCCCCCCAGACAAAAAATTCAAGAGCCTGATCTTCGGCGCCGCAGCTTAGCTCGATTTGAGGGTAATCGTTTGCAAGCAGATGCACGCGATTGATATCGCCGCTGGCTTCCTTTATGCATCGGAAATTCGGGCGCTCGGCGACACGATCTAAAAACTCGCGGCCCATGTTTACACCGGTTCGCCCGGGATAGTTGTACAACATGACGGGCAGATTGGCCGCTTCGTCGATGGCTGCGCAGTGCGCTGCCAATTCGATTTCGCTCGGCAATGAATAGTACGGCGCGGCAATCAGCAAACCATCGGCACCCACTGCTCTTGCGGCCGTTGCATACTCGCACGCGCCGTGCGTGGAAATATCGTTGACTCCGCAGATCAGCGGTACGCGGCCGTTGATAATATCTTTGGCCACGGCAAACTGCTGAATTCGCTCGGCTTTTGACAGAGCGTAGTATTCACCAGTGGTGCCGCCGGCAATAATCCCGTGCACACCGTGAGCAAGCATAAATTCGATCACGGCCCCATAACCGTTTTGATCGATCGATCCGTCGGCGTGCAAGGGAGTGATGACGGGTGGAATAATTCCTGAAAAGCTCATGACGATCTCCTGGTGACCGAGTCTGGTGTCGGGATGTGTGTGCGCCGCGGACGCCTCACGCTATGGTAATCATACATCAAGCTATGGTACATCAGGATCCGATCGCGACGAATCCGAAATGTAGGCCCTCGGGCTACCCGCTATAGACCGCGAGCGGTGTTCCGAGGACCTCCGATCGCGGGTCAACACCTAGGCCCGGGGCCGTTGAGGCCCGCATCGCGCCGTTTTGCCGTTGTGGCGCACCCGCCGCGATGCTCACGGTCACATAGCTATTGAAATCCGTTGCGGAAAATCGCAGTGATGGCGGCGTCGAGTGCGCCAAATGCGCGATGGCGGCAGTCACGATATCCCCGCCCCAACTGTCTTCGATTGTCATCGGAATTCCTAGCGACACACAGAGATCGCGGATTTGCAGCGCTTTGCTAAGTCCGCCAACCTTGGAAATTTTCAAGTTAATGACATCCATGGCGCGGTCGTGGTGAGCCCGCAATAACATCTCCAGGCCGTCGATATTTTCATCCAATATGAACGGCAGTGCCGTGCGCTCGCGTACCGCGAGGCATTTTTCATAGGTGCCACACGGCTGCTCGATGTAAACATCCAGATCGGCAACTGCGTTGGCAACGCGTATCGCGTCCGGCGCGAGCCACCCGGTGTTGGCGTCCGCGACAAGAACTTCTCCGGCCTGCAACACATCAGCCGCGGCACGAATCCGCTCGATATCGTCATTAGCATCGCCACCTACTTTGAGTTGAAACTTGCGGTATCCCTGGTCACGATAGCCGCGCACGTTATCCGCCATCTCTGCCGCCGGACGCTGACTGATCGCGCGGTACAGCGCCACTTCTTCACCGCAGCGGCCGCCAAACAACGAGCACAAGGGCTTGCCGGTCTCCTTCCCGAGCACATCCCAACACGCCATATCGATGGCCGATTTGACGTAGGGATGGCCCAACAACGCGGCGTCCATAAAACGATTGATGTTGCCGATTTCGGTCGGGTCCTGACCGATCAACTGCGGCGCCAATTCGGCAATGCCGGTACGGGCACCGGGCCCGTACGCCGGCAGGTAAAACGGCCCGAGCGGGCAGACCTCACCGAAGCCGGTTATACCATTATCAGTCGCGATTGCTACGACGGTGCTATCGAACACATCGACGTATTTACCGTCGGCCCAGGAATAGCGTCCTTCGTTAAGGGGCAGATCGACCTGATAGACAGTGATTGTCGTTACGCGCATTGGCTTTCTCGATCCACCACTTCAACCGGCCCGCACTTCCGGCGCCAACAACTCGCTCAACAAGCGCTCGCCATGTCCGGCGGCGACGGCTTGTTCATAGATATCCCGGACTGCGCCCGCCAATGGCGTGACACCACCCATCCGCTCGGACATCTCGCAAAAATATCGCATGTCTTTCAAGGAGCCGTTGACATCGAAGACATAGCCCTTAAAGTCGCCTTGCACGGCACCGCCGATAATGCGCCGCAATACACCGGAGTCGGCCGACCCGCAAATTACCACATCGTATAATTTTTGCCAGTCGATACCAGCCTCGGCGGCTTTCGTGAAGGATTCGGTGACCAAAGCAGCGATGCCAAATACCATGAGATTGTTAAGGAGCTTTGCGGTATTACCCGCACCGGGCGCACCGAAATGATGAACTGTCTTGCAAAATGTCCGAAGCAACGGTTCGATCCGGGCAAACGCCTCATGATCCGCACCCACCAACGCCCCCAGCTCGCCCGCGGCCGACTGTTTCACGCCACCGGTCACCGGCGCCTCCACGAATGTTACGCCGAGTTCGGCGAATTCGGCGGCCAACGCCCGTGTCGAATTCGGACTGGAGGTGCCGGTATCGATCACGGTCATACCCGTACGCAGCGACGACGTAAGATTGGCGACGACATTTTCGACGATTCGCGAATTACTCACGCATAACACGATGATGTCGCTCGAGTCGGCTAATTCGGAATACGAATACGCTTCGCTGGCACCGCGTGCGACCAAGTCGTCTATCGGCGTACGATTGCGGTGTGCGATTACCGTCAGCGCATAGCCCGCATCAAGAATCCGGGCCGCCATACCGTGCCCCATTACCCCGGCCCCAACGAATCCGATACGAGAGGCCACTACAGCGCCCAACCACCGTCGATAACATGGGTTTCACCGGTAACGAACGCCGACTCGTCACTGGCCAAAAATACCACGAGACTCGCTACTTCTTCCGGTTGGGCCATGCGACCCATCGGTGCCCGGGCAATAAACGCTTGTCGTGCCGCCTCATAGTCACCCTGGTCGCGCATGCGCTGCTTAAGGGACGGCGTGTCGACCGATCCCGGACACACAGCGTTACAACGAATTCCTTTGCGTACGAAGTCAGTGGCGACGGCTTTGGTCAAACCGATTACCGCGGCCTTAGTTGCACCATACAAACATCGATTAGGGGCACCTTTGATACTGGAGGCCACCGACGACATGTTGATGATGGAACCGCCGCCGTTATCGATCATTGCCGGTAAAAAAGCCCGAATCACCCGAAAATGCGCTTTGACATTTAGGTTAAATGAAAAATCGAATCCGTCGTCATCGGTATCCAACACTGTACCGTGGTGCACAAATCCAGAGCAATTGAACAACACATGCGGCGCTCCGACCCGTTTCGCCGCCGCGAGAATTGCATCGGGATCGGTCGCGTCCATTGGAAACGCCTCGATACTCCTGGATTCTTCATTAAGAGTCTGTAACGCGCCGCTATCGATGTCGGTGGCAATTACCCGAGCGCCTTCGTTGGCCATTGCCAGCGCCGAGGCACGACCGATTCCGGCGCCGGCGGCCGTCATAAAAACCGTTTTGCCCTCTAGCCTCATCGTTTGTGTTTCCTCCACAACATTGCATACACCATTAGCCTAAGGCCAGGACCCACTGCCGCGGCTTCGACGGACACTATCAAATAGGAGTACAGCGCACAATTTTCGCACCGCTAAGGCGAAGCGCGGGACGATTGCAATGCGAATCGCGCTGCCGTAGATTGCGGCGCGGTAACCCTTTGTTTAGACGCGACGGAGGCCGGTACGATGCGATGGTCTAAAACCCTTTCGATGATTGAAGCTCACGCCGAAGGCGAAGTCGGCCGCGTCGTAACCGGCGGGGTTGTCGACATCCCAGGGCAAACGATGCTCGACAAGATGATACACATCAACCGTGTCGATGACGGGCTGCGAAGATTCTGCGTATTCGAACCCCGCGGCTATGCGCCCATGAGTACGAATATACTGCTGCCCCCGACTCGCGACGATGCGGATGCTGGGTTTATCGTTTTGCAGGGCGACAAAGCCCACGCGATGTCGGGCTCTAACTGCATGTGCGTGGTTACGGTGTTGTTGGAATCGGGAATGCTGCCGATGACAGAGCCGGAAACGATTGTACGGTTAGATATGCCGGCCGGACTCGTGGTGGCGACAGCGACCTGCCATAACGGCAAGTGCGAACGCGTTAGTCTTGAAGTTACCCCAAGTTTCGTCGAGGTTTTGGATGCCGGCGTTGAGGTCCCCGACATCGGAACAGTAACCGTAGACATCGCGTTCGGTGGGATCTACTACGGCCTCATCGACCCGCGACCGCTCGGGTTGGAAATAAGACCAGAGTCGGCACGGACCCTTGTCGATATCGGTTCGAAAATTCATCGCGCGTTAAACCAGCAGGTATCGGTACAACATCCCGAACAACCCGACTTAAGTGGCATTTCTTATGTCATGTTTGTTGACAATAAAGCCGATGGCGAATTGCTCAGTGCGACGATCCTTCCACCCGGGCGTGTCGATCGATCGCCCTGCGGTACCGGCAACAGCGCCCGGCTCGCGGTGCGCCATGCGCGCGGTGAGGTTCGCGTCGGCGACACGTCGACCGCACGTTCAATAATAGACAGTCGCTTCGAAGTCATGCTAAAGGCCGAAACTACCGTAGCTGGACGGCCTGCGGTGATTCCGCAGATAAGCGGCCAGGCCTGGATTCACGGTCTGCATCAGATCGGCATCGACCCGTCAGACCCGTACCCACACGGCTATTTATTATCGGATTGCTGGGGCGAAGCGTGGGATCTCCTGAACTAGCCCGGATATTTCATGAAGGCGGACTATGCGCCAAGAATCTTCGCAATACTTGAACAGTTTACGGTGCGGGGCATCCGCACAGTTTGTCTTGTTCGCGTTCAACCGATCGGCGGTTTTCGGCTTCGCTTCTAACCGCCCTACGCCCGATTTCCCCTGAAGTCCGAACCCTTCATGAATTATCCGGGCTAAAGCCCCAGCCGTGTCACAAGTAGCGGGGCAATGAGACTCTCGACAGGGGCGAAGTCGTCAGTCAAAACTGGCAACGCATCCAATGCGGATCCGGTTCGCATCAATCCGTCGGTCACTCGGTACCAGCTCCGCTCCAGGCCAGTAGCCGCAGTAACAACGTCTGGTAGTGGCGCTGTGTTGCTGGCGGAGAGTACGTAGGTAATGCGACTGCGCTGCGAAGGCGGCGGCTCCATCCAAACATCGACATACTGAAATTCGCTGCGCAATGTTTTGATGAACGCTTTGACCAGAAGTGGATCGGGGAATACATCTACGACGTTTAGTAGATACAAACCGTTCGCCGCCAACCGCGATTTCACCAACCCCGCATATTCCAAAGTGGTCAAATGATACGGCACGGCTAAATCGTGAAACACATCGGTGACGATCACATCGAACTGACCCGGCTCGTACTTTGCTAACACCCGGCGTCCATCCTCGTGATGAATCTGGAATTGTCCAGGCTCGACAAACAAATCCGATTTAGCGGTTGCGGTGACCAGCGGATCAATTTCCGCCACCACCACGTCTATCCACGGCGCTCGATCGCGGATCGCGCGCGGGTGCGTATAGCCACCGCCTCCTGCAAAAAATATCGACCTCGGCTGTAGCGGCCGTTCCCGAAAAAACCACGACATGATTTCATCCATCGCATGCACGTACGGCACGACCAGCAATTCCGGTTCGTCACGGTGGTTGGTGCTGTGCAGCATGTGATCGAGGACTAGCGAACGCGTCGCACCCGCGTCGACGACGCGAATACAGTAATACCGACTCTCCGCCGTACAGGGGTTCACGAGCCCACCGGCACGCTCAGCCCCTAACCACACCAAAATGATCGCGGCCGCCAGGATCAATATGATCCGCCCTTTCGAGAGTAAAAACGGCACTGCCAACCCACCAAGCACAAGTGCCGTCCCAATAATAATTCCGCGTGTACCAAATGCCTGTACCAGCCAATAACCCGCCAGAAACGTACCGGCAATACTCCCCGTCGCCGCCAGTGCGTGCATCCGCCCTACCACTCGCCCGGCGCGGTGATCGGTTTTCAAGATCAACGCGGTCAACAACGGCGTGACAACTCCGAGCAATAGACTCGGCAGGAAAAACAACACCGCTACGTAAAAGAAACTCGCGCCCAACAGGCCGAATGTTTGCGATTCCACCCACGGCGCCACAATCACCAACCACGCCAACACCGACCCCGTCGATACGCCGCTCAGCCCCAATACCACGCCGACGGTGATCTCGCCGGCTCCACGATCCGCACCGCGGCCGCCGAGCCAATTACCGATGGACAATCCGGCAAGGATCACACCGATAATGGACGTCCAGGTATACAGCGATACACCGATGTAGGGCGCAAGCAATCGCCCTGCTGTGATCTCCAAAATTAGCAAACACGCAGAACTAATAAACACCACGGTTCCGTACCACGCGGCAATGCCGGGCCTGATTCGATTCATGGCGCCGTACGGTATTTGCCGGGCTGAGTGGAATGAGTCATGGTATCGGTATTACAATTTTCCGCCGCAATAGTCTCATACTTTTTCAGGCCGTTACTTCCGGCAACGGAAAATTGCGAATTGATTACCGCGGCGGTAAAGAGTTATCGTATATATACAGCGTATATTGCGTGAGGGAACCCCCGATTAGTTGTGGGCGAGCGATACGGATGGCCAAAATCACTCAAGTTACGGTGTGGATCCAGGGCGAGGCTACCGGGTCTGCGCGCGCAATCCTTAACTTACACCGTCGTAGAAAACAGCGCAGCTATTAGCAACGATTGCAACTCCCAATTGGGTGATTCTTGACCCACGACAGACCAACATGAATCGATCAGTGGTTCCTTAGCAGAGCGACAACAGCGTGAAACATCTACGGATTGCTGAACCATGCCAAAACCCGCCTATTTGATTATCTTACTTCTCGGGCTCATTACGACCTTTCCGGCTTCGGCGGACACGATTCGCGACCCTGGTGTACATTTCTTCCAAGACAGTTTTGGTGATTTTCAGGAAGAAGCCGGTATTGCGGCCGAACAAGGCCTGTTCGGGGTAATGATCATGTTCGAGGCCACGGATTGCCCATGGTGTGAGCGAATGAAGCAACACGTGTTAAATCAAGTGGCTGTGCAAGATTATTACCGCCAGCACTTTCGAATTCTGACCGTCAACATCGACGGAGATATTCCGCTAACCGATTTTGGTGGCAATACGATATCGGAGAAGGATTTCTCTCTCAAACAGCACCGCGTGCGCGCAACGCCGGCGTTCTTGTTCTTTGATACGAATGGGAAATTGGCGACGAGATACACCGGCGCGAGCCGCGATGCGCAAGAATTCTTGTGGCTCGGCGAATTCGTCGTGGACGGCCATTACCAAAATCGCCGCTTTCCGGAGTTTAAGCGCCAAAAACGAGCCGCGTTGAATCAGTCATAACCCATATGGGATACCGACAGTGGCGCCTTGGCGCAGGACCAGGTTGTATCGCGGTCGCATTGGCGGTAACCGTATGGGCGTCGATGATCGGTCTTGACGACGCCAGGGGCGAAACGCCTGCTGCGCCAGTTCCGGATCCGCTTACCTTGACGGACGCGTTGGCCTATGCGAAGCACCCGCATCCGCAGGCTGACAACGTACGACTGCAATTCGAAATAGCACGATTGCAGCTCGACAGCGTGCGCGCTGCAAACAATCCCCGGATCGTCCTCGATGCAATACCGCGTATGGCCGAACGCACCAACAATCCAGCCTCCGGTCTGGAGGACGACAGTTTTCTGCAGCTCAGGTTGAGTGTTCCCATTTACGATTTCGGTCGCACAAAGTCACGCCGTGCGGCGGCGATTGAAACCGTCGCGGCACAGGAATTACGCTGGTTGGACACTGTGCAATATCGCAAGTTGGCGATTCTGGAAGGTTATCTAAACGTGTTACTGGCGGATATGAGGTACGCCATCGACAACGAAGTAATGACCCTTGCGTTCCTGCGTTTTGACCGGTTGCGGGAACGCCGTGATTTGTTCGATCAAGTGTCCGAAATTGATGTGATTGAGGCCGAATCCGTCTACCGCGATGCATTCGCTCGCCGCACTCGCTCGCAGTTGGATCGGCAGCGGTTTCGCCTATTGTTGGCGTCCGCGCTCGGCACCCCGTCAGACATTCCCGGCGAACTCGCACCGGCCGACATTTCGGTCTGGACCGAACGCGCGATTCCCGATTTTGAGACCTCTGTGCAGTATGCACTGCAATCGAACCCGAGGTTGTTAGCCGCACAGAAGCGCCTGGCCGCCGCCGACGCGGCAACGGCGACCGCCGCCGCGGCCTATCGACCGACGTTAAACGCCGAAGTTGAACTCTCCGAGTATCAACGATCCACAGGATCTCGGGACGATGTACGGGCGTCATTGAATCTCAGCATCCCGCTGTATCAAGGCAGTAATCACCGGGTGGCGCGCTCAATTGCGCAAGCCGAAGCCAATCAGATACGGGCGGAACTGCAACAACTTCAATTCGACGTGCGGGACGAATTATTTGGGTTGTTGCAGGAACTTCAAGTCGCCACCGTCGAGCGGACTGCCGCTGCTACTCGCGAAACCTATCGCGACTTGTACATGGATCGCAGCCGCACCCTCTATGAAATGGAAATGCGCGCTGACCTGGGCGATGCACAAGCGAAACTGCTCGAAGCATCGTGGTTATCGCGCAGAGCGGATTTCAAGCTCGCTGTAACCTGGGCTCAACTCGACGCGCTGCTCGGCCGGCCGGTGATACCGGAATCAATAATGGAGTCTGAACCGTGAAACTGATGCTTTATTTGCTCTTCGCCGGCAGCCTGATCACAAGTTCCGCAATTGCCGCAACCTATGAGGTAACTATCGATTGGGCACAACGCATCGCGTTTGCGGCACCGGTCCACGGGCGAGTTACAGAGGTACTCCATGAAGCCGGTGATTTTATCGAAGCGCAAACGGCTATCGTACGCGTCGACGATACACCGTATCGGCATCGCATCACAATTAGTGAGAGCATCGTCGCGCGCACGGCGGCACAACATCGCAGCGCCACGGATGCACTGGCTCGAGAGCAGGAATTGTTCGAGATCGGCTCGCTGTCCACGGTTGAACTGGATCGCGTTAAGCTCACGGCAGCCGTGGCGGAGAGTGCTTATAATGAAGCCGTCGCCCAGCGCGAACTGGCGCGATACGAACTCGACCAAACCACGATTAAAACCGCGTTCGATGGCTGGCTCGTCGAGCAACACACCGCCGTCGGTCAATACCTGAACCCTGCCGCGAGCGATATCACTCTATTTGTACTCGCTCCGGCACAACGCTATCTTGGCGTCGCCGATGTACCGATGGATGTTGCCCACCGCATTTCACTCGGTGCTTCGATAGCGATCGCCGTCGGTGATCGAAACTATCTCGGTAGGGTGGTGACGCCTCGCGCCAACTCTACAGAACCCGATCGCTACCTGCTTCACCTGCGTTTCGATACCGACGGAGGCTCGTTACTGCCGGGAACAACGGGATTGATCGATATACCGTAATTGAACTGCACGGCGTACGTGGCTTTGCTGTAACCGAACGCGAACACTCATGCTGATGCCGCGAGTGCCACTACGAGCACTTTGTGTTCGCAGGGTTGCAAAGCACCATCAATGATGCCGAAACGGTGGCCCGGAGACTCCGTACGTATTCAATAGTCCCAAATGTCGACGTTGATTCCGCGCTCCCGCAATGACTCCGAGCGCGCGGAGATGTATCGCTGAAAATTCGGCTGCATTTTGTAAGCGCCGGACAACACGTAGTCCAATACGGATTGGATGTGAAATGTCTTCAAGAACGCGCCGCTGCGCATCACCTCGGCGCCGCTGCGATCGAACAATACTATGGTCGGCGCGAATTTGATTCCCAACTTCGTGGCCCATTCGCGGGCAGTCATGGCCTCGCCCTCTGGGGTTACGAGTTCGTCGTCCGACCACATGTCCAGTTGCACGGCGTCGAACTGTTCGACGATCTTGCGGGTTGCCGGATCGGACAACGTATTGGTGTGCAATAACGTGCATTCTTCGCACTGTTTTTGTTCGAAAAAAACCGCCAATGGTCGGATGTGGGCGCCGCTGCTCCGATCCAAATTGTGCGGCGCAACCGTAAAAAAACTTTCTGAATGCAAGCTGCCGGTGGCGGTTGGCGCCGCGACCGTTTCAAGATACCTCTGGTAACTCACTTCCAGGTCTTTACGCTGGGTCACGTAGTTGAGCGCGGTCCGGAATTGCTTTGGCGGATAATATCCATCCAAGCGTAATGCAACTTCGCGTTTTTCGTTAAAAAAAAGAAGGGTTGGCGTGTAATTCACTCGCAGGGCTTGCGCCAATGTTTTTTCGGTAAACGCTTTACCACCAACGCTTACGACTTCAAGATCGCCGAAGATATTAATGGCAACGACATCGAGATTGCTGCGTATCTGTTCCTGAATATCGGCGAGCTCAAAATTGTGTTCAATGAGCGCATTGCAATAGGGGCATCCATCCTGGTGAAAGTACAGCATGAGACGCTTGCCAGCCGCGACGGCTTCATCTATATCGTCTTCGAATTCCAGAAAACTTTCTTTGAACCAGTCCGGTAATTCGGTTTGTATGCCGCCGGTAAATTGTCCCGGCGTCGTTTCCTGCCCCGAGGTGGCGCCGGTAAACATCATCGACACGACTGCGACCAAAACCAGAAGCGTCGACGTCTTCGACACACGCAATCGATGCAATACGGATGGGACATGAGGATAGGTCATCGCGGGCTGGCCCATTTTTTACTCGAAACCATTATAATAAGCCATAGTTGCAGTTGTGCGTAGTCGCTAATTCAGCAAGCACGATGCGAATCTAACATCTATTACCTTTGGGGTCCCCATGCCGAATTCGCCAGCGCTTTGCGGGCTATGAAATATCTTGGCACACCATTCAACCTTGGCGCCGACAGCGGCGAAGACGCTGCAGAATCGCAACAAGCGTTATCCGCAAGCCTGCACGCCGCAGAACACCGCCTGGAGCAGCTCCCACCGACTGACTGTGCGGGGCGCGCCGAGCGGCAGCTTGATGTCAGCGCCGCGTTGCTGCGCATGGCTCAAGACGAGGATGCCTGGCATCGCGCGCGCAACGCATTCAACGTGTTCGCCAAGCACGCGCAGTGGGAATCTGCGGTACGGGCCTGCGAGATTCTGTGCCGGACTGATCGTCCACAGGCGTTAAGCGCGCTCGGTAACGGGGTTTGGCTCGCCGTAACGTATCCGATAGATCCTGAACTCAGTGTCGCTATGCTTCAGCATATCGTTGAGCAGACGCCGGACGACGCCGACGGTGCTGCGGTGGCGGCCGCCACCGCCGCTTATCTCGTGGACTTACGCGCAGACGGAACCGTGCACGAGAGCTTAAGTATATTCGCCGCGCAATTGCTCGGATCCGTCGCACGCCGACACAGCGGTATCACCAACCAAGCCGACTTCGAACGCTGGATGCAAGCCCTCGAACTTAACGATTCGGAACGATTTTTGCCGCGCTTACGCAATGTTATCGACGTATTGGTACAGGACGATTGGTGGATCGATCGCGACGCGCTCCGCAACGGACTGCCGTTGGATTGATTCGGCCGCTTTGCGGGGAAATGCGGCTAACGAATAAACAGTCTATCTAACAGTGGATAGCGGCGGCGCCGACATGGTGCCTAGCAGCCATTGCGATACCCATCATTTTTCGGCAACAATAGCTGTAGACGATTTGCGATCGTCACCTTGCATCTATCACTACAGGAGATATTAACGATGCGTGTTATAAACCGATCAGTGATGTTCATTGCGGTCTTGATCATGGCCGCTAGCGGCGCGTCTGCACAGGCCGAAACGACCAATAGTGCTGCGTTTCATCCGAAGCGGATCGTACCTATTCCCGAAGCGAGTCCGTCGCATCCGTTCGCCGAACACCACGTGGTATTTCATATTTCCGCGGATGATGAATTGGCGCAACGCTTGGTGTTAAACAACGCGGTCAATCTACAAAACGCCCTCGGTGGCCCCGACAAAGTTGAGATCGAGGTCGTCGCCTACGGGCCGGGCTTACGTTTGTTGTTCAGCGAAAATGAGAATGCGCCGCGCATTCAGTCGATGGCGGACAACGGCATTGCGTTTTCGGCGTGCGGCAACACCATGAAGAAAATGGGCCGCACCATGGAGAACCTCAACCCCGTATCGCAGCATGTCCAAGCCGGTGTCGCCCGTCTCGTGGAGTTGCAAGAGGCCGGGTGGTCGTATATCAGACCGTAGGCGAAATCCAGCAAAGGCTCGCGCCTGATATTGGCGCGGCGCTCACAGTACCGGCGCTCCGAATTTTTCAGCGTGCTCAGTCGCTATTGATTGCTTTGCGTTGTGGCGGATCCATCCATGCCTGGGTCCTGCGTATCGCCGGATTCTTCGTTCGGGCGAGTAAAGTTCATCCACGCGTTCGGATTAAACATATTAAACGGAATTGCCATTGTTTGAGTCCCGGACTGCCCGGTTTGCGGGGTCGGTGATACCGTCAATGCAGCCGGATTCATCCATTGAAAGTATGTAAGCGGATTCATAAAGGCCGCGTAATTGACTGGTTCCGCCCACTGCATATACGTCCCAGGATTCATGAATTGTGCGTAGGCGGCTGGATTCATCCACTGCATATAATTGTTAGGATGCATTACCGGCGCGTACGCACTTGGGTTCATCCACGCTGACCAATTGTTGGGATCCATGAACTGGGCATAAAACTGCGGGCTCATAAACTGAGCATAGGTGGCAGGATTCATCATCGCCACAGGCGTGTTTGGGTTCATGAACGTTGCCCACCCCGACGGGTGGGCAAGATTGAAATACACCGCGTTCGGTGACTGCGGCGCAGGCACTGTATCTGGCGTGTGGAACGCGTAAACCGGAGTTGCCGATACAATTAACAGAACACAAACTGAACCTAGTAATTTGCTAATCATAGATTTCTCCACGTTGTAAAGACCCAATCGACTAAATGGTCTTCGGCGCCTGCAACATGGTTGACGTATCTGCTCGTGAAATCACCATTGTCCCGTTGCTCCGGCATGCATGATCTGTTCCATTGCATCACGTATACGAAACGCATCTTCTTTAAGTTGATCGGTCAGCTGTGAATCGGGATGCCACGCCATCGACAACCACGTGGCGTCCCAATCCAGCGTCATGATCCATATGTCGCCCGTCGCATCCTCCATAACGGTGATTCGACATGGGATAAAAATCGCAAACTCCGGGCTAAAATCCAGCATTCTTCTGCCAACGATCGCATCACAAAATTGCAGCACCTCCACTCGCAATGCCGGCAAACCACTGATCGCACTGACGTCTTGCCATATTTTGCTGTGGCCGACCTTTTTGAAATTTACATCGTTTGCTTTAATTTCCATGGATTCGATGACTTCGTCAAAGGAGATTTCGTCCGCAACTTGCTTCTTAGCGGTCATGAAATTAAATAACTCCAGCATCGACATCCCACTTATGGACACCATCGAATTATAGATTTGTTGCTTCTGCTCGCGCGACATGGATGGCATCACGCGGTGGCTGGTAGCAATAAGCTCCTGGCGTCGAATCGACTGCGCCTGTTCAGACATATCACTAAGTAACCGCGCACCCAGCTCCGGCCGTGGCTGCAGCTCCTCTTGTACGCTTTCTGGGAGTGAGTCGGTCGACTCTTGCGTCGTGCCCTGTGTTTGAGCGATCACCAACGGTACCGATTCAGGTTCAATTTGTCGGATAGATTGCTGAGCAACGGCTGAGAAGCTCACCAAAACCGTCAACATAGACAGGCCGCGAATTAGACGATCATTACACATGAAGAGCGTTTCTCTACAACGCAATCCGAAGAACCTTTCCCGCAAATTCTACTGGCTCTGGCCCGAGTTGTCTTCATTCATCACGCCGCCAAATTTCTTCATCCATGCATTATACCAATTGGTGTACGTCTCCGGATCCATCGGTCGCATTCTCGTCGGGTCGTACATGCTTGGATTCGTCCGGATCATCGGATTTCCCGGTTGCAACATGGCGCCAAAACTTTCGTAAATTTTCTGAAGGTCGTCAGCACTGTGACAGTCCAGGCACATAGTTTCCGAGTTTGTCATCGTCTCTATCGGGTTGGTCATCATCTGTCCCATCAAGTTCGCGAACACCTCTGGATTGACCGTTCGATTTATCGCGTGCCCGGTACCTGGGTTTTCTGAACCTGGTTGCGTTGTCTGTTGCTGAGCATAGACCGCGAATGTTAGTAGTGAACTCAACACAATTCCCACTGCGGTTAATATCGATCGCGTGACCATGTCTTAGTCCCTCACGTGTCTACAAAGCCTCGAACAGCGGTCTACTGGTCCGACTGGCTCTTATTCATATTTTTCCACTCTTCCAAGAATTTCTCGGCAGTCTTGTCATCGGCAGCGTGAAACATACCGAGCATCTGTGTCATCGCTTTAGCGCTCACATTCGGATCCATCATGGGAGCATAGGTGCTTGGATTCATAAACTGCATATAGGCCATTGGATTCATCATCGCGCCATAAGTCCCAGGATTCATGAACATCATATACGACATCGGATTCATCATCGCCGTATAAGCGTCGGGACGCATAAATTGCATATATGCGCTGGGATTCAGCCAGTTGCTAGGATTTGTCATCGCCAGCATCGGGTTCATCCCCGGCATCGGATTCATTCCCGGCATCGGATTCATCCCCGGCATCGGATTCATCCCCGTCATCGGGTTCATCCCCATCATCGGGTTCATCCCCATCATCGGGTTC
>Ga0224512_10002652_pt1 | contig 16228 bp, 14 predicted proteins | sample SF_May12_sed_USG_4_FD_169103 | JGI IMG/M metagenome (GOLD analysis project Ga0224512, IMG submission 169103) | Sediment microbial communities from San Francisco Bay, California, United States - SF_May12_sed_USGS_13 | ecosystem: Environmental > Aquatic > Marine > Sediment | place: USA...
ACCATGACTTCGGCGATGACGAGATGGAAGACGATTTCGAGAATGACGACGCCTTCGAAGAAGACGAAATGGACGAAGAAGACGACTTCGAAGACGGCGACGATGTCGACAACGACGAGTTTGATGAAGACGAAGAAGAAGACGAGGAAGAAGACGACAGCCCTTCCGGCGACGATGAGGTTGTTGACTAGTTAGGCAGCAACCGGCCGAAAACGGACGCGATGCGCCTGAAAATAGGAAATACCCCCGATTGGTGACGATCCGGGGGTATTTTCTTGCGCCACGTCATAGTTTTCATACCATCAATGCCGGTACCCTTGCGATCTGACATAACGCTGATTCGCATGACCTACATGGCCAAGAAAACATTCCTCGCAGGCGCCGCCCTGATAATTGCTGCACTCACAGCCCTGGCCCCTGTGCAAACGGCTTCAGCGATGACGGCCGAGCAGTATTTCGAGGATGGCAACAGGCTCTTCCGTGACGATCTTTACTGGGCGGCCCTGCTGCGCTACCGGCAGGCGGCCGATGAAGGGCTCGATTCGGCGGTTTTGCATTACAACACTGGCGTTGCCCATTACCGCGCGATGCAGCACATTCGAGCTCGCGAGTCATTGCAGAAAGCGCTGCAGGATCCAAGCCTGCGCATAGCTACTCAGTACAACCTCGGCTTGAACGCTTATGCCGCCGGCGAAACAGAAGAAGCGCTGCGCTGGTTTCGCCTGGTCCGTGATCAGGATGCAAACAGGAAACTGCGATCGTTTGCTGTCGTAGCGATCTCGAGAATTCGCGCGGCCGAAGAAAAGCCCGACGAGTTTGAAATCCGTGTTGCCGAGCGCGATAAAAAAAGAGCCTTCGCCGACCTTGAATTTCGTGCCCGTGTCGGCTTTGGCAGCGACGACAATGTTTTCCGCTCGCCGGATCAAAACTACATCGACTTTTCCGATTCCGCCCTGCCACTCGTGACGCCCACGCCGCAAACCGGTACATTCCTGCCGCTCAGCCTGAGCGTGAAGTACATGATTAACAGTCTGCCGTTTGAAGGCTTTTATGGCGCGTATCGCCTGGCTGGTCGCTACTACCAGGACAAGGATCTGGAAAACGCGAACGAGTACCTGCACGAAGCGAGCTTTGGCAGCGATTACAGCCGCAAGGAAGGTTCCAGAAAGCGGGAAGTTTACAGCGCGTTCAAGATAGCCCAGCACGATGAAATCTATTACGACCCGGATGACGGCGGTAACCGAATTATAAACGGCGTCGCCATCGACGACCGCATGAACTATTTTCGTTACGGGCCCGAACTGTCATTACGGCAGGCGCATGAGCGGCTGTCCGTCGGTGCCAGGTTCAAGGGCCAGCTCTGGAATTACGAGGAAACGGGTGTCGTCCCCGAGTACGACCACGAATATTTTCTGCTTAAGCTCTTTGGTCAATACAAGTTCACGCAGACATCGCTATTTCGCCTGACCGCCGAATATTACAGTCGCCGTTTCGGCGACCGGCCCGCTTTTGATCTCGATGGTCAACAGCGCATCGGCAACCCGAACATACGCTACGACTACCTGGCTCTAAGTCTAAGGGCGCGGCAGCGGATTGGCAGCAGCATGTGGTTTGGCTGGGACGTCGAGCGCACCCAGCGCACGGATCAGTACCTTGGTTACAACGATTACACTCGCGACAGCTTTCGCTTCGAATTTCACTGGACGCCTGGAGATCGGTTCGACCTGGAAGCCAGCGCGATTTATCGCCTCTATGATTATCCCAACGCTTTTGCGTTTCACAATCCGGTCGCCGGTCGCAAGACCCAGGAGTCTTCGGACGCCAGCGTCATCGGTGTTTTTCGCCTGACTCGACGCCTGAGCCTCATCGCCGAAGCGACCTATCGAGAGACCGTCTCGACCGATATTCGTATCCAATACGAGCGCTACCAGTACATGCTCGGAGTGCGCTGGCAACACTGATTCTCTGCTAGACTTCCCCGCTCTCGATCTGCGGCGATTATCTGTTGTCTTCCTCCTCCTGCGCTGGGCGCCCCATGGATGTAACTCCAATCCTAGAAAACCTGAATGACGCGCAGCGTCAGGCCGTTACTGCGGCCGCAGAGCCAACGCTCGTGATTGCCGGCGCCGGCAGCGGCAAGACTCGCGTACTTGTACATCGTGCCGCCTGGCTTATCGATGTCGAGGGCCTTTCCCCCCAGGGTTTGCTCGCTGTGACGTTCACGAACAAGGCGGCGGCCGAGATGCGCAGCCGCATCGAGTCGCTACTCAATCTGCCGGTTCAGAACCTCTGGATCGGTACGTTTCACGGGCTTGCACACCGCATGTTACGCCGGCACTGGCATGAGGCCGATTTGCCGCAGAATTTCCAGATCATCGACTCGGACGACCAATTGCGCCTGATCAAGCGCCTGCTGAAAAATCTCGAGGTCGACGACACTCGTTGGGTGCCGCGCGAAATCCAGTGGTTCATCAACGCGCAAAAAGACGAGGGTCTGCGGCCGCAGCACCTCGATGACGAAGGCAATGCGGATCGCCGCCAAATGATTTCCCTGTACCAGTCCTACGAGGAAATCTGCCAACGCGGTGGGCTCGTCGACTTTGCAGAGTTGCTTTTGCGTGCCCACGAGGTACTGCGCGACAATACCGAGCTGTTGTCGCATTACCGTCGTCGTTTTCAACACCTGCTAGTCGATGAATTTCAGGACACTAACGCCATTCAATACGCCTGGTTGCGATTGCTCGCCGGTGATCAGGGTGTGCCGTTTGTTGTCGGCGATGACGATCAATCGATCTACCGCTGGCGAGGTGCGCGTGTCGAGCACATACATCGCTTTCAAACAGATTTTCCAGGAACGCGGGTCGTCAAGCTTGAACAGAATTATCGGTCGACGGCGACGATTCTCAACGCAGCCAACGCCGTTATCGCCAATAACAGCTCGCGTCTTGGCAAGAATCTCTGGACCGAAGGCGCCGAGGGCGAGGCGATCAGGGTCTACTCGGCCTATAACGAGCGTGATGAAGCGGACTTTGTCATCGGGCGCCTGCGGGACTGGATCGATCAGGGTAACGCTCGTGCCGATTCGGCGATTCTCTATCGCTCGAACGCCCAATCACGAGTACTTGAAGAAGGCCTGATCAACGCACGCATTCCGTATCGTGTTTACGGCGGCCTGCGTTTCTTCGAACGCTCCGAGATCAAGGATGCCCTCGCATACCTGCGCCTTATTTCGAACCGTGACGACGACAGCTCCTTCGAGCGTATCGTCAACAAACCGACTCGCGGCATTGGTGCCCGAACGGTCGAACACATGCGTTCCTACGCGCGCGCGAACGCGTGTTCATTGTGGCGGGCCGCCGCTGCGGTCGCCACTAACGACCTCAGTGGTCGGGCCGCTAATGCCGTGAATGCTTTTATGTCGCTCATTGAACGCATGGCACGCGAGACGCATGGCCTGGACCTGCACGACCAGGTCGACCATGTCATTTACACGAGTGGCCTCATCGACTTCTTCAAAAAGGACAAAGGCGAGAAGGGTGAGACCCGGGTAGAAAACCTGCTCGAACTCGTTAGCGCCGCAAAGAGTTTCGAGCCGGACCCGGCTGAGGAAATGGCACCGCTCGATGAGTTCCTGTCACATGCAGCGCTCGAGGCCGGCGAGGGCCAGGCCGATGCCTGGGAAGACTGTGTGCAACTTATGACCATGCATTCGGCAAAGGGCCTCGAGTTCCCGCTGGTCTTCATGTGCGGCATGGAAGACGGCCTGTTTCCGCATCAGCGCTCCATTGCAGACCCCAACGGCCTCGAAGAGGAGCGTCGTCTTTGTTATGTCGGCATAACTCGTGCCAAGCAGACGCTGTTTATCACGCACGCCGAACAGCGCCGCCTGCACGGTATGGACAACTTCTCGCAACCGTCGCGCTTCATCGCCGAAATCCCCGACGAGCATGTGGAGGAAATCCGGCCTCGCGTACAGGTATCGAGACCCATGCGATCTCCGCGATCAGCGCAACGCAACCGGGTATCGACGGCACCAGGCGATGAACTTGGCATTCGCCTCGGCCAGCGAGTCCGCCACAAGAAATTTGGCGATGGCGTAATCCTCAACTGCGAGGGGCAGGGCGCCCATGCCCGGGTCGAAGTCAATTTTGAGACCGCGGGCACAAAATGGCTGGTACTAAGCTATGCGAATCTCGATCTGATGTAGACTAGCGTCGTTTCTCGACAATACGCACGGATTCAATGAAAATTCTCATTCTCGGCGCTGGTCAGGTTGGCTCCTCGGCCGCTTATCATCTGTCTCGCGAGGAGGCCAACGAGGTCACCGTTGTCGACAAGCGGCCCGACGTGCTTCGTGAGCTACAGGATCGACTCGATATCCGCACCGTCGTCGGCCACGCCGCCTATCCGGAAGTACTCGCCCGCGCCGGCGCAAGCGACGCGGACATCGTCGTTGCGCTGACCGATAGCGATGAAACCAACATGGTTGCCTGCCAGGTCGCGTACACGCAGTTCCGAACGCCGACCAAGATTGCACGGATTCGGTCGGCCGATTACATGAACGCAACCAAGCTGTTCACGCAGGACGCGATCCCGATCGACGTGCGTATCAGCCCCGAACAGCTGGTCTGTAGCTACGTCGAGCAGTTGATTCTCTATCCGGGCTCGTCACAGGTCCTCGAGTTTGCCGATGGCCGCGTGCGGCTGGTCGGTGTGAAAGCCGATCGTGACGGTCTCCTCGTGGGCCAGCGTATCGCGACGCTCAAGGACCATATCCCGAACACCGAGGGTCGCATTGCCGCGATCTATCGCCAGGGCAAGGCCATGCTCCCCGACGGCGACACCGTCATTCAGGAAGGTGATGAGGTCTTTTTCATCGCCGACCGCAAAGACATTCGCGTGTTCATGAGCGAGATGCGGCGGCTCGAGGATCCTGTGCGCCGCGTCGTCATCGCCGGCGGCGGTAACATAGGTGTACGACTCGCGCTTGCCCTGGAACAAACCAACCAGGTAAAGATCATTGAACGCGATCAGCAGCGCGCTCGCGACATTTCGGAGCAACTCAACAAAGCCATCGTGCTCGTCGGCGATGCCGCCGATGAGGAGTTGCTGCTCGAAGAGAATATCGACAATGTCGATGTGTTCTGCGCGATAACCAATTCGGAAGAAGCCAACATCCTGAGCTCAATGCTTGCCAAACGGCTCGGTGCTCACAAGGCGATGGCACTGATAAACAGAGCGTCCTACGTCGACCTTGTTGAGTCGGGCAGCATCGATATCGCGATATCCCCGCAACAGGTTACGATCGGCTCCCTGCTCGCACACGTGCGCCGCGGCGATGTGGTCAAAGTTCACTCGCTGCGACGCGGCGCGGCGGAGGCCATGGAAGCAATCGCGCATGGCAACGAAGAGAATTCCAAGGTGGTTGGTCGCGCAATCGAAGAGATCGATTTGCCGAAAGGAACAGCAATTGTCGCCATCGTGCGTAGCGATCAGGTCATCATTGCTCATCATGACACGGTCATCGAGGCCGACGATCATGTCATTCTGTTTATGACCGATCGCCGCAAAATCGAAAAACTCGAGAGTCTGTTTCAGGTCGGCGTCTCCTTTGTATAGAGCCTGCTAATGAATTGGACAGTCGTACAACGCATTCTCGGCCTGCTGTTGATGATGTTCAGCCTGACCATGCTGCCGCCGATCTTGTTCAGCCTGTATTACAACGATCATTCCTGGCTTCCGTTTGTTGAAGGCTTTGGGCTAACGTTAGCCGCAGGCTTCATTTGCTGGCTACCCGTACGTCGCTCACGCAAAGAACTACGCTTGCGCGATGGCTTTCTCGTCGTCGCGGCTTTCTGGACGGTCCTCGGCACGTTCGGCGCAGCACCGTTGTTTTTTTCCGATAGTTTGTCGCTGTCATTTACAGATGCAGTTTTCGAATCCATTTCAGGCCTGACAACGACCGGGGCCACGGTACTCACGGAACTCGATGAGCTTCCTTTATCCATACTCTATTACCGGCAACAGCTGCAGTGGCTTGGTGGTATGGGCATCATCGTTCTGGCCGTGGCGGTACTGCCCATGCTCGGTGTCGGCGGTATGCAGCTTTATCGCGCGGAAACACCGGGGCCTGTTAAGGACACCAAGCTGACGCCACGCATTACCGAGACGGCCAAAGCCCTCTGGTATGTCTACCTGGCTTTCACAATCACCTGCATGGTCGGCTACTGGCTTGCCGGAATGCCCTGGTTCGATGCGTTGTGCCATGCGTTCTCGACTGTCGCGATCGGCGGCTTCTCAACCCACGATTTGAGTGTCGGCTATTTTGACAGCGCGACCATCGACCTCGTTGCCGTATTTTTCATGTTTGTTGCCGGCATTAATTTCTCACTTCATTTTTTCGCCTGGCGATACGTGTCAGTGAAACACTATTTCCAGGACCCTGAATTCCGCGCCTACAGCTTGATGCTGATCACTTTGTCGATAACGGTAATCGCGATTCTTTATTTCCACAGGGGCTTTGTGGAACCAGGGCAAACTCTAATTAACGGCCTGTTCCAGGCCGTTTCTATCGCGACAACCACGGGTTTTACCACCGAGAATTTCTCGGTTTGGCCCGCCGCTTTGCCGGTACTCCTGATTTTTGCGAGTTTCGTCGGCGGCTCGGCCGGCTCGACGGCCGGCGGCATCAAGGTTATTCGTTGGCTGCTCGTGTACAAACAGGGGGTCCGTGAGATCAAGCGGCTTGTGCATCCGAGCGCCGAGATTCCCGTCAAGCTCGGCAACAAAGCCGTACCGCATCGGGTTGTCGATGCGGTCTGGGGTTTCTTCTCCGTCTACATCATCGTGTTCGGTGCGATGCTCCTGTTGATGATGTCGACGGGCCTCGATCAGGTCACGGCGTTCTCAGCGGTCGCGGCTACACTGAATAACCTGGGTCCAGGACTCGGCGACGTTTCCTCCGGCTTTATGGCACTGACCGACACGGCCAAATGGATATCCATTGTCGGCATGCTTCTCGGTCGCCTGGAAATTTTCACGCTACTGGTCCTGATCACGCCGACTTTCTGGCGCACCTGAGCGCGAGGTCGTTGCCGTGAATGACGAATCGCCAACAACCCTGCCCGACAAGATAAGCAGCACGACCGGCAAAGCGTCGGCCTGGCTGACCCTGTTCATGGTCATAGTGACCTTCGTTATCGTCGTGATGCGATATGTATTCGATGCAGGGCTGATCTGGTTGCAGGAGTCCGTCATCTGGATGCACGCCGTGGTCTTCATGATGGGCGCTGCTTATACCCTGCAGCACGAAGATCATGTGCGCGTCGACGTTTTCTATCGAACAATGAGCGTCAGGCGACGTGCCTGGATTGATTTGCTTGGCGTCATTATTTTCCTGTTTCCGCTGTGCGCATTCCTGGCGTGGAAGTCTTTCGATTTTGTCGCTGCGTCGTGGGGCCTGCACGAAGCTTCACGGGAATCAGGAGGCTTGCCATATCCACTAATTCCTTTGCTCAAAACAGTGTTGCTCCTCATGCCAATCGCCCTGGCGTTGCAGGGCAGCTCCTTGTTGCTGCGCTCGCTCAAGACACTGAGGCAGGGCTGAGGTGGAGTGGGTGGCCGCACTGCTGTTTGTAGCGGTTATCCTCATACTACTGGCCGGCTTCCCGGTTGCTTTCACGCTCGGTGGTACTGCCCTTATATTCGCGGGTTTCGGGGTCCTGGGCGGCGGCTTTAACGAAGCCTTGCTCTCCGGATTGCCGAACCGGGTTTTCGGCATCATGACCAATGAAACCCTGGTCGCCGTGCCATTGTTTGTGTTCATGGGGGTCACGCTGGAGCGTGCCCGCATCGCCGAGGAGCTCCTCGAAACGCTGAGCGCTCTGTTCGGAACACTGCGCGGCGGCCTCGGCATCTCTGTAACGCTCGTTGGGATGCTTCTTGCCGCGAGTACCGGCATCGTCGGCGCCACCGTCGTTACTATGGGTTTGCTGTCGCTGCCCACCATGCTCAAACGGGGCTATTCCCCGGAAATCGCGGCAGGGACAATTTGTGCGTCGGGCACACTCGGGCAGATTATTCCGCCGTCGATCATTCTCGTAATGCTGGGCGATGTCATGACGACCGCTTATCAGCAGGCACAGCTGGATATGGGCATCTATGCTCCCAAGACCGTATCCGTGGGCGACCTGTTCGCGGGCGCATTAATTCCCGGCCTCATGCTCGTATGTTTGTACGTGCTTTATATTCTCGGGGTCGCGTTTTTTCGTCCCGCCGCGATGCCCGCACACCATCATGAGCAAGAGCAGCCGGTTTCCATCGGCCAGGTACTTCGCGCGTTGCTGCCTCCTTTGCTGTTGATCCTGGCGGTACTGGGTTCCATTCTCACAGGCCTAGCAACACCGACCGAAGCCGCCGGTGTCGGCGGTATGGGCGCGTTGTTGCTTGCCCTTTCCCGGCGGCAACTGGACCTCGCGCGACTCAGGGAAATCATGCAGAGCACACTGCGTATCAGCAGCATGGTGTTTCTTATCCTGATCGGCGCGTCGATTTTTTCGCTCGTGTTCCGCGGCTACGGAGGCGACGATGGCGTGCGCGCTATTCTCGAAGCCCTGCCGGGCGGCGTCGTCGGCGCGGTCATCGTCGTGATGCTGGTCATGTTCCTGCTCGGCTTCGTGCTCGACTTCATTGAAATAACGTTTGTCGTCGTACCGATCGTCGGTCCCGTGCTACTCGCGATGGGCCTTGACCCCGTATGGCTCGGCATCATGATCGCAATCAACCTGCAGACTTCTTTCCTGACCCCGCCGTTCGGCTTTGCGTTGTTCTACCTGCGCGGCGTGGCGCCTCCATCGGTCACAACGGCGCAAATCTACCGCGGGGCTGTTCCATTTGTCGCCATACAGCTGCTGGCGCTGCTGCTGCTGGCGATATTCCCGGACCTCGTTACCTGGCTGCCTGCCAGGATCTACGGAAGCTGATTCGAATTCAGGGTTCGCGAGTGTTGAGGTACGCCTGCTCGGCGATGTGTGAGTTTGCGGAGACGATGTCCAGATAGTCGAAATACGCCTTGCCAATCTTGGCCGCGGCGGGATCGGATGCCATCAGTTCGTCAACCACATCTTGCGTGATCGAGCGCAGCAGTTCGATTACCGCAGGCGGGAACCTGCGAAGCTCGATGTTCGGGTTTTTCTTGAGCTGTTGTAACGACATCGCATTACCGTTTGTATACTCCGCTGCCATGTCCGTGGTTATCGCCTGGCACGTTGTGCGGACAATCTCCTGCAGGTCGGCCGGCAAGGAATTCCACGCGTCCTTGTTGATGATGGTCTCGAGACCGGGGCCCGGTTCCTGCCAGCCCGGGTAGTAGTAATAGCGCGCCGCCTTGTGCAGCCCGAATGACGCGTCGTTATAGGGGCCGACCCACTCGGTTGCGTCGATCGCGCCCGTCTGCAATGCCGTGAAAATTTCGGAACCGGGGAGGGTGACCGGCGTCCCGCCAGCACGCCGCAGCACCTCGCCGCCCAGGCCGGGGATACGCATTTTCAGTCCCTTGAGGTCGTCGACGGTGTTGATCTCTTTGTTGAACCAGCCGCCCATCTGCACACCGGTATTGCCCGTCGGGATCGGCACCAGGTCAAAAGGTGCGTAGAGCTCGCGCCAGAGTGCCATGCCCCCACCGTAGTAAAGCCAGCCATTCAATTCGAGATTCGTCATGCCGAAAGGAATGGCCGTAAAGAACTGGGCGGCATCCACTTTGCCCTTGTGATAGTAAGAAGCGTCGTGGCCCATCTCCACGGTGCCCCGGCTGACCGCATCAAATACCTCGAAAGCCGGTACCAGCTCCCCGCCGCCGTAGACCTTTATCTTGAGGCGCCCTGCCGATGCCGCCTCGACCCTCGCCGCGAGGTTTTCCGGGGCCATTCCCAGGCCCGGAAATTTCGGCGGCCACGACGTCACGCAGGACCACTCGAAGGTTTCCTGGCCAGTCGCACCATCGGCGCCACAAGCGCCGTCATCTTTCGCGCAAGCCGAAAGGGTTGCAGCCGCTGCTAGGCCGCCTACGAATTGTCTTCTTTTCATTATTCAGTCCGTGAATGGGTGTCTTGCGGCTAGTCTATTGTGAGCACGCCATGAAGCCAACAAGAAAAGTGGGAGAAATAAGAAGCCAGTTAAACCCACTAATAAACCAATAATTCAGAGAATAATGTAATGATTTCCCACTTTACTATGAAAAGCCCCGACCTTGCGGTCGGGGCCCATCCTTCCATGGTCCGGCCGACAGGAAATGGACCCCCGGTGCCATCCCTGGTCCTAAAAGGGGGCCCCTTTTTCAACTCTCTTTCCCACCGGCCGGTCAAGCGAGTCTCCCATCTGCCGACCCGTCTTGTGGCTTATCATTCTGCGTGATGCATCAATAAACGCCCGACATGGGCCAGATTCTGTGGAAATCAAAGCAATATGATTGGACTGCTGCAGCGCGTAAACCACGCCGAGGTCAGCGTCGGCGGGGAGATCATCGGCCGGATCGGGCGGGGGCTCCTCGTGCTCGTCGCGGTCCACCGCGATGATTCTGAGCGGGACATCTCGCGGCTGGCTGATCGCATCCTTGGCTACCGCGTCTTTCCGGACGCTGCAGGCCGCATGAACCTTAGCCTCCGGGACGTGGCGGGCGGCCTGTTGCTCGTGCCGCAGTTCACGCTTGCCGCAGACACGAAAAAAGGCACCCGGGCCAGTTTCACGAAAGCCGCATCGCCTGAAATGGGTGCTTCTTACTTCGACGAACTCGTTGCGATTTGTCGCCGGGAGCTCGCCACTGTTGAAACCGGCTCCTTCGGAGCCGACATGCAGGTGAGCCTGGTCAATGACGGCCCGGTGACGTTCTGGCTCGAAACCTGAGCCGTTGAGCCCCATGTGACGCCGGTACGGTTTTGTTGCTCACGCGGAGGTATCATGAACATAATCCGCGCCCGGCCTCGGTCGGCGCCTGAATGCACGTATTCGACACGGGGCAAAGCCCCAGGAGTTTTGAGATGTTTTCCAACATCGGCCCCGTACAATTAATTATTGTGCTCGTTATTGTTTTGGCGATCTTTGGCACCAAACGTCTGCGCACATTGGGCTCAGACCTTGGCAGTGCCGTCAAGGGTTTTCGCTCCGCCGTCAATGACGCTGACAAGGCGAACGAGCAAATCAGCGAGTCCTCAGAAGACGCCGACTTCGACAACACGCCGGCCGAAGAAACGCGCAAAGAAAACGACGCCCGATAGTCATCAGCCATGTCCGGAATCGGCGGTTCGGAATTTCTACTACTTTGCTTGATCGGGCTCCTGGTTCTCGGGCCTGAGAGGCTGCCGCGCGTTGCCAGCCAGCTTGGCACCTGGCTCGGACAGGCGCGACGCATGACGCGCGTGCTGAAGCGCCAACTCGAAGAAGAGATCGACGTCGAGAAGAATATTGGCATCAATCCGCACGAATTCCTGACACCGCACGAAGACGACACGTATTCGCCCCGGCATGTCGAAGAGGATGAAAGTAAAGAGAAACCCGCGTGACTGAGCCGTTGGAAAGGCCTGGCGAGAAACTCGGAGAAGGTACCTTGCTGTCCCACCTCGCCGAGCTCAGGAGCCGCTTGCTGAAAGTCGCAGCCTCCGTGATCCTGGTGTTTATCGGGCTCCTGCCGTTTGCACAAAAAATCTTCGAGTTTGTTTCGGAGCCACTCAGAGATGTTCTTCCCGGTGGTCAAATGATTGCGACCGCAGTTGCCTCACCGTTACTCGCTCCGTTCAAGCTGACATTCTACATCGCACTCTTTATCGCCATGCCGGTCGTGCTTTACCAGACCTGGGCTTTCGTCGCTCCCGGACTTTATAAGAAAGAAAAGCGCTTCGCGTTGCCGTTACTTGCTTCGAGCGTCGTCCTGTTCTATGCGGGCATTGCGTTCGCTTATTACGTCGTCTTTCCTTTGATTTTCGGTTTCATGACGGCTATCGCGCCCGAGGGCGTCGAGGTAATGACAGACGTCACCGCCTATCTCGATTTCATAATGATGCTCGTGCTGGCCTTTGGCCTCGCTTTCGAGGTGCCCATCGCTGCCGTGTTGATCGTATGGACCGGACTGAGCACTGTGGAAAAACTGGCCAAAGCACGCCCTTATGTTTTTCTGGGCGCTTTCGTCGTCGGCATGTTTCTCACACCGCCAGACGTCATCAGCCAGACGCTGCTCGCCGTGCCTGTTTATCTGCTCTATGAGCTGGGAATCATAATGGCGCGGCTGTTCGCACGAAGCTCAAGCGATAGCGCCGAAGAAGCGACAGCGACAGAAGTCTAGCGCTCCGTCAAGTGGCGGGATGGGTGCCAAATAGTGTTTAATGCACAGCCTCGGCCCATAAAACCAAAACAGAAGGCGGCCTACACAATTCAGGGGAAGCGATGACTGATTCCGTTGCCACAACCGCGGACGACTATTCACGTGACGACGAGTTTCTGGGCCATCCGAAAGGCCTTTACGTCTGTTTCACGACGGAGCTTTGGGAGCGATTTTCATTCTACGGAATGAAATACCTGCTGCTGCTATACCTGACGAAATACCATCTTTTTACCGACGAAGCCGGCCTCGACGTACTCGGATCCTACGCGGGACTCGTTTACGCGCTGCCGCTGATCGGCGGCATGATTGCCGACCGTTTTCTCGGCATGCGCAAGTCGGTCTTGTTTGGCGGCGTCCTGCTGTCACTCGGACACATCCTCATGGCTGTAGAGGGCTTCCAGGCTATCAACTATGCGGCCGGTACCTTACTGACGAGCGATCTCACGCTGGCGAGTGGTGAAGTCCTGGCGGCAGGCACCGTGCTTTCCGAGGCCATTACGTTCCGCGACACCGAAGCGCTCAAGGTCTTCTACTTCGCGCTGGCGCTGATCGTCATGGGCGTGGGTTACCTGAAGCCGAACATCTCCACCATTGTCGGCAAGCTGTATTCAATAGACGACCCGCGTCGCGACTCGGGTTTCACGATCTTTTACATGGGCATAAACATCGGGTCATTCGCGGCAACATTGCTGTGCGGCTGGCTCGGTGAGACCTTCGGCTGGAAGTACGGTTTCGGCGCCGCGGGTATCGGCATGATCATTGGCTTGTTCACATTCATGTACGGGCAAAAGTACCTGATGGGCCATGCGGAACCGTCCGAACCTGAAAAGCTGAAGAAGACTTTCCTGGGCCCCATCAACGTCGAGTGGTCTATCTATCTCCTGAGCCTGCCCGTACTCGGCGTGCTATGGCTGCTGGTGCAGCATGAACCGGTTGTGTACCTGATGCAGAACGCCTTCCTGGTGATTGCTATCGTGGGCCTGATTCTTTATTCGATGGTGCATACCAAGCAGGATCAGAACAACACCGTTGCCTACACGGTAGCGGGCACGGCGGCCGTCGCGGCGCTGTATGCGATCGGCGTGAACCTGCACTTCATTCCAGGCTCAGAGTCCCTGGCTGAAAATGTGCTGTATGGTTCCATCGTTCTGGTCATTGCCTTTGTTATTTACGGCTTTATCACGCATAACTCGGCCGAATTCGGTCGGACAGTTGTGTTGATGATTCTGATTCTTTCCACCATCGTCTTCTGGGCCCTGTTCGAACAGTCCGCCGGTTCCATGACCCTGTTTGCGGATCGCGTCGTTGATCGATCCATTGGCGATACAACGTTTACCGCCGCGCAGTTCGGCTCGCTGAACGCCGGGTTCATCATGCTGCTCGCCATCCCGTTTGCCGCTCTATGGACCTGGCTCGCGAAGAAGCAGCTGGAACCTTCCACGCCCGTCAAATTCGGGCTCGGCATATTCCAGGCGGGCCTCGGCTTTGGCGCACTGGTTTACGGCGCGCAACACCCCGATCAATACGGCCAGGTGGCGATGATCTGGCTGATACTCGCCTACCTGTTTCACACCACGGGCGAACTGTGCCTGTCACCGGTCGGACTTTCCGCCGTGACCAAGCTGTCTATCGGCAATGTCGTCGGCGTCAGCATGGGTACCTGGTTCCTGGCCACGGCACTTTCCGAAACGGTAGCCACGCGCCTTGGAAAGCTCGCGGCGATCAGCACGGACGGCGGCGAGATTCCTGACGCTGCAACTGCACTCGCCACCTATACGCAGCTTTTCGAATTCCTGATGTGGTTCGGCCTGGGGACGGGCGCCTTTATGATCATTATTTCGCCGATCCTGCGTCGCTGGATGCACGGCATACATTAAGCAGACACCAATACAGACTGGAAGACATTCATGAATCACCTCGTAAAGATCGTTGCGGGCCTCGGGCTCGTGTTAATACTCGGCGCGTGTGGTCAACAGGGTGCCGACAAGGGCCCAGGCACTGCTTCGACGGAAACCGCTGACGAATTCGTTGCCCGCGCGAATGCCGAGCTCGCCGAGCTGAGCCGGAAACAGGAAGCCGCCGAATGGGTGCGGGCGACTTACATCACCCTGGACACCGCAGTCATCGCGTCCGCGGCCAGCGAAGAATACGCAGAGTGGCACAGCCGCATGGTGAAGCAGGCGCTGCAATACGAAGGCCAGGACCTTGACGCCAGGACCCGGCGCGCGATAGACCTTCTAAAGCTCGGCACCACCCTGCCAACGCCGGCCGACGCTCGCAAACGCAAAGAACTCACGATGATTGCGACAGATCTTGACGGCATGTACGGCGCGGGGCGCTACTGCCGCAGGGACGGGGACTGCAAGACCTTGCCGGAACTCGAGGATGTTCTTGCCAACAGCCGCGACTACGACGCACTGACCGACGCCTGGCAGGGCTGGCGCACTATTGCACCGCCCATGCGCGAGAAATACCAGCGCTATGTCGAGCTTGTGAATGAGGGCGCAAACGAGCTGGGTTACGGCGATCTCGGCGAGATGTGGCGCGCCGGCTTCGACATGAGCCCGGCAGACTTCGAGCAGGAAACCGCTCGCCTTTGGGAACAGGTCAAACCGCTTTATGAAGAGCTGCATTGCCACGTCCGCGCGAAACTCGGAGAAACGTACGGCACCGACAAGGTACCGCAGGACGGTCCAATTCCCGCACACCTGCTCGGCAACATGTGGTCGCAAGGATGGAGTTTCATTTACGACCTTATCGAACCGTATCCTGGTGTCGCCGATCTCGACGTGGACAGCACCCTGAAAAAGAAAAACTTTTCGCCGCAGGAAATGGTGCGCTCCGCCGAGAACTTCTACGTATCGCTAGGCATGCCGCGACTGCCGGAGACATTCTGGGAGCGCTCGCAGTTTACGAAGCCGAGAGATCGCGAAGTGATTTGTCACGCGAGCGCCTGGGGAATCGATGGCGGCAAGGACCTGCGCATCAAGATGTGCATCAAGCAGACCTACGATGAACTGCGCACCATTTATCACGAGCTGGGCCACAACTATTACCAGGGCGCTTACAAGGATCAGCCACGTCTGTTTCACGGCGGCGCAAATGCCGGGTTCCACGAAGCAATCGGCGATACAGTTACGCTTTCGATGACACCCCGGTATCTGGCCGAGGTCGGCCTTGTCCGTGCCGCCGGGGAAAGCGAGGAGGCCGTGATCAACCGGCAGATGCAGATGGCGCTCGACAAGATCGCGTTCCTGCCGTTCGGCAAGCTTATTGACGAATGGCGGTGGGGTGTTTTTTCCGGCGAGATCGCGCCTGAAAACTACAACACGGCCTGGTGGAACCTCAGAACGCAGTACCAGGGCATCACGCCGCCGGTCCCTCGCAGCGAGGCGGATTTCGACCCGGGCGCGAAATACCACGTTCCGGCGAATGTCTCTTACACCCGCTATTTCCTCGCGCACATCCTGCAGTTCCAGTTCCAGCGCTCGTTGTGCGAAATCGCGGGGCACAAAGGTAGCCTGGCGTCCTGTTCGGTATTCGGCAGCAAGGATGCCGGTGAGCGCTTTTACTCCATGATGGCCTCCGGACAAAGCGAGCCGTGGCAGGACGCACTCGAGAAACTCACGGGCACGCGAAAGATGGATGCCACGGCTATCATCGATTATTTCGCTCCGCTCATGGGCTATCTAAAAGAACAGAACGAAGGTCGGAGCTGCGGTTGGTAGCATAGGAAACGACAAGCAGGGGGGTTTCATGGCACGAAAAAAACAAAAGAACGCAAGCGGTGGCTTTCTTGGCACCGTCGAGCGTGTCGGCAACAAGCTTCCAGACCCGGCCGTGCTGTTCATCGCGCTG
>Ga0224512_10002653_pt1 | contig 16228 bp, 14 predicted proteins | sample SF_May12_sed_USG_4_FD_169103 | JGI IMG/M metagenome (GOLD analysis project Ga0224512, IMG submission 169103) | Sediment microbial communities from San Francisco Bay, California, United States - SF_May12_sed_USGS_13 | ecosystem: Environmental > Aquatic > Marine > Sediment | place: USA...
CAATAGTCAGTTGTTTCAGTCAGATGCTCAATTATTTGTTCTCTATGTTTGGCAAGATGAATTAACCAAGAAGTTTTGTCTGCAGTGATCTGTCTTTCATTATCACAATAAGGACAAGCGCTTGATAGATAGGCCAATTTATTTATCAAATTATGTTCACCCTTTTTGAATAATAAACAAATTGAAAGTTGATAAAAGCCTGAATATAGTCAACTATTAACTGATTTAATAATTAATTTCAAAAAAGACTTCTGGAAGAAAAAAGAATGATAGAGACGGTCCCCATAATTTTATGTTATTTAGAACATAGAATCTATAATTTCGTAATAAATGGCAAGAAAAAATTATATGATAAAACAAGATCTACAAATCCATACAGGGTCTTGTAGAGAATACAAATAATCAGAGGATGTTAAATAATGAAAGTTGAAATTGTACAATCCGAAAGTAAATCTGAACTGGATAATCTGATAAATTCCTGTATTCAAGATCGTGATGTTGAGGACATTAAATTATCAACGACTTTACTTGCAGATAATAAAGTACAGTACACTGCCTTGATTATGCTAAAAAACTAAAAGATTTTTGTAGATTTTCAAAGATAAAATTCTAGTTTTGTTTTTTCATATTAGTGCTGATCTAACAATATTCCAAAATTAACAATAGGTATTCTAAGAAAATTATGGTGTTTTGTAGGTGGAATACAAGCTTCCATATTGTTGGAATTTTGCATCCCTGATTTCATTTCTCAACTGAACTATTTTTCCTGCTAACTCAGCTAATTTTTGCTCATAGTCTTCAGGTTTTTCAGATTGGACTAAAAGTTTGCTTAATTGATCTTGGTAAGATCTTTGTTCTTCTGATAATTTTACAATGATTGCATCTAATTCGGTAATCTTCATCGAGGTGTCAGCCTTATTTGCAACACTCGCAGTAATGGTTTTGGGATCTTTGGCATTTATCTTGGCTGCAGACATTTGACAAGAGTTTGCAGGTATTTTCTCTGAGACCATGATTGTTTTTTCTTCCATGTCTGAGGTAACTCTTACTTGAGGAGCTCTAATGATATCTTTTCCTGAGCATGCTTCGAAAACTACATTGTACAAAGTTTGTGCTGGTTCAGAGCCACCACCAGTTCCAGTTGTTTGTTTTGATACGGTCATGACACTAGCAGAGGCATCTGTAAATGGTTGTCCGGTAAAAGTTAACTTTTGTTTTGCAAAGTCAGCAGCCTTTACCTGTTTTGGAGCTAATAGCGCAAATTGATACTTGTACAACTCACCCTTTGCCTGATTTAACTCAACTCGTAGTTGACTGATTTCATTTGTAATAGTTGACGCTCTCTTCTTTAAAGCATCATCAGATGTTGAGGGTTCAATAATTATTGATGGGAGATCGGCTTTTAATTTATTTAGTTTTGTTTGCAAGTCTGCAATTTTAGTCTCAAGTTGATTTAGTTTGTCTGTAACCAAACCTTTGTTTGTAAGGATTACAGAAATTGAATCAGTATTAGTGGCCTTTATTTTTGCAGAGTTGACATAACACTTGTTTGCAGGTATTGATTGTGCGAGTTTTACAGTCTTTGTTTCACTGTCAGAAGTAATTAGAACTTCAGGTGCTCGGATAGTTTTGTCCAAGGCACAAACCTCAAAGATATGGAGATACTCCACTACACGAAGTTGAGTCGAAAGCTTTCCTTCTGACCCAAATTGATTAATGGTCGTTAAACTTTTTACGGTTCCAATTGGTGGGGCTTGATTAATTAATTTTTTTGCCTCGAGAACTTCTTTTGAAACCTCTTGAGCTAGACCAGAATCAATGAGTTTTTGGGCAGATGCTGGTTTAAAACAACTAACAGTTTCAGAATTTATTCTAAAAACTTTAACTAAATCTCTCTTGCAAACTATTTCATCCAGTCCAATTCCTATATTGGTTTGTTTTTTTGGAGATGGCACATCAGCGTAAATTTGTGCTGGTACTTGAGATACAACTAAAATTGTCAATATTGTTAATGAGAAAATTAAAAGTGCAGAATGAATATTGTTACTCAATAATTCATTACCAATATTTCCATGTTTAACCTTTACCTCTTTAAATAATCTGACAAATTGCCAAATTTTTGGTCATCATATTTAAAAAAATAATAGGATGAAGACATTAAATCATGACTTGTCGATGATACTTTAAAGAAAGGAGTATAGCATAGGTAAACTATGGCCGAAGAACCCATAACCAATACTGTAGAAACCCAATTTTATCCAATACTAGAAGTTCTTGCCAACGATACCACTTTTCAGATTACTTTAATCTTAATATCTGCAGGAATGGTTTTGATAACTTTGATACATTATAAATTTTCAAAATAGATAGACGCGAAGGAAATCACGTATACATATATTCAATATTCGAACATTATCAAAGCCACATTATTTCCAATGATTGGGTTTTAGTGTTGGTAGCAAGAATAATTTACATTTATTATTTCTCGTTACTTTTTTAAAAATATCCTGTTTTCTAATTATCTGCATCAACTAAAAGAATTGAGCAGCCAACTTTTTCTTGAACTTTTTTTGCTGTTCCGCCTACCTTGAAGAATGATTTGTAATCATCAACCTTTTTCTTTTTTGCCATAATAATTAGATCGACTTTATTCTCATTTGCATATTTTATAATTGCATCAGCTGGTTTGCCTGTGCGAAAAATTCCTTGGCATTGTAATCCCTCTTGAACACATTGAGCAACTCGTTGAGCTAAAAATTTTCTTACTCCGTCCTCCATATTTGAAAGAATTGATGAGATCTGGCTCTTGGCAGTATCTTTATCTTCAGAATATTCATCAAATACATTAGTCCAAGGAACAATAACATTAAGGATAGTGATCTTGGAGGATTCTTGTTTTGCTATATGTATTGCATGTTTTAGTGCTTCATCCCCTGCTGCTGTGCCTCCATGTGGAAGCAGGATTGTTTTGTACATTGTTATTTTGAAATTAATTTGTCAAATATCAAAGTATGTGTGTTTGTATTCGAATATTATTAGTTATTTTTTGAATCCAATCAAGCTTTATCATTTTAGTTTGATAATTCCCTGATTAACCAAGTATTCTATCCCTGCCACATACTCTACATCTGAAATCTTGCCTTCTGACCACCATTTGGCGTTCATTTTAATCCAAGATGGAATGGACAATTTTGCTTCTGGGGCACCCGGAATTGCAGATACGGTGTTTGAAATCGGTCCTAATCCTACTGAATTTTGTGCCATTACTTTGAAATCATAAGGTATGCCATTTGTCAATCCAGTAATTACTGCATTTGGTGTGGTCCCTGTTTTAGGAATGGTGATAAAAAAACTATCTCCTTTTTTGAATTGCTGAATATGGTATCCTGTAATGCTGTTTCCATTATTGTTTGGGATAGACCATGAAAGTTTAACTTGATTATTATCTGATGTGGCCTTTAAATCAGTTATTGCACCTGGAGCGCCTGGTATAACTTGCGTCATCTTTGGTATCACATTGACAATGTTGGAGTTAGGTCCAAGTCCTTGAGTAGTGACTGCAGCCACACTATATCCATATGATACTCCATTTATTAGACCAGAAACAGTAGTCATTGTACTTTTTCCCAGCAGATCAAAGACTTCAAAACTAGTAGAACCGCCAGTATACTCTCTTACTCTATATCCTGTTATTTGACTTAATTTATCATCTGGGACTGACCAACTAAGTGTAACTTTGCCATTACCTGCTACTGCTCTAAGATTTGTAATCTCTACAGGAAATCGGGGTTGAGGAGTAGCTGATGCGGTTCCTGAGGCTTTTCCCTCTCCTATTGAATTAATTGCAATAATTTTAAAGCCATATTTTACGCCATTTTTGAGGCCAGTGATGGTTGTCTGTGTGTCAGTATTTTTGGTAGTATACGTAGTAAATACCGAAGAGCCTGATTCTGTAACTATAATTTTATAATTTGTTATCGGAGAGCCATTATCTGAGGGTTTTACCCAAGTTACCAAAACCTGTCCATCACCTCCAAACGCATTCTCTCCTCTAACCTGATTTGGAACCTTAGCTACAGTAGATTTTGATGGAGTTGCAGATACAATGTTAGAATCAGGACCGTGACCCATTGCGTTTATTGCTTGAATCTTAAAACGGTATGGTACTTCGTTAATCAAGCCTGTGATTTGTGCAGAATTTACTTGGCCATCAACTGTTTTTGTTTTAATGTCCCCTATTCCTACTTCCCAGTAAAAGATTTTGTAACTTGTAATTGAGGTTCCTCCATTATATGGAGTAGTCCAGCTAAGCAAGATTTTACCATCGGCTCTTGTTGTTTTTAAATCAGAAATACTATCTGGTGTAAACATTGTAGCAGAACTAGTAGGTTTTGCAGAAACGATATTTGAATCAGGACTATCGCCACGGGAGTTTTTGGCAATTACTTTAAAGTTGTAAGAAACATCATTAGTCAATCCAGTTATTATTGTCCTAGTAGTAGTGCTCAAGTTTGGAAAAGTTGTAGTAATATCAGTTCCAGTCTTCCACATTATTACCTTGTAATTTTGAATTACCTCTCCATTATGATACGGTGCAGTCCAAACTAAATGAATCTCTCTATCTCCAGGAATTGCAATCAAGTCTGTAATTGGATCAGGAGGACTGCTATCTGGATTTTGAGCAAAAGATTCTAAGGGGTTTAATAATAACAACATAACTGACAGAGCAAAAAATACATACAAAAAACCTAGTCTCACGTTGCTCTTTTGAGTCTTTAATTTATTTAAAGATTGAATAGGAATCATACTTGTAAAAAAAACTTTAGAATTATTCATTATTTGAATGACTCCAATATTTCCTTATCAAATTGATATGAAGATTCTCTTTTTGATCGAATTTTTTCTAAAAGAAATTTGAATATCAAATTTCATCATCCTCTTTAAAAATCCAAGACAGGCCCATCAAATCCATTGCTGAGATTCTATATGAAGTATTTTTGGGAGATTCAATTTTGAGCGGTCTGGATCGATATAGGTTTTCTTCTGATTTGCATTGAATTAAAGTTTGCATAGAACATTGTATGTTATGAATTATATGTTCATAGCCCTAAGTTTATGGCATGCCTTTTTGATGTAAAACCCATTATTTTTTTCAGATTTTCATTAAAATAGAGCTGCTCTAAAACGGACAAAAGTTTTGATTTCAATGACAAGTTTTTTATCTTTGGGTACAATTTTTGAAATAATGAAAATACAAAGCAAAATCGTATTTCCTATAGCAGCATTTTTTGTAATTGCCTTGACGCTTACTATGCCTCAGGCATTTGCAGAAGATGTATCTGTTAGCACTCCACAGGGAACCTCTGTTCCTGGCTGTGAGACGACAAATGAATGTTACATTCCTTATAAAGTGACAATCAATGTTGGCGATACTGTAACATGGTCAAATGATGATACTGCAGCTCATACCGTAACAGGCGGAAGCGCAGCAGATGGGCCTTCAGGCGTATTTGACAGCAGTCTATTTATGGCAGCAACAACGTTTTCTCACACATTTGAAGCAGAAGGCGAGTATCCTTACTTTTGCATGGTTCATCCATGGATGCAGGGAATAGTAATGGTAGGTACTTCAATGGAAAAACAACCAAAATCCACTGATTCCGTTACGACTCCACCTACAAAGATGGATCCGACAAAGATTTCAATAAAGCATGAAATTGTTGGTGCCAAGGTAACAAACATTGTTGCAGATACTGATGCTAATTCACTTATCATTGGATTAGACACTACTGATGCAGGTCAAATCACAGCAACGTTACCACGAGACGTAATTGATGCAAAAATGGGAGACACAGATGATGACTATTTCGTTCTAGTTGACGGAGAAGAAATCACCTTTGAGGAGACAAAAACAGCAACAGATAGGACTCTTGTAATGCAATTCCCAGCAGGTGCAGAAGAGATTGAGATCATTGGTACATTTGTGATTCCAGAATTTGGAACAATCGCAGCAATGATCTTAGCAGTAGCAGTAATTTCCATAATTGCAGTTTCTGCAAAATCCCGACTAAGCATTATGCCTAGAGTGTAGCACACAAGTCATTTTTTTCTTTTTTATTTTTTCTAAAGGTTCATCCCAAATTCAGTCCAGATTGGTCTGACTGGAAATTAAAATAATCTCTGCTTTGAATTTAGTTGGATGTTTTGTTCACATTTGAAATTATACTGTAAATAACAAGTTGGAAATTTAAATTACCGCTCAATTTCTACAAAAATGTATTCTTTTTTTGAGTTGGGAATAACTTTCATTATTTCGTGTTCTATTACATCTGTGATTGTTTCAATTTTATCTGTATCCAAATCATCAATCAAATTTACCTCAATTCCAACTATTGCAGTTGTAGGACCAAGATGCATCGTCTTGATATTTACGACTTTGTTTACCTCAGATAAATCAGATACAACTTTGATGATCTGTTTTTCTTCTTCAATAGAAATTGATTCACCAATCAATAATCCCCTATTTTCTTTTGCCAAGAAAAATGCAAATGACATTAAAAGTACTCCAATAATTATCGAGCTAATTGCATCAAATTGGGTATTTCCAGTAATATCAGTAAGAAGTATACCAACAGCTGCTACAACTATGCCTAACAAGGCAGCAGTATCCTCAACTACTACAGTAATAATAGAGGTGTCTTTACTGTTTTTAAATTCTTGAAACAACGAAGTAAACCTCACTTTATCTCCACGTTTCACAATTGGTTTTTTGAATTGATTTAAAGCAATTCTTAATGCGTTACCCTCAAAGGCAAAGGCAATTGCTAGTACCACATAATTTATCGTTGGATTATCAAAGTGATGCTCTTCTCCTAATAAGGAGGAAAATCCGTGCTGCAAAGACAAAATTCCAGAAATTCCAAAAATCATCGTAGCTACAATAAATGACCAGAAAAATTGGGATTTACCGAATCCAAATTGGTGTAGTTTATCTGCAGGTTTTTTACTTATTTTTATACCCAATAACAGTAGAATTTGATTTACAGTATCAGATGCAGAGTGATAAGATTCTGCCCACATGGAGGCACTTCCAGTCAATGCGGCTGCAATGAATTTGGTTATGGCAATTCCAAGATTTCCAAAAAGTGCAGCATAAACTGCTTTAGTTGAACCTGTGGCCATTACTAGTTCTTGAAAATCCCTACAATTTATGCTGAATGTGTGTTGATAAGAGTAAATCCCTGCATAAAAAAGTAAATGCTGCAGAGACCAGTACAGTATCAATAAGAAATAGAATTGCAGAATTTAAAAAAAAATTATCCTTGTTTTCACAATAAAATACTCATTTTTAACAATCGAAAGTTTTGTAGTTAGAAGTACAAAATCCACGACATATTTTGTTGTTTGATTGAAAATAAAAAGAAAAAGAAGTTAAGTTATCAAGAAAGCATTTCTGCTACTACAGGAATTACTTCCCATAAGGCAATCATGCCATTTTCTTGCATTTCAGAAGCTACTTCATCAGTGTACAAACCGTGGATATTGATTGCAGGATGTGCAATACTATTTTTACCCATTGGTGGTACAGCATCACTTGGGTTACCTAATGCGTATGCATAAGATGCCACTGGAGCCTCAATTACACCTTTTTCGACTAGAACTGGGTTCAAGCCAAATGGATCACCTGCTACAAAAACTGTAGCGGCACCAGTGTAAATTGCTGCATAGTCGTGATTAACTGCTGCGTATGCACCTGGTTCATCAAATACCAAATCAATAATTGCCCCTTGTGATCCACCTATCAACCATGTTTCAGTTGCGGCAGATTGTACTCGGTTACCTTGGACAACTCTATCCAAAATTTCTCCAACAATGTGGAAGAATACTGGTTCGTTACCTTGGTTTTCTACAAAGAGTCTCACGTGTTGATCATTTTCAACAAACAAGAGTTGTGATTGGTATTGCTTGTGTTCAAGTCCATTCCATGGTTGTGCAACAAAGATGTTCTTGTTGGTATCACCATTTACAAGCAAGTTATGTGCCATATTTGGAACATAACCAAATTGGAATCCGTTAACAACTGTTGCAGTGTTGTGATGCTGGAACATTGCTCCTGCATCATAATTGCCTTCAGGTGTAAGGTACAATTGGTTGTATTGGAGTTGGAACTCTAATGCATCAGCATCATAGAATTGTCTATCAAGCTTTCCACTACCGCTGGTTTTCTCTACCATTAATTTCTTGTATCCATTGGCAGGATCAACAATTGCAATTCCGTACATGCCGGAAAGTACGTGTTGGTCCATACCAACTAGTTTGACACCAGAACAATGGTATTTGAAAATACCAGCTGCTTCAGCGATGTAACAATACTGAGTTGTTTCTCCAGGATTGACTGACTCGAATGCGCCTGCAGTTATTTGTGATGCGTGCATATCGTTACCGTGTCCAGTAACTTCCCAATCTGGAATTGTTAGTGTCATCTTTACAACGTCACCTTGTGTAACTCTTAATGTTGGTCCTGGGACCTGTCCATTAAAGGTCATGGCGTTGAAAGTTTTACCACCCATGATAGGTAGCTCAACACTATAGCCTTCCAAATTGAACTCTACGACTTTGCGTCCAGAGTTTTCTAATACACCGCAATCAGTCTCTGCAAATGCTTGTGGCATTACAAGTTCTAAACCACCCATTTGTTGGATTTGCTCTAAAACATCAACATTTAGTTTTGATGCATCAAGAGATTGTCCAGTAATCTGGGTTTGTGTGTATGTGCTTCCGAATAAGGTTACCCCCATTACAGCTACTGCTGCAATACTAAAGAGCATACTAGTACGCTTATTCATTAAGCACCGTGACTAAGGATTCCTATATAATAATTGTCATTATCATAATTTTGAAAACAGGGGAATGGTTCTAAAAAAGAATGAATAATGGGGAGAATGGAGGTTTATTGATTTGAAATATCGATTAGATCAAGATTCTCTGGGAAAAGTAAAGATTCCCGCTGATGCATACTATGGGGCATTTACCGGAAGGGCAATTCAGCAATACAAGGTCACAGGGAGCATGGCACATGAGAATTTGATAAAGTCGTTTGTAATGATAAAGAGATCAGCTGCTGTTGCAAACATGAAAACAAAGGCAATTGATACCAAGCGTGGAAAAGCAATTGTTGCAGCATGTGATAAGATACTTGCTGGAAAGCATATCGACCAGTTTGTAGTTGACATGATAAATTCCGGAGCAGGAACTGCCTTTAACATGAACTCAAATGAAGTAATTTCAAATGTTGCCCTAGAGATACTTCGCAAGAAAAAAGGCCAATATCAGTACCTACATCCAAATGATCATGTAAACATGTCTCAATCAAGTAACGATACATATCCCACTGCAATGCATGTAGCAATTTTGATGAATCTCAAAGATACCATCCCTGCAATTGATAGATTAATCAAATCATTAACAAGAAAATCCAATCAATTCTCATCATTTAAAAAAATTGGAAGGACACATTTGATGGATGCGCTTCCAGTGTCTCTAGGAGCCGAGTTTGCAGCCTATGCTACATCAATAACTAGGGCAAGAAATTCGATTGTTGCTGCTCAAAAAGAGATGCAAAGTGTTGCATTAGGAGGAACAGCTGTTGGAACAGGTGCAAACACTCCCAAAGGATATAGAAAAATTGCCATATCAGAGCTTGCTAAAATTTCTAAACTTCCAATTAGACCTGAAAAAGATATGCAGTTTGCATTGCAGAGTAAATTTGCAGTATCAAATCTTTCAGGATCTTTGCGTAACCTGGCACTTGAGATTAACAAGCTTGCAAATGATATTAGATTAATGGCATCAGGACCAATTGCAGGATTGGCAGAGCTTGGAATACCTGCAGTTCATGCAGGCTCATCAATAATGCCAGGTAAAGTAAATCCTTCACTTGCAGAATGTATGAATATGATTTGCTTTAACATCATTGGAAACGATACTGCAGTATCAAGTGCAGCTCAAGCAGGGCAGTTTGAGCTAAATGTAATGTTACCAGGAATGCTAAAGTGTATGTTGGAATCCACTGACATGCTAAAAAACTTCTTGCCAATATTTTCTGCAAATCTAATTGATGGCCTTACTGCGAACAGAGAAAAGCTAAAAGAAGATATTGAGAACAGTCCAGTTATTGTTACACTTCTTACACCAAAAATTGGATATTTGAAATCCGCAGAATTATTCAAAGAGTCTCTAAAAACAGGTAAAACAATAAGAGAGTTGGTAGTTTCAAAGAAACTTATGAGTAACAAAGAAATCGATTCCTTATTTGGATAAGCCATGGCAAAGATCTTTGTTGAAGCATACGGATGTTCGGCTAGTTTTTCTGATTCAGAGATGATTTCAGGATTAATTTTAAACGGAGGTCACACACTTGTGGATAATTCCTCAGAGTCTGACTTGAATATTGTGGTTACCTGTTCTGTAAAGGATGCAACTGCAAATAAGATGATTTATCGAATAAAATCTTTAAAAACCAAACCACTGATAGTTGCAGGTTGCCTTCCAAAGGCTGAAAAATCAACTGTTGAGAAATTTTCAGAAAATGCAAGTATGCTTGGACCTAATTCTTTGGGCAAGACAATACAGGTTATTGAATCCACATTAAGTGGAACAAAGCAAATTGCCCTGGAAGACTCTGATTTATCAAAAGTAGGACTCCCAAAGGTGAGATTGAATCCAATTGTCGGAATTGTAGAAATTGCAAGTGGTTGTATGAGTGAATGTACTTTTTGCCAAACCAAACTATCCAAAGGAGATTTGACAAGTTATCGAATAGGTGACATTGTAAGACAGATTGAAACTGAAATAAATGATGGGTGTAAAGAAGTATGGCTCACATCTACTGATAATGGCTGTTATGGCTTTGATATCAATACTGATTTACCCACACTTATTGACACGGTTGTAGGTATTCCTCAGGACTTTAAGGTCAGAGTAGGAATGATGAATCCTATGTACATGGCAAGAATAAAAGATAATTTGATAAAATCATTTGAAAGTGATAAAATTTACAAATTTCTTCATATTCCGGTGCAAAGTGGAAGCAATAAAGTACTAAATGATATGAAAAGAGGACATACAGTTGAAACCTTTAGAGACGTTGTCAAAGAGGCAAGAAGTCGATTTCCAAACTTTACCATTTCAACTGACATCATTGTAGGTTTTCCATCGGAAACACATGCAGATTTTGAGAAAACAAAAAAACTCTTACTAGAGACAAGACCCGATGTCGTAAATCTTTCAAAGTATAGTGCACGACCTGGAACTGAAGCTGCTGAATGGGAACAAATCGACGTAGCAGAAATAAAAAAAAGAAGCAAGGAAATTTTTGATTTGATTAACCAAATCTCCCTTGAGAATAATCAAAAATGGATCGGTTGGAGAGGAGAAGTCCTTTTTGACGAGAAGACAGAGGAGGGAATCAAAGGACGAAATATTGCGTATAAATCAATTTTCGTAGATGAAAAAGTAGAGATTGGACAAACCCACATCGTAGAGATTGAAAATTTTACCAAACATAGCCTTGTTGGTAAGATCGTAAACTAAATTGTTTTGTCATATGTTTTGTGTGAATAATAATTAATTCGATATTTTCATTAATCCTTCTATTATCATAAACTGGATTCCTTGAAGAAATGAATCATCATCAATCTGACCATCTGCCCACCATCCTGCATTATTCTTAACCCACAGAGGGATTTTATTGTCTTGTGAACCTATACCTTGTTCAGTTGTAGGTATTATCACTAGTCCTTCTTTTATCATGAATTGAATTCCTTGGACAAATGAATCGTCATCAATCTGACCATCTGCCCACCATCCTGCATTATTCTTTACCCATTCAGGAATACTTGCATCAGAAGGAACGTTGTGCTCTAATGTAATATTATCAGAATTTATCACAAACGAAATTATTTCTACTGTAGCCTTTGAGCTTCCATATTGAGCTTTGACTTTGTATTCACCTTCAAGAAATTTCTTATCTAGTGAAATGTCATGGGAAAATGCAGCCTCAGTTGTGACTGGGGTTTTTTGAGTCACAATCAAGTTTCCTTTTGAATCAAAAATTGAAATCCGTAAATTTCTGTCCTCCTCATACTTGTTGACATTTCCAGAAAAGGTAATTGATTCTCCAAGACTATAGGACTCTTTATCAAAGCTTATCTCTACAGTAAAATTTCCAGCACTGCTTTGCTCAGGTGGACCCCCATAGCCTAAAGCATGTTGTCCTAAAGAGAATACTAGAAGTAATGACATTGTAGTAATAATGTAAATATTGTTAAATTTCATAGTTAACTCTTGGCGTTTCTTTCTAGATTTAAATGGTGAGTGAGGGGATTTACAAAATTTGAATGTTAACCAATTGTTTCATTATATCTTTGGTATGAAAAATTGATAGAAACAGAGTCAGTTTCATTAAAACCCTGAATAGATTATGAAGTGTTTCCGAGTTTCGACAATCAGGAAAAAATGACATTCCTCTTTTTTGCATGATTTTTTAAGAGATTAATGCATGGCTATAATATGATTTGATGAAGATTAGGTTTAGTCTAAAAGTATTTTTTAAGAAGGAAGTGTTTCTACTTGTTTAGTTCAAAACTTGTACATTTTTTTTCATTTGTTTGGGTATTGAAATTAACGGATTTTCAAATGTTTTAGGACTTGCAACATAAAAATGGGCATAAAAATGACCATCATCTTCAAAGCCTATTTCATCTATTCCCTTGTTATTCAAAAGAGAGATGGTTTGATTTCTTTCATCTGAATCTGAGAATCGTCTTTGACGAATTGGATCCAAATCTGTTTTTACAAGAGAATATCCATAGTAATCAAAGATCTGTCTAATTTTTTCCATATCAAAAATCCTTAGAATTGAAAATGCAAAAACAGGTTTGTCCAGATCTGATTCAGAGTATTTTGTTTGTTGTTTTTTGATTAATTCAAAGAGATTCGAAAATGCCTTGAATCCAATGTAACCAATACATCCTGTTGCAATTATCATGTCCAATGAAGGGATATCATCGATTGGAAGACTGTCAGTTTCAAGGTTTACACAAATTCCTTTCTTGCATAATTTTACATCTTCTGAGAACTGTAGTGCATTATCTGAAATATCCAACTGATAGAAATTTAGATTATCGTTTGAAGAAATTTTTTCAAAAAATTGCTTTGTTTGTTCTAGATTGTTACGATTTTTTTGTAAAAAGAAATCATCAAGATCTGACATTTCCAAATCAAATTTCATCAGTGCAGAATTGATTCCATATGAACTTCCGATATCTAAAATATTAATTGGTCTCGATAATTTTTTGTAAAGTTGTTTTGCCAGTGATAGATAGAGTGGTTTTGTTTTATCAGGAATGCGATAGTGTAATCTTTTCATTTCTTCAAGATAGTCACCAGGAAATTTTTGTGTGTAAATATCTGTAAAATCTTTTTTTACGATTAATTCATCCATTGTGGGGTTTTGTTATCAATTAACCTGTTATAAAACCACCTAATCTATTTCAAAAAATAATTTTAGATTTTTCGCTGTTTATTCTAAATTTTACCTGATTTACTCCAGCACCGAAAGTACTTGCAACTGCTGGTATCATCCAAATCATAATTGATAGTCCGCCAAGTGCAAGGGCTGATGAGTCAAGTAAGAGGGGTTTTCTTGCTACTAGTGATTCATTTACGGTGGAAAATTGTATGACAGGAACAAGAGGTTCAGGGAATTGTTCTTCTGTGAAATTAAAAAGTATATTATTTTTAAAATAAAAGATATACTTATTTTTCTTTAAATTAAAAATAATACATGAAATTTTTCATAATTTTTGCTATCACATCTATTTTGGTTTTCGGATTTAGCCCCATTTTTGCAGAACCTGAAATACAAACTCTGCCTACAGATAAAGGAAATTTGGATGTTAGGCTGACATTTGATGAAATAATTCCAGGGAAATTGACCACACTAGAGATTGATTTTCTAAACTCCCAGACAAAAGAAATCCAGCCACATATTGATTGGAGTTTTTCAGTATCAAAAGAAGGACAAACTATTTGGGGACCCACGCAGCTGAGTCACACATCGGAGGGATCTTTAAAAAATTTGAGATATGAATTTGAAGAAAAGGGAAATTACAATTTAGAATTTAGTGTAGAGGGGATTTTATTTCAAATAATTCCAACCGAAAAGGTAACTTTTCAAGTCAAAGTTGGGGAGACATCATTGAGGCCACCAGTTAGCATAGATGCACATACTAGCAAAAATTTCTATGATTATGGAGAAAGTATTGGTGTTAATGGCAAGATAAAAAACTATGATGAAAATATTCACTCTGATCTTATACTTGAATATCGTGTTTTGGATCCAGATGGAGTGATGGTAAGTAAGGGCCAAACAGTTGCAAGCTCTTTTGGTGCATTTAGTTTTAGTTTTGTTGCAAGAGGACAAAACTTTGAGCCTGGTGGCAATTATTTAATTCAACTATCTTTTGGCTCAGCTGAATCAGAACTTGCAATGTACTTATTTGCTGGGCAAGACAATATTGTAGATACTACTTCTCCAGTAATTTTGGAGCAAGAAAATATTGAAGTTGTTGCACAAACAAGTGATGCCCTAACGGCAATTACTTTCGAGGTTTTGGTGACAGATAATGTGGATAAGACTATCAAACCCACATGCAAACCTGAATCTGGTTACCTCTTTGGGATAGGTGAGACCGTTGTCAAATGTACTGCAAAAGACTCTGCAGGAAACTTTGCAATTCCAATAACTTTTTCAGTTATAGTAAATCCACCCATTACATCGATTCCAAGCTGGGTAAAAAATGTCGCAGAGTTTTGGTGTCAAGATAAAATCGATGAGGCATCTTTTGTCGAAGGAATTCAGTATCTTATTGACAATGACATTATTGTGATTCCTGCAGTATCTGAGAGAATAAGTGAAACACAGGACGTTCCCCAATGGGTAAAGAATAACGCTTGTTGGTGGTCTGAAGACTCGATTACCGACAATGATTTTGCATTAGGTATTGAATATCTGGTAAAACAAGGAATTATCGTAGTATAGATTTTGAAAGAATTTGCAATTATGATTAGTGTTTTTCTAAAATCTTAATTTTTGACAATATCTTTTGCTTGTTAATTCAAACCTTTTTCTAACTTTATTTTTCTAATAACATCTTTAACTAAATCATCATCTTTAAGGACTAATTCATGCAGTTTTTTCTTATAATCCTCATCACCCCATTTTTCTAAAGCAAACATTTCTTTCACTAATTTTACAATTTCAGATTTATTTCTCTGATGATCACGTTTTGCAATTTCTGAACCTTCCATAAATTTTTGTTAATAATGTGAACTTAAGAGTTTTAGCGATCTTTAACTCATGTTTATTGATACAATTGGATTTATTTTAATACAAATTATCTATTCCTAAGCTAAATTTTTTAGATCTGAAATTTGATTAAAAAAACGTAAGAAGGTTTTTTATCCAAATGATAGAATATCACATAGAATGAGTTTTCAAGTCAAAGAACCGATCTTAGTAATAGGCTTAGGCGGTGCAGGCTCAAAACTTGCAATGCAAGCTAAAGAAGCAGTGAATTCAGATTGTCTAGTCATCAGTAATGATCAAAAGGATCTGCAAGTAGACTGTCAAAAAATACCAGTTTCAACTGGGTCAATTATCAATCCATCAACCCAATTAATCCGAGGTTCAACTTACAAAGTTTTTGAAGAGATAAAGTCAGTAATTTCAAATTATTCAACAGTAATTCTCATGACCAATTTAGCCGGAAAGTCAGGCTCAGCCATATCTCCAGTAGTCTCTGAAATTTGTAGAGATTCAGAAGTTGGATTGATTTCCTTTGCCATCATGCCATTCAAATATGAAAAAGATAGAATTTTCAATTCAGGTGTGACCCTAAAAAGACTTAAAGCTGATTCGGATTGCACAATAGTTTTGGATAATGATTCACTTCTTGAGAGCAATCCAGACTTGAGTCCTAAAACGTGTTACAGTATTGCAAATTCTGCAATAATTAGCGTAGTAAACTCTTTGAAATCATCTGAAATATCTACACAGACAAACATCCTAACGGTAAGTAAGGATTCAAAAAATATTGAAGACTCTCTAAGAGACTCATTAAAAATGCTTTACGGTGCTACCTCAACCAATTCCGTTAAGCGGGCA
>Ga0224512_10002654_pt1 | contig 16228 bp, 16 predicted proteins | sample SF_May12_sed_USG_4_FD_169103 | JGI IMG/M metagenome (GOLD analysis project Ga0224512, IMG submission 169103) | Sediment microbial communities from San Francisco Bay, California, United States - SF_May12_sed_USGS_13 | ecosystem: Environmental > Aquatic > Marine > Sediment | place: USA...
GGATGAGCGAGATCGTCAACGAGAACATCAGGTAGACGCCCATCAGGATGGCAATCGATTGCGGTGCCGGCCGACCGTTGCCTATCGACGTCTTGGTGAGAGCCGTTATCTCGGCGTATGCCACCGCGACCCCGAGCGATGTGTTCTTGACCAGGTTGAGGTATTGGTTGATCGTCGGCGGGAGCGCGATGCGCAGAGCTTGCGGAAGGACGACGTAGCGATAACGCTGGAACACCGACAAGGCAACGGCGTTGGCGGCTTCGGTTTGTCCCATGGGCACCGCGAGAATGCTGCCGCGGATGATCTCGGCGATATGGCTGGCCGTATACAACCCGAGCGCCAAGGTCACAGCGATGAACCCGAAGTTCAGCTTGAAGCCGCCGTCGATGCGTCTCCCGTTCTCGCTCAGCATCGGCCACGAGATGCCAAGATCGTCTCCAGCCAACAAGATGGCGACGATGATCGACACAACAACGACCCCGGCCCCCCATCGAGCTCTGTGGTGAGGCTGGCCGGTTGCCTCGTTGACCCGGGTCCGCCAGCGGGCGACGACGAAGGAGAGCACCACGCCCGCCAGAATCGTGAGCCAAAAGACACCAGCGCTGGAGCCGAGTGCAAGCGATGGCACGCCCCACAGAGTGTCGGACAGGATCAGGACGGTGTTGTCCCCCAACCCCGAGATCTGAGTTGCCTCGCTCAAGTTGGGGAAAGGGCCAAAGGTGAATATGGCGAACCCGAAGAAGATGATGATGACCAGAGGCGGGATGTTGCGGAACGTCTCCACATACACGGCGGCGAGACGGGCCACCAGCCAGTTGGTGGACAGCCGGGAGATGCCAACGATGAGTCCCACGACGCTGGCGATGAGGATGCCGAAGGCACCGGCAAGGAAAGTGTTCTTTATCCCAACCAGCACCATGTGCCACACGCTGCTGCGGGGGTCGAAGCCTTCGTCGAATGGGATCTCGAACTGGGTGGGGCGGTTCAGGAAGTCGAAGTCGGTGTTGATGTTCTGACGGTCGAGGTTGGTTAGCAGGTTGTTGAACAGCCAGAAAAGCAGGCCCAACACCCCGACCACCGCGATCACCTGGACAACGACGCGCAGGATGCGGATGTTGCGATACCACACCACTTCGCCGTGGGTCTGCGCCTTGGATGCTGTGTCGCTTTGGGTCAATATCAGGCCTTGTTAGTCAGAACGGGCGGCCGGCTGAATGCCGACCGCCCGTCTCTGATGTCAATCGATTAAGCCAACCGGTCTACCGGTAGGGCGGAACGTACATCAAGCCGCCGCTAGACCACAGATCGTTGGGGCTGCCGGCGAGCGACAGGCCGAGCGGGGTTACGTTGCGGCTGTAGATCTCCTCGTAGTTCCCAACTTGGCTGACGACCTGCACTGCGAAGTCTTGGGGTAATCCAAGACCCGGAGCCAGCTCGCCGAGGAAGTTGGCAACGTTGGGGTTGGGGTCGGAGAAGCCGGCCACGTTGCCGCTATCGATTCCGAACTCCCACGCCTGCACAGTGGCCATCACTGACCACTCAACTGCCTGCGCCCACTCGGTGTCGCCGTCAGCGACCACAGGACCAAGCGGTTCCTTGGAGATGACTTCAGCCATGATGGACTGGGCAGCTCCGCCTTCACCCTCGATGGCGGACTTCAAGGCCGCCAGCTGGGAGGCGTCCGACGTCCAGGCATCGCATTGGCCCTCTTCGTAAGCGGGGCGCAGCTGGGTGTTGTCCTCGAACACCACCGGGTTGAACGGAATACCGCGGGCGTTGAAGACCGCGGTCAGGTTCAGCTCGGTGGTCGTTCCCGACAGGACGCAGATGTTGGCATCGGCCAGATCCTCCAAACCGGTGAATCCGGTGGATGCCGGAACCATCATGCCCTGGCCGTCATAGAAGGTGGTGAACAAGAAGGTGGCACCCTCCTGGCCGTCACGGGTCCCTGTCCAAGTCGTGTTTCGAATCAAGACATCGATTTCTCCCGACTGCAACGCAGTGAAGCGAGCCTCTGCTGTCAGGGATACGAACTCCACGGCGTCGGCGTCGCCCAGGACGCCAGCCGCCACCACCCGGCAGAAGTCAACGTCGAATCCGCTGAAGTTGCCGGCATCGTCGACGGAGCCGAAGCCAGGCACCGACTCGTTGACACCACAGATGATGTTGCCGCGATCTTGAACGGTGGCCAACAGACCACCGCCTCCTTCGTCATCACTACCGCAGGCAGTAGCGACGAGGGCAAGTGCGATTAGTACGCCGAACCATCGTTTCATGAAAATCCTCCTATGCGAGTGACGACTGGTACCGCCGCCAAGGCGCAACCTAGCGGTATCGAGGGTGCAGATTCAACAGACACCCCTCATTTGCCTTTGGCAATATGGCTAACTTCGTGTTATGGAGTTCATAGTCGACACCCTCGGCAACGCATTCTCGGTTGTGGCTGAATTCGGTCCGGAACTGCGTAAAGTGCTGGCCCTCACGCTGTGGGTCAGCGGATCGGCGACGATCATCGGTGTATGCCTCGGAGTCCCCCTCGGCGTGGCACTGGGCCTGGGTCGGTTCCGGGGCCGGGGAGCCGTTACCGCCCTGGTGAACACGGGAATGGGCATGCCTCCGGTGCTGGCCGGACTGCTCTTGTTGATGCTGCTGTGGAACGACGGCCCGCTCGGGTCTTGGGGCCTCCTCTTCACCCCCGCTGCGATGGTCGCTGCCCAAGCCCTGTTGGCAGTGCCCATCGCCGCAGGTGTTACCGCCGCCGGAATCAGAGCTCTTTCGCCAGACACGAGAGAGCAGCTCGCTTCGCTGCGCCTCGGACGATGGACCCAGGGAGTCGTGGCAGCGCGGGAAGCCTGGCCGGCGGTGGTGGGCGCCGCGGCAGCAGCATTCGGTCGGGTCATCGCAGAAGTCGGCGCCGTGCTCATCGTCGGGGGCAACATCGCGGGCGAGACCCGGGTGCTGACGACGGCCATCGTGCAAGAATCCCGCCGCGCCAACTTCGGCACGGCTCTCGGTCTTGGCATAGTCCTGCTGCTGCTGGCCCTCTTTGTCAATGGTGTGCTGACTCATTTTCAGCTGAAAGAGGCGACGTGAGCGGAATCATCATTTCTGGATTGAGTCACTCGTACCCGGGTGGAACCGTTGAGATCGAGAATCTCGAGCTATACGAAGGCGAACGGTTGGTTCTCTATGGACCCAACGGCAGCGGCAAGACCACGACGCTTCGATTGCTGGCAGGCACTCTGGCAGGCGGACCTTCGATCGACACCGCCTATCTCCCCCAGCGCCCAATCGCTTTTCGAGGATCGGCCGGTTGGAACCTGACCCTCGGGTTGGACCAGTCCGCCCACCCGACTGCACAGCGCCTGGCGCAGGAGATGGGTGTTTCGCAATTGCTAGACAGACCGGCCCGCCGCCTCAGTGGCGGCGAGAGACAGCGTCTGGCCCTGGCAAGAGTTCTGGCTCGACCCGAACCGATCGTTCTACTCGACGAGCCGCTGGCGGCCCTGGACGTCTCGGACCGAGCCAGCGTTGCGGCTCTCGTTAACAAGGCACTCGGTGGACGAAGCGCCATCGTCGTCACTCATGACCGCGAGATCGCCGCTGCCCTTGGCGATCGAATCGCGGTGATGATCGATGGTCGCATTCGTCAGGTGGGGACACCGCAAGAGGTCTTCACCCAACCTGCCGACGAGATGGTGGCCGATGCGCTCGGCATCGGCAATGTGCTGGGTGGGGAGGTCATGGAGATCGACGGACCGCTGATCGGCCTCAAAGTGGGCCCCGTGGTGGTGTGGGGGCTGGGGGAAGGAGCGGAAGGATCTAGCGCTCGAGCCATCTTCGGCGCTGAGGCCGTCACGGTCTATGCCGGGACGAGTCCGAACGCCGGATCGGCGCGCAACACTTGGGAGGGAACCGTCGAGGAGGTCCGCCCAGCCGGTCGGCTGATGGAGGTGCTCATCGACTGTGGCCCGCGGGTGGCGGCTCTGGTGACTCCTGGCTCCATGGAGGCGTTGGGCCTGGCAGCAGGCTCCAAAGCGACGGTCGCCGTAAAGGCCACCGCGGTACGCGTCCTCTCTGCATGAAGCGCTTCGCCGTGGCGCTGTTGGCAATGCTTGCCGCGTGCGGCGGCCAGGGAGATCGATTGGTTTTGGCGGCAGGGACCACCCTGGTCGACAGCGGATTCATGGATGCCGTGGTGAGCCAATACGAGCGGGCAACTGGCCGCAAGATCTCGGTTGTAGGGGAGTCCTCTGCCCGGGTGGTGGAGCTTGGGCGCCGAGGAGAGGCCGATGTGCTTTTGACCCACGAGCCGAATGTGTTGCAGGCTTTCATCGACGAGGGCCGGTCTGCCTCCACCTCTTTGGCCTTCACCAGCCAATTCGTGTTGGCGGGGCCCCAGCCCCTCGCCAGTGAGTTGGACGGACTCACGGCGCCGGAGGCACTCGAGCAGATAGCGCTGCGACGTTGGACCTTCATCGCCAGGGGCGATGGTTCCGGCACCAGCACTGCCGAACTGGTTATCTGGGCTGACCTGGCCCGGAATCCCGCTGGCGAGTCCTGGTACCAGGAGACCGGGCAGGGCATGGGCACCACGCTTCAAGTGGCAGACCAGAGAGAAGGGTTCACTCTGGCCGATCAAGGAACGTGGCAAGAGACTGCCCCCCGATTGAGCCTCACCCAGGTCAACCTTGGGGACGACGAGTTCCTCGCCAACCCCTACTCGATCACGGTGGTGGTGGGCGATGCCGCCGGACCAGCGCAAGATTTCGTCGACTGGCTGGCCGGCCCCGATGGGAACCGTGCCATAGCCGAGGCAAGCGTCGATCTCTTCGGTTCAGAGGTCTACATCCCCTTTAGTGTTGGCGCCAATGGCTGACGATCTACTCGAGAGCGGACCGGAAGCGGTCGCGACTGCCCAGTTCCTGATCGACGTGCGGAGAGATGAATCGTTCCGGGCCGAGTCGATCCCAACCGCGATCGGACTGCCCTTGATGGAACTGGCCGAGCGAATCACCGAAGTGGCTCCAGACAAAGACTCGGCCATCGTCCTCTACTGCAACGTCGGGATCGATTCGCTGAGCGGTGCCCGCTTGCTGGGCCACCTCGGCTACACCAACGCCACCTCCCTGGCGGGCGGTATCGAGAGATGGCGCTCCCAGGGTGGATCCACCAACGCCGAGAGCACGCTGACCCCAGAGCAGCGGACCAGATACAGCCGCCACCTCCGGCTCCCGGAAATCGGCGAACGAGGCCAGGTCGAGCTGCTCAACGCCAGCGTGGCAGTGATCGGCGCAGGCGGGCTGGGCTCTCCCGTCGCTCTGTACTTGGCCGCGGCGGGCATCGGCCGGCTAGCTCTGATCGACTTTGACGATGTTGAGCTGTCGAACCTGCAACGTCAGATCCTGCACGGCACGTCGCGACTAGGTGAGCCGAAGGTGGAGTCGGCCGCGGCGGCACTCGCCGATCTGAACCCCGGCGTCAAACTCGACCTTCACCCGTTGCGCCTGACCGCAGCTAATGCCTTGGAGCTCCTGAGCGGTCACGACGTGATCGTCGATGGTTCCGACGACTTCCCCACCCGATATCTGGTCAACGATGCTGCCATGCACCTGGGCACTCCTGTGGTGCACGGCTCGATCCTGCGCTTCGATGGGCAGGCCACCGTGTTCGCCCCCCATCAGGGCCCGTGCTACCGCTGTCTCTTTCCACTTCCCCCTCCCCCCGAGCTGGCGCCGTCGTGCGAGGACGCCGGCGTGTTCGGCGCCATGGCCGGGGTCGTTGGCTCGATCCAGGCGATGGAGGCGATCAAGTTGGTAACCAGCGTCGGCGAGTCACTGAGCGGACGACTGCTGCGCTACGGCGCCCTCGATCACGACATCACCGTGTACAAGTTCGAACGAGACCCAGCCTGCCCAGCGTGCTCCGGTGAGCCGCCAGAGCTGGTCGACTACGACGCCACCTGCGCGCCCGCGTAGTAGCTGTTCTTCCCTTCTCCCCCACTTCCTCTCCCACGAAGTGGGGGAGGTGCCGAAGTGCTCGTAGAGCACGAAGGCGGAGGGGGAGCTGGTATGCGACCGCGCTGGCGCGTCGGAGGTGCTGCACATCAGCTCCCCCTCCGACCTCGGCCTCCGACTTCGGCCTACGGCCTCCGACCTCGGCCTACGGCCTCGGCCGCCTCCCCCATCCTTCGGGCGCGAGAGGGAAAGACTCTTTCCTTCTCCCGCTTGCGGGGGAAGTACCCCGAGCGAAGCGAGGGGGGATGGGGGAGCGAACCCTGCGCAGACTTGCAGCGCGTTGGCGGTCTCGAACATCAGCTCCCCCTCCGACCTCGGCCTTTCAGGCCTCGGCCACCTCCCCCGCTTCGCGGGAGAGGGAAGAATCCGCCTCCACCGCTTCGCGGGAGAGCGAATAGAGTCATCTCAATGACCACCGACCTCCTGAAGCGACCGTTGCGCGACCTGCGAATCTCGGTGACGGACCGCTGCAACATGCGGTGCACCTACTGCATGCCGCGCGACGTCTTCGGGTCCGATTATCCGTTCCTCCCCCGCGACGAACTGCTCTCCTTCGAGGAGATCGCCCGCGTCGTAGGCATCTTCACCCGGCTCGGGGTTGAGAAGCTTCGGCTCACGGGAGGCGAACCGCTGCTGCGCAAGGACTTGCCCAAGCTGATCGCGATGCTGCGGGCCACCGGACCTGAGCTTGACATCGCCATGACCACCAACGGGGTGCTGCTGCCTCGACATGCCGACGCCTTGGCGGAGGCAGGTCTGGATCGGGTGTCCGTCAGCCTCGACGCTCTCGACGAGACCACCTTCGGTGCCATCACCGACACCAACGCAACGGTGGCCCAGGTCCTCGAGGGATTGGCCGCCGCCGAAGAGGCAGAGCTGGGACCCATCAAGATCAATGCGGTCATCGTCAGAGGGGTGAACGAAGATCAGGTTCTGGCCCTCGCCGATCGCTTCCGTGGCACTTCTCACATCGTGCGCTTCATCGAATTCATGGACGTGGGAGTCACCAATGGCTGGCGCCTCGATCAAGTGGTCCCTGCCGCCGAGATCGCCGCTCTGATCAACGGCAAATACCCGATCGAGCCGGTAGGGCGCTCCTATTCGAGCGAGGTGGCCGAACGATGGCGTTACCGCGACGGTGCAGGAGAGCTGGGCATCATCGCTTCGGTGACCCGACCGTTCTGCGGGGATTGCGCTCGAGCTCGTCTGTCGGCGGACGGCCAGCTGTTCACGTGCCTGTTCGCTGCCAGCGGCCATGACATCAAGACCCCGCTACGCGCCGGGGCTGCCGACGCCGAGCTGACAGCGCTGGCCACCGACATCTGGACCAAGCGTGATGACCGCTACAGCGAGCAAAGAACGCAGACCACTATCCCCATTGCCCGAGTGGAAATGTCGTACATCGGCGGTTGAGTGGGTTTTCGCGGTCGTGACTAGGTGGGGGCCCAGTTGTAGCCTGACGGCACGCCAAACGGCACTGGTTTGGTCTCGGCTATCGGCTGGGGATTACACGATCTAGGAGGCATTGCATGGCGGCGAGGCGGAGAAACGGGCGATGGTCTTTCATAGCACTACTCATGGTGCTGCTGCTGGTAGCGGCAGCATGTAGCGACGACGATTCAGGCGACACCACGACCGGTGGAGCCGAGCCGCCAGCCACCGAGGCACCCGCGGGCACCGATGCCCCGGCGGGAACCGATGCCCCGGCGGGAACCGAGGCACCCATGGATGAACCGTTCGTGTTCGGCATGATCTTGGTCGGCCCGGAGAACGACCGAGGCTGGTCACAGGCTCACCGCGAGGGCGGCGAGTACGTGGAGGAGATGCTGGGCGCCGAGATGATCGTGCTCGACGTGGTTAACCCGGCCGACAGGCCAGACGTCACAGTGGAGCAAGTGGCAGCGGACATGATCTCCCAGGGAGCTCAGCTGGTCTTCGCCACATCGGACGACATGAAGGACGGCGCGATCGCGGCTGCCGAGCAGAACCCCGGCGTCCCGTTGGTGTGGTCGTCCGGCGACAGCGCCTGGGTAGACGGCAAAGCGTTCCGACCCGACCTCACCAACCTGGCCAACTCGATGGGCAAGATGGAGTTCGGCAAGATGATCGGTGGTTGTGCCGCAGCGCTGACCACCCAGACCGGCTCCATCGGATACGTCGGTCCGCTGATCAACGATGAGACGCGCCGCCTGGTGAACTCTGCGTACTTGGGTGCAGACTATTGCTGGACCGAAGTGCGTGGTGAGACCACCCCGATCGATTTCGCAGTGAATTGGATTGGCTTCTGGTTCAACATCCCAGGCGTCACGCTCGACCCGACGGCGGTCACCAATGACTTCCTCGACGGCGGCGCCGATGTTGTCATCAGCGGCATCGACACCACCGAGGCGTTGGTCCGCACCGGACAGCGGTTCGACGCAGGCGAAGCCGTGTACGCCGTCCCCTACGACTTCGAAGGGGCATGCTCGGAAGCTCCGGACATCTGCCTGGGTGTCCCCTACTTCAACTGGGGTCCGAGCTATCTCGAGATCGTTCAGCGGGTAATGGACGGAAGCTTCTCGAACACGTTCGAGTGGAACGGCCCAGACTGGTCCGATATCAACAACCCCGACACCAGTGCCATCGGCTGGATCCACGGTGACGGCCTGCTGAAGCACCCAGATCGGGTTGCTCAGGTAGATGACTTCATCGGCGGTCTCGGCGACGGGTCGATCAACCTGTACACCGGACCGCTCACCTACCAGGACGGATCGCCGTTCCTGGCTGACGGCGAAGAAGCCACCGATCAACAGATCTGGTACGCAGAGCAGCTGTTGGAGGGCGTGACCGGAGCATCCGAGTAGCAACAGCAACTATCGACAAGAAGGGGAGGGCAATCGCCCTCCCCTTCTTCGCGCACAAGCAAGCGAGTACCTCCAGCGGTTAGATTCGAACGGGCATGAGCTTGTTGCTGGAGAACATCCACAAACGCTTCGGACAGGTGCACGCCAACAACGGCATCACCATTGAAATCGAAGAAGGCACGCTGCATGGCCTGCTGGGCGAGAACGGAGCGGGCAAGTCGACGCTGATGAAGGTGCTCTCTGGGTTCATAGACCGAGACTCCGGCAGGGTGCTGCTCGACGGCAAGGAGCTCGACCTCACCACGCCCAGGACCGCTATCGGGGCGGGCGTCGGCATGTTGCACCAGGACCCACTGGTGTTCCTGCCGATCTCGGTGGTCGACAACTTCCTGATGGGTAGCCCCGGCAGCCGGCTCCTCAACAGAGCAGAAGGTGCGGCCGAGCTCCGCAAGATCAGCGAGCCATTCGGCTTCAACTTCGATCCAGAGGCACCCGCTCGAACCCTGACGGTGGGGGAGCGCCAACAGCTCGAGATCGTCCGGTTGCTATGGCTGGGAGCCAAGGTTCTCATCCTCGACGAGCCCACCACAGGCATCTCGGAGATCCAACGCGTCGATCTGTTCGCCACCCTCCGCAAGCTGGCGGAGCAAGGGATGATCGTCATCTTCGTGTCGCACAAGCTGGAGGAGGTCGAAGAGCTGTGCCAGCGAGTCACTGTGATGCGGCAAGGCCAGGTCGTAGGAGAGGCAGAATTGCCAACGCCGGCCGAGACCCTGGTCGAGATGATGTTCGGCCAGATCATCGCAGAGAGTGATCGCCCCCATGTGGAGTACGGCGAAGACGTGCTGGCCCTCGATGCCGTCACTTTGAAGGAGGGGAACCTCACGGTGCCCGATCTGTCGCTATCGGTCGCCAGAAGCGAGGTCATCGGCTTGGCCGGCCTAGAGGGGAGCGGTCAGCGGACCTTCCTCGGCGGCTGCACCGGATTGGTTCCAGCGTTGTCAGGATCGATCACCATCGGCGGCCAGGGGATGGCGAAACGCCACTACCGCGACTTCATGCGCCACGGGGTGCACTACTTGCCCGCAGGCAGACTCGAGGAAGGCTTGGTCGAGGGGCTAACGATCACCGAGCATTTCATCCTGTCTGGTGAAGACAAGAGTTTCTTCGTCGATTGGGATGCTGCCCGCCAGGGCTCCCAGGAGAACATTGACCACTTCTCGATCAAGGGCTTCCACGACTCCACCGCCGAATCGTTGTCCGGTGGCAACCAGCAAAGACTGCTGCTGGCGATGATGCCTCCCGGCCTCAAGCTGCTGCTGATGGAGCACCCCACCCGGGGCCTCGACATCGAGTCGGCCGATTGGGTGTGGACTCAGATCCTGGCCAGACGTAATGAGGGGACGGCCATCGTCTTCGCCTCAGCCGATCTCGACGAGCTGCTCCGCTATAGCGACCGAATCCTTGTCTTCTTCAACGGCCGGGTGATCAAAGAGGTCGACGCTCGATGCACCACGGGGGAGCAGTTGGGCTACCTCATCGGTGGGAAGGAGCCAGAGTGACCACCGAATCCCGCGCCGAACGCTGGGGGGCGATCGCGGCGCCCATCGCTCTAGCGGTGCTGGTGGCCATAGTCCTCCTCCTGCTGGCCGGGGCTAATCCGTTCGAGGCCTTCAAGTTGATCGGAGAGGGAGCCTTCTCTGGTTGGGCCAACATGGGCGAAACCCTCATGGCATGGGTGCCTTTGGTGTTGGCCTCGGCCGGGTTGATCATCACTTTCAATGCGGGATTGTGGAACATCGGCATCGAAGGCCAGATCATCCTCGGTGGTATCGCTGCTTCGTGGGCGGCCCGAGAGGTGGGTGGGCCAGGCTGGGTCGTAGTCCCGGCCGCCATCATCGCCGGAGCACTGGGCGGGATGGTGTGGGCTCTGTTCGCTGGGGTGCTGAAGACACGATTCAAGGTGAATGAGATCTTCGGCGGACTCGGGCTCGACTTCGTAGCAGCCAGTTTGGCGGTGTATCTGGTGATCGGGCCGTGGAAGCGGGAAGGCGTCGCCTCAACCAGCGGTACCGATCTATTCCGCGATGAGGCGCTGCTTCCCACCGTGGCTGAGAACAACAGGCTGTCGCTCGTGGCAATCGGTCTAGCCATCGCCGGGGTGATATTCGTCTATTACTTGATGAAGGGCACCATGTTCGGGTTGCGCCTCAAGGCTGTGGGGCGCAATGTCCGCAGTGCGTTCTTGTTGGGCATCCCCACCAGCCGCTACATGCTTGGCGCCTTCGCGCTGTGCGGGGTGTTGGCTGGAATCGCCGGCTCGATGCAAGCGATCGGCTTCCACTTCAAGTTAATCCCGGCCATCTCGGGGGGATACGGTTTCCTTGGCATCCTCGTCGTCTTGCTTGCCGCCTTCCGGGCAGCGTGGATCGCCCCCATCGCTCTGTTCTTCATAGCCATGTCTAGAGGCAGCACTCAGCTTGCCTTGCGCCTTGACATCGACTCGGCCTTGGGTGGCGTGATAACCGGCATCCTGGTGCTGTTAGTCATCTTGGGAGGCGGCTGGCAGGCGCGGCGGCTTCTGAGACGCGAGGCCGCGTCATGATCCTGGCAGCCACCTGGAGCGAGATCTGGTCGGCGTGGGGAGACGTCTTCACCACGGCCAGCCTGGCATCGATGGTGGCGGCGGCCGGACCTCTGATCTACGCCACCATCGGTGAGACCATCACAGAGAAGGCTGGAGTCATCAACCTGAGCCTGGAGGGGTCACTCATGCTCTCGGCGCTGGCCGGCTTCGGCACGGCATTCGTGGCCGACAACGTCTTGATCGGGTTCCTGGCCGCCGCCGCAGTTGGTGCCGCCATCGCTGCCCTCATCGCCTTCGCCAGCATCGAACTGCGGCTCGATCAGATAGCAGTTGGGTTCGTGATGACGCTGCTTGCCATCGACCTCAGTGACTATCTGGGGAATCGCTTTGTCGGTGAAGCGGGTCCGGCCGTTCCGGCGTGGCCGATCCCTGGACTGTCCGACATCCCCTGGATCGGCGAGGTCCTGTTCGACCACAACCTGTCGGTCTATGGCAGCTTCGTTGTGGTCATCGTCGCATACATCTTCATCTACAGGACCCGGCGCGGCCTTGAGCTGCAAGGCATCGGTGAGCGACCAGAAGGCGCATTCGCTCGCGGTGTCGCCGTCAACCGCATGCGCTACTTCTACACCATCGTTGGCGGGTCGCTGGTTGGAGTGGCCGGTGCCGCGTTCTCGCTCGACCAGAGGCTGGGCTGGCGCGAGGGTCTGACTCGCAACCTGGGCTGGATCGCACTCGCCATCGTCATCTTCGGCGGCTGGCACCCGATTCGGGTTGCTATCGGCGCCATCTTGTTCGGATTCCTTCAGGTGGTTGCTCTGCAGTTCCAGCCGGTTTTCCCCGGCGTGTCCCAGGTGCTGCCCACTATCCCGTTCCCGTTGATGATCTTGGCGCTGGTGATCGTCTACACCGATTGGTTCAGACGCCTGGGCGATCGCTATCCCCGATTACGAGGCATCCTCGCCGCCGATCCCCCCAGCGGCATCGGCGTGGCGTTCCATCCGGAATAGAGAGTCTTCCTTCGTATTTCCCTTCTCCCGCGAAGCGGGGGAAGTACCTCGGGCCGAAGGCTCGAGGGGATGGGGGAGCTGCTCTGCGACCGCGGTGGCGCGTCGGAGGTGCTGCACATCCACTCCCCCTCCGACCTCGGCCTGTGGCCTCGGCCACCTCCCCCACCCTGCGGGCGGTGGAGGGGAAGGAACGCGAAACGAGTTACGAGTTACTTCTCACGAACTCGTCGATCTCCCCCAAGATCTCTGCCTTGCGGTCTTCCGAGGCGAACGAGCCGGTAACCGAGTTGCGGGCGATGGTGGCGACCTCGTCCTTTGTCAATTCCAGTGCCACCGCGGTGGCGGCGTAGTTGTCGCCGATGTAGCCGCCGAAATACGAGGGGTCGTCGCTGTTGATCGTGACGTTCACACCGCGCTCCAGCATCTCCTTGAGGCTGTGATCCTGTAGCCGGTCGAACACCCGCAGCTTGACATTGGAGATGGGGCACATGGTGAGAGGGATCTCCTCATCGGCCAGCCTCTGAATGAGTTCGTCGTCCTCGCGGGCTCTGATCCCGTGATCTATGCGTTCGGCGCCCAGGAAGTCAAGGGCTCCGGTTACATACGACGGCGGACCTTCCTCTCCAGCGTGTGCCACGGTGTGAAAGCCTTCGGCGCGGGCACGGTCGAATACCGCCGCGAACCTCTCCGGCGGATTGTCCACCTCAGAAGAGTCGAGCCCCACCCCGATGATCTGGTCCCTGTAGGGGAGAGCCTCTTCCAGGGTCGCCATTGCCGCGCCCTCATCGAGATGGCGCAAGAAACAGATAATGAGCTCGGTGCTAACGCCGAGCTCGTCGAACCCTTCTTCGCGGGCAGCCCGGAACCCGTCCATCACCGAAGCGAATGGAACCCCTCGGTTGATGTGCGTCTGAGCATCGAAGAACATCTCGGCGTGACGGACGTTGTCGGCGTGCGCCTTCCACAGGTAGGCCAGCATCAGGTCGTGGAAGTCCTGGTCGGTACGCAGTACCTCCGCCCCCACGTAGTAGATGTCGAGGAAGCTCTGTAGATCCGAGAACTCGTAGGCCGCCCTGATCGCATCGACGTCGGGAAAGGCCAGAGCCACGTTGTTGCGCGTCGCCAGTTCCATCATCATCTCGGGCTCAAGGGTGCCCTCTATGTGAAGGTGCAATTCGGCCTTGGGAACGGATCTTGCGAACGCCTCAACCATCGTTCAAGGCATTCAAGCATGCGATCGCGCTGCCGATAAACCATCGAGAAGATGACTCCAATGAACACCCCTAGAAGGATGCTCTCGTCGCTGGCCATGCTGGCGATGATCGGCACCTCATGCAGCGGCCTCGACGCCGCCACCGCGGCCGACGCGGCCGACGCGGTCGACGCGCCCGCCGAGACCACAGCACCAGACACTTCGATAGTGCTCAAGATCACCGCGGTCACGACCACTCTCCCGCCAATCGCCGAGGCACCCGACGGCTTCGAGTACCACGACGTCTCCTCGGCAGGTTTCGGCGTAGCGGTCCCTACGCGTTGGATAGCCGTGGACCTCACAACCGATGACCTGGCAGCCCTCATCACCGAGCTCGATCTCGACCCCGACACCGAGGCGCTAGTGCGTCAAGGCATGGCGGGCGGCGTTTCGCTCATGGCCATCGACACCGCCGAGAACACCAACGTCAACATCATCTCGGTGCCGCGCCAAGCCGGCGACTCCCTCGACAACATCGAATCGCTGGCCGCGGCTCAGATCGAGCAGGCCTTCGGCGGAACGATCGTGTCAACGGACCGCGTTGAGGTGGATGGCAGGGAGGCCGTGAAAATCGTCTACGAAGCGGACTTCGGAACAGGTCCGGCCGAGGGACACCAGTACTACATCGTCGCCGACTCCGCGATCTTCATCGCGACCTTCACCACCTTCTCCGAAGCTGCCGATCGAGACGTATTCGCCCAGGTGATGGGCACCTTCGAACTGATCTCTTAGGAAGCGTCCAAGGCCCGGCGGTAGTCCTCTTCGGTATTGATATCGACCGGCTTGGTGGCAGCGATGTCGAAGCGGAGCACCTCCCCTGGAGCCTCCTCATGTAGCAGCGGCCACAAGGCCTTGTCGCCCTCATGGCGCGATAGGGATGACACGAACAGGTCGGACAGAATGAATGGGTGCCCTTCACCATCGGTGTAGCGAGCGATGGCGGCATAACCAGGGTTGGCATCCCATGCCACCAGCAACGCGTCTATCACGTCGGTACCAACGCCCGGCATATCCCCCAGCAGAACCATGACGGGTTGGCCCGGCCAGTTGTCGCTGCCTGCCAGCAGCGAAGAGAGATTCCCCTCGCCCGGGTCAGGGTTGACAGCCCACTCTGCCCGGCCCAGCGCAACGGTCTCGGTGTCGAACTCTTCGGCTACCACGACAACCACCCCTTCCAACTGCGAAGCCTCGGCCGCCCGCACGACGGTCTCGAGAATGGTCGTGCCCCGATACGGAAGCAGCTGCTTCGGCTTGCCCATCCTGGTCGACGACCCGGCGGCCAGGACCACCCCTAGAACCGGCTCATTCATCGAGAGCGTTGTTCGTTGACTTCATCGCCGGGATGGTAGGTAACACCTCGCCGAGGACTTACCTACCATCACCCCTCTGGAGGGTTCAGGAGGGAAACGATGCCTGTTGTTAGATCGTTGCTGATGGCCGTCGCACTGATGATGACTGCCGCCGCTTGCTCCTCTGACTCCGCGCCGGCGACGACCGCCGCCTCGGTCTCAACCACCGACCCGGCGCCAACGACCACGTCACCATCGCCCACCACCTCGGCCGAGCCGTTGCCGACAGCGACCACGTCTGGTGCAACCACCACGACTCTGCCAGGAGAGCCTTTCGATCTATTCGTGCCGCAAGACGGTGAGATGTTGTCGGTTGTAGGCGTCGCTCACGACGATGTGCTCAATGTTCGTCAAGGTCCAGGTGTGAGCTACGAAATAATCGGGACGCTCCCTCCGACCGCTGACGATGTCGCAGGAACCGGCGTAGGCAGGATCTTGGAGTCGTCCATCTGGTGGCAGGTGGTGGCCTTCGGCACCGAGGGCTGGGTCAACTCGAGCTTCGTGTCACGGACCGGGGACGTGGTCGACCTGACCTCGATGGTGGTTGACGACCTCGGCGAGATCCCTGCTGCAGAGACCATGCTCGAGCTTGGGTTGATCGTGGCCACCGAGCTGGCATCGGTAGATCCAGCCTCCGACATCGTTATGTCGATACCGCCGTCAGGAGGAGACGTCGGTGAGGTGACCTACGACATACTCGGCTTCGGTGACGATTCCTTCGCCGGATATCGATTGCACATCTTTGGGCAATTCATAGAGGGGGAGTTCTCCCTGATGGCCGTCGAAGCCACCGAGTTGTGCCAGCGTGGGACAACCGCAGAGGGGCGGTGCGCTTAAGTCAATTGGATTCCCCTCCCGCTTGCGGGAGGGGTGAGGGGAGGGTGTCAACCCGTCAGGAGATTCCGACGCGTGGCCAGTTCGCGGTAGCGATTGGCACCCCCACCCGGCCTATCACAAAGGCACCGCCGCAGGCGGTGCGACCGAGGGCGACAGTCGAGGCCGGGTAGGACTCGACGAAGCCCGACCAAATCCCCCACTTCGTGGGGGAGGTGAGAGAACTACTCCACCCCCGTGATGTCCTGTGGCCTCACCGGGACACGGTTGAAATGTTTACCGACCGCGTTGGCGATGGCGGCGGCGATGGCGGGGGTGGAGCTGATGGTGGGTGAC
>Ga0224512_10002655_pt1 | contig 16227 bp, 14 predicted proteins | sample SF_May12_sed_USG_4_FD_169103 | JGI IMG/M metagenome (GOLD analysis project Ga0224512, IMG submission 169103) | Sediment microbial communities from San Francisco Bay, California, United States - SF_May12_sed_USGS_13 | ecosystem: Environmental > Aquatic > Marine > Sediment | place: USA...
TCTGTGCGTTCGTCATCGTATGGTTCCTCGCTCGCTCGTTTGAAAACTCGCTCGGAACCAACAATCCGGAAAATCCTAAATGTCAGATTAAATCGTAGCTATTCCACTTCATGACTGTCCTCCGTCGTGCTGCCTGACTCGCGGATAATACGATCCGCATCAGCCTAGAGAACTGCCGCCGTCCGTCGCCGGCGCGGCGGTTGCGTCAAACAACCCGATTGCCCCATCTCCGGCTCAACACCCCCCCCGCTGATTTGGTCTTGGCTAACTAATTTTCGGATAGCAGAAGAATCCAATCGACCTGACGCCGAACGGCGCAGTTGGCGAAGAATGAAACTCAGGCTTCTTCACGCATCCTTGCGATGAGGCGCCAGATCGCGTTCGCATTGAGGGGGGTCGATGCTACGTCGACCTGCAACGCATCGGCGACCGCGTTGGCGATCGCGGCCGCAGGACCGATGGCGCCGCCTTCCCCGAGCCCCTTGGCGCCCAGTGGCGTGCGGGTCGTTGGCGTCTCGATGTGATGCACCTCGATGTTTGGGATTTCCGGTGCGAGCGGCATCAGGTAGTCGGCGAAGGTGACGGTCAAAGGCTGGCACTCCTCGTCGTAAATGAAGTGCTCGAAGATGGCGGAGCCGATCCCCTGCACGACGCCGCCACGAACCTGCCCGTCGACGATCAGCGGGTTGAGGATGGTGCCGCAGTCTTCCACCACCACAAAACGTTTAAGCTGCATCTTGCCGCTTGACGTGTCGATCTCGACGACGGCCGCGTGAACCGCGTTCGAGTAGGTGCCGTCTCCGGGGCCGTCCAGGGAATACTGAGCTTCCAAGCCGGGCGGCATGCCCTCCGGCAGCAGGTCGACATTGCGTAGCGCGGCACGCGCCAGTTTCGAGATCTTGACGGCGTTATCGGGGTTGCCCTCGGGATAGGCCTCCCCGTCGTGCAGGACGATCGATCCGGGATCAGCCTGAAGCAGATGGCCGGCGATCGCCTTCAATTTATCGGCGATCCGGGTGGCGGCAAGATGGACAGCGCCACCGCCGAGCGCGCCGCCGCGGCTGCCCCAGGTGCCAACGGAATAGGGCGTGGTCGCCGTATCGCCGTGGCGGACAAGGACGTCGCTCGGCGAAATTCCCAGTGCATCCGCGGCGACCTGCGCCATGACTGTCTCGTGACCCTGACCGTGGCTTTGCAGTCCGATTCCAACGACGGCCTTGCCATCCGGGGTCATCTCAACTTGCGCAGCGATATAACCGGTTTCGATAGGTACACGGCGGCGCGTGAAGTCGGGCGTTCCGTGGGCGGTCTGCTCGACGAAACAGGCAATGCCGACGCCGATTCGCTTTCCCGGAACCGAGCGCGACGCCACCGCGGCGGCGCAGTCTTCGGCAAGCAGATCACGTATCTTTTCCAGTGTTTCGGCATAGGAGCCGGGATCGTAAGTGAAGCCCAGGGCATTCTTGTAGGGGAATTGGCGGACGACGTTCTTGAGGCGGAATTCGATCGGGTCCAAGCCCAGCTCCTTGGCAATGTCGTCCATGAGCCGTTCCTGAGAAAACACCGCCGAAGGGCGACCGACACCACGATAGGTGCCAATCGGGCACTTGTTCGTGGCCAGGGCGCGAAACGTCGCTTCGTAGTGCTGAAAGTCGTAGGGTCCCGGCATCACCTTTGCCGCCATGCCAGGATCGCCCCCGGCCGTGAAGGGAAAGGTCGAATAGGCGCCCACGTCGACGCTGATATCCGCCTTCAATCCGAGCAGCCGACCATCGGCGGATACATAGGCCTCCAGCGTGTGGCTGTGGTCCCGGGCGTGAATACTGGCGGTCAGATGCTCACGCCGGTCCTCGATCCACTTCACCGGACGTCCGATCTTCACCGCAAGCCACGCCACCAGCACTTCTTCGACGAACACCTGTCCTTTGACGCCGAAGCCGCCGCCAACATCCGGCGCGATCACCCGCAGGTGGGATTCCGGCCAACCCAGTTCCTCGGCGATACAAGTCTGCAGGAGATGCGGGATCTGGGTCGAAGACCAGACCGTGAGCATGCGATCGGCAGGACTGAACTCGGCGATCACGCCGCGTCCCTCCATCGGAACGCCAGCCTGGCGCTGGGTCGAATAGGTTCGGGTTACGATGTGGGCGGCCTCTGCGCGCGCCTTGGCGATATCGCCGCCCTTCATCTGCCGCTCGACAAAGACATTGGTCCGCCAGTTTTCGAACAGCCCGGGCACATCGGGGTCGCGCGCTTGAGCCATGGTGGCAACGACTGGCAGCGGCTCGTAGTCGACGAAGACCTGCTCGGCCGCGTCCTCGGCAAGATAGGCGTCGTCCGCGAGAACGGCGGCGACCGGTTCGCCAACGAAACGCACCCGCTCGCGCGCCAGCAGCGGCTGCACCGAAAACTGCATTTCGGGAACGTCCTGATGGGCCTTGATGGACAGCCCGCCGATATCGTCGCCGGTGAATATCTGCGTCGGGAAGCCGATATCATCCAGTCCCGATTTATCGATCTCGAGAATCCTGCCGTGGGCGATCTGCGATCGCACAAACTTCAGATGCAGCATCTCCGGCACCCGGATGTCGTCGATGTAGCGCGCGGCGCCAGAGAGAAACCGCGTATCCTCAGAACGCAGGATGCGGGCACCGATATGCTTCGGCCGGTCCATCGATTGGGTCATTTCTCCGCACTTCTTTCGAGGCCGGCGCCGATGGCGCTGCGTACCGCGGCGACGATGCCCTGATATCCCGTGCAGCGGCAGATATTGCCGCTCATGGCTTCGCGAATCTCTTCGTCGTCGGGCATTCGTTCTTCTTCGACCATCGCATCGACGAAGGGCACGAGCGTCATCAGAAATCCCGGCGTGCAGTAACCACACTGCAACCCATGCTCAGTGCGGAATGCACTTTGAAGAGGATGCTCGGCGTACACGCCGCCGACGCTCTCGACTGTCCTTATCGTCTTGTTGTCGCATTGCGCGGCAAAAGTCAGGCAGGACAGACGCGGCGAACCGTCGACGTGAACGGTGCAACAACCACACGCGCCCTGCGCACACCCTATATGCACGCCCGAGAGATTGAACTCCTGGCGCAGCACATCGGCGAGCAGCCTGCGGGGCTGGACGTTCAGCGAGCGCTTCTTACCGTTCACCTCCAGCGTGATCTCGATCATGACGCCTCCATTGCACGCGCGCAGGCGAGCGAGATCGCCCGTTGGAGCAGTACCCCGATCAGTGCGCGCCGGTAGTCCGCCGAAGCCGAGTGGTCATCGGGGGGTGACAGCGAAGCGGTGAAAGCTTTCACGGGGTCTCTACTCTCAGGCTGCTCTACGGGCAGTCCGATCAGGGTCGCTTCGAGATCCGGAGCGCGAATGGCGGTTTGCGCAGCGCCGGAGCAGGCAACCGAAGCGCGGCTGATACGGCCATCGTCGAATTCCAGCGTTATGGCGCCGGCCGCAATTGCGAAACCACCTCGTCGCTCGCCAAATTCGACAAAAGCGCCGGTGGACCGGGAAGGCGGAACCGGGATCTCGACGCGCGCAATCATTTCGCCAGACTGCAGCGTCGTCATATAGGCGCCCTCGAAGAAGTCGGTTGCCGCAATTTTGCGCTCGCCCCGCACGGACGTGGCCACAATCTGGGCATCGTAGAGAATCGACAGAAGAGGCAGTTCGGCGGTTGGGTCGGCATGCGACAAGCTTCCGCCGGTGGTCCCATTGCGACGAATTGTCGGGTGACCGATCGCCCGGACGCCGTCGAGAAAGGCGGGGTAATGTGCCGCGATGAGCGCATCCGAAAGATACTGCTCATGACGAACCAAGGCACCGATCTTGAGAGTCTCGCCATCAAGTTCGATCGCACCGAGCCCCAATCCATTGATATCCACGAGATAGCGCGGGCGGGCCAAACGCAGATTCATCATGGGTACGAGGCTCTGACCGCCTGCGAGGGGACGTCCGTCATCGCCGAACTGGTCGAGCAGCGCGACAGCATGCTCGAGGCTTTCAGCCTTGTGATACTCGAATACCGAAGGCGTCATCAGAATCCGCCAATGTTTGCCAGCCGCGGGCGTCGACGGTAGCGCATGCGCCCCGCGAAGAAAGCTTAATCAGCGGCTCAATTGTATGCAATAGAAAAACGATTGTAGACAAAAATATCGAAAACGTATTAGCTTGATCTCGCCACGGCCTGAGTTTTGCTTCAATCGCTATGGCCACAAAGCCGATATTTGCCTTTTTCATCGGGAACAAAGGAATGGAGAGACGAATGAACAGATTGAACAAGGGCGCACTTCGGGCGTTCGCTTTTGCCGCGCTTGCTGGCGCTGCCACGATCGCGATGGCGCAGGACAAGGTCGCCCTGAAAATGGTCGGCTCTTTCCCAATCGGGCCTTCGCCGACGGCCGAGATCGGCAAGGTCTTCATGGACAATGTCAACCGTCTGGGCGAGGGCAAGGTCGAGATCACTTATCTCGGTGCTTCCGATGTGGTCCCCACTTTTGACCAACCCGAAGCGCTGGTGAATGGTGTTTTCGACGTATGGTATGGCGCTCCCAACTACTGGGCCGGTGTCGTGCCCGGCGGTGATGTCACCGAGCTTTCGCCGTTCAAGATTCCGGACAATGGACCGGGTTCGGATCTGTATGGCTTCCTGGTCGATCTGTTCGCAGAGAAAGGTGTTCGCTACCTGGCACATGCGGCCGGCGACGTTGGAGTCGGCACTCATTTTGTGAGCACGAATTTTGACGTCGCGTCGGTCGACGATCTGAAGGGAAAGAAGATTCGTGTCGCTCCGCTGCTGCGGCACTTCGTCGAGGCGTCCGGTGCCGAGCCGATCACCTTGCCGCCGAGCGACATCTTCCTTGCGATCGATCGCGGCACGGTGGACGGATTCACATGGCCGGTTGCCGACGGTTACACCCGTAACGGCTGGCAGACTGTGACCAAGAATCTCGTCGATCAGCCGATGTATCGCAGCGGTGCCGGGCTCGCCATGAACCTCGATAAGTGGAACAGCCTTTCACCCGAGATTCAGGAGATCATGACGCAGGCTGCGTCCGAAGCTCAGGTTTTTGCGCAAGACTGGTTTGCCAAGAATGAGCAGGAGCAGCGCACATTGATGACCGAGGGCGGTATGAAAACGCTCGAGCTTTCCGACGAAGAGTCGGCAAAGTGGAACAAGGTCGCCAATGATGCACTGTGGGAATACTACAAGGGCATCATGACCGAAGAGCAGATTGCCAAGGTTTCTGGCCTTCTCGACCGGCAGTAGTCCTGTACGATCCATACTGATCAGCGTGCGGTCGCGCAGTTTCTGATTTGCGCGGCCGTGTGCTGACGGATCGGAACGGCTTTTAGAGACGGGGGGTGCTGGTGAGGATCGCGGAAAAGATACTCGATCGAACAATCGACATTATGGCGGTGTTGTCGGGGCTGCTTCTGACGGCCGTTATGCTGGCCACGGTATTCAAGGTCGGACTGCGCGGGATTGCCGGCAAAGGCATCATCGGTATCGACCAGCTCAGTGGCACGGCTCTGGTCTATATGACATTTCTCGGCGGTGTCTGGGTATTGCGCAAGAACGGCCATGTGGTGGTCGATCTCGTGCTCATCGGCGTTCGCACTTCGGTGAAACGCGGTCTTCTCATTCTCAACTCGCTTGTCGGCGCTGCGGTTTGCCTCTCCGTCAGCTATTTCGGTTTTATCGCAGTTCAGGTTTCGATCTCACGCGGGGTCATGGTCGCCACCGAACTAGAGATCCCACGGGCTATCGGACTCATTCCCATTCCGCTGGGTACATTTTTGCTTGGCATTGAATTCCTGCGCCGCGCGGTCGTCGCCTACCGCGGCGGACTGGACTCATCCGAAGAATTTGGGATCGAGACCTAATTCCAATGGAATGGTGGGAATTCCTTCTCGCATTTTTCTCCGCCCTCGGCGTTCTGCTGCTGATCGGCTTGCCGGTCGCGTTCGCCTTCATGCTGGTCAATATGGTCGGCGTGTATTTTCTGTGGGGTGGAACCTCGGGCTTCAATCAAATCATTCTGAGTATCGAAAGTTCAATCTCGACTTTCGTTTTGGTGCCCGTGCCGATGTTCATCCTGATGGGCGCGATCATGTTCCACTCCGGTATTGCCCGGAAGATGATTGACGTCCTCGATCATTGGATCGGATTCATCGCCGGGCGGCTCGCGGTGCTTGCCATCATGACCGGTGCGGTTCTCGGGGCGTTGACCGGCGTTGCCATGGGTAGCGTTGCAATTCTCGGTTCTACTTTGATCCCGGAGATGAAGGAGCGGGCCTATTCGAAGTCGATGTGCATCGGCCCTATTCTCGCGAGTGGAAGTCTCGCTATTCTGATTCCGCCCAGCACGCTGGCCATCGTGCTGGCAAGCCTCGGCGGGTTCTCGGTTGCGGAAATACTGATCGCGATCATCGCTCCCGGCCTCCTCCTGGCAGTGATGTACGCCACATATATAATAGTGCGCTGCACGCTGAATCCTGACCTGGCACCTCCCTACGAAGTTGCCCCCGTGCCGATGGGGAAGCGGATCAGGGAAACAGCCGTGCATCTCGTGCCGCCGGTCTCGATCATTGTCTTCGTCATTCTTTCGATATTCTACGGGGTCGCGACGCCGACCGAAGCTGCGGCTATCGGTGCCTTCGTTACCTGCCTGCTGGCGGGACTTTATGGCCGGCTGAGCTGGACCGTCATCCGTGGAGGCGTCGGTTCGGCGACGGCGCTCTCGATCATGGTTCTGATCATTCTGACCGGCTCCGCCGGTTTCAGTCAGCTTCTGAGTTTCTCCGGGGTCACCAGCGCGATTACCAATTTTGCGACGGACCTTCCGGTTCACCCGCTTGTGCTGCTCGTCCTGATGCAGTTGGTCGTGATGTTCCTCGGGATGTTTCTTGAGCAGACATCGATCGTACTTGTGACGATTCCGATCTTCCTGCCGATCATCAAGGTGATGGGCTGGGACCCGATCTGGTTCGGCACCATCATGATGCTTAACCTCGAGATGGCGACGATAACGCCGCCGTTCGGCCTTTCGCTTTTCGTGATGAAGGGGATAGCGCCGCCGGATGTGAGCATCGGCGATATCTACCGCGCGGCGGTACCGTTCATTCTCATCAACATCATTCTCATGGGACTGATGATTCTATTTCCAGGGATAGTGCTGTGGCTGCCGAGCCTGATGAACTAGGCGGCCCGACATTTTCAAGCGGCGCTGGCATTCCGGTTCGATCCGGCGCATCGATCATGACACTTTTGGAGACGCAACCAATGACAGTGGATCATCGTCAGGCAATTATCGACAAGATCGACGAGAACCGCGACTACGCCATCGAGTTCCTGCGCCAGATGATCGCCATTCCGAGCGTCACCGGCAACGAGGCGGCTATCCAGACCTTCGTCGCCGAGCACATGGGCAAGATTGGCCTCGAAGTCGACATGTGGGAGACGGACTGGGAAGAACTCAAGAAACATCCCGGCTACCGCCCCGTCGACCGCGGCTATGAGAACCGCCCCAATATCGTCGGCACCTACAAGGGAACCGGTGGCGGCCGATCGCTGCTGCTGAACGGTCATACGGACGTGATCCCGGTCGGCGACGGATCGGGGTGGAGCGACGATCCCTGGTCGGCGACGATCCGCGACGGACGTATCTACGGCCGCGGATCGGCCGATATGAAAAGCGGCGTGGCGAGTCATATTCTTGCCGTCGAGATCCTCAACAAGCTCGGCCTCAAGACGAAGGGCGATGTCTACGTCAATGTCGTCATCGATGAGGAGGTCAGCGGCCACGGCACGCTCGACACGGTCATCCGGGGCTACCGCGCCGATGCCGGCATTTCCGGCGAAACCAGCGACCTTGCGATCCAGCCGGCCTGCATCGGACGCATCTGGTTCGAGATAGCTGTCCAGGGAAAGCCCGCCGGCGTGCAGAAGCGCTATGAGGGGATCAGCGGCATCGAATTAGGTTACAAGATCGCCAGGGCCGTTCAGGCGCTCGAAGACGAGCGCGTCGCGACGGTCACCCACCCGCTCTATCCCTCGGCGATCGACTCGCTGCCATGCCTGATCGGCAGTTTTGAGGCCGGCAACTATCCCAGCGCCTTCCCGGACAGCGCCGTCTTAAAGGGATCGATCGGGACCGTGCCGGGAGAGGATCACGAGGGCGTCAAGCAAAGTCTGGTCGACAAGATTGCTGCTGTTGCGGCGGAAGATCCGTGGATGAAGGACCACCCGCCGGTCGTGCGCTTTGTCGGCTACGACGCTGAAGCATCGGAAATTCCCCGTGATCATCCGATCGTCGAAACGCTCAGCCGCGTCTACAAGGAGTACACCGGCAAGGAGCCGCTGATTTCAGGGCGCCAGGGCGCTGCCGACACGCGCTTTTTGAACAAGTACGCCGATACCCCGACCGTCATTTTCGGGCCGGGGTCGACCTCGGTGATGCATGCCAATGACGAGTATGTATCGATCGACGACTACATCACGGCAATCAAGGTCGTCGCGCTGGCAATTCACGACTGGTGCGGCGTCGAATAGGGAACGACCAGATGGCTGAACTGAGACAGGAATTCGTGGTCGCGCAGCCCCGGTCGAGAGTCTGGGCTGTGTTCCAGGAAATTGAAACCGTCGTCGACTGCCTTCCCGGCGCGAGTCTGACAGCGCCACCCACGGCGGATCACGTCGAGGGACAGATGACGGTCAAGCTGGGGCCGATCAAAGCCAATTTTGCCGGCCAGGCCGACCTCGATAGGGACGAAGCGAATTTCACCGGGCTCATCAAGGGCTCCGGCGTTGACAAGAAGCAGGGGTCTCGCGCCAAGGGCGATGTCCGCTACGTTCTCGAAGAAAGCGATGGCGGAGCGGCAACGCGAGTCGTGGTCACCGTCGACTATTCGTTGTCGGGCAGTCTGGCGCAGTTCGCACGGGGGGGAATCGTCGAGGCGGTTGCCGGAAAGCTGACAGAGCAGTTCGCGACGAATCTCGAAGCGAAATTAGCCGGCGGCGGTGAACCGGCGGCGGCGCCCGACGGGGGCTCGACGACGCCGGATTCACGTCCTGCGGGTTCATCGCCAACCCCGGCCAAGCCAAAGACCAATGAACTGAACGCGCTCAGCCTGATCGGCGCGGTCATCATGGGCTGGTTCAGGAAACTTCTGGGCAGGAAGAAATAAGTCTCGACATCTGATGCTCGCCGCATCAGGCAAGCCGCTGACCCTTTGGCCGATCACGGCCACATCGCGGATGATGCTTCAATAAGCGGGACCACCCTCAAGGCGGTCCCGCTTGATTATTCGACGCGATTATTCACCGCGTCGCGCTGGCCGACGACTTCAGCGCGGCATCGGATGATGGATGCAGATGTTTTTAACCTGCTGGTAGGCAGTCAGGGCCTCGAGGCCCTTCTCGCGTCCATAGCCGGACAGCTTGTAGCCGCCGAAAGGAAACTCGACGTCCAGGCCGACGGAAAACGCATTAATCCAAACTTGGCCAACCCGGAGCCGTTCGGCCATCGCGAGCGCCGCATCGATATTGCGCGTATGGACGCCGGCGACGAGGCCGAACGGTGAATCATTCGCCAGCCGCGCTGCTTCCTCGGGACTATCGAAGGGAATAATGGTGAGAATCGGGCCGAAGATCTCTTCGCGCGCCACGCGGGTGTCGTTGTTGGCGCCGACCACCAGAGCCGGACGGACAAAGGCTCCGTCGGACAGAGCCTTCTCCTTTGGCGTCTCGGCGCCAAGAAGAAGCTCGCCCTCCTTGCCGGCGATCTCGTAGAACGCCTCTACGTCGCGCTTATGCGCCTGGCTGACAAGCGGCCCCATGTCGGGATCGTCGATCCCGGCGCCAAGTGTCATGCCCTTGATCTTTTTCTCAAGGCGTTCGACGATTCGGTCATGAGCGCTGCGCTCAACCAGAAGCCTGGTACCGGCGTTGCACACTTGGCCGCAATGGGTGAACACGCCGCCGGCGATAATCGGCAGGGCGCGATCAAGGTCCGCATCGGCAAAAAGAAGTTGCGCCGACTTGCCGCCGAGCTCCATGTTGCAGGGCACGGCATGGCTCGCCGCGGCGACCATGACTTTTTCGCCCGTCGGTACGGAGCCGGTGAAGGTGATCTGGTCGACACCGGGGTGTCGGGCAAGCAAATCGCCGGCGAGGGAGCCGCGGCCATTGACCAGATTGACCAGACCCTCGGGCAGGCCGGCTTCCTGACAGATTTTCATGAATTCATACGCCGTCACCGGTGTCTCCGCCGAGGGCTTGATAATCACGGAACACCCGGCTGCCAGCGCCGGGGCGACACCGCGGGCAATGAGCTGGAACGGATAGTTCCACGGGATGATGTGAAGACTTACGCCGATCGGCTCCCTGACAGTCCAGTCGGACCAATCCGGGCCGAGGGGAATGGAATCTCCACGCAGCTTGTCGGCGGCACCGCCATAAAACTCAAAGAAGCGGGCCGAGCAGTCGACTTCCCAATATGCGTCGCGACGGGGCTTGCCACTGTCAGCACATTCCTTCTGAACGATCTCTTCCCGCCGCTCCAATATCAACTCGCCGATACGCTGTAGGATGCGGCCTCTTTCGAAAGGACGCATGCGCCGCCACGGACCCTCGTCAAACGCCCGATGGGCGGCTGTGACGGCCATGTCGACCTCCGTCTTTCCTGCCCTCGCGAATTCGGCAATTATCTTTCCGGTTGCCGGATCGATGGATTGTCCGACGCCATCGGATCCCTCCGTCAATATCGAATTGCCGCAAACGATTGGAATGAGTGGCGGAGATTGGTTTGTCACGAGTGTCTCCTCGACAGTGCGATGTGCTGGCTTGATGTTAAGAATTGGCCGACGGCGCGATGCCGGCAACCAACAAATGACGAGCCGGTATATGTATACAATATTGTTTTCTTTGTCTACATTGTTTGACAGAGTGTGTCCGAAATAGTAGCTTGTGAATTAGAGAATCGGAAACTTGCGGAACGCCCATGGATCTGGAACTGCGGGGCAAGCGGGCCCTTGTCACTGCCGCCTCGCGCGGTCTGGGGCGCGCTACGGCTATTGCCCTGGCAGCCGAGGGCGCATGCGTCGCGGTTGCCGGCCGAAACCCCGCCAAGATGTCGGATTTTGTCGATGAATTGAAGGCCGCCGGTGCCGAGGACGCCATTGCGGTAACCCTCGACCTCTCGCGTCACGAGACTTTTCAGGCGGCGTTCGATTCCGTGCTGGAACGTTTCGGCGGGCTCGACATTTTTGTCGGCAATACCGGCGGCCCAGCCGCTGGCCCATTCATGGATATTCCGCGCTCGGAATGGCAACGCGCGCTTGATGAGACCCTGCTGCCGATGGTCGATTTATGCCATCTGGTCATCCCCCAACTGAAGATCTCGGGGAGCGGCAGGATCGTTTTCGTGACCACGGTCGGCGTCAAAATCGTGCAGCCGAACATGGTGCTTTCGGATTCGCTACGCCTCGCCATCGTCGGACTGGCAAAGTCACTGTCGATCGAATTGGCGCGTGATGGCATCACCGTCAATTGTCTTTGCCCCGGTCCGTTCAAGACCGACCGGATGGAAGACCTTGTGCGAGCGACCATGGAGCGGGAGAAGCTCGACCGCGCCGCCGCTGAAGCGGTCTGGCTCGAGGAAGTGCCGATGGGACTGTTCGGCGATCCGGCAGATTTCGGCGCCATGGTCGCGCTTTTATGTTCGGCCCACGGAAGATTTACGACCGGCAGCGCCATTTGTCTCGATGGTGGCAAGTCGCGCGCCTACTGAGCCCGAATTGACGGAATGGACACATGACAAAACTGCAAAACCTCGACGGTGGCGCCTCGGTCGTCAACTGGCTCAAATCCGCAGGAGTCAATCGTGTATTCTCGGTGTCGGGCGGACCGATAAATCCGATCTACAGAGCCTGTGCCGAATTGGACCTGCCGCTCATTCATGCCCGCCACGAAGCTGCCGCCTGCTTTATGGCTGAAGCGAACTCACGGGTAACCGGAAAGGCGGGCGCAGTTGTCGTGACCCTCGGTCCCGGCGCCACCAACACGGTCACGCCTGCTCTTGTCGCGACCCTTGCGGGAACCCCTCTCATTATCATCGCCGCTCAATCGGCCACGCGGACCTTCGAGCGCGGCGCCGGCATGTCCTTCGATCCGCTGCCGATTCTCGCGAGCGTGACCAAATGGTCGGCACGCGTCCTCGATGTGAACAGAATATCGGAATACCTCGACATTGCCTGGCGGAAAATGTGGGCCGGACGGCCGGGGCCGGTGTTTCTGGAAATTCCCGTCGACATCATGTCTGGGCAATTGTCCGAGGGCGATCGCGGGCGGATTTCAGGGCACCCGCCGATGCCCGCCCTGCCAGCGCCGTCCCTCGCGGACGCGGCCGGGCTTGTCGAAGAATTGTCCAGGGCAAAGCGGCCATTGTTGCTTCTCGGCGACGAGACGTTCTGGAGTGGCGCCGATGGATGGCAGCAGATCATCGAGAAGCACCATATTCCCTTCGCAACCCTGCGACTGGCGCGCGGTATTGTCGATGAGCAGCATCCGTTGTGCATCGGACCCGGTTACAGCCCATGCAACGCGACCCTGCGCCGGGCGCTTGTCGAGGCGGACTGCGTCCTCATCGTCGGCCATCATTTCGAGTTCGACCTCGAATTCGGAGATCATCTCGGCGCGCAAACGCGAATTGTACAGATCGCCTCGGACCCCGAACTGATGCATCGCAATCGGCGGGCCGATGTCGTCGTCGCGGCCGCGCCTGCCAATGTCGTCGCGCTTCTTGCCGGGGCAGATTCTGCGACTGTGGACAGGGCCTGGGTGGACCAGCTTCCGTCCGATTGGCGAGACGAATGGAGCGCACAGCGCGGCGACAATGATGCCGACGGTCTGTTGCATCCGATCGCGGCGATCGACGCGGTCACCGAAGCGGCGCCTGAGAATACAATCTACATTTCATCGCATGGCAATGTCGATTTCTGGGCCGATGCCCGCCTGCGCATGCGGTCACCCGGTCGCTATCTGCGTGCCGGACAGTCGGGAACGCTTGGCGCCGAAGTTCCCTATGGCGCGGGTGCGGCGTTTGCCGATCCGGCCGCCCCGGTGATCGTGTTCGTTGGAGATGGCGGTGTCGGCTTTCATGTCACCGAACTCGATACGGCCGAGCGTTACGGCAGGCCGTTTGTGATCGTGGTGCTCGACGACGAGATGTGGGGCGCCATCGCCCTGCCGCAAAAAGCCAGTTTCGGCGAGACCTACCAGATGAATCTGCCGCGCCGCGACTGGCGTAAAGTCGCCGAGGGGCTCGGCTGCAAAGGTTACCTTTGCCATGATGTCGAAAGCATACGCGCCGCGGTCGGGGATGCGCTGGGTAGCGGCAAGCCTGCCCTGATCCAGGTGGCAGTGCGCTCAGTCATCAGCCCTTATATGAAATATATCTCCTAGCCGGATTGTCGAAGCAAGAACGAGGACGGACCCATGAAAATCTGGAAAGACGGCGACAAGACTGGCACGACGCCGCCCAATCATTTCGGTGGCCTCAATGTGCTCGACATCGTTCCGTTCGTCGGGAACTCTTTTGCTGTGCAGGTCTCCAAGGCCCCCCCCGGCGGCGGAGGCGAACTCCATCATCATGAGACCTGGTCCCAGGTCTTCTACGTTGTCGACGGTCAGATGACCTTCGACACTGGAAAGGAACGCTTCACGCTTGTTCAGGGTCAGGCAGTGCTTTTCGAGCCGCTTGACCCGCACTACACGCTCAATGAGGGTGAGGTCGAAAGCACCTGCATGGTAATCACGATCAAGCACGAACAGGCCGGCGCAGCATCGTGATGAACAGTCGTGCCACACCGGTACCCTCGCCCATGCAATCCTGTCTGATTGCCGGTGACCTTTCGCATGAGTGACATCGCGAAAGAAACCATGCTTGAGGCTCTGTCGGAGCTGGGAAAGGAGGGCGGATCGACCTCTTCAAGCCTGGTTCAGGCGCTGGAGGACGACATTCTACGCAGCGTTCTCAAGCCTGGCGATCGGCTTGACGAACAGGCCCTGGCAAAGCGTTTCGAGGTGTCGCGGACACCGGTCCGGGAAGCCCTTCGGCAACTCGCGTCGAGCGGGCTCGTTGAAATCCGTCGTAACCAAGGCGCAACGGTCCGGACGTTGACGACCACGGAACTTATCGAGATGTTCCAGGTCATGGCCGAACTGGAAGGCCTGTGCAGCAGGCTGTGTGCCCGGCGGATGAAAACCCCCGAGATGGCCGAGATGCGCAGGCTGAACGAGGCCTGCGAGAAACTCGCCAAGGAGAACGATCACGACGGTTTCTTCGCGGCCAACAATCTCTTTCACGAAGTGATCTATTGCGGATCGCAGAATGTCTACCTGCAGGCCGAGGTTCGCAAGTTGCGTAATCGCGTCAATGTCTATCGCCGCCATATCAGTTTTCAGCCGCGGCGCATGATCTGTTCGGCCGAGGAGCATTGGAAGATCATCGACGCGATCGAGAGTGGAGACGAGGAGGCAGCTCATCGCAAAATGCGAGAGCATGTCGATTTGCTGGCCGGGTCCGCCGCCGATGTCTTGCTGACGTTAGAGGCCAGGAACAAGCGTTAGGGCGGCGTTTTTCTCAGCCACCTCAGGTGTCGAATCCAAATGAAACTCGTCGAAAACACAGCGGCTGCGCACAATGCGGACCTGTCGCCCGATGAAGCTCGAATTGTCGGCCACTTCGCTCCCGACCAAGTGCGTCCGTTCATTTCAGCCTGCCCGAAATACCAGCCCACCCCGCTTGTCGGTCTGCCAGCGCTAGCCGAGTCGGTCAGCATAGGCGCCATAGATCTGAAGGATGAAGGGCAACGTTTCGGCCTGAAAAGCTTTAAGGCTTTGGGAGGCGCCTACGCTGTCGCACGACTGGTCCACGAACGTGCAGAAATGCGCTTGGGGAAACCGGTCGATCCGGCCGATCTGCAGAGTGAAATTGTTCGCAAGATTTCCGGCGAACTGACTGTTTGCTGTGCGACTGACGGTAACCATGGGCGCTCGGTCGCGGCAGGCGCCCGCCTTTTCGGGTGCCGTTGCGTCATATTCCTTCATGCGGGCGTCACTCAATCGCGCGAACAGGCGATCGCGAATTTCGGCGCCGAAATTCGCCGCACCGACGGGAATTACGATGCCTCGGTCGCCGAAGCGACCGAGGCGGCCGATCGCGAGGGGTGGCTCACGGTCTCGGATTTCTCCTGGCCCGGATACGAGCGCATCCCAGGTCTCGTCATGCAGGGTTATTCGGTGATGCTTGCCGAGATCGACGCACAGATGACGGCACCCTATTCGCACGTCTTTGTGCAGGGTGGTGTCGGCGGACTTGCGGCGGCGGTCGGGGGTCACTTCCATGATGTGCTGGGCGCCGACCGGCCGATCCTGGTGGTGGTCGAGCCCGAATTGGCCGCGTGCCTGCAGGCTAGTGCCGAATGCGGCAGGCGCGTCGAGATCAAGGCCGCGAAATCGACCGTCATGGCCATGCTCGAATGCTATCAGCCGTCGCTGGTCGCATGGAGCATTCTGGAGAAGGCGGCCGACTGGTATATCGATATTCCCGATGGGGCGGCAATCGATGCGATGCGGTTGCTGGCGCGGCCGAAGGGGAGCGATCCGGCGCTCGAAATCGGCGAATCGGGCGTTGCCGGTCTGGCAGGGCTCATTGCGGCCGCCGGCCGGCAGGACTTTCGGCAGAGACTGAAACTGGATGACCGCTCGCGTGTATTGGCGATCGGCACCGAAGGCGCTACTGATCCCGGACTTTATCGGAGGCTCGTCGACGAACGGTGATGAACACCGTTTCAGTATGCGGGCCGGGATTACTAGGAGAATGAACCGTGTCGATCCTTTTTTCGCGCGAGATTGTGGACCAACCGGTTTATGAAAGCGTCGTTACCCGGCTGCGGGAAAAGAACATCACGCTGCCGAAAATTGCCGAACAAGCTGCCCCGCATACGATCGCGCCCGAGATCGTCGAAGCGCTTGCCAATGTCGATGCGGATGCCGCTGACCCGCTCAATTTATACCGCGTTCATTGGTATAATGATGAGGATCGGCGCGGGTGCTGTCAGTCTAATACGAACCGGTCTCCAAAGAGCGTGAACTCAGGGATCTCAGGCCGCAAGTTGACGCCACTCAGCCATAGCGGCAGAGCGGTTTTGCTTGAA
>Ga0224512_10002656_pt1 | contig 16225 bp, 17 predicted proteins | sample SF_May12_sed_USG_4_FD_169103 | JGI IMG/M metagenome (GOLD analysis project Ga0224512, IMG submission 169103) | Sediment microbial communities from San Francisco Bay, California, United States - SF_May12_sed_USGS_13 | ecosystem: Environmental > Aquatic > Marine > Sediment | place: USA...
ATGCATTCCGGTACGGATGAATTCGTCCAGCTGCTCCTGTATCTCCGTTAGCGCCACCAAGACCGCGACGGCCGCCGTGTCCAGCAGTTCACCGTTGCGCCCGGCCAGACCCTCATTCGCGGCAGCGGCGGCATCCGCCGACGGGCCGGCCAGCCCATAGGTCTGCCTGATTAGAACCGGGCAGTCTGCACTGCAATCTGCCTGCGCAATATTGAACAACAACTCGTTCAACAGATCTGCGGGTATGGACTCGGAAAACGCTGGTTCGCCCACCTCTATCAACCGCTTGATCTGGCGATCGATTTTTCCGCAGAGCTGCTTGATTTCGAGTGAGGCCTGCGGCCCCGGCACCATCAGGCTCTCGACGAGTCCGCCGCTGAACCACCAGAGTCGGGCCGCTGCTTCCATTTCCGCTTCCTGCTGCAGGCTCGCCAGGGCTGCACGCAGCTCCTGCAGCCCCTTGCGCGGGTCCGCGCCCCGGTACCATTCCAGCAGGCCGGACTGAAAGCGTACCCGCTGGTTACGGGCCAGCTCCTGTACAGCGGGCTGACCGGCCGCCCTGTGTGGCGTGTAAACCGATGCGGGCAGCGGGAGCGTCAGGTCCGGGTGGAGCATGAAACGGCCGGGCAGGGGTTCGAGCCCACGCAGTGCACGCAGCTCATTGATGGTTGGCAGCAACACCTCCGGCACCTCACCGCGACCATTGCCGAGCCGCGACAGGTAGTCCGGCAACTTCAGAAAGGCCTGCATCAGGACCTCGAGGACGTCCTCTCCGGGATCAATACGCGCCTGGATCAGGGCATCGATGACGCCTTCCATTTCCAGGGCCAGTTGGCCCGCCGCCGTCAATTCAACCATCTGCAGGGAACCGCTGGCCTGGTGCAGCAGGGTCATGCAGTCCTGCAGGCAATCCTGGCTCGCGGGATTTTCCGCATAGTCCTCCAGGTGCACGCGTGCACGCTGCAGGGTTTCACTCAGTGCCTGCCGGACCCAGCCCAGCGTACTGAAATCGACGGCCTCGCTCATCGTGTTCCCCGGGTTTTACGGATCACCGCTTATCAGCCCGGCAGTTTGAAGCCGGCAACCGATTTACCGAGATCCTGTGCCAGCCGGCTGAGTTCACCGATGGACCTCGAGGTGTGATCCGCACCCGTGGAAGTCTGGGTGGTGATATCCTGTATACCCTGCATGGTCTTCGATATGTCCGCCGCGGCGCCGGCCTGCTGCCGGGCTGCACCCGAGATGGTCTGAATCAGGTCGGCCAGCCGCTCGGACACATTTTCGATCTCTTCAAGGGCGCCGCCGGCATCTTCGGCCTGCTGCGTACCATTGACCACACCGGCGGTGCTCTTTTCCATGGAAATGACCGCCTCGTTGGTGTCGGCCTGGATGGTCTTGACCAGCGCCTCGATCTGCTTGGTCGCATTCGCGGAACGTTCGGCCAGGCGCTGGACCTCGTCCGCGACCACGGCGAAACCACGTCCCGCCTCACCCGCCATGGCCGCCTGTATCGAGGCGTTGAGGGCAAGAATGTTGGTCTGTTCCGCGATATCGTTGATCAACTCGACGATATCGCCAATCTCCTGGGAACTCTCACCCAGCCGCTTTATCCGCTTGGATGTCTCCTGAATATGCTCACGAATCGTGTCCATGCCATCCATGGTGCGCTTCACGACATTGCCGCCTTTCTTGGCGATCTCTACCGACTGCATCGCGACCTTGGAAGACTCGCTGGCATCATTGGACATCTCGTTAAGAGAGATCGCCATCTTGTTGACGTAGGATCCGACCGTGGTGATGTCACTGGACTGCTGCCTGCTGGCCGCCGACAACTGGCGCGCGATATCCTCGGTCTCGTGCACGGAAGATGACATCTTCGTGGCCGTGTCGTTTATGGTCTTGACCAGACCGCGCAACGAATCAACCGTCACGTTGACCGAGTCTGCGATCGCGCCGGTATAATCCTCGGTAACCGTGGCGCGCACTGTCAGGTCACCCTCCGCCAGGGCCCCCATTTCATCCAGCAGGTGCTGGATGGCCTCCTGGGTACGGGCATTATCGTTTTCCACTACCTCGCTGCTACGACGTCGGGTGCGCATGCTTTCGACAGCAATCCAGAGCAGGATCACAAGCACAATGGCACCGAGCAGGTAAACCAGTTCCATGGACAGCAGACGACTGTCCACCGAAACGCTATAGGCCTCCTTGAGAGCGCTGGTCGCCGCGTCGAGTTGTTCATGCTGTGCAGCAAGCGCGCCAAGCGCGCCCTGTATGTCTGCCAGTCTGGGGGGATTGTCGACAACCACGCCGGCCTGCTCCTTTACCCGGTCGAACAGCTTGGAGATCTTGCGCAAATTTTCCTCCGCCGTCTTGCCACTCACTGGCTGGATACCATTACGGCCATTGATCAGGCCCACAAGCACACGGCCGAATTCCCGGGTGTCCTTCGCAAAGCCGGCGGCCGCCGCCTGTGCATCGGCACCGTCCATTACACTGCCCATGTTGATAACCATCCTCTCGGCAAGCATGGACTGGCGGCTGGCATGGCCGACCTGGTCGGCGCCGGCGCCGACCTTCAGCAGGCTATCCACCACAGCCTCGTTGAGCTCCAGAATCTGCGGCATGACTTCATTGACGACACCTGCCGTGACGGCCACGGAGAGTATCAGGGCCTGTTCATCAACAATCAGTGCAAGACCCTGGTCGAACGCATCCCAACTGGCCCGCTGACGCATGTAGGCCTCGGACAGGCCACTGCCACCCAGCAGCGGCTGGCGCTCCAACCCGTCGCGCCGCTCATCGAGCAGCCGGCGGTAGTGCTCCCTTGACCGGGCCAGCCGTTCGAAGGCGTCGCGATCACCGCGGATGGCAGACCCGGCGCTTGCTGCCATGCGCTGTGACAGCACCTGCTGCTCACCGAATGCAACGAGATTTTGCTGGTCAATCTCCGCCTGCCTGCTGACATGGACGAAGATACCCGCCATCGCACAGGCAGCGAATAACATGGTGAGGCCCAGAAACTTCATCCAGTAACTGGAACCCGGCGACTCTGTATCAAATAATGCTCTCATGGCCTGTCTCCTGACAGATTGGTCTCCAACTCGAATAAGCTCATTTGCCGCGACCGGCCTGGCCGGCGCTATCAGTCAAACCGCGGTCTGCAAGAATTGCGGCGCCTCGACCAGTGTAAACAGACTGATCAGACCCCACTGGTGGTCACCGCTGCGGTAGCTGTGACGGACATATTCCCCGAGCGCCTCATCGGGATATGCCGCATCAACATGCGCCTCTTCCGGAAAATGTTTCAGGCCGAAGACCTCGTCCACGACCAGGCCGGAATAGATACCCTGGTGATCAACCACCAGCACGCGGGTCCGGTAAGTGACCACGGTCCCGGTCCCTGACAGGTACCTGCCCAGGTCGACAACCGGCAGCAACTTGCCGCGAATATTTGCAATACCGCAGATCCAGGACCGGGTGTTCGGAACAACCGTCATCTCCGGATAGGTGAGTATCTCTGCCACCTCACCGAGCTCCGTGACCAGGCGACTGTCGCCGACCCGGAATCCGACACTGGACAATACGTCACTGGACTCGAGTTTCTGCGGGAGGCTGTCCGCCGACAACCGGCAACGGTCGTCTATCTCGCAGAGGATTGCGGCAGGATCGATGATCGTTACGGCTTGCATGGCGTGGCATGCTCCTGGCAAAGTGCTTCGCTGATTGTGCTCAACAGCGCACCCTCATTGACAGGCTTGGTGACATAGTCGCGCGCACCCTGGCGCATTCCCCAGGCCCGGTCCACCTTCTGGTCCTTGCGGGTCACCAGGATCACCGGTATCAAGGCTGTCTCCGGATCGGAAACCAGCAGCCGCAGGGCCTGGAATCCGTTCATCTCCGGCATCACCACGTCCATCAGGATCAGATCGGGCTTGATCAGCCGCGCCACCTCGACACCCTCGTTGCCGTTTACCGCTGTCAGTGTCTGGTAGCCGTTTCTTTCCAGCATCGCCTGCAACAGGTAGGTGTCAGTAGGGGAGTCATCGACGATCATTATCTGGGTCATCGCGGTTCTCTGGTCACTGGTTGGAGTTCAATATCCCGTATCGGGCAGGCCTGCCACCGTGAAGCCCTGCTCAGTCAGCGCCATTGCCGTACCGTTCGATAACAGCCAGCAGTTCTTCCCGGGCAAACGGCTTGGTAATAAAGTGGTCCGCCCCCACCACCCGCCCGCGGGCACGATCAAATAACCCGTCCTTGCTGGACAGCATCACCACCGGGGTTTGGCGAAATACCTGATGATGCTTGATCAGGGCGCAGGTCTGGTACCCGTCCAGGCGCGGCATCATGACATCCAGGAAAATCAGGCCCGGCTGGTAATCGGCGATCTTGCCCAGCGCCTCGAAACCGTCCACGGCCGTCACTACCTCGAAGCCCTCCTTCCTGAGCAGGGTCTCGGCACTGCGCCGGATGGTCTTGCTGTCATCGATGACCATGACGGTGAATTCCCGGCTCGCACGGGGGCTCGCAACCGGCGCCTCTTCCGGCTCCGGAACGGTGTCGTAATCGCTCGTCTGTACCCCGCTATGCATCACATATCCATTTGTTTTTAATGTTAAATAAAGGAACTCACCGACCGCACCTTCCCGCCCTTTGCGGCCTCCGCCAGGCCTTGATTACGCGTGCCAGGCGAATTGGTTACTATTGGCCTTTAACTACAAGGATTTATCGTCCACCCGCGGGCAAACTTTATGTAGCGCCACCGGCGGGAACCAATATCGGGAACTGCGTCACATGACGATCAAACTAGGGGTGGTAATGGACCCGATCGAGTCCATTAACTTCCACAAGGACAGCACCCTGGCCATGCTGCTGGCCGCCCGTGCACGCGGCTGGGAGCTGTACTACATGGAACAGGCCGACCTGTTCCTGCAGGACGAGCGCTGCCTGGCAGAGATGCGCCCCCTGGAGGTGTACAAGGACGCCGGGCGCTGGTTCGAACGTGGCGCAGCCACAGTCCGCCCGCTGGCAACGCTGGACGTGGTACTGATGCGCAAGGACCCGCCGGTGGACATGGAATACCTGTACACCACCTACCTGCTGGAACGCGCCGAGGCCGAGGGCCTACTGGTTGTGAACCGACCGGCCGCACTGCGCAATGCCAGTGAAAAGCTCTACACCGCGTGGTTCAGGGAGTGTTGTCCGCCAACCCGTGTCAGCCGCAACAGGACCCGGCTCAGGGAATTCCTCGGGGAGCACGGCGACATCGTGGTGAAACCGCTTAACGGCATGGGCGGCGCCTCCGTGTTCCGGATCCGGGATGGCGACCCCAATACCAACGTGATCCTGGAAACCATCACCGACAACGGCAGCCGGACGGCCATGGCACAGCGCTATATCCCGGAAATCGAGCAGGGCGACAAGCGCATCCTGATGATCGACGGGGAACCGTTTCCGCATGCCCTGGCGCGCATCCCGGCAGCTGGCGAGACACGTGGCAACCTGGCGGCCGGCGCCACCGGCGAGGGTGTGGACCTGAGCGACAGGGACCGCTGGATCTGCGCACAGGTCGCCCCGGCCTTGCGCGAACAGGGCCTGCTATTCGCCGGGCTGGACGTGATCGGCACTTACCTGACCGAGATCAATGTCACCAGCCCGACCTGCATCCGCGAACTCGACAAGCTCTACCAGGCCGATATCGCGGGCCAGCTGATGGATGCCATCCAGCTGCACATCGGCTAAGCCCATGCCGCGACCTGCCCTGCCCCAGCTGTATCCGCTGCTCCGCACACTGACCCTGGCACTGGTCTGCCTGCTGGCGGCCTGCAATCGTGCAGGCGATCCCGTCTACCGTGACCAGTTCTTTGCCTTCGGGACGCTGATCGACCTCAGCCTCCATGGTGTCGATACGCCCCGCGCCGAACAGGCCAGCCGCGCACTGGAGCAGGCATTCACGCAAATGCACAGCGACTGGCACGCCTGGCAGCCGGGGGCCCTGCAACAGGCAAACGCGGGACTGGCCGCACACGGTCAGGCAAGCGTCGACCCTGCCATGGCGGCCCTCATCCAGGAGGCCAACCGGCTATCGACGCTGAGTAACGGCCTGTTCAACCCGGTGATCGGCAGACTGGTCGCACTCTGGGGTTTCCACAACGATGAACCACCGCAGGGTCCGCCACCGGCAGCAGACCGGATCAGGCAACTGGTGGAACAGGCGCCCGCCAGCACCGATGTCCGGGTGGACGACGGGCAGATCCGCAGCCGCAATCCGGCTGTACGCTACGACCTCGGGGCCTTCGCCAAGGGCCATGCCATCGACCGCGGCATCGAACAGCTTGAAGAGCTGGGCATCCAGAATGCCATAATCAACGCCGGCGGCGACCTGCGCGCCATCGGCCGCCATGGTAACCGCCCCTGGCGAATCGGCATACGTGACCCGCGCAAACCGGGGGTGCTGGCCTCTATCGAACTCGCCGGTGACGAGAGTGTGTTCACTTCAGGCGACTACGAGCGCTTCTATGAACACGAGGGCCGGCGCTATCATCATATTATCGACCCGCGCAGCGGCTACCCGGCCGGTGCGACCGTCTCGGCCACCGTAATTCATCCGGTCGCCGCCACCGCCGATGCCGCGGCAACGGCGCTGTTCGTCGCCGGCCCGGACGCCTGGCCGGCAATTGCCCGGCAGATGGGGGTGAAATACGTCATGCTGGTCGATCGCGAAGGCAGAATTCACCTGAATCCGGCCATGCAGGCCCGCCTGAAATTCGAGTCCGAACCGGAAGCCATCGTCATGAGTGAAGCCTTGTGATGACGCGCGCCGACCGGGTGCTGATGGCGATTGTGCTCTGCACCCTGCCGCTGCTGTATCTGCACTTCTGGACCGACCAGGAGCCGGCCACCGTGCTGCGCATGCAGGTTGCCGACATGGACCCGACCGTCACACCCCTGACGCCGGATCGCCATGTGCAGCTTGCCGGGCCCATCGGCGAAAGCATCATCGAGATCAGGGCGGGACAGGCGCGGTTTCTCGACTCGCCCTGCCCGGGCAAGGTCTGCGTCCATAGCGGCTGGCTCCGGGAGGCCGGTCAACTCGCGGCCTGCCTGCCCAATCGCATCAGCATCCAGCTGCTGGGCAACCGGCCTCGCTTTGATGCCATTAATTTTTAGCCCATCACCATGATGCCTGATGCAGATACAGACGACAGCTGAAGACCAGCGCATCGCCTGGCTGGCCGCGCTGGCCATCACCATCCACATCCTGGAGAGCGCCTTCCCCTCGCCCCTGCCCGGCATTAAACCGGGGCTGGCCAACGTCATCACCATCGTGGTCCTGGTCCAGTTCGGCTGGCGCAGCGCCGCCTGGGTGAGCCTGTTGCGGGTACTCTGCGGCAGCCTGTTACTCGGCACCTTCCTCACACCCACATTCCTGCTCAGCCTGGGCGGGGCCGTTTGCAGCATTGCCATACTCTGGCTGGCCTGCCGTCTTCCGGGCAGGGGCTTCGGTCCGGTCGGATTCAGCCTGCTGGCTGCGCTGGCCCATATGACGGGCCAGTTCACCATCGCCTGGCTGCTGTTCATACCGCACCCGGCCTTGTGGCGCCTGTTCCCGGTCCTGCTGACGGCTGCACTGCTGTTCGGAACCGTCGGCGGTATAATTGCGGGAGGAATTTCAACCCGGCAACGACAATGCAGCACCTGAATCCTTCCGCGCTGGACTCCGGCCCGGTCACCGCCACCGACCGGCTGGCACTGACGCTGTTCTTCGCAGCCGTCATGCACGCCATGATCATCCTCGGAATCACCTTCGGCGTCCACGACGACAAACCGCCGGAGAACACGCTGCCGACGCTGGACATCACCGTCGCCAACCGGCGCACGCCACCCCCGGAGGAGGCCGAGTACCTGGCGCAAACCAGCCAGGAAGGCGGCGGCAATATCGCGGAAAAGGTGCGCCCGCAACAGGCCCTGCCGGAAATGGCACCGGCCCAGGCACGACCACAGCAGCCGGTTCCCGCACCCACCCAGGTGGTGACTGCTGAATACTCCGACACCCTCATCACCCAGGACAAAACAGTGGTCCCGGAACCCGACCCGGAGGAGCTGTCGGCCAGCCAGCTGATCGAGCGCAGCCTGGAAATGGTCAACCTCAGCGAACAGATCAGCGAATCGATGCAGGCCTATGCGCGGCGTCCCCGGCAGATCTACGTGTCGGCCCGCACCCGCGAGTTCAAATACGCCAACTACATGAGCGAATGGGTGCGCAAGGTGGAGCGCGTGGGTAACCTGAACTATCCGGATGTCGCCCGCCGCGAGGGGCTGTCGGGCAAGCTGCTGCTGGATGTGGCGCTGAACCCGGACGGCACGGTGCGCAATATCAGCGTGTTGCGCCCCTCCGGTCATGCAGCCATCGACGAGGCCGCCATCCGCATCGTCAACCTGGCCGCTCCCTTTCCACCCTTCCCCGCTGACATACGCAATGAGGCGGATGTGCTGCATATCACCCGCACCTGGGAATTCTCCACCACCAATCGACTGCAAAGCCACTGAGATTCGCTGCCGGCGAAACCGGTACAAGACTTGATGGCAACGGCCTCTGTGCCCGATACTATACCCATGGGTACGCTTGATTCACTCAGCAATCACTTTCTCATCGCGATGCCCGCGTTGTCCGACCCCAATTTCCACCACACCGCCACCTACATCTGCGAACATAACGATGAAGGCGCCCTGGGCCTGGTCATCAACCGCCCCACCGACCTGCACCTCGGCGAGATCCTGGAACACATGGGTATCGAGGCGACTGCCGGTGATATTGCCCAGCAGCAAGTCTGCCTGGGTGGCCCGGTACAGAACGACCGCGGCTTCGTGCTGCACCAGCCGGTGGGCGACTGGGAGGCAACGCTAAAGGTGACGGAGCTCATCGGCATCACCTCGTCACGCGATATCCTCGAGGCCATTGCCCACGGTGAAGGACCTGAAAAAACATTCATCACCCTCGGCTATGCCGGCTGGGGTGCGGGACAACTGGAGCAGGAGTTGGCGGCCAACGCCTGGCTGAGTGGCCCCGCAGATTCCCTGATCGTGTTCGACACGCCCTATGAGCAACGCTGGGAAGCCGCCGCAGGCCTCATCGGCGTCGATATCAAGCTGCTTTCCGGTGAGGCCGGGCATGCCTGAAAATGTTTTATCTCCCTGCCAGCTGCCGGTCAGGGTACCGGCCGGATAGTCTTGCGGACCCTGCTCGGATTTGACTTCGGCCTGCAACGAATCGGCGTAGCCGTTGGACAGGAAATCACCGGGACCGCCACGGCGCTCAGGACGGTCACGGCGGTTGACGGCAAACCCGACTGGAGAACGCTCTCCGAGCTTGTACAGACGTGGCAGCCCGATGCGCTGATCGTGGGTCTGCCGCTGCACGCAGACGGCAGCGCAGCGGACATCACGCAGGCCGTGGAACGCTTTATAAGGCAGCTCGAGGGGCGTTTTCACCTGCCGGTATACAGCATGGATGAAAGACTGAGTTCACGCGCGGCAGGCGAGCTGGGCGGTCCCGGGCGGGAGGAGCTGGCAGGCAAGGGTATTGATGCGGTTGCGGCGCGGATTATTTTGCAGGACTGGCTGGAAACACACCACGGGCATACATGAACAACATCGACGATATATCCGGCATACTCGACGGCATGGCAAGCGAACTGGCCGAGCTGCTCAAACAGGCCGGCCGCGACAACCCGGCCATGGTCGGTATCCACACCGGCGGAGTGTGGATTGCGGAGCGACTGCACCGGAAACTAGGACTGGGCGACCCGCTTGGCAGTCTGGATATCTCGTTCTACCGCGATGACTTCACCCGCATCGGCATGAACCCGGTGGTACGGCCATCGCAGCTGCCGTTCAGTATCGACGACCGCCACATCATCCTGGTCGACGATGTCCTGCATACCGGCCGCACCATACGCGCAGCCATGAATGAACTGTTCGATTACGGCCGCCCCGCATCCATTCTGCTTGTCGCACTGGTGGAACGCGATGGCCGGGAACTGCCGATACAGGCGAACGTGGTCGGTGTTCATACCCGACTGAGCGCCTTACAACATATCAAGCTGCTGGGACCCGAACCCCTGGCACTGGAGATAAAGCAGGGATCATGAGCAACGCCAGCCTGCAACTCGACGCGCACGGACGACTGAAGCATTTCCTCTGCATCGAGGGACTGAACAGGCAACTGCTTTCGGAGATCCTCGATACCGCCGAGTCCTTTACCGGGGTTACCGAGCAGACCGTCAAGAAGGTCCCCTTGTTGCGAGGCAAGACCATCGTCAACCTGTTCTTCGAGGCCAGCACCCGCACCCGGACCACGTTCGAACTGGCTGCCAAGCGGCTCTCTGCCGACGTCCTGAATATCAATATCACCCAGTCCAGCACCGTCAAGGGCGAGACCCTGCTGGACACGCTGCGCAACCTGGAGGCCATGCATGTCGACATGTTCGTGGTCCGCCACAACGACAGCGGGGCAGCGCACTTCATCGCCAGCCACGTCGCGCCCCACACCAGTGTCATCAATGCGGGTGACGGCCGACACTCACACCCCACCCAGGCACTGCTGGATGTCTTCACCATCCGCCGCACCAAGGGTCCGGACTTCGGCCGGCTACGGGTGGCCATCGTCGGGGATATCCTGCATTCGCGCGTGGCGCGCTCGCAGATCCATGCCCTGAACCTGCTCAATACGGGGGATATCCGGATAGTCGCGCCCAGGACACTGGTGCCGGCCCATGCCGAGTCGCTGGGCGTACATGTCTATCATGATCTGGAAGCCGGTATCGAGGGTGCGGATGTGATCATCATGCTGCGCCTGCAGCACGAACGCATGCAGGGCGCGTTGCTGCCCAGCGAACACGAATACTACGAGTTGTTCGGGGTGACCGAGGAAAAACTCGCCGTTGCCAGACCCGATGTCACCATCATGCACCCGGGTCCTATAAACCGGGGCGTGGAAATGGACTCCGAGGTCGCCGACGGGTCACGCTCGGTCATTCTGGAACAGGTGACCCACGGCATTGCCGTGCGCATGGCGGTCATGTCCATGGCCATGCACCACCACAAGGAACGCAAGGCATAGACGCATGACGGAGAGCAGCACACAGCAGCCGGACCGCATCCGCATCAGCGGCGGTCGCGTCGTCGACCCGGCAAACAAGGTGGATGCCATACTCGACGTCTTTATTGCCGATGGCAAGATTGCGGCTGTCGGGACGCCGCCGGACGGCTTTGAGGCCGGGCACGACATCGATGCCAGTGGCCGCATTGTCTGCCCCGGGCTGGTTGACCTGTGTGCCCGCACCCGCGAACCCGGCCAGGAACACAAGGCGACCATTGCCTCGGAGTCGCTGGCCGCGGCCAGCGGCGGCATCACCACCCTGTGCTGCCCACCGGACACCCGGCCGGTGGTAGAGACGCCGGCGGACATCGAACTCATCCGGCTAAGGGCCGAGGCCGCCGGCAAGACCCGTATCGTGACGCTGGGTGCGCTGACCCGGGGACTGGACGGCGAGTACCTGAGTGAAATGGCGGCCCTCAAGAAGGCGGGCTGCGTCGGCGTCAGCAATGCCCTGCGCCCGCTGGCCAACACCCTGGTGCAGCGGCGTGCACTGGAATACGCCGCCACCTTCGACCTGACCGTATTCCTTTATGCCAACGATCATTGGCTGTCGGCCGATGGCTGCGCCCACGAGGGCAAGGTCGCCACGCGCATGGGCCTGACGGGGATACCCGAAGCTGCGGAAACCACCGCCATCGCCCGCGACCTGGCGCTGGTCGAACAGACCGGCGTACGGGCGCACTTCTGCCGCGTGAGCTCGGCACGGGCCGCGCAAATGGTGGCACGCGCCCAGTTCGACGGCCTGCCGGTCACAGCTGATGTGGCCATCCCCTACCTGTACCTGACCGAGATCGATATCCGCGGTTTTGACAGCAACTGCCATGTCATCCCGCCGCTGCGCACCATCGAAGACCGCCAGCGACTGCGCGATGCCGTGCAGCGCGGGATCTTCTCGGCCATCTGTTCGGACCATCAGCCCCATGATCCGGATGCGAAACTCAGACCGTTCCCCTCGACCGAACCCGGCATCTCGGGCCTCGACACCCTGCTGCCACTGGGACTGCGGCTGGTCGATGAACAGGTCATGGGGCTGAATGAACTGATTCAGCGCCTGACGGCAGGTCCCGCGCAGATTCTGGGGCTGCCCTGTGGAACCCTGACGGTTGGCAATACAGCGGATATCTGCATCTTTGACCCGGAACTGACCTGGCAACTCGACCCATCGACCATCAAAAGTCACGGTCACAACACACCGTTCATGGGCTGGGAACTGAAAGGCCGCGTCACCCACACCCTGCTGGCGGGACGACAGGTCCATGCACTTTAACCAGCCACTACCGCCCACACCCTGAATCCATCCATGTCAACGCCCGCACCCAAACCACACCGCGATACGCTGTTCGTCGAGGATGCGCTGATCATTTCACATGTACGCCACCCGGCGAACCAGTATGTTCTGCGGGTCGCGGCACCCCGGTGCGCGGCACACGCCCTGCCCGGCAGCTTTGCGCACATCCAGTGCACGGCCGCGCTGCCGATGCGCCGGCCCCTGTCCATCATGCGCGCCGATCCCGACCGGGGCTGGGTCGAATTTCTCTACAAGGATGTCGGGCCCGGCACCCACGCCCTGGGCGGCCGTGAAGAGGGGGAAAGCATCAACCTGATCGGCCCGATCGGCACCCCCTTCCGTACCGACCGGGCCCGGCCGCGCACCCTGTTGCTGGGCGGCGGCGTGGGTATCCCGCCGATGGTGTTTCTCGCCGATCGGCTGCGCGCCGACCCTCACTGGCAGCCACTGGTGCTGATGGGCTCGGAGGTCCCGTTCCCGTTTCCCGCACACCCGTCAAGGTTCCTGGTCCCCGGGATCCCGGAGGGGGTGATCGCGGCCATGCCACTGCTGGATGACTGGGGCATACCCAGCAGGCTGGCCAGCCTGCAGGGCTATCCCGGATGCTTCGAGGGTTATATCACCGATCTGGCACGCCGCTGGCTGGACTCACTGGGCGCCGAGGAACGCGCTGAGGTCGGTGTCTACGCCTGCGGGCCTCACCCGATGCTGGCGGCGGTGGCACGGATGGCCGGGGAATACGGCCTGCCCTGTCAGGTCTCGCTGGAGGAATACATGGCCTGCGGAGTGGGCGGTTGTGCCGGCTGTACCGTCAGGCTGCAAACAGCCGACGGTCCCGCCATGAAACGCGTGTGCGTGGACGGCCCGGTGTTCGATGCCACGCTGATCGACTGGTAAGAACTAGTCCTCCTCGAGCAGCGAGATGCCGTCCATCGCGGCGGCATACTGGTCGATATCCCCCTTGTCCAGCTTGACCATGAGGCGCACCTCGTTGGCCGAGTCGGCATAGTGCAGGGCATCGTCATAGGTGATCTCGCCGGCCTTGTACAACTCGAACAGCGCCTGGTCGAAGGTGATCATGCCCTGCTGACGTGACTGCTTCATCAATTCCTTGAGCTTGTGTATCTCGCCCTTGAGGATCAGGTCACGCACCAATGGTGTGCCCAGCAGGATCTCCACGCACACCCGGCGGCCCTTGCCGTCGGCGCGCGGTATCAGCTGCTGCGCCAGGAATGCCTTCAGGTTCATGGACAGGTCCATAAACAGCTGGGGCCTGCGATCCTCCGGGAAGAAGTTGATAATGCGATCCATTGCCTGGTTGGCGTTATTGGCGTGCAGGGTCGCCAGGCACAGGTGGCCGGTCTCGGCAAAGGCAATGGCATGGTTCATGGTCTCGCGATCACGGATCTCGCCGATCAGGATGACGTCCGGCGCCTGTCGCAGGGTATTCTTCAGCGCCACCTCGTAGGACTCGGTATCGATACCAACCTCGCGCTGGGTGATGACGCAACCCTTGTGCTGATGTACGAACTCGATCGGGTCCTCGATAGTGATGATATGGCCGGAGCCGTGCTCATTGCGATAGCCGATCATGGAGGCCAGCGAGGTGGACTTGCCGGTGCCGGTCGCGCCGATAAAGATGATCAGGCCACGCTTGGTCATCGACAGGTTCTTGAGGATCGGCGGCAGCTGCAGTTCCTCGATGGTGGGGATGTAGGACACGATGCGTCGCAACACAATGCCGATATGGTTCATTTGATAAAAGGCACTGGCACGGAAACGACCCACACCTTCTTCGTTGACCGCAAAGTTGCACTCGTGGGTCGCCTTGAACTCCTCGCGCTGGGTGGGCGACATCATCTCGAACACCATCTCCTCGATCTCCTCGGGAGTAAGCGGGTTCTGGGTGATGGGGCCGATACGCCCGTCCACCTTCATACTGGGTGGCAGGCCCGCGGTGATGAACAGGTCGGATGCCTTCTTTTCCGTCGCCAGCTTCAATAATGAGGATACATCCATAGCCGTTACCCCTCTCTGAAATTACTAGAACGATTCCTTGTTGACCGCCTTGGAACGGGCGTCCTGCTTGCTGATCAGGCCACGCGCCAGCAGGTCCTGCAGGTACTGGTCCAGCGTGATCATACCGGCGGCCTGGCCGGTCTGGATGGCCGAGTACATCTGTGCCACCTTGTCCTCGCGAATCAGGTTACGAATCGCCGGCGTACCGATCATGATCTCCCAGCCCGCAATACGGCCGCCGCCGATCTTCTTCATCAGGGTCTGGGCGATCACCGCACGCAACGATTCCGACAACATGGAACGCACCATGGTCTTTTCCGCCGCCGGGAACACATCGATGACACGATCAATGGTCTTGGCTGCCGAGGTGGTGTGCAGGGTACCAAACACCAGGTGCCCGGTCTCGGCCGCGGTCAGTGCCAGGCGAATGGTCTCCAGGTCGCGCATTTCGCCGACCAGGATGATATCCGGGTCCTCGCGCAAGGCGGAACGCAGCGCCTCGTTGAAGCCGAGCGTGTCGCGGTGCACCTCGCGCTGGTTTACGAGGCACTTCTTGCTTTCGTGCACAAACTCGATCGGATCCTCGATGGTCAGGATATGTGCGTAGTTCTTTTCATTCAGATAGTCGATCATCGCCGCCAGCGTGGTCGACTTGCCGGAACCGGTCGGCCCGGTCACCAGCACCAGGCCACGCGGGTTGTCGGCTATCTTCTTGAAGGACGCGGGCGTACCCAGGTCGTCAAGGGTGAGGATGTCCGAGGGAATGGTACGGAAAACCGCGCCGGCGCCCCGGTTGTGATTGAAGGCATTGACACGAAACCGGGCAAGTTCGGGGATCTCGAAGGAGAAGTCCGTCTCCAGAAATTCCTCGTAATCCTTGCGCTGCTTGTCGTTCATGATGTCGTAGACAAGCCCGTGCACGGCCTTGTGCTCCAGCGCCGGCACGTTGATCTTGCGCATGTCACCATCAACCCGGATCATCGGCGGCAGTCCGGCAGACAAATGCAGGTCCGACGCACCGTTTTTGACGCTGAAAGTAAGCAACTCAGCTATATCCATGCCTGCTCCCTTTGGTTTCTATGCTAGTCAATGGTTATCGACTGGAATTCCGGATACTTGACCGTCGCGGCATACCGCCGGATGCAGACACCGGACAGACCGGTTTGCACCCCGCGGATCCCCTTCCGGAGGCTGCCTACATCCGCTCCCGGCCGCCGCGAATCAATCCCCCGAGTATGCCGCAAACCGACAATTTAGCAAGTCGCGGCTGCACCCTGGCAGCCGTCCGACAGCTTGTCCTGCGCCACTTCAATCATGTATCGTCAATCACCATGACTGACTCGAGACTTGCGTTCATCGGCGGTGGCAACATGGCCCGCAGCCTGATCGGTGGACTGATCGCGGACGGCTGGGAACCCGGGCTGATCTGCGTTGCCGATCCCGATGAACGGCAGATGGAAACACTGGCGGCACGCTTCCCGATCGACACCACCCGGGACAACCAGGTGGCTGTGGAACAGGCAAATGCCGTGGTGCTGGCTGTAAAACCGCAGATCATCGGCGCGGTGGCCCGTGCACTGGCCCCGGCGGTCAGCAGGCAGCGGCCGCTGGTTATCTCGATCGCCGCCGGTATTCGCGAAACCGCCCTGCGTCACTGGCTGGGTGAAGACACCGCCATCGTACGCGCCATGCCGAACACACCGGCGCTGGTGCAGAGCGGTGCCACCGCCCTGTATGCCAACCCCGGTGTCAGCGAG
>Ga0224512_10002657_pt1 | contig 16225 bp, 14 predicted proteins | sample SF_May12_sed_USG_4_FD_169103 | JGI IMG/M metagenome (GOLD analysis project Ga0224512, IMG submission 169103) | Sediment microbial communities from San Francisco Bay, California, United States - SF_May12_sed_USGS_13 | ecosystem: Environmental > Aquatic > Marine > Sediment | place: USA...
ACTTTTTGACGGCCGGGAAGTGAGGCGGGGAGCGGTTGCCGGGGTTTTTTTATCCCGGCAACCGCTTTGCCGGGCTTGCGCCGGTTGGATGCCGATCTCGAGCAGGCGCCGGAACGGGGTCCCCGGCGAATTCTTAGAGGGCCGACGACCGATCCGCGCGTACCTACAGGTTTCCCTTCAGTCCGATTTGTTCGGCTACCGACTTCATTCCCTCGATCGTGTCGGCGATGAGCTCATCGAGGGATATGCCCAGTAGGCATGCGCCTTTCTCGATCACCTCCCGGTTCACGCCTGCCGCGAAGGCCTTGTCCTTCCATTTCTTGCGGACGCTTTTCACCGGGAGGTCCAGAATGCTCCTGGAGGGCCGAACAAGAGCGGCCGCGGCGACCAGGCCCGTCAGCTCGTCGATCGAGAAAAGAGTCTTTTCCAGGTCGGTAACGGGCTCGACGTCCGTGCAGATCCCCCATCCATGAGCGAGGACGGCGCGAATGTGCTCCTCGGGCCATCCTCGGCTGCGGAGAATCTCCGGGGCGTGACGCAGATGCTCGTCCGGGTGCTCCTCATAATCAAGATCGTGGATCAGGCCGATGACGCCCCACATCTCGTCGTCCGCCCCTTTTTTGCGAGCGATGTGCCGCATGACGGCCTCGACCGCCAGGGCGTGGTGGATAAGGGACGGGTTTTTTACGTGATCCGTCAGGATCGTCCATGCTGCTTCGCGGTCCGGTCTGCTGCGCGTCATGCTCTTCTCCCCGGGTTGTCTCCCTATTTCCCTTCCCGGCTCTCCTGTTTTTTCGGGACGTGGCACATCTCTGTGCACCCCTCCGGCTTCCCCGCCACTTCCTCCTTGTGGCATTTGAAGCAGGCCTGATGGTAGGCGGCCTTGAGTTCGAGCCGCCCCCTGTCGCCAGGACGGTTGGACACCGCGTGACACTCTCCGCAGGGCTTGAGCGTGTTGGCGTTCACGTTCTTTTTAAAGAACGAGGGGTCGATCCGATGGCAATCCGAACAGGATTGAACCTGCATCGAGCGATGCTGATGGTGGCACTCCTCGCAACCGTCCGCCATGGAGATGTGCTCCGCATGATCGAACCGCACCGGTTCGTAGACCTTGGACAGGCTTCCCAGCAGGAGAACCTTCGGAACGTTTCCCCCCGTGGTCGTTTCGCCTGCGGCGGAGATTCCGGTCAATAAGGCAATGGCGGCCACGATGATCATCGCTTTTCTCACGTAGCGGTCCTCCTTAAAACAAAGTGGTCAAGAAAGATCGTGGAGTGCGTCCGGCCTCTCGGCATCAATGACATAATAGTGCTCTGTGAAAGCCCCGTATATGGCTTTCGTCCTGACAAAGGAAGGATTTTCCAAAGGAGCCCGTCCTATGCCGTTAGCGCCCTGGAAGAAGCGTTCCGAATCGATCGTGTTCCGGAATCCGTACTGGACGTACAAGCGGGACGGATTCGAGCTGCCGTCGGGAAAACCCGGCGAGTACCATTACGTCCATACGAACGGCTCATCCATGGTCGTCCCGGTTTGGGGGGACGGCACGCTGCTCCTGGTGAACCAGTATCGCTACCTCTTGGGCAGGGAGAGCGCGGAGTTTCCCTGCGGCAGCGTCAAGGACGGCTCGACCCACGAAGACACGGCGAGGCAGGAGTTGACAGAAGAGGCCGGCTATGTTGCGGGGAGCCTGGTCCTGGCGGGGGAGTTCAATCCCTACAACGGGGTCACCGACGAGATGTGCCGCGTATACATCGCGAGGGATCTGCAATACGTCGGGGCGAAACCGGACGAAACGGAGGAGTTCGAGCTTTTGCGTGTGACGCCCGCCGAAGTCGAGGAGAGGATCCGGTCAGGCGCCATCTGGGACGGGATGACGATCGCTGCCTGGTTCCTTGCGAAGCAGGAAATCGATCGTTCGTAAGACAGGTCGGATGTCCCCACTTACGCGGCGGGACGTTTCATTTTCTCGAAAATCGCATAAAGCCTGTAGGCAAGATAGGACTCGACGATCTCGAATATCCCCAACCCGAAGAAAAACCCGGCGAGCAAAATCTTGTCGGATTGATCGTTCTGCATCCCTTTGGAATAAAACCAGAGGCCGACGAAGAACAGCACGCCTCCCGCAAGCATGCCCAGGTAAGGCCTTTTCGCGACGAACTCGAACGATTCGAAGAGTGTCTTCTCGGACTCGGTCAAATGATTCATCTGCCGCCGCTCCTGAAAGAATTATCCGTTTCCCACCGGGGGAAACGAGAAGCATAACCGGGGCCATAGGTTTGAATTTATATTCATTATAGTATCTTTTCCGCCTGAATATTTTCCCGTGGCAAACCGGGAACGGGTTGGCAAGACCGGTGTGGTAAAGTGACGGCTCATCGTTCAAGACGGGGAGGGAACCGATGAGGGCGCCGAAAAAAATCATCCAGGTCGAGGATTTCGAGAGGTACGCGGGGGCGGAAACGGTCGAGCGGATCATCAACAAGGCGAAACCGTTACGGGACATCCACGTTGCGCACATCAATTCCACCTATTACGGCGGCGGTGTCGCGGAGGTTCTGTCCTCGAAGACGCTTCTGATGAACAGCCTGGGGATCAAGACCGGGTGGAGAGTGATCCAGGGCTCGCCGGACTTTTTCAGCATCACGAAAAAGATGCACAATGCGCTCCAGGGCGACACGATCGGACTCACCGAGCGGAAGATGCAGATCTATGAAGACGTCATCTACGAGAATGTGGTCCGGAACCACCTTCACCACGACATCGTCATCGTGCACGATCCGCAGCCGCTTGCGATGATCCGGCACCACCGGAAAAACGGTCCCTGGATCTGGCGCTGCCACGTGGACCTGACAAGGCCGAACAGGGAGGTCATGCGGTTTCTCCTCCCCTATATCAACATGTACGATGCCGTGATCCTGACGCTCAAGGAGTACAAACAGAAATTCCGGACCCCGCAGGTCTTCTTCTTCCCGACGATCAACCCCTTCTCCATCACCAACCGGGACTTAAGCGGGGAGGAGATAACGGAGAGGCTGGGGCACTACCGGATCCCCGACGATCTGCCGCTCGTCGTGCAGGTTTCCCGGTTCGACCGGTGGAAAGACCCGGAAGGCGTAATCGAGGCGTTCCGGATCGCCCGGAAGAAAGTCGATTGCACGCTCGTTCTGCTCGGAAACGTGGCCACGGACGACCCGGAAGGGGAAAAGGTGTACCGGTCGCTCCTGGACAACAGGGAGGAGCGCATCATCATTCTGAGCGTCCAGGATTCGGCGCTGGTGAACGCCTTGCAGCGAAAAGCGACGGTCGTCCTGCAGAAATCCCTGCGGGAGGGGTTCGGGCTGACCGTTGCGGAGGCAATGTGGAAGGGGACCCCGGTGATCGGCGGGAACGTGGGGGGAATCCGCTACCAGATCGAGGACGGGAAGAACGGGTTTCTGGTCTCGTCCGTCAAGGAAGCCGCGGACAGGATCGTACGGTTGGTCAAGGACAAGAAGCTCAACAGGTCGATGGGGAAGAGGGCGAAGGAGACCGTGCGGAAAAACTACCTGTTGACCCGTTCCGTGGAGCGGTACCTGGACCTGTTCGGGTCGTTCAAGACGTCCTACACCCTGGTGAAAAAATGACGGGAAGCGTATGCCGGGTTCCGGGATCTGCGCGTCGAGGAGGAGAAGGCCTTCGATATAGCCTCCGATGATAAAGCCGGAATAAGGAAACATCCGGGCGCCGGCAGTCATCCAAGGTTCATCTGTTTTTCCTGGACAAACGTGCAGGAACCACGTCGTCACCAACCCCTTGGCACGCAATCGGAGGTAAGGGCAGATGGCAGAGGTAAAAAATAAGAAGATTCTCGTCACCGGCGCAACCGGGCAGCAGGGGGGGGCATCCGTTCCCAACCTATTGGCGAACGGGCATCGGCTTCGCATCATGACGCGCAGTCCCGAGAAAGCGAAACGTATACAGAGTCCCAACGTCGAGGTGGTCCAGGGCGACTTCCGGGACCGGGAAAGCCTGAATAAAGCCCTCGACGGCATGTATGGGGCGTTCGTAATGGGGACGCCTTACGAGAAGGGCGCCGAAGCGGAAGTGAGCGAAGGGAAGGCGATGATCGATGCCTGCGCGGAGGAAGGCATATCCCATGTCGTCTACTCCTCGGTCTGCTGCGCCGACAAGCAGACGGGCATACCGCACTTCGACAGCAAGCACAATATCGAGGAACACCTGGAAAAATCCGGGCTCCCCTACACGATCCTGCGTCCGGTCTGGTTCATGGAGAATTTCGCTTCGCCCTGGTACCGTCCTTCCATCGAGAAGGGAATCGTCTCCTCTCCGTTGCACCCCAAGCGGCCTCTCCAGATGGTTTCGGTCGCCGACATCGGAAAGATCGTGGCCGACGCCTTCACGAATCCTTCGCGATACCTGGGCCGCGCATTCGACATCGCGGGGGACGAAATGGCCATGGAGAGGATCGTGAAGGAAATTTCCCGCGTCCTGTTGCGCACCATCCGGTACGATCACATCCCCGAGTCCCGTGCCGAGGAGGTCGTAGGGCGCGACTGGGCGCTCATGTTCCAATGGTTCAACAAACACGGCTATGACGTCGAGATCCACGGGACGCGGAACCGGTTCGAATACTACGGGATTCCCCTGACCTCGTTTCGGCAGTACCTCGGACATACCCGGCTCGGAATCGAGCAGGTGGCCTGAGGATGAAGATCGAAATCGTCAAGAACCGGCCGGAGAAAACCTGAACTCCCTGGGCGTCTTCACCTGGCCGGTCTGGGAGAAGGAGGCGTCCGAGTTCCCCTGGGCCTACGACGACCGGGAGGTGTGCTATCTGCTCGAAGGGGACGTGGTCGTAACCCCCGAAGGGGGAGAGCCGGTGCGGTTCGGGAAAGGGGACCTTGTCACCTTCCCTGCCGGCATGCGTTGCCGGTGGAAGATCATAAAGGACGTCCGGAAGCATTACCGGTTCGGCTGATCCCGCGGGCACGGGATGGAGGACCGGACTCGCCTGTCAGGAGGGACGCCTGCGGGAATCGCCTCGCCGGAAAACGCCGGAAGAGGGGGGATAAATTGCCGACAGGCCCTCTCACGCCTCCAGGCAGAACATGGTGTGGCTGCTGCGGACGCCTCCCATGGGGCGGATCTTGTCGTAGACGGTCTTCAATATCTCCTCGGAGCTTACCCCCCGAATGGTTGCCACGACTTCATAGAGGCCGCTTACGAGGCAGACTCCTCCCACCCCTTTGATTTTCTTGAGCCCCTGGGCGACTTTCTGATCTTTTCCCGGATCCGTGTTGACAAGTATGATGGCAGTCGTCATCTCCGCTCCCTCCCTTTGTGAGAATTGGAAACGTCGATTGAGCACTGTTGCGGCCCGATACCGTTCAGGATAACAAACTGTACTTCCGGGCCGGGAAGATTGCAAGGAATGTCGGGGGGGAAACGAAACGGGCAACCGGGTGATCTAAGGGTGAAAACGAAGAGGGGAACACGCCATGCACAGAAAAGTAGCCGTCCTTCTGGTTGTTTTCGCAACCCTTACGTTTCCCCTGTCTGGCGGCGCGGGCGGACACGACGCCAGTCCGATACCGCCGGGGGAGACCGGGGCCAAGGCCGCACTGGAGCGATCCCCGCGGCATCACGAGTGGGTAGACATCGCCGTTCCCGGCAGGGACACGAAAGTCGCCGCCTTCGTGGCCTACCCCGAACGCAAGGACAAGGCCCCCGTCGTGGTCGCCATCCACGAGATCTATGGGCTTACCGACTGGATCCGGGCCGTTGCGGACCGGCTGGCCGCGGACGGGTTCATCGCCATCGCGCCGGATTTTCTCTCCGGCAAGGGTCCCGGGGGTGGGGGGACAGAGAAGTTCGCCAGCCGGGACGACGTCGTGAAGGCGGTGCGAAGTCTGGAGGCGCCGGAGGTGGCGGCGATGCTTGACGCCGTGAGCCGCTACGGAAGGAGTCTGCCGGCCGCGAAAGAGCAATTCGCCACCGTAGGCTTCTGCTGGGGCGGCGGCCGGAGTTTTTACTACGCCACGACGCAACCGGATCTGGACGCCGCGGTGGTGTACTACGGCACGTCCCCCGACCTGGACGCCCTGGGGGCGATCCGCGCCCCGGTGCTTGGGCTCTACGGAGGAGATGATGCCCGGGTGAACGCCACGGTGGGCCCCGCGGAAGAAAAAATGAAGGATCTCGGGAAGGCGTTCAACGCGCACACCTACCCGGGAGCGGGGCACGGGTTCCTGCGGGCGCAGGACGGACGGGACGGCGCGAACCGTGCCGCCTCGGAGAAAGCCTGGCCCGCAATGATCGAATTTTTGAAAAAATATCTAGAATAATATCAAATTGTTATAAACACTAACCTTGCCTATTAGGTTATTCCTTGCCGCCTCTCGTGCCCGGGCAGAGGAAGAAAGATCAGAGGCGGTCTCCGGTTTCCCCGGCGGGGAGGCTGACCCCGCGGCGTTCGAGCAGGCTGCCCTCGGCGAGATACAGCCGTACGAGCGCAATCCGGTAGTTCACGATCGCCTTGACCTCGTCGATGCTGCTGGCCAACAGGTCGCGCTGGGCCTGGGCGACCAGCAGGGCGGTGCTAAGCCCCACGTCGAACCGTTCCTTTTCTGCGTTGAGCGTCTCTTCCCGGAGCGTGCGGGTTGCCCGGGTCGCAAAGATCTGCTGGCGGGCGCGCTCGACCTCGTTGAACGCGAGCCGCACGTCGACCTCGACCATCTGCAGGAGGTTGTCCACGGCATCGGCCGCCTGGCGGCGCGACGCCCGTGCGGCAAGATCCTTGGCTTTGGCCGCCCGGTTTCCCAGGAAGTGGCTCAACCGTATGCCGGCCGTGAAATCATAGGTGTTGCCGTCGAGCTGGCGGAACGAGTCGGAAAACGTATCTGCGAACCCCGTCCGTCCCAGGGCGATGAAGAGGTCCAGCCGCGGAAGGATGCCGTTTCGGGTCGCGATCGTCTGCAGGCGGTTCTGCGCGAGCCGAAGCCTTGCTTCGTTCAAGTCGGGGCGGGACCGCTCAGCAAGCTGCAGACGGTCGTTCAGGTCGGTGATCGGTTCCGGTTCGATTGTCGGTTCGCTTGTGGCGCCCACCTGGAGATCGAGCCAGCCATGGGGGCCGGGGCTGATCCGCTGCAACAGGCGCAGCCGGTTTTCCTCCAGCAGGCTGCGCGCGTCGATTAACGCCTGCTCCTGGCTTGCCACCTGGGCGCGGGCGGCCGCGGCCTCGATCTCCGGCAGGATGCCGACCTCGATGCGCAGCTCGACCTCGTTTTTCTGCTGTCGTGCCACGGCCAACGATTTTTCGAAGATTTCGATCTCGAGCCGCGCGAGCACGTAGTTCCAGTAGGCGATCTCGGTACTTGCCAGAAGCGCCTCGGTGAAGCCGCGCAACTCGTATGCGCTGACGACGGCACCGAGTTCGGCCTGGCGCACGCTTGCCAGGTTCACCGAGGGCCCTAAACCCCGCAGCAGGGACTGCGTGACGCTCAAACCCAGGCGGGCGGTCTGCAGTTCGGGGGCGCGGTCGGAGACGGTGCGCTCCTGCTCGATTGTGGCTTCAAGCGTGGTGCCGGACGGGAGCGTCTGGCGGATGCCGGCGATGGCGGTGGTTTCGCTTCCTTTGACGTCGAATTCCGTGCCGGTCGAGGAGGCCGTCTCCTTCGACCGTTCCTTCCCGTACGAAAATTCCGCGAACAGCTCAGGGTCGAACGTCCCCCGTTCGATCTTTTCGAAGGTCCCGGCGATGACCGGGTTCATCTGGCGCACCTGCAGATCGCGGTTGTTTGAAAGGACAAGCAGAATCGCCTGCTCGACGGAAAGGCTCGCCGGTCCCTCCGCCGGCAGTGCGAACGCCGGCTCTTCGGCGAGGCGAGGGTGAAACGGCTCGGCCCCTTCGATGGGACGGGCCTCTTCCGCGGGGACGGGAGGCGCAAAGGTCTTTTGAAATACGCCCCAGCGATCCGGCCGGATGCAGCCGCCGGAGAGCACCGCCAGCAGGACCGCCAGAATCGGCGCAAGCAGCCGCTGCGAGCGGGGAACCTTCATTCGTGGACCTCTTTCCTTTCGGGATGAAACAGGGAGTAGACCGCCGGGATGAGGACCAGCGTGATCAACGTCGACCCCGTGAGGCCTCCGACGACGGCACGGGCCAGCGGAGCCTGGGCGTCCGCCCCTTCTCCGATGCCTAACGCCAGCGGCAGCAGGGCGAGCACGGTCGTGAGCGTCGTCATCAGGATCGGCCGCAGCCGGCGCCGGCCCGCCTCGGCCACCGCATCGCGGACGCCCATTCCTCCTTTTGTCAGCTGGCCGGCCTGGTCCACCAGAAGAATCGCGTTGTTGACGACGATCCCTCCCAGCATGATGCAGCCGATGTAGGACTGCAGGTTAAGGGTGGTGCTCGTAAGGAACAGGATGAGAAGCACGCCGGTCGCGGCCACCGGGACGGACACCATGACGACCAGGGGGTCTCGCAGCGACTCGTACTGGCAGGCCATCACCATGTACACCAGGACCAGCGCCAGCACGAGCGAGATCACCAGTTCGTGGAACGACTTTTGCTGCTCTTCGTAGTTGCCGGCGACCCGAAGGTCGTACCCGACGGGGCGCGGAATCCGGGCCAGACGTTCCTGCACGTCCGCGGCGATGGAGCCCATGTCGCGTCCCGTGACGTTTGCCGTTACGATCACCAGCCGCTGCTGGTCCTTGCGGTCGATCAGGATCGGCCCGCGGCTTTCCTCGGTCGTGACGATGCTGCGCAGCGCCACCCGTTCGCCGGTTCCCGTGGTGAGGGTCAAGTTGAGGATCTCGTCCAGCGATCGTTTCTCGGCGTCTTTCAGCTTCACGAGAATGCGGTACGAGTTGCCCTGGGCCCGGAACTCTCCGACCTTGGAACCGGCCATCGCGGTTTCCAGGATCTTGGTGACGTCTCGAACGCTTAGGCCCAGGTCGGCGACCTTGTCGCGGTCCACGCGGATCTCCTGCTGGGGGACTCCCGCTTCGCGGCTGGTGTCGATGTCCGTGATGCCCTTGACATCCCGGATCGCCCCGGCAACCCGGTTGGCCAAGGTGTCGAGCGCAAAAAGATCGAACCCGCGAATCTCGATCGTCAGCCCTTCGTCGGCGCCCAGCAGCCGGTCCAGCAGGAACTGGCCCTGCGGGGCGCGGGTCCGGATGTCCATGCCGGCGATGTTGCCGGTCAACCGGCGCCGAAGGTCATCGGCGATCTCCACGTTCGACCGGCTCCGTTTGGTCGCCGGCGACAACGCCAGCCGGATTTCTCCCCGGGAGGCCGCTGATGGGTTCCATCCCGTCGCGCCGATGCTCACCACCGACGAGACCGCCTCCGGAACCGCGGCATAGACGATCCGCTCCATCCGCTGCGTCTGCTCATCGACCAGTTCCAGCCGGGTGCCGACCTCCATCTCCCCGGTGACCCGCACTTCCCCCTCGTCGCTGGGGGGAAGGAATTCGGTGCCGATCAAGGGAAGAAGGAGCAGGCTTGCGCAGAGAATCGCCGCGGCGAGAAGAACGGTCCGCAGTCGGTGGGAAAGCACCCAATGGAGAAGATCGCGGTAGCCGTTTTCGAGGTTTATGAAGTATGCGCCCGCTTTCGTATCCCAACGCTCGATCCCCGGGGCACGTTTCCGGGTGCGATCTTCCTTCCGGGACGCCAGGGGGCCGGCGGAAAGCATCGGCACGAGGCTCAAGGATACGAGCAGGGAGCAGGTCAGGGAGAAGATGATCACGTACGCCATTTCCTTGAAGAGGATCCCGGAGACGCCGCGAACGAATATGAGCGGAAGAAAGACCACCAGCGTGGTGACGGTGCTGGCGATGATGGCCGGACCGACCTCCCGGGTGCCCTCCACCGCGGCTACCGTCGGCGGCTCGTGCGCCTCGGTGCGCCGCCGGAAGATGTTCTCCAGGACCACGATGGAGCTGTCGACCATCATGCCGACGCCCAGCGCAAGCCCACCAAGAGTCATCAGGTTCAGGGTGAACCCGCCGAAATAGATCAGCGCGAAGGTCGCGATGACGGAGATCGGGATCGCCAGGGAGATCACCAGCGTGCTGCGGAAGTTGCGCAGGAAGAAGAGCAGCACCAGGATCGCCAGGCCTCCCCCGTAGAACACCGACTGCGCGACGTTTGCGATCGACCGTTCGATGAAGTTGCCCTGGTTGATCACCGGGACGATCCGGATCTGCGGGAAGGCCTTGTTGACGGCGTCGATCTCGGCAAGCACCCTTCGAGAGACCTCGACGGTGTTGGCGTCCGCCTGCTTCCGGATCGCCACCCGGATGCCGCGTCCGCCGTTGACGCGGACGATGCGGGTGAGCTTCTCGTAGGTGTCTATTACACCGGCGATCTGGCCGAGCGTCACCGGGGCGCCGTTGCGCCGGAGGATGACCGTGTTGCGGATCTGGTTGAGGTTTGCGAACTCGGCCGGCGCGCGGAGCGTGACCTCGTACCGCCCCTGTTCGATCTGTCCCGCCGGCAGGTCGAGATTGGCGTCGCGGATTGCCACGAGCACGCGGTCCAGGGGCAGCTGCAGGGCGTTGATCCGATCGGGGTCGAGCTCGATCCGGACCTCCCGGTTGTACCCTCCCCAGACGTCGACCTGGGCCACTCCCGGGATGTGGGCGAAGCGGTAGCGGATCTGGTCCTCGATCAGCTGGGTGAGCTCCACGGGGTCCAGGTTGCTGGAGATTCCCAATAGGACCACCGGGAAACTGGCGATGTCGAATTTGGCGACCCGGGGCCTTACGATGTCCTCGGGCAGCTCGTTCATCTCGTGTTCCAGCTTGGCCTGGACATCGAGCGCGGCGGTGTCGATATCCGTGCCCCAGACGAAGCTGACGCGGATGCTGCTGTTCCCCTCCGACGACTGGGATGTCACCTCCTCCACGCCGGGGACGGTGCCGACGATCTCTTCGATGATCTGGGTGACCAGGCGCTCCATCACCACCGGGCTGGCCCCCTCGTACTCCGTGCGGATGGTGATCGTCGGCAGCTCGATGCTGGGGAGCAGGTCGATCCGCACGCGGCTCAAAGACACCGCGCCGAGAATCACGACGATCAGGGTGACCATCGTGACGAATATCGGACGCCGTACGCTGAACTCCGGCAGGTTCATTTCCCGGCTGCTTTCGGTTCGGTGGAAGGGGATTCGCTCTCCCCGGCGGGAATGGTGATCGGCGTGCCGTCGTCCACCAGCTGCTGGCCAAGGGTTACGACCCGGCCCGACAGTCCTTCGCCTTCCACCTGGACCCGGTCGCCTTCCCGGATGCCGACCGTGACGTCCCGCCAGGAAACCGATTTGCCGTCCTCGCTCACGACGAAGACCCCGGTCCGGTTATCGCGGGTGGTCAGGGCCTTTTCGGGGACGATCGTGGCTTCGGCCAGCCGGTCGAGCACCACGGTGACCCGGATGAACATGCCGGGCTTGAGCTTGTGTCCCGCGTTTCCGATCATAAGCTCGACGCGCGCTTGCCGCGTCGCCTGTTGGAAGACGGGCGCGATCCGGTCGATCCGGCCCGGGAACTGTTCGCCCGGATAGGCGTCCGTGGTCAGCGTGGCGAGCTGGCCGGTCCGCAGGCGGACGTAGTCTTTTTCGGTGACGAACATCACCCCGGTGATGGGATCGAGCTCGACGATCAGCAGGAGGGATGCGTTCGCCGAAACGGTTCCTCCCTCGTTGGCGAACCGCTCGGCCACGACGCGGCGGTCGCTGCCGCCGGTCCAGCTTGCCCGGACCTTCGTGTATCTCAGCCGGATATTGGCCGTTTCCAGGGACGACTCCGCCTTGGTCACCTGGGCCATGGCGACTTCGAGCTGGGCCTGTTTCGTCAGGTGGTTCGCCCTGGCCCCATCGAGTTGGGATTCGGAGGCCACCCCCCGGCCCCGAAGCGTCTGGATGCGCTCGAGATCCCGGTTCGCGATTTCCAGGGCGCTTTTCGCTTCGGAAAGGTTGGCCCTTGCCACCTCGAGATCGGCCTTGGCCTGGGCCACCGCCTGGACGTACTCGTCGTTGTCCAGTTCCGCGACGACCTGGCCCCGCATTACGGTGTCGGCGAGGTTCACGGTAAGCCGCTCGACGCGCCCGCTCACCTTCGGCGCGACGACGAACTCGGCCCGGGCCTCCAGCGTCCCGCTGTAGGTGCGTCGCAGCTCGATCGGTCCCCGCTGGACCTGCCCCACCTCCACCGGCGCCGGTTGGGACGCCTTGCTCCCTTTGCCCGCCCCCCCGGGGACCTGAAACTGGCGGAAGACCGCCCAGCCAAACACCGCCGCTGCGATCAGCGCGAGGACCAGAATGATGGTTTTACGGTTTGCCGTTATCACGCCGCGCAATCCCCATATCCAACATGATATAGGGTGTTTACCAGATTATGTGGGCAAAAGCGATTGGTTGCGTTTCCGGCAGGCGTCACGCGCCGCCGATCGTTCGCCGCTCGACGATATTGACAGGCACCGGGTGTTCTCCTTCTTCGGGTGACGTCCGGTCGGCGGCGGCCACGAACATCCATAATCCTTCCCGCGTGAGGTGAAAGCGCAGGAAGTGCTTGTGGTGGGGAATGCGAAGCGACGAAAACGCCTCGTTCTCGTGAATCCGGAAGAGGTTCAAGGATACGAGGAGATAGATTCCGAACACCGTTCCCCCGACCAGGCCTCCCGCCGCGAAGATCGCCGTCCGGGGGACGATCCAGGGCAAGTCGCCGGGGAGGACGGCGGGCAGCCAACGCCATACAAGGTACGCGGCCGATACATGGCAGGCCGCATGGACGAGTCCCCAGAGGACGTTTTGCCACCAAGTCCGGAAGTCCGAAAACCAACAGAGGGCGAGGGAAAGCACGAGGATCAGCGATGCGGCCCCGGGATGGGTAAGGGGAAGTTCCCAGCCGAAATCGGACATCGGCACGCTCCAGAACAGGGCTGCGTACACGGCCCCGAGCAGGGCGGAAAACCCCGGATTCCGTAACGCGAAGAACAGATTCCCCAGCGACAACCACAGGGAAGTCCCGGCGTCCGGGTATCGATTCTCGCACTTGAAGCCTTGGGGGAATTCCTTCTCCATCGAAAACGAATGCGTCGGGTGCAAAAAGGCGCCTCCTCCCCCGGAGACGACCTTGGTTTGGGGATAGGACGCGTAGCCGCCTCCGGGCTCCCGCGTTCCCTCGTACCGCTGGTAGTTGTGAATATCCCCGGCCAGTTCCAGGACGATCTTCGATCCGGATTTCTCGGCCATCCGCTCGAACCGCTCGATATTCCAGTGCAGGTCATCTTCGGACCGTTCGCCGTACACCCAGTCCGGCTCGGCGAGGCAGAGGATGATGCGGGTACCCGGCCCAAGCGTTTCGGCCTGCCTGCGGAAGAAATTCAGCTGGGCGACGTCGATATCGTGGTTCAGCTGGAGGTCGACTCCCCAGAGTTCCCAGTTGTACGGCAGCTTGAGGATGAAATAGCTTCGCTTTTGCCTTGTCCGGAAGCTTCCGATCGTCCGGCCGTTGCAGAAGCGCCGCGTGAAGGCGGCCAATCCGTCGTACCAGTCGTGGTTTCCCGGGATGCAGTAGATATCGCGCCGGTGGTCTGCATTGGGCGTTCTTCCGTCCGGTTCCATTTGGCCGAGGTTGCGTGCTGCCTGGTTGAAGGGCCAGACGAGCCGTTTCGCGTAGGCGGCCTTGGAAGCCCGCGGGTAGACTTCGTCGCCGCCGAGAACCAGGAATCGTCCCCGGGCAAGCGGCTCTTTCGGCGCGGGTTCGAGGTGCGGGCTGGAAAAAAGGTACGCCATGGTGTAGGTCGCATCCCAGCCGTCGCCGATATCGGCTGCATAGTCGAACCACAAATCCTCGGCGCCCTGATATTCCCGGATGACGCAATCGTCGTCCGACCCTTCGAACTGCAAAAACCGCCGGGTATCGATCATCGACCCCAGCATGGTCGAAAGCCCGGCATACAGACCTGTCTCCGCGAGCAGTCCCGGGCTGTACCATCGAACCATCCCCGGTTTCTTCCATCGCGTTTCCGGTGTGCTCGAGTCGCGCCTGGCTCGCACTGTCGACATGATTTCTCCTTTATAGCCTCATACAGCATTCCGGGCAAGAAAGGGGAGGGGATCGATGAGATACAAACTTGTTGTCAAAGGCGGAGGATATCGGTCAACGGTCTCTTTCCGGAAAATCTAATGTAATGCCTGATAATTACAAATATATATGTATGAAATAATTAAGTCCAAATGCTCGTTGTCTCTTTGCAGATCCGTCATTAGGCAATAATAAAGGTTCCCCCGGCTCCGCGCCCGAATCGACGTGCTTTCTGGGAAACGGGGAAGGGATCTGGTACATTTAACTTGATTTCTTTTTTTGGACATTGATTCCCGAGGGGCGCAGCCGCGATCCCCGGGAATTTTTTTGGGGGAGGAGGGATTGTCGTCCCCGATGAGACAACCCGGGTGGATGGAATATCTTCGCATCGCCGCGTCCGGAATGACCCGCCGGGAATTCCTGAAGAGCTCCGCGCTGGCGGCCATCGGCAGCCGGGTGCCCGCAAAGGGCCCGTTCGCCCAGGAAGCGAAAGCGGAGGAATCGGCAGATCGCGTCCGGAAAGGAAACATGACCTACCGGCGTCTCGGACGGACGGACCTTTTTCTCTCGGAGATCGGCCTGGGGGGAAGCCCTCCTCCCCCGGAACCGGTCTTCCGGAGAGCGATCGAAATGGGCGTCAATTACGTCGACACGTCCTCGGTCTACCTGAACGGGAACAGCGAGCGCCGGATCGGCGAACTCTTGAGGGGGAGAAGGGACAGGTTCCACATCGCCACCAAGTTTCATTTTTCCGGAGGGTGGCAAGACACCCGGGATGCACTGATCCGGGAGGCGGAAGGCAGTCTTTCGAGGCTCAAGACCGACTATGTGGATATCCTCCTCGTCCATAACGTGTCCCGCGCCGGCGTGGTGGAACACGAGGAAGTGCTGGCCGCTTTCGAAACGTTGAAAAAAGAAGGAAAGGCCCGGTACACGGGCGTTTCCTGTCACCGCAATCCCTTGGAAGTGTTGACGTCTGCCATTCGAGGCGGGCGGTACGACATGATCACGGTGGCGTACAATGCCTTTTCGGAGACGTTTCGGGAGGGGGGCGAGGCGGGCGGCGACAACCGGAAAACCTCCGGGATCGGGAAGATACTCGCCTTTGCCAAAGAGAGGGGCGTGGGGGTCGTGGCCATGAAAACGATGGCGGGGGTTCCAAGGCAGAACCTCGACGCCTATCTTGGGGAAGGGGTGAGCCTTCCCCAGGCGAAGCTGAAATGGGTTCTCGAAGACGACGCGGTTTCCGCCGTCATCACGGAGATGGACACGTTCGACATGCTCGAGGAGAATCTGGGGGCGAGCGGGAAACCGCTGTCCCCCGCGGAGAACGAATTTCTCTTAAGATATGTCGAAGCTGCCGGGCGGGATGTCTGCAGGCTGTGCGGGACATGCGTGCCCGGCTGTCCTTCGGGCATCCCCATCTCCGATGTCCTGCGCTGCCTGCAATATCACCGGGATTACGGAAAAAGCGACCTCGCCCGGAGAACGTATCGAGCCATCCCTGCGGCAAGGACGGCCCGGGCTTGCACCCGGTGTGGAATGTGCGAACAAACCTGCCCCTACGGCGTCCGGGTCGTTCATCACTTGCGCCAGGCACATCGGGTGCTCGCGTAAAGATTTTTGGCTTACCCTCCAATCCCCTGCGAATGGCGATTTCCGGCGTGGCGACTCCGCAGCAACCCCGGCTGCAGGGGAAGGTGGCGAAGGGGCGGGATCGTATGCCCCCGGCCGGCGGGCTTCGCGATATAATGACAATTCATAACCCGGAAGATGGCACGGGAAGGGAGGGGGTGTTTCGACCCATGAAGGAAAGCGGCAAAGCGACATTTCAGGTGACCTGCCCCTGTTGCCGATCTACCCTTACGATCGATTCCGAGGCGGCTGTTGTAACGGAGTGTGTGGAGGTTAAGGACCCCCGGAGAACCGCCGACCTGAAGGACGCGGAGAAGGTCCTTCGGGAGGAGAAGGCGCGTGTCGATGCGCGCTACCAGGAGATCGTGCGGACCGACAAGGAAAAAGGGGCAACGATGGACAGGAAGTTCAAGGAGTTCCTCGAGAAGAGCCAGGGAGAGACCCCTTCTCGTCCCTTGCGCGACGTCGACCTCGATTGACCTTCATTGGCCTGTCC
>Ga0224512_10002658_pt1 | contig 16223 bp, 10 predicted proteins | sample SF_May12_sed_USG_4_FD_169103 | JGI IMG/M metagenome (GOLD analysis project Ga0224512, IMG submission 169103) | Sediment microbial communities from San Francisco Bay, California, United States - SF_May12_sed_USGS_13 | ecosystem: Environmental > Aquatic > Marine > Sediment | place: USA...
CCTCTACGGCGATCACTATGGCCAGATTCAGGTCTCACTGAACCCTCTCGAAAGAGGCGGTCGCGCGGTGACGGAAATACGCGATTCGCTGCGCGAAGCGGCGATAGCCGCCGCCGGTAACGGCGAGGTATCGTTCTTCACGCCGTCTGGCGGGCCGCCCGCGGCCAAGGATGTCAGCGTCAACGTTCGCGGCGATACTTACGAGGAACTGCGAGCCGGCGCCGATCGCGTCAGAGATATCATCGCGAGCATTCCCGGATCGGAGAATATCACCGATGACGATGTGCCGGGCCGCTACGAGCTGACGCTCGAACTCGACTATCGGGCGATCCGCGAAGCGGGATTGAGTCCGGGCGATGTGTCACGACTGATACGGCTGCATGTCGACGGTGAGATTATCGCGTTTACCCGTGATCGTGGCGAAAAAGTGGAACTGCGGGTGCGCGGTCCGCAACGCGAAGTCAGCCAGGTCGACGCCATACTCGACGATCCGGTCGTGTTGCCGAAAGGCGGCACGACGACTTTTCGCGCGTTGACCAAAAGCAGCGTGACGCGCGGCGCCGGCACGATCAAGCACTACAACTTCCGGCGTTCGATCACGGTCGAGGCGGATCTCGGTCCGGAATCACCGGACACGCTGTCCGCGACCCGGTTCATCACCGATGAATGGGCGAAGACACGGCGCGACTACCCGACGACCGATCTCGATTTCTCGGGCGCCTTCGACGATATCCAGGAAAGCCTCGACTCGATGTTCATCCTGTTCTTGTTCGGCCTCGGGCTGATCTACCTGATTCTTGCCACCCAGTTCCGCAGCTATTTTCAGCCGATGCTGATCCTGTTTACGGTGCCTATGGCGTTCACCGGGGTCGTCTTCGGCCTGTTCATCACGCAGCAGCCGCTGAGCCTGTACACGATGTACGGCATCGTCGCGTTGACGGGCATAGCCGTGAATGCGGCCATCGTGCTCATCGACGCGACAAACGCGCGCATGGCGGCGGGCATGCGGCCGCTGCATGCGGTCATGTATGCCGCGAGGCGGCGCGTCATCCCGATCATCATGACGTCGCTGACGACGATTGCGGGCCTGTTTTCGCTCGCGACAGGACTCGGCGGCAAGTCCGCGGTCTGGGGCCCGGTTGCGGCGAGCATGGTGTTCGGGCTGTTCGTCGGTACGATCCTGACGCTGTTCCTGATTCCCGTTCTGTTCCGCGTGTTCATCAGGCTGCGAGATCATCGCGTGCGTGATGCCGTTACAAACTTCTGCAAACGGTTCTTGCCCGCGACGAACCCTTGAATCGATCTGAATGGCGCAGCAAGAAAAAGGGCGGCCAGAGGCCGCCCTTTCTTTTTGAGCTTGAATTGTTCCTTTCTAATTACCGAACCGAATGTCGAAACCAAGCCGAGCTTCCCAAAGGCTGCGATTGATGTACGTGCGTTCGAGCGAGTCATCGCTAAAGCCTTCGTAAACAAACTGGCCAGATGAATTCACACTGGCATCTACAATCTGAACATCGAAGAACTGCGCGTCAACAATTTTGCCCCAATCCTCGTTCAGTAGGTTGCCGAGGTTATAGACTTTGAAATACAAACGGCCGCGTAGGTCTCCAGGCAATGGGATATCTTGGCTGATTCGCATATCGAAGCGCGTGCTCCAGCTCGTATTGATCGCATTACGCTCCGTAAAGCCTGGGCTCAGACCGTTGGCGTTGACCCAGGCGAAGAACGCATCGTTGTCTTCATCATCCCAGGCAAAAACCACGTTCGGATCGGTCGGACCATCCGGGATATACAACAAATGCCTGCCGCTGAATGGAGGATCGGCCTCAAGATCGCCGCCTGACATGGAATAACTCTGTGCCTGGCCTTCATTGAGATATCCAAAGAGCGTGAAGCGCGTCAGGCTGTCGCCGAAGAATGCACGTTCATAATCGACGCGCAGAGTGAATCGCTGCGGAGCAGCGTAATTAGACTCTGCGACCGGAGGCTTGTTGATATCGAGCACAGCTACGTTGGTAAAGTTCGAATACGCTACGGCTGACGTCATCGAAACTACGTCTTCGGCTTCCGTGTATGCATAGCCGAACAGGACGTCCAGACCGAAATCGAAGGACTTCCTGAGTACCAATGAATACACATTGCCGATCGGTTCCTCGGTCGAGTTGCTCAGCATAAGGTTATTTTCACCGTTTACGTGATCGTAAATCGGAGTGCCAAGCGTTGTCCTGCCTACAATTTCCTGCGACAGGTCCACGTAATACGCCGAATTTCTGCCCCGAGAATGCAAATAGTCGAAGTCTGCGATCATGCCACCCCACGGCAGATCCCACGTGCCGCCAAGGGCAAACTTCCATTCGCGTGGCTGCTTGTAACCGGGATCGATCAGAACAAGGTTCGAGTCATTCGCATCGGCAGCGGTGACTGCGAGCACTGCGTCAACCGCTTCCTGCGGAATGTCGTAGCCCGGTCGCCCATCACCCGACAGCTCGAGCGAGTCAGCAAAGCCCGGCAGCACGGTCGCCGAATCGAATTTATTGAACTGGAACTGAGCGTTCGTCAGACCGTCGTTGCTCCACGCATTGGAAATCCACACGTTCGGATTGCCGCCCGAATACAGCCCGATGCCGCCGCGCAGCGTCAGATTGTCGCGCACGCCCCAGGTGAAGCCGAAGCGTGGCATCAGCAGGTCGAGACCGTCGATGTTGACATCGTTTCGAATTCCGTTCGCATCAGTGAACGTCTGGTTGAACACGGGCCGGTCATCACTCGTGAACCACTCGTAGCGCAGGCCTGCGACTAGCGTCAGGTTGAGGTGATCAATGAAGATTTCATCCTGTACGTAGATCGCGTTAAGAGAGTTGGTGAAATTGGCGGCCGCATCCAGCGGATTATTACTACCGCCGCCGCTGCCGTAGTAGTAACGACTGGGGCGACCGAGCTCGAAGCGGTCGATGCCTGACGGTCGGCAGCCAAGATTCAGAATATCGTCCAAGCGTTCCTGTGCGGTCAGAGCAGCGCATGCCGGATCGTTATTGGACGAATCATCGAAGAAATCGTATTCGCCACCGTTCGAATGTTGCACGAAGATATTGAAAATCTCCAAATCTTCGCGGTCATAGCCGGCAGTAATGACGTGATTTCCGACAAGGTAGTTGGCGGATAGCTTGAAATAGTCGGATTGCGTTCCAAGCTTATTCGCCTGGCGTGAGTCATCGGCACCAAGATAAACTGTACCGGTTCGGCCGCCGACGCTGATCTGAAAGTCACCAAATTCTTTCGGACCGACCGTGACCTGCGAGTCATTCATCTCGCTCGTGCTCCAGAACAACTCGGTCGAGAACGCATCGTTCCATTGTGACGACAATTTTAGCGTCAATGTCTCGGATTCGGCGCCTTTGACATAAAAGTGATTCGCGAATTCGAATTCGCCATCGTCGCCGTCCGAGTCTCTATCCTGGAAGCCGTCGAAATAGTTGTAAATCAGCGCCGCATTGTGATCGTCGTTGATATTCCAGTCGACTCGAACCATGTACTTTTCGGCTTCCTGTGTTCCATCGCCTGGCTGTCCACCCGGATCGTAATCGTAGAGATTTGGGTTTGTGGCAATGGCGACAATGCGGTTGTAATCGGACTCGCTGAGCCAGTCGCGCTCTTCGCCGTTGCCGGAGCCCGCGTAGCCTCTCGCGAGGAAACGTGGTTCGTCCGATTTCTCGTAGGCGCCGAAGATGAACAACTTGTCCCTGATAATCGGTCCGCCGACATTGAATCCGTAATAAGTCTTGTCGTAAGACGGACGCGAGTAGTCCACGGGGTCGTCCGCAACACGGTCGCCACGATAACTGTTGCTCGAGTACTCATAGAAAGCTTTGGCTTCCCATTCATTGGTTCCGGATTTCGTTACCGAGTTGATGTTGCAAGCGGAGAAACCGCCGTAGGTCACGTCGAATGGCGCCAGCTCTACCGCGATCTGCTCGATCGCGTCGTAGGGAAACGGCATGCCGACGGCCGTCGAGTAGCCATTCTCATTAAGACCGAAACGGTCCGTTTGGCTGACACCATCGAGCGTCACGTTGTTGAAGCGCGGATGTTTGCCGGCGCAGTTGACACCGAATCCGTCCTCATCACTGTCGATCATGAGTCGCGGGTCGATGCCATAAACATCAGAGATATCGCGACTAAACGACACCGCGTTCTCGAGATCGTCGATAGTGAAAGTTGCCGATGGTCCCGCTGCAACCTCCACGAGATCCGCCGCCTGGCCGATCGCAATGATCTCCTCCATCACGGCCTCGGTCTGCAGATTTACCGTCAGGTTATAGATGTCGCCAACGCTGATCGAGGGCACTTCGACCGACTGCGTGCCGCTTACCGTGACCCGATAGGGACCCCCGGGCAGCAGCCGGGTTGCGAGAAAAAGGCCATTATCGTTGGTTGCATAAGTGCGTACGACGCCGCTGCGCAAATCTTCGACGACGATGCCGGCGCTGCCGACCGGGCTGCCGGCCGAATCGAGAATCTTGCCACGGATAGACGCCGTGGTTTCCTGTGCGTTTCCCGCAACAGGCAGCGCAAGGAGCATGATTGCAAGGCTGGCAGCGATACTACGTTGTGCCAACGTCATCCGGCTCGATCTCGGAAATCGATTGTTATCTTTCATGGTGGGTCCCCACTTTTCGGAATAGGAGCGAGAGCTTATGCCAAGCATATGTCAGTTTGATTTCGGACGTCGAAATATCGGCAGGATCGACTCTGTGATCGGAGTCGGGTCCTGCTTGAGGTTAAATGTGAACGCAATCTAACGTAGCGAAAATGCTTGTGCAATAACGGTTTGGCGAGCTTCTTAAGGCGCAGATCAGTGCTTTCTTTGCTGCCTTGAACAGTACGTAGAAGTCGGATTACGAAAGGGTTACAAACTATTGTTTTTCAGCTAGTTGGATCGTGACGACGAGCGGCCAGTGATCCGATACGCCTGCGCGCGATTCCGCATCGTAGCGTCGGGGCGTGCCGTCGGCAGTCACCTGGGCCGGATTTCGGTTCGCGATCTGCGCGGAACCGCGCCAGATGTCCCATGTTGCGTCGACGCCACGTCCGGGTGAGTACAGGATCATGTCGAGAAACGACCAGCTGGCATCGCGGGCGTAGTAACTGGTGCCTGGACAGCCCGCACATTGCTCGTGGACGAGGCTCCAAAGCGGGCGCACATATCGCTCGAGCAGGCCCTCGCGGTGGTCTTCGCGGCTCGTAGTGTTGAAATCACCGGCGGCGAACGCATGGCGATCTTCCGGGAGCTGCTCTTTCAGTTTGTTGAGATGTTCGTAAGCGGCGACGCGCATTTCGGTCGGATGAAACGGCGCCGGGAAATGCACGGAATATCCCGTCAGCAAAGAACCGTCCGGCAGCTCGAACGTCGCTTCGAGAACGCCGCGAGTGTCGCCAGCGCGATCGGTAAAATCTTCGAAAGTGATTGGATGAAGTCTTGCGGGCTCGGCCAGCGCCAATCGAGACAAGAAAGCGACATCGATACCGCGATTGTCATCGCCTTCGATCAGGATCGCCGGCAAGTATTCGGAGTCGGCAAGGTATTCGGTGCGCAGTCGTTCGAGAATGCCGACGTTCTCGATTTCCTGCAGCGCAATGATGTCGGGTCCGCGGCCGCTGTCGATCTGTTTGATAGTCTCGGCGATGACGCTGAGCTTGTGATTGACGGCGCCGTCACTCCAGTCGAGGTATAAGCATTCATCGCGCCAGGATTCGACTTCGATTCGGTTGCACTCGTCGATATGCAACCGTGATTGCTTCGCCTCGATCGGCAGATACGCTTTGTCATCTTTGTGCGGATCGTCCTGATTGTCGAACAGGTTCTCGACATTGAAGGTCATGATCGTAACGGCGTCGTTTCGGATTGCGCTGCCGCTCGGGATCTGGTCTGGGTAGACGGCGGCACCGGCGCAGGCGTTGATCGCCGCTGCCGCGAAAGCGAGCATTCCCGACGATGTGATCTTGTTGTTCATCGCGATTGTGCGCTCCCGCAAACAATTCGCAGTCAAAAAGGTGCACGGAGTGCACCCTACATAGGGCGGCTCGTAGCAGCAAGTAGGGTGCGTTTCACGCACCATCAAAATGGTGCACGGAGTGCACCCTGCATAGGGCTGCTCGCAGCAGCACGTAGGGTGCGTTTCACGCACAATCAAAATGGTGCACAAAGTGCACCCTACATGGAGGTGCTCGTAGCACCAAGTAGGGTGCGTTTCACGCACCATCAAAATGGTGCACGGAGTGCACCCTGCATAGGGCTGCTCGCAGCAGCACGTAGGGTGCGTTTCACGCACCATCAAAAAGGTGCACGGAGTGCACCCAACGTAGGGCGGCTCGCGGCAACAGGTAGGGTGCGTTTCACGCACCATCAAAAAGGTGCACGGAGTGCACCCTACGTAGGGCAGCTTGCAGCAACAATTAGGGTGCGTTTCACGCACCATTAAGAAATGGTGCACAAAGTGCGCCGTACATAGAGGTGCTCGGAGCAACAAGTAGGGTGCGTTTCACGCACCATCAAAAAGGTGCACGGAGTGCACCCTGCAGCCCCGACCAGTACCAAAGCACTTACAAAAGAAAAAGCCCGGCATCAGCGATGCCGGGCCTTCTTTGCCTTTCTTCAGTCTCCGAAATCGATCCTGGCTTCGATACCCCATACGGCAGGCTCGTTAACGAAGCCGGTATTGTTACTGAAATCGATGAAGCCCTTGACGTTGTCTTCATCGGTAATGTTTCTGCCGAAAAGAGCAACTTCCCAGTCGTTATCGAGATTTCTGTAGCCTATCTTCAGGCCACCTTCGTACTGGCTATCGGTGTTGTATTCCAGCGACTCGTATAACGGCATCACGAGCGAGCCCTGGAATGCCCAGTCGGTGAAGACAAATACCTCACCGTTGCTGCCGACAGGCGTTCCCCATCGAACCGAGAAGTTCCAGCTCGTTTCCGGGGTCCTTGGAAACGGGTTACCGCCTATCAAGACCTTGGTAGGGTCACTGGGGTCGACGGGGTCGGTAGGAGTACACCCCGTACCGCCGTTATTGAAATTACACGGTGTCGTTGACAGAGTCGAATCCTTGATCTCGGTATCGTTGTAGGCGAATCCGAGTGTGAACATCAGGTTGTCCGTCGCAAGCCAGTCGAGATCCGCCTCGAATCCAGTTGCCACGCCTTCATTCGCATTGATCACCTGGTTGGAGTTACCGGTCCCACCGATGATTGATAACTGCATGTCGTCGATCGTGTAATGGAACACGGCGGCGTTCAGGCGCAGACGATTGCCGGCGAGATCGGCCTTGTAACCGACCTCATACGACGTAATCGTCTCAGGTACAGCAACGGTCGGCGTCTCGAGAAACGCGACATCCCGGCCCTGGATCGTCTGTGCCCGGAAACCGCTCGAAATCCGGCCGTACAGGCTGGAGTCGTCGGTCGCGGCATAATTGGCACTCAACTCCCAACTGAACTCGTCGTCCTGGACATTGATCGGGGCGGCTATGAACGTCGGAATGTCCAAAATAAGCCACAATAGAGGGAATTGAAGCACCTGATAATCTTTTTCATCGTCCGTGTATCGAAGACCTGCGGTCAGCGTTAGCTGATTCGATACATCGTAAGAACCCTGTCCAAAAATGGCCCACGTCGTATTTTCGTGCTCGACGATCGTGTTCTGACCTAACGACGCAAATGAATCGGTCGTGACTTTCAGTGACGAGTCGAAATAGAAGGCTCCGACCTGCCAGCTGAACGCGCCCGTAGTATCGCTCGCGACGCGAAGCTCCTGCGTGAACTGATCTGTGTCTGCTCCATCCTCCGTAACGGAAGAAATACGTATCGTTCCGGGGAAAGTCAACAGGGCCGTCGACCCGTCAGAATACTGAAATACGTCGTTAGCGAACGTTACGCCCGGTGGTGGACTGAGGGTTCCGTCGAAATCGACTACACCACCATCAATATCACCGCGGCTGCTTCCGTCGGCATCCTGGAACGATGTAATGGACGTAATGGTAGCGTCAGGAAAATCCCAGTCCAGCGTCAACGTCGCGCCGAAGCCGTCGTAACCCTGCGGATTGTTGTCACCTTCGTCGTAGTACACGACGTCGCGATCATAGTTTTGATTCAGCCCGTTGCTGCCCGTGTTGAACACATTCGCACGAAATATTGATGCCGTGCCGTCCATGCTGCGGGTCTGCAGACTCAAGAGCGCTTCGAAGTTATCGCTGGGCGTCCATAGGAGCTGGGCGCGTGCAGCAACTTCTTCATACTCGCCCATCGCATCCGACTCACCTGTGAATGCATTGTCGATCCAGTCGTCCCGGGTTCGGTAAAGGAAGGAAACGCGTCCCGCCAGATTATCCGACAGGCCGCCGCCGACCGCGGCTTCGAGATTGCCCGTCGTAAACGTTCCTAACGAACCGGAGACATAGCCATTGAACTCGTCGGTCGGACGCCGCGTATTGATCTTGACGATGCCCGCGGTTGTATTTCGGCCGAACAACGTGCCCTGTGGGCCCCGGATGACCTCGACGTTATTCAGGTCGAACAGCGGGAAGCTCTTCAACACCACGTTTTCCATCACGACCTCATCCATCACGATGGACACGGGTTGTGACGCCGCGAGATCGAAATCGATATTGCCCAGGCCACGCAGGTAAAACCGCGGTGCGGCGCGCCCGTTCGAGGACTCCGCATAAAGACCGGGTACGCGATTCGCCAGGGCAAGAATGTCTTCGCCGCCGGTAAACATGGAGTTCAATCGTTCGCCGGACACTGTCGCGACCGAAATCGGTACGTCCTGCAGCGTCTGCTCGCGCTTTTGCGCCGTGACGATGACTTCGTCGAGCACGATTTGGTTTTGCGCTAACGCGGGCACGCCGGACAGTCCCAGCACGGCGAGCGAAAGGCCGAAGCCTGAAATTGGCGAAAGTCGCGATGCAGGCCGCTTGTTGGTTGTTGCGTTATTGCCACACATGGTGATGCCTCCTTGAATTCTGTGGCAGAAGTATAGCCCTCTCGAGCACGATTTGCGCCGTTGGAAGAACCTCGGATCTGTGGTAATCAGGCGACGGTCGGCCAGCTTGCTGCGGTTGCGAGGCCGCCGGCGATGCCGTCATTCGAGGGATGCGTAGCACCCGGGCGTGAACCGCGGCACGCAGACGCAGAAAAATACGAGGTCTTCGGTCCCGGTGTTTTCGATGCGCTGGGCAATTCCTGCCGGGATCATGACCGCGTCGCCGGCGCCGACACGCCGCATTGGCGCATCGCCGATCGACAGGTCACCCTCGCCGGACAGGATCACATACCACTCGAGCACCGAGAGCGAGTGCAATTCAGTGGTGACGCCCGGCTCCACCCGGCAGCGCGCGACTGACACCTCGGGTGTATCCGGGTCGTTCTTGAGTTCGGTGATATGGCAGCGCTCGCGCGTCAGCACTTCGGGCAGGTCAGGCGTATGCAAATCACCGGGCATCAGAGGACAATAGCCCAGGTCGAACAAAGGAAGAAGGCGATGAAAGCTGAATCGGCACCGGTGGTCTCGGAACTCCTGAATATTTCCGGCCGAACCGCGCTCGTCACGGGCGCGAGCGGCAACATCGGGCAAGGCATCGCACGGCGTCTGGCCGAGGCGGGCGCAACGATCATCGCGCACTTCAATACGAATGAAAGCGCTGCCCGCAAACTCATCGACAACATCGGCGGCGGCCGCATCGTGCAGGCCGATCTAAGTGTGGAGAGCGATGTCGATGCGATACTCGACACGGCGAAGCCCGACTATGTCGTCAACAACGCCGCGGTACAGACGGTCCAGGCGCTGGCCGAACAATCGTTGGATGACTGGCGGCGCACGTTGCAGGCGAATCTCGATAGTGCATTCCTCGTCACGCAGCGCGTGGCAAACGCGTGGAGGGCCGCGAACACGGCGGGCGCGATCGTCAATGTCGGGTCGATCGAGGCCATCGATCCCGCCGCAGGCCATGGCCACTACGCGTCGAGCAAAGCCGGCCTGATCATGCTGACACGGGCATTCGCGCTGGAATTCGGAGACGCCGGGATTCGCGTGAACGCAGTGTCACCGGGGCTGATCGATCGTGACAACCTCGAGGAGGACTGGCCGGAGGGCGTGTCGCGATGGCGTGATCGTGCGCCGCTCAGACGGCTCGGGACTCCCAAAGATGTGGCCGACGCGGTATTGTTTCTATTGAGTCCCGCGGCACGCTGGATCAGCGGCGCCAACCTCGTCGTCGACGGCGGCATGTCGGCGCAAAGCAGGTGGTGAGGCCGGACCGGACCGGGGAATACAGCAATGATGCGGGCCGGGCTTCCGCAGAATATAGAGCATCTATGGCGACCAAACACATGAACGCAGCGCCCGGCGATTTCGCCGAGACCGTGCTGATGCCCGGCGATCCGCTGCGCGCGCAGTACATCGCCGAGACGTATTTCGACGATGCGAGGCGGGTCACCGACGTGCGCAACATGTGGGGCTATACGGGCAAATACAAAGGACAGCCGATCTCGGTCATGGCACACGGCATGGGCATACCCTCGGTATCGATCTACTGCCACGAGTTGATGACCGCATACGGCGTCAAGCGTGTATTGCGGGTCGGCAGCTGCGGTACTTCGCATCCAAATGTCAAACTTCGTGACATCATCATCGCGATGGGCGCGTCCACCGATTCGAACGTCAATCGCATGCGCTTCGGCGGCTACGATTTTGCTGCACTCGCGAGTTTCGATCTCGTTGCCAAAGCGGTTGCGGCCGCCAGAAAACACAAGGTGCGCTACCACGTCGGCAACATTTTCTCGGCGGATCTTTTCTACACGCCCGATACCGACATGTTCGAAACGCTGGCGAAATACGACGTGTACGGTGTCGAAATGGAAGCGGCAGGCATCTATCCGATCGCGATTGAAAACGGTGCCGAGGCACTGGCTATCTGTACGGTCAGTGACGACATTCGGACGGGCAAAGCGCTGACCGCGGACGAACGCCAGACGACGTTCGATGAGATGATCGTCGTCGCGCTCGAAACCGCGATTGCCGAAAGTTGATATGAGTCTGGCCGCCGTAAAAAACGCATCCCGGCTGCCGGATCTGAGCCGCGTCGCACGCGTCGACGAGGTCGGGGTCGACGAGCGCGTCGCGCGATTCCAGACCCGCAGCATCAAAAAAGCCTCGAAGATCGAGGCGCTCAAGCTGATCCTGTCGATGATCGATCTCACGACGCTGGAAGGCCAGGATACGCCCGGCAAGGTGCGCCAGCTGTGCCAGAAAGCGATTCACCTGCACGACGAGATTCCCGGTTTGCCGCATGTCGCAGCCGTCTGCGTCTATCCGACGATGGTCGGCGTCGCGCGCGAGGCGCTTAAGGGTCGCGACATCAGAATTGCGTCGGTTGCGACCGCTTTTCCCAGCGGCATGGCGCCGCTGTCCGTAAAACTCGAGGAAACGCGGCTCGCGGTTTCAGAGGGCGCGGACGAGATCGATATGGTCATCTCCCGCGGCGCGTTTCTCGCAGGCGATTACCGCAAGGTTTTTGACGAGATCGGCACGATCAAACAGGCCTGCGGCGGCGTGCATCTCAAAGTCATTCTCGAGACGGGCGAGCTCGGCACGCTCGATCGCGTGCGCCGGGCGAGCGTACTCGCGATGCACGCGGGCGCGGATTTCATCAAGACCTCGACGGGCAAGATTCAACCAGCCGCGACGATGCAGGTCACGCTCGTCATGCTGCAGGCGATCAGGGACTATTTTTATGAGACCGGCCGCATGGTCGGCATGAAACCCGCGGGCGGCATTTCGAATGCAAAGCTTGCCGTGCATTATCTCGTCATGCTGCGCGAGACGCTCGGCAGCGCGTGGATGACGCCGGAGTGGTTTCGTTTCGGCGCGAGTTCACTCGCCAATGACGTACTGATGCAGATCCGAAAACAGATGACGGGCATTTATCAGTCGGCGGATTATTTTTCAATGGATTGATCGTGGCGGACGGGGACATTCTGTTTTTTGTAAAAGACAGCAGAATGTCTCCCCAAAACAATGCAAAGAGCAAGGTTGGACACACATGGCTAGACCGGAAAACAAACTCGCTTTCGACGACGGCTGGCAGTATGCACCTGCGCCCGAGAGTACCGATCACATCCGTATCGACAAGAAGTATGGCCTCTTCATCGGCGGTGATTTCGTCGCACCCGACAAAGGCAAGTACTTCGACACGATCAACCCTGCGACCGAACAGCACCTGAGCCGGATTGCACTTGCGTCCGAAGGTGATGTCGACAAGGCGGTCAAGGCTGCGCGCAAGGCTTACCGCGCCTGGTCGCGCCTCAAGCCCGCAAATCGTGGCAAGTACATTTATCGCATCGCGCGCATCATTCAAGAACGAGCGCGCGAGTTCGCGGCGATCGAGTCGCTCGACGGCGGCAAACCGATACGGGAATCGCGCGATGTCGACATACCGCTGTCGGCCGCGCACTTTTTCTACTACGCGGGTTGGGCCGACAAACTCGAGTACGCGTTCCCGGGACGCAGAGCCAAATCGCTTGGCGTCGCGGGCCAGGTCATCCCCTGGAATTTCCCGCTGCTGATGGCGGCCTGGAAAATAGCGCCGGCGCTTGCCTGCGGCAACACGGTGGTCCTGAAGCCGGCCGAAACGACACCGCTGACAGCATTGAAACTTGCCGAGGTCATCGCGGACGCCGGCTTGCCGCCGGGCGTCGTCAACATCGTCACCGGCGCGGGCGAAACCGGCGCGGCCGTGGTGACGCATCCGGGCGTCGACAAAGTCGCGTTTACGGGATCCACTGAAATCGGGCGCGTCATTCAAAAAGCGCTCGCCGGAACCGACAAGAAATACACGCTGGAACTCGGCGGCAAGGCCGCGAACATCATATTTGCGGATGCGGCGATCGACCAGGCCGTCGAAGGCATCGTCAACGGCATATTTTTCAACCAGGGACACGTCTGTTGCGCGGGCTCGCGCCTGCTTGTGCAGGAGTCGGTTGCCGAGGAGGTCGTCCAGAAACTCAGGGACCGCATGGAGACACTGATCGTCGGCGATCCGCTCGACAAGAACACCGACATCGGCGCCATCAATTCGGCGCAGCAGCTCGAGAAGATCGAGGCGTACCTGGCAATCGGGCAGGAAGAAGGCGCCAGGATGCACCAAAGCAGCTGCGCCGTGCCCGATAAAGGCTACTGGTGCCGACCGACGATATTCACGGATGTCTCGCAATCGAATCGTGTCGTGCAGGAAGAAATTTTCGGACCCGTGCTCGCGATCCAGACGTTTCGCACGTTCAGCGAAGCGATGACCAAGGCCAACAACACGCCGTACGGATTGTCGGGCGGCGTGTGGACCGATAAAGGCGCGAAAATTTTCAAAATGACGCGAGGCATTCGCGCGGGCGTGATCTGGGCGAATACATTCAACAAGTTCGACCCAACGTCGCCATTCGGTGGCTACAAGGAAAGCGGCATGGGTCGCGAGGGCGGCCTGCACGGGCTGGACGCCTATCTGAAGCTGGAGGCATGACGATGGCGACGCCTGCTGCACGCGTGCCGGTCGCGAAGACCTACAAAATCTATATCGACGGTAAGTTTCCTCGCAGCGAGTCCGGCCGCTACTTCCCGCTCGCGGACAGGAAAGGCATGGTCATTGCGAACATCTGTCGCGGCAGCCGCAAGGACTTCCGCAATTCGGTGGTGGCGGCCCGCAAAGCGCAACCGGGATGGGCTGGCGCCAGCGCGTATCTGCGCGGACAGATCCTGTACAGAATCGCCGAAATGCTCGAGGGCCGCAGCGAGCAGTTCGTCGCCGAGCTGACGCTGCAGGGCGTTGCCCGGCGCGCCGCACAGAAAGAAGTCGAACAGGCCATCGATCGGCTGATCTACTACGCGGGCTGGGCCGATAAATATCAGCAGGTCTTCAGCTCGGTGAATCCGGTGAGTTCGTCGCACTTCAATTTCTCCGTGCTGGAGCCGACGGGTGTCGTGTCGATATTGGCGCCAAACGACAGCGGGCTGATCGGTCTCATCTCGAACATCGCGCCGACGATCGTCGGCGGCAATACCACGGTCGTGCTGGCGTCCGAGAAACTACCGCTTTGCGCAATCAGCTTCGCAGAAGTCCTGCACGCGTCCGATGTGCCGGCGGGCGTTGTCAATATCCTCACGGGGTATCGCGACGAGCTGACCGGCCAGTTCGCGTCGCACATGGACGTGAATGCGATCGTTTATTGCGATGGCGACAAGACGGTGGCCCGAGCCGTACAGGAAGCTGCGGCCGAGAACATCAAGCGGGTTATTAATCGCGCGCAATTTAAATGGTCGGAAGCGGCGGCGCAGAATCCGTACCTGATTCACGACGTGCAGGAAATCAAGACGACCTGGCATCCGATCGGCACGTAGGGCGAGTTGCACCGTTTCGAAAGTTTCGCCGTAGGGTGCGTTTCACGCACCGCCATTGAAGGTGCACAGAGTGCACCCTACGAACTCGGGATATCGGCGTGTCGGGTAAATGGTGCACAAAGTGCACCCTACGCGATCGGGATATCGCTGTATCGAGCGGCATCGTAGGGTGCGTTTCACGCACCGTTGTCAACGATACACAGAGTGCGCAATACGGGATCAGGACATCGTCGCGTCCAGCGGCGGCGTAGGGTGCGTTTCACGCACCATCATTGAAGGTGCACAGAGTGCGCTATACGGCATCAGGACATCGTCGCGTCCAGCGGCGGCGTAGGGTGCGTTTCACGCACCGTTGTCAGCGGTGCACAGAGTGGTGCACCCTACGTGTAGTCGTCGAGCAGCCCGCGCTCGATGCGTCCTCCAACCTGGCGGATCACTTTCGTTGCGCAAAACGTACCGAGCCTGGCGCATTCCGGCAACGGCCGATCGTTGACCCAGCCGTACAGAAACCCCGCGCAATAAGCGTCGCCGGCGCCCGTTGAGTCGACGACCTTGGCGACCGGTGCGGCGTCCTGCACGATTTGCAGATCACCTCGCAGAATAACGGAACCCTTTTCCGAGCGGGTCATTGCGAACAGGTTGGTGTAGCCCCGGATCGCGTCCAGCGTCTCTTCAAAGGAATCAGTCTGGAGCAAGGCATTAATCTCGTCCTCGTCCGCGATTACGATATCCACTCCGTCCTGCACCGCCTCTTCGAAGGCAGCGAGGTGCCGCTCGACGCAAAGGGAATCGGACAGTGACAAGGCGACCGTCGTGCCGTTTTCGGTAGCGATATCCATGGCCCTGCGTGCGAGATCCGGGCCCTCGGGCAGATCCCAGATGTAGCCTTCGAGCAGTATCGCCTTCGGGGCGCCGATCGTTTTCGGCGTGATGTCGGCCACGCCCAGCGTGGTGCAGGCACCGAGGTAGGTCTGCATTGTGCGCTGGCCATCGGGACTGATCAGCACGTGACTGTGGGCCGTTGACGGTCCGTCCTTGGATGCCTGAAGGCGGATGTCGACGCCCAAAGAGCGCATATCGTGATTGAAAATAGTGCCGAGCTGATCGGCCTTGACGCGACCGATGTAGGCGGCGGAGCCGCCCAGGTTCGCAAAGCCCGCAATCGTGTTGGCAACCGAGCCGCCGGACATCTCGGTCGCCGGACCCATCATTGTGTAGATTTCGCGTGCGCGTGCTTCGTCGATTAGGGTCATAGAACCTGGGGCAGCACCGATCTTGTCGAGAAAGCCGTCGTCAATGTGTGAGAGTACGTCGACGATTGCGTTGCTGATTCCGAGGAGTTGTGTTGAGTCTGTCATGAACGTTTGGCCACGGGGAGAAAATCGCGGCATAGCCTATCATGAGAGGCCGGCGGAGATACCGGTTTGTAAAGTCCCGGCGCTGCTGCAGGAGACGTTTTGGGGACACTCACCATAGGTGGAGATATGGGTGGAGATATCGGGACACTCACGATGGAGATATGGGGACACTCACGATAGGTGGAGTTATGGGGACACTCACGACAAGGACGTTACCGGGACACTCACGACAAGGACGTTACCCGGACATTCTTCCTGGGGAACGTCTCCCTAATTTTCGTCTGGAAATCAACGGACTGCGTTACCGGATCACGCAGCGCGGCGGTGAGGCGCGACGTATAATGGTCCGTGCCTGTTTCGACGCAACGCGACAATACGAGGAAAATGGTGGGCCGACTGACGACACACATACTCGACACCGC
>Ga0224512_10002661_pt1 | contig 16210 bp, 17 predicted proteins | sample SF_May12_sed_USG_4_FD_169103 | JGI IMG/M metagenome (GOLD analysis project Ga0224512, IMG submission 169103) | Sediment microbial communities from San Francisco Bay, California, United States - SF_May12_sed_USGS_13 | ecosystem: Environmental > Aquatic > Marine > Sediment | place: USA...
TCCTGACGAAGTTCGCCGAAAAGATGGGCAAGCGACCTCCCCGGGTCGACGGCGAGGCGCTGCGCGCGCTGATTGCCTACGATTTCCCGGGGAACGTAAGGGAGCTGGAAAACATCCTCGAGAGGGCGACGATCATAGAGACAAAAGATGTCATATCGTTGGACTCCCTCCCCCCGAATGTGACAAAAATGGGCACCAGGGAGGATGTCGTGATCCCGTTCTCACTGGATATTCTCGACGGGGAAGGGGTATCGATCGACGCGGAGATGGACAGGCTCGAAAAATCGATGCTCCTCAAAGCCTTGGAGAAGACGGGCGGGAATAAGACCGAAGCGGCCAAACTCCTCAATATATCCTTCCGTTCCATGCGTTACCGCCTCGAGAAGCACGGGATCGAATAGTCGGCACGAAACCTGCTTAACACCATGCAAAATGTTTCATTTCATCTCTCGGAGCGAGGTGAACTTTGCGAAAGAACAAGGGTTTTACCCTTATCGAACTGATGATCGTCGTGGCGATAATCGGGATCCTGGCCGCGATCGCGGTGCCCAATTTCATGAATTTCCTTGCAAAGACCAAGCGCTCGGAAGTCAAGTACAACCTTGAGGCGATCTACAAGTGCGAGATCTCCTACTTTGGGGAGAATAACGGTTTTTCCAGCAGTTTCGATACGATACGGTGGTATCCCGAGGGGACGATCTATTACTACACCTTTACGATGGGTACCGAGTATTTCGGCCTGTCCGTTGCGTCGAATCCGGAGCCGGCGGGATTGCCCTACGGGGCCAGCGTAACGTCTTTCACCGCGTCGAGCTGGGGGAACATCGACAACGACGCCACGATCGACGTCTGGTACATCGATGACCGGAAGGACCTGGCCAATCCGACGAGTGGGGACGACTTGAGGTCGTAAGTTGGCATGTGTGTTGCACATACAAAGGGCAAATGGATTTTAGCCCGATCAAAGGAGGGTAGAAAAATGTTGAAGAACAAGAAAGGCTTCACCCTGATCGAGCTGATGATCGTTGTCGCGATCATCGGCATCCTGGCGGCCATCGCCATCCCGAACTTCCTCAAGTTCCAGGCGAAGTCGAAGCAGTCGGAGGCCAAGACCAACCTCAAGGCAGGCTTCACGGCGGAGACGTCCTACTTCGGGGAAAACAACACCTACGGTGACTTCGCCACGGTAAACTGGGAGCCCATCGGAACAAAGCAGATCTATCAGTATGAGATAGTGAGCGGCGGAACCGCCGGCACCGAAGTACTCATTCCCCCCTCGGGTACGCCCGCCGGAGCCGGTCCCAGTTGGACACGGACCCCAGCCTATACTGCGACCAATTTCACGATCGGCGCCTGGGGAAACATCGACTCCGATGATCTGAAGGACTGCTGGACGATCACGCCGTCCAACGACCCGCAGGCCGAGCCCGGAGCAAACGACGTCTAATGGGTAACCCCACAACGCTCGAAAAAGGCGGCAGCAATGCCGCCTTTTTTTTCTTTTATCTTCTTTTTGCGGTCGGAGTACTCGGACTGGGCGGGTCTCTCCAGTACCCGCTTGCGGTCCTGCGGGTGGGGGGTGGCGGAGCTGCCCTCTGGTACCTGTGGGAGAAACGACGGGAGGCCGCTCCGGTCTCCCCGTATTTCCTCCTCGTCGGAGGGTTTGTCCTGCTCTCGGTCGGTCACTCCTTCTCCTCCGTCTATTTCTGGGTGTCTTTTCAGCATGCGCTGAACATCGCACTTGCCGCCCTCCTCTTCGCATGGGCGGTTCTCCTTTTCCGCAAGGTCCCCGGAAAGATGTGGGACGCCGCGTTTCTCGCGATTACGGCGCTTGCCTTACTGGAAGTCGGGATCGCCCTGTTCCAGCATTTCCAGGGGGGAGACCCGCGCCCCCGGGGGACCTTCGACAACGCGAACTATCTCGCGGAATATCTCACCGCATCTTCGATCCTCTGCTGCTCGAGATTCCTATGGAGTGGCGGCAGCCGTCGTTTCCGTTTCGCGGTGGCCACGGGGGGAATCCTCTTTCTCGCCGCGGCGATGTTTCTTGCCCTCTCCCGGGGGGTGCTGCTCGCCTCCGTTCCTGCGTTCGGAATTCTCTTCATTACACGGTTCGGCTTCCGGAAGGGAGTAGCGCTCCTGGCGGGGATCGGGCTCCCGGCGCTCGGATTGCTTGGCATCCGCGCCGCCGGTCGGTTTTTCTGGCCAGACCTCTACAACTACAGCCGCTGGATCATCTGGAAATCGGCGCTTCGCACCTTCCTTGACCACCCCTTCGGCGTGGGACTCGGGGGGTTCAAGTACTACTGGTTCGCCACGCAATCCCCCGTTACAGGGGCATTCCGCAGGTTCGGGAAGTTCGCAGACACCGCCCACAGCGAATACCTGGAGGTATTGTCGGGACTCGGTGCGGTAGGATTTCTCCTGTTCCTCGCGGTCCTTGCCTATCCTCTTTTTCACGCGGTTCGGAAAAGAAGGGAGATCCCGGAGGACCGGCGGTCGATGGCGTCGGGCGCGGCCGGCTGCCTCGTCCTTTCCGGCGCCCATGCCCTGGTCAATACGAATCTGCACGTGTTCGGGATCTTCTTCCTGAATGCCGTGACGCTGGGAGCGCTGTTTTCCTGTTTCCGGGAGACGTCGCCCCCGACGGTCACGTTTCCGTCATGGGCGCGGTGGGCAGGCATGATCGCCTGTGCAGGTCTGCTCGCCGCTTCTCTCTCCACGGGAATCGGGGCGTTCGCGTTCGAACGGGGAGAACGGCGTCTGCTGTCGGGGGACCTCGGAGGGGCCGAACGCTTGTTCCGGATGGCCGCGACCGCGGACCCCCTCCGATCCACCTACCCGGACGCCCTGTCGGCCGTCCATTACCGGCGATACCTGACCGAAAGGGTTACCGAGGGGTACCGCGGGCGCATTCCGGAGTCGTTTTTCGAGACGCTGCGTTGGGAGGACCGGGCGAGGTCGCGAAATCCACGGGAAGGGAAATATACCCTCCGGCTCTCCCGCCTGTTCCTTGATTTGTACCGGTTGCGGAGAGATCCATCCGACGCCGAGCTTGCGTTGCGGTTTGCGGAGAGTGCCCTCCGGATCAATCCGTACGGAGTGGAGGCTCTTTGGGCCCGAGCGGATATCCACGTTGCTTTGGAGAAACGAGACGATGCAGTGAAGGATCTGGAAAAAGCCGTTTCTGTTGAACCGAACTTCTGCAGAGGATATGCTAGGCTGGCCGATATCGCAAGGGAATCGGGGCAGGAGATTGCGTCCCGTTGGTCCGCGAAGGAGGAGGAGTGCCGCAGACTCGCTGCGACCCTTCATCTGGAGGAAGCCGAGACGTGGCTGGTGGAGTCGCCTGAGGGGAGATGAAGGAGAGGGGAACCTATCCCGCTGCGCGTTCAGCAGCGTCCATCGTTCTGTGGGGCCTTCCCGCGTTGTTCCTCGCGTTGTCCGCGCTGCTGTCGTCCCGGATCGTTCATGAGGGGCTGCTTGCCGTTCGGGCTGGGGACCTAAGGGAGAGCAAGGCGAGCCTCTTTTTCGAGATCAGCAGGAACCCGGCGTTCGCGTTCGGATTCCGGAATTTTTTTGGTGATCTTGCCTGGCTCGAGGCGGTGCAGATCGCAGGAACCTCGAATATCGCCCCGGGGGACTACGACCGGCTCTACATCCTCCTTCGAACCTCCGGGAACTTCGATCCCCGGTTTGCCGTCCCCTATTTCCTGGGGGGGATGATCCTCGGCGGGTCTCCCCAGCACGTCCACGAGGCGATGGACATTCTCCGGCGGGGGATGGAGTCCCACCCGGACGACTGGCGTTTCCCCTTCTACATCGGCTACACCCAGTACTTCTCCCTCGCCGATCCCCTCGAAGGCGCGAGGGCGCTCGAGGCCGCCGCACAGATACAGGGGAGTCCTCCGTACCTTCCCCTGCTCGCCGCGCGGATGTATACGGAGGGGAGGGCGCCGGAGACCGCGCTTTCGTTCCTCGCGGGGATGGTACGCGAGGAGACCGATCCCGCGCGGCTCGAAATCCTTCACAACCGGATGCGTGAGGTGATCGTGGAGCGTGATATCCAGGCACTGGAGAAAGCCGTGACCGCCTATCGGGACAGGAGAGGAACCCTCCCTGCCGCTCTCACGGACCTCGTCAGGTCGGGGGTGATCCGGGAAATTCCCGAGGAGCCGCACGGAGGGAAGTACGTTTTGGCGCCGGACGGCACCGTCCGCAGCAACCGCGTCACGTCGCGGCTGAAGGTGTTCCGGAAGCGATGAGCTCCACGAACTCCGTGGTAGCGGTCGAACGGGTCTCCAAATCCTACCCCACCGGTTTCTGGCGGAAGCGCGTCCGGGTGCTCTCGGACCTCTCCTTTACCGTCGCCCGCAACGAGATCGTCGGGTTCCTCGGCCCCAACGGCGCCGGGAAGACGACGACGATCAAGATCCTGAATCGCCTGGCATTCCCCGATTCGGGGAGGATCACGGTGTTCGGCGAAGAAGTGGGACGGCGGCCGGAAACCCGCCGCCGGATCGGGTTCATGCCGGAGCATCCCTACTTCTACGAATATCTGACAGGAAGGGAGTTCCTGAGCCTTTGCGGGCACCTGAACGGAATGGGGCGCAGCGAAATCGGGGAACGTTCCGGCGAGATGCTTTCCCGGGTGGGGCTTTCCGGCGCGGGCGGAACGGCTATCCGGAAGTACTCGAAGGGGATGATGCAGCGGCTTGGCTTGGCCCAGTCGCTTCTCCACGACCCGGAGCTCGTGATTCTTGATGAGCCCATGTCGGGTCTCGATCCGATGGGAAGGATGGAGGTCCGGAATCTGATCCGGGAGATGAAGTCTTCCGGCAAGACCGTGTTCTTCAGCTCCCACATCATCTCCGACGTGGAGGCCCTTTGCGACCGCGTCATCATGCTGCATCGGGGAAGGAAGGTTGCGGAAGGGACGGTGGAGGAGCTGGTCGGGAGGGAGGGGGTCCGGTACGTGGAGATTCTGTTCTCTCCAATCCCCCCGGAGGCATGGCTATCCTCCGCCGGACTTCCGGACGGCGCGGCTTCCGTCCAGGGAAATGTTCTCCTCCTGCGGGCCGCGGATTACGACGAGGCGAATTCCTGGATCGGGAAGTTCCGGGAAGCGGGAGCGCATGTCCGCTCCTGCGTGCCGGTGAAAAGACACCTTGAGGATATCTACGTGGAGCGAATGGGGGGGAACACCCTCGTCCCGGGGGAAACGGCGCCGGAGCCGCGGCGCATTCCGGGAAGCGGTACCGGAGGGGGAGCGTAGGCATGGCGGGCAGGATCTTCTCTATCGCTGCCAACACGTTCCGGGAAACGATCCGGAACAAGATCCTCTATGCGATCCTCGCGTTCGCCCTGTTCTTGATCGGTCTTTCCTATTTCCTGGCCGACCTGTCCGTGGGGGATTTCGCGCGGATCATCGCAGACGTGGGGCTTGCCTGCATCCACATCTTCGGCGTCATCATGGCGGTCTTTCTCGGGATCACCCTGGTAAGCCACGAAGTGGAGAGAAAGACCGTATATCTCATTCTCTCGAGGCCCGTCCCCCGCTGGGAGTTCATCCTCGGGAAGGCGGCAGGTCTCTGCGGAACCCTCTTTCTGACCACCCTCGTGATGACCCTGACGCTGTTTGTCGTCCACGCCGGCTACCAGGGTGACCCCGAGGTCGGAATCTTCGTGGCCTCTGCGGGGATCTACATGGAGCTGGTCCTGCTTACCTGCCTCGCCTCCCTTTTCTCCTCTTTCACCACGCCCGTTCTGAGTGCGATCTTCACCCTCTCGATGTTTCTCATCGGCCACGTGTCGAAGGACCTCCTCGTCTTCGGGAGCCGGGCGGCGTCGGGGACGGTTCGAGCGGCCTCGGCCGTCTTGTTCTACCTCCTTCCCAACCTGGAGAGCTTCAACTGGAAGAACGAGGTGGTCTATGGCAGTGCGAGGTCCGGGGCGGTGATCCCCCTGGCCGCCGCCTACCTGCTGACATACTGTGCCGCCGTTCTCGTCCTGGCCTGCCTGATCTTCTCGCGAAAGGACTTCAAGTAATGGGCGGGGAATGGCGCTCCCTCGCACCCTCGGCGAGCGCCGCCTTCGCCACGTCCCTCCTGCTGGCGTTATACCTCACGCCGATCTTCCGCGATTCCGCCCGTCGTTTCGGGATCGTCGACCGCCCCGACGGAGGGCTGAAAACCCAGAAGGAGCCGGTCCCCTACCTGGGGGGATTGGCCGTCTTCAGCGCCGTTCTCTTCCCCGTGTCGATTTTCCTGCGGTTCAGCGACGAACTGATGGGGCTCCTCCTCGCGTCCACCATCGTGGTCATGCTCGGCCTGATCGACGACATCGGGAGGCTTTCCCCCCGGATCAAGCTGGTGGTACAGGTGGTCGCGGTCTTCCTGATGATCAAGTCGGGGATCCGGATCCGCGTCGGGTTCCTGTCCCCGCTCCTCTGTGTCGCCCTGACCTTCCTCTGGATGCTCCTGATGACAAACGGCTTCAATTTGATCGACGTGATGGACGGGCTCGCAGGGGGGGTGGGGACCGTATCCGCGGCCGCGCTCTCCTTCGTGTTCCTCCTGCAGGGAAACCAGATGGGGGTCATCGTTTGCCTGTCGCTCGCGGGCGCCCTTCTGGGGTTCCTCCACTACAACCGCCCTCCCGCCCAGATCTACCTCGGCGACACCGGGTCTCTCTTCCTCGGGTTCCTCCTGGGAGGGCTGGCCATCGGGGGACAGTACACGAACCGCAACCCCCTGGGATGGCTCACCGCGATCGCCATATTCGTGGTCCCGCTCTTCGAGATCCTGTTCCTCTCCTATCTCCGTATTCGCAGGGGGGCGCCGATCATGGCCGGGAGCCGGGACCACTTCAGCCTCCGCCTGCGCAAGTGGAGGCTTACGACCGGCCAGACGGTCGTTTTCAGCTGCGCCGCGGCAGCTGTCTCCGCCGCCGTGGGAGTCGTGGCAATGCGCATCCAGGCAGATACTTCCCTGTACTGGTACGGGTCCCTGTTGGGGTTATTCTTGGCGGTTGCGGTATGGCTCAAGGCCGTCGACATGGGCCTGTAAGAGAAGGAAACAATGATCGTCATTCTGGGAGGGGGGATAACGGGGCTTGCGGCGGCGAATGCTCTTATAGCCGCCGGAGAGGAGTGCCTCGTCCTGGAAAAGGAGGCAGAAGCGGGGGGACACTGCCGGTCGATCGTCGCCGGCCGGTATGCCTTCGACATGAGCGGCCACTTCCTTCACTCATCCGACCCCGCCACGCTGGACTGGATTCTCCGTCTTCCCGGGATCGCCTGGAAAGAGGTTTCGAGGGACGCCCGGGTATGGCTCCGGGGGAAGCTTACCCCTTATCCCTTCCAGGCCAACTTGAAGGGGCACGACCCCGGTTTCGTGAAGAGATGCCTCGCGGGGTTTGCCGCGGAACGGATCCGCGAGGCGGTCAAGGGGGAAGCTCCCTGCACGAACTTCGCTCAGTGGCTGAAGGGCCGTTTCGGGAAAGAGATGTGCCGGTCCTTCTTTTTCCCCTTCAACCGGAAGATGTGGCGAACGCCCCTCGAGAAGATGGGAATCGAGTGGACCGCATGGTCCGTTCCCGTCCCCCGTTTCGAGGACCTGCTTGCGGGAGCCCGGGGGGAAACCCGGGAGGGGATGGGGTACAACGCCGCGTTCCGTTATCCCTGCCGCGGGGGGATCGGGTCGCTCCCCCGGGCGCTTGCGCATCCTCTCGGGAACCGGGTCCGGGCCGGACTCCGCGTCGTTCGCGTGGACCTGCGCCGCAGCGTCGTGCGCACCTCAGACGGGAGGGAGATATTCTTCCGGGCCGCGATCTCCACGATCCCCCTTCCCGAACTGGCGGGCAGGTGCGACGGCCTTTCGGCCGGCGCGAGGGCGGCGGCCAAGTCCCTGAAGTGGGTGAAGGTTCTTGCGATAAACCTCGGGGTTGCGGGAGGTCCTCCTCCCCCGGGCCACTGGATCTACGTTCCGGAACGGGCATACACGTTTTTCCGAACGGGATTCCTGTCGAACGTGGACCGTTCGGCGGCCCCCGAAGGGGGCGCCTCGATCTTCGTCGAGAAGAGTTTCCTGCCGGGGGCGGCGGTCCGGGTGGAGGACGAGGTCTCCGCCGCCCTTAGCGGGCTGCGGCGGATGGGGATTCTGCATCGCGGCAGCGTCGTGGAGGAACGACGGGAGGTGATGCTCGACCCGGCGTACGTCATATTCGACCGGTCCCGGGGGAAGGCCGTATCGCTCCTCACGCAGGAATTTTGGCGTCGCGGGGTGATCCTGGCGGGGAGGTACGGGTCCTGGGATTACTACGGTATGGAACGGTCGATGGCGGACGGCATGCGCGCAGCCCGGGAAGCCGTGGCGGTGCGGGGATGACGGCATGACGCGCCCCGGCAGCGAACGGAGGGGAAGACCCTTCGCATCCGTGGTCCACATCATCACGCTTCTGGAGTGGGGAGGGGCGCAGGAGAACACCCTGTACACCGTCACGGAACTCGACTCGAAAAGGTACGAAAGGGTCCTCCTGTCCGGCCGGGGAGGGATGCTCGACACCGTTGCGGAAACGATTCCCGGCTGCCGATTCCGTCCGGTAAACTCCCTTGTGCGCGAGATCCGCCCGCTTTCCGACCTTCGGGCGTTCGCATCCCTCACGGCGATGCTGCGGGAGGAAAAGCGACGGGCCGATGGCGCGCCGCTCGTCGTGCACACGCACAGTTCCAAGGCGGGCATCCTCGGCAGGGCGGCGGCGCGGGCGGCGGGCGCGGACGTCGTCATTCATTCCCTCCACGGGTTCGGGTTTCACGACGGCCAGCCGTCCATGGCCAGGAAGTTCTTCGTGGGGCTGGAGCGCGCGGCGTCCCGCTGGACGGACATGTTCGTGGCCGTCTCGGAGGAGAACATCCGGCTCGGAGTGAAGGAAGGAATCTTCAACCGGGACAGGTGCCGGCTGATCCGCAGCGGATTCGACACGGGACGTTTCACGTCCGGGTCGCGGGAAGAGGGGAGACGCCTTCTCGCCTTTCCCGGGGATGCGCCCGTCGTCGGCACCGTCGCGGTCTTCAAGCATCAGAAGGCCCCGCTCGACTTCGTGGAGGTGGCGCGTCGGGTGGCAAGGGAGGTGCCGAACGCCCGGTTCGTGATGGTGGGGGACGGAGAGCTTCGTCCTGAGGTGGAGCGCGCCCTGGCGAACGCGTCTCTTTCCGACCGGTTCCTCCTGATGGGGTGGCGCGGGGAGATCCCCGATCTTCTCCGGGCATTCGACGTCTTTCTCCTCACGTCCCGTTGGGAGGGGTTGCCCAAGGTTGTGCCCCAGGCCCTGATCTCGGGTGTTCCGGTCGTGGCCACGGCGGTGGACGGGACCCGGGAAATCGTGGACGACGGAAAGGACGGGTTCCTGTGCCCTCCGGGAGACGTGGAAGGCCTGGCGGGCCGTGTCGTGTCGATTCTCACCGGGGCATCACGTCTCGACCCCTCGTACAAGCGGGACCGGCTCCTGGCGGAATTTCACCAGACGGAGATGGTCAGGGCCCAGGAGCGCCTCTATGAGGAGCTTCTTTCCCGGAAAGGGTTTCCATGTCCGGGTTCCTCCTGATCGCCGCGTTTCTCCTCGGGGCGTGCCTGGGGAGCTTTTTCAACGTCCTCATCCACCGTCTTCCCCGCGAGGAGTCGATCGTACGCCCGCCATCGCGGTGCCCTGCATGCGGCCGTCCCGTCCGGGCATGGGAAAACGTGCCGATCGTGAGCTTTTTCCTTCTGCGCGGGAAGTGCGCCGGCTGCGGGGGCGGGATTTCCTGGCGGTACCCCGCCGTGGAGGCGGCAAGCGGCCTCGGATTCCTTCTGATCGCGTGGGCGGACGGCATAGGGTTCGCCCTGCTCCGCGACCTCGTCTTCTTCTCGCTGCTCGTCCCGATCGTGTTCATCGACATCGACCACCGGATCATCCCCGACGAGCTGTCCCTGGGCGGTCTCGCCGCGGGAATTCTCCTCTCGTTTCTTCCCGGAGGCGACTGGCAGGGTTCGCTGGCGGGGGCCCTGCTCGGAGGAGGAGTGCTGTATGTCACCGCCGCGGCGTACCACCGGGTGACGGGGATCGAGGGGATGGGAGGAGGCGACATCAAGCTCCTCGCGATGGTCGGCGCGTTTCTCGGATGGAGGGGCGCCCTGTTCACGATATTTATCGGCTCCCTGCTGGGTGTGGCGGGAGGAGTCGTGGCCATGCGGAAGGGGAGCGACGGACTCAAGACCGCCATCCCGTACGGCCCTTACCTGTGCGCGGCCGCGCTGATGGCCCGTTTCCTTGGCGATCTTTTTTGGGGGTTCCTCTAGAACAGGGTCCTGGCGACGTTGTCCTGCTCGGGCTCTCCGTCGGGGGTGATGGTCCACAGATCACCCTGCATCGCTTTTACGCCGGTCGCGGAGCCGATGTAATTCAAGGCGTTGTCGAAGAGGGAGACGGAGATCTCGTAATAGTCGTAGTCGACGGGGTTGAAATCGAGAAGGACGACGTTGTCGGTGTACCCGTTGTGTTCCGTGAAATAGATGAGTTGTGTTTTCTGCAAATGTTTCAGCGCGATTTTCGCCTGTGTGAACCGGGCCTTGTTCACGATCTTGCCGTAGGTGTACACCGCGATGGTCGCGAGAATCCCGACGATGGTGAGCACGATGGCAAGTTCGATGATCGTGAACCCCCTGCGGAGGCGGAAAGAATTCACGCCGATTCCCCCGGGCCGGCGGGACTGGTTGGTCCGCTGTACGCGTCATCTTTCCGTTGCCGTTCGATCTGGTGCGAAAGGCATTCGAGGAGTTTCGCGGTCTCCTGGAATTGGTCGCCCTTGCGCAGGGTGATGCTCTTCGGGAATTCCCCCCGGAGCATCATCTCGAGAGCCTTGTTGATCCGGTGGATGGGTCCCGCGATCCGGTGGCTGAAGATGAGGGTATAGAAGAATACGCCGGCCAGGACGAACAGTACGGCGGGCCAGATTCTCCGGTGGAGGATGAGGAACTCCTCGGCGGCGGGCTCGAGCTCCGCCAGGTCTGCGCCCGTTACAAGCCCGATCACGGACGGGGCGAACACCAGCAAGACCCCGGCGACGAAGAACAGCAGGAAGACGAGGAGCATGCGCCATGCCAGCCCGAACTGAAACCGCCTGTCGGCCAGCCGGGTTTTTCGTCGTTCGCTCGGGTGGGTCACATTCGCCTCTCCCTTCCGTTTTTGCTATTCTAAGCGCTGTGAGTTCCCTGTCAACGAAGTCCCTTTGGGGGCGGGCCGGTTGAAAAAGAACATTTCGGTCCGGGCGGGCGTTGTCCTCCAGCTGTCGATCATCGCGGTCGCCTCCCTCTCACTTCTGGCGGTGTTTGCGTTCAAGGTCATCGAGATCACCATGAAACGCCGTCATGTGGAGGCAGCGGTTTCCGTCGCCGAAGTGGTGCGGAAGGTTGTCCGGGAAGAAGAAAGAGAAGGGGGCGCGGCCGGCCCTCTCGTCCGGGGGTTGATCGGGAATCTCTCGCCGTATGTCCGCGAGATAGCCATTCTCCCGGAAGGCGAGGGGACCGATGCGGTCAAGGTGACCCCCGTAGGGGAGCAGGTCTCCGCGGTCTTCACCGTCCATCCGACTATAGACGTCACCCTCCCGCTCGACGAGATTGACGCGGCGGGGAAAGACCCGCGGGGGATCCGGGTGCGCTTCTTCTCTCCCGGCATCGAGCCGGAGGCCCGCAACCTCGTCCGGATTACGGTCGTCCTCGTGATTGTCGATGTCGCCGCGTTCGTGTTCTTCGGGTTCCTCCTCATGGACCGGTCGGTGGTGCGCCCGATCCGCCGCCTCGCGGCGGTCACCGAGAAGATTGCCTCGGGGGACCTCCGTTTGCGCGCCGACGAGTCGCCGGCAAACGATGTCGGGCAGCTCGGGGCGTCCTTCAACCGGATGGTTGTCGCAATTCTCTCCGCGCAGGAAAAGGCGAGGCTGGCCCAAGAGGAGACGTTCCGCTGGGAAAAGCTCGCCACCGTCGGCCGCCTGGCCGCGGGCGTCGCGCACGAGGTGGGCAATCCCCTGATGGGGGTCCGGGGGTATGCGGAATATCTCCGGCGGAACGATCCCTCCCGGCAGGAGCGGGAAGAGTGCCTCGACAAGATCGTGGCGGAAACGAAAAGGATCGAGAATATCGTGCGGGGCCTTCTGTCGGTAGCCTCCTCGAAGCCGGACGGGGAGGAAGAAGCGAACGTCGACGAGGTCGTGCGCGAGACCGTCGAGATGCTTTCGTTCCGCAAGATGTTCCGGGATGTCGAGGTGGTCGTCGAGACGGGCGGAGTGGGCAGGGCGGGCATCTCGGCGGAGCGCTTCCGCCAGGTGCTGCTCAACCTCATGATCAACGCCGTCGATGCGATGGAAGGAGGAGGCGTTCTGCGTGTGCGGACGTTCGCCGTGAGACCGTGGGTGCCGCCGGCCCTTCGCAAGGCGAGAAGACGGGCGTCCGATCCGCCCGAAGTGGACGTGCTGCGTCTGCGGGGAGTAGCCGGAGGTCGCCCCGGGGGTGCGCTTGCGGTCTCCGTGTCGGATACCGGCTGCGGCATAGGACCGGGTGCCCTTCCGTCGATTTTCGATCCGTTCTTCACGACGAAGGAGGCGGGGAAGGGAACCGGGCTCGGCCTGTCGGTCTCCCTTGCGATCGTGGAGGGAGCCGGAGGAGAGATCGCCGTCGAGAGCGGCGAGGGAAAGGGATCGACGTTCACCGTGATTCTGCCCGAGGCGGCGGAAACGCCGGCGCCGGGCGACGCGAACGGGAGGGAGGATGGCTGACCGGATCCTGGTGGTGGACGACGAAGAGAGCATGCGGGACGTGCTGAACCGAATGCTCTCGGCGGAGGGGTATCTCGTCTCCCTGGCGGAGAACGGGAGGAGTGCCCTCGCGTTATTGGAGAGGAACCGATTCGACTACATCCTGTGCGACATCCGGATGCCCCAAATGGGGGGTCTCGAGCTTCTCCGGGAGATCACGTCCCGGAAGATTCCCGGGACGGCCATCATGATGTCGGCCTTCGGAACCGTGGAAACGGCCGTCGAGGCGATGAAGCTCGGCGCGTACGACTACATCTCCAAGCCGTTCATGAGCGACGAGATCCTCCTGACGCTTAAGAAAGCCCAGGAGAGGGAAACCCTGCGGAAGGAGAACGAGGTCCTCCGGGAGGAGGTGGAGAAGGCCTTCGGCCCGGTGAAGCTGCTCTACGCAAGCCGGTCGATGGAAGACGTCGTCCGGATGGTGGAGAAGGTCAAGGACTACGACACGACGGTGCTGGTGACGGGCGAGAGCGGGACCGGGAAGGAGCTGGTCGCGCGGATGCTCCACTTCGCCGGCAGGCGGAAGGAGAGATCCTTCGTCGCCGTCAACTGCGGGGCGATCCCCGAGACGCTGCTGGAAAGCGAGCTGTTCGGATACCGAAAAGGAGCCTTTACCGAGGCGAAATCGGACCGCGCGGGTCTGATCGAGGAGGCGAACGGAGGAACGCTTTTTCTCGACGAGATCGGCGAGCTGCCGCTCATGCTCCAGACGAAACTCCTCCGGTTTCTCCAGGAAGGGGAGTTGCGCCGTCTCGGGGACACGGAGGTTCGGAAGGTGAACGTGCGCATCGTTGCCGCGACGGCACGCGACCTCGAGGAGGAGGTGTCGGCCGGGAACTTCCGGGAAGACCTCTATTACCGGCTGAACGTCATACGGATCCACGTGCCTCCCCTGCGGGAACGGAGGGAGGACATCCCCCTCATGGTGCAGCATTTCCTGGCGCGCTTCTGCGCGAAATTCCGGAAGGGGGAGATCCGGTTCTCCCCGGAGGCAATGGAGACATTGACGGGCCACGATTGGCGCGGGAACGTCCGGGAGCTCGAGAATCTGGTCGAGCGATGTGTCCTCTTGGGGGGAGAGGGGGAGATCCGGCAGGAACAGCTGGTTCCGATCTGGGAAGGGGGGGTATCGGGGGACAAGGGGGCGGACCGCTCCCCGAGGGTGATCATCCGTATCCCCGTTTCGCTTGCGAGCCCGGACCTGAAGAGCGCCGTGAAAGAGATGGAAAAACAGATGATCCGACTGGCCCTGGAGCGGACCGGGGGGAGCCGGCCAAAAGCGGCAGAATTGCTGGGAATTAGCCATCCCGCCCTCCTGTACAAGGCAAAAGAGTATGGAATCAATTGATGGTAATTTAGCATAATTATATTAATTTAACGTTCAGTTAAAAATCTCTTGACATTACTTTTGGGGGAGGTACCATTTGCTTAGCGATAGTACGTGTTGTCCATTTTTTTAGCCGGAACACAGGCCCGGCAGGTATGGGGATGAAGGCGGAAAAAATAAGGGTTAAAGTAGATGCGAACAACGTCCGAAAGATCAGGGAAGGGCTCCTGATGAGCAAGGCGGAGTTGGCACGGCGCGCCGGGTTATCGGTGCTGACCATCGACCGGGTGGAGAAGGGGATGACGTGCCGCATGGATACCAAGAGGAAGATCATCCTGTCCCTCGGACTGCAGTTGTCGGACAGGGACAAGGTGTTCAGCAAGAAAGACTGACGGGGCGGGTGGAGCCATGGCGCTATTAGGATCGAAGGAGTTGATCGGATTGGACATCGGGTCGAGCGCCATCAAGCTCGCTCATGTCAAGCCGGTGGGAGTGGAGTTTCGCGTGAAGAAGTTCGGGGTGTTTCCTTTGCCGCCGGACGCGATCGTGGACGGGGCCATCATGGACCACGTCTCGGTGATCGAGGGGATCAAGACAGCGCTGCGCGAGCTCAAGGTGAAGGAGAAGGAGATCGCCACCTCGCTGTCCGGCCATTCCGTGATCATCAAGAAAGTGGTATTGCCCACGACCACCCCCGAGGAGCTGGAGGAGTCGATCCAGTGGGAGGTGGAGCAGTACATCCCCTTCGACATCAAGGACGTCAAGATCGACTTCCAGGTGATCGGGCCGCTGAGGGAAGACCCGTCCAAGATGGACGTCCTCCTCGTTGCCGTGAAGACCGATCTCGTCAACGACTACGTATCGGTGATCAAGGATGCCGGCCTTACCCCCACGATCGTCGACATCGATTCCATCGCGGCGGGGAATGCCTTCGAGCTCTGCCACCCGGTGTCCGACGAGCAGGTTCCGATGGTGGTCAACGTGGGAGCCTCCTTCATGAACATCAACATTCTTCATTCGGGGGTCCCGCTGTTTACCCGCGATGTTCCGATGGGCGGAGGCATGTACACGTCGGAAATCCAGAAGCAGCTTGCGGTGAGCTTCGATACCGCCGATGAGCTCAAGATCGGGAAAAAGGACGCGGGGGACCGGGCGGCGAAGATCGCGGAGATCATGAGGACGGTGTCGAACATCCTCTCTACGGAAGTCCAGCGGTCCTACAACTTTTTCTCGGCGACGTACCCTGATCGTTTGGTCACCAAGGTGTACCTCACCGGCGGCGCGGCGAAATCCGCATTTCTCAAGGAGATGCTCACCGAGAAGATCGGAGTGGACGTGGAGATGTTCGATCCGTTCGAGGGGCTCATGGTGGAGGAAGGTTCGGTCGACCGGTCGCTGGCGGCGGGCTATAACACGGCCGCCACGGTTTCCATCGGACTGGCGCTGCGGAACCAGGAGGATCGCCGATGATCCGGATAAATCTGATCCGGGGAAAGCGGAAAAAGAGAAAAGAGTTCAACGTCGACGCGCTCTACCTCCTGCTCCCTCTCGTCGTGATCGTGGGGGTCCTGCTGTTCCATCGCTCGGTCGCCGGGAAAATCGAGGATCTAAACACCGGTATCCGCCGGGCCAACGTCGAGGTCGCCCGACTGCAGAAGGAAATCGGAGAGGTGGAGAACTTCAAGGCCCGGAAGGCCGAACTGCAGAAGAAGGTGGACGTGATCTCGAACCTGCAAAAGGGAAGGAAGGGGCCGGTGAAGATCTTCGAGGCGCTGTCGGCCTCCATCCCCGAGAAATGCTGGATCGACCGTCTGTCCGTCAGGGGGGAAAGGGTCGAACTCAGCGGCATCGCGCTCAACAACTACACGATCGCGAATTTCATGACGGCCCTGGGCCAGAGCGGGAGGTTCCACGACGTTGTGCTCGGGTCGGCGGAACAGGCGACGGTATCGAACGTGAAACTCGTGAGGTTCGGTCTGACATTCAAAACGGTGCAGAATTGATGACGCAAAAGGCGCAGGGAAAGGAACCGGGAT
>Ga0224512_10002662_pt1 | contig 16201 bp, 15 predicted proteins | sample SF_May12_sed_USG_4_FD_169103 | JGI IMG/M metagenome (GOLD analysis project Ga0224512, IMG submission 169103) | Sediment microbial communities from San Francisco Bay, California, United States - SF_May12_sed_USGS_13 | ecosystem: Environmental > Aquatic > Marine > Sediment | place: USA...
TTGGCGCGTGCCAACCCACACTGGCGGGGCTTGATGGATAGCGAGGCGTTGGCAGTGTTCACCGGACCCCACGCATACGTGTCACCGGCGTGGTATCGCGATTCCGGGGTACCAACATGGAACTATACGGCCGTCCATGTACACGGGCGAATCGATTTGATCGAATCCGAGCCGGAGCTGCGTGAAATCGTTGTTGGATTGACGACTAAGCACGAACAAAATCGGCCACGGCCGTGGACACTTGATACATTAAAGCCGGAGATCGTTGCATCGATGCTGCGAAATATCGTTGGATTTGCCATACACATCGATCGAATCGAGGCGAAGTATAAGCTCAGCCAAAATCGCTCCGCGGCAGATCGCAGCGGTGTCGTTGCCGCGCTTAGAGACAGCGATGATTCGATGGGTCGCGAGCTTGCCGCCGCCATGTCGAACGCTTCCGGTACGGACTGATGCGGGCTAATGGACCGTCAACACCGATCCTTTAGTAATTGCTTTGCATCGGTCGCTTTGGATCGGGCCTTCGAGAAGCGCAAGGACGAAGCGTGGTTGCGCGCGCAGCTGACTGACCCTGCGACGCGTTTCATCCCATTATGGAGGCACAAATGCTTGATTAATACGGAATCCAGGCCGCATCTCGTCACGCTCGACGCCGCAGAATATGCCGCCGCTCATATCGATATCGAACCGGTTTTCCTTGGCCAGCAAAATCAACAGACCTACTTCGCGACCGAAGTTTCAGGGCAAGATCATGACCGGCAGCGCTTAGAGGTGCTCGGCGAACTCATCGAACTGCGAACCGCTTGTGCGGTATTATCGGACCAGGACGCCGCGGTACTCGGCTACGCACGCGCGATGCTGCATTGGCACCGGCATCATCAGCATTGTGGAACCTGTGGAAGTGCGACCGTCAGTCAAGAGGGCGGCCACCTTCGACGGTGCGCCAATGCGCAATGCGCTCGGAGCCACTTCCCGCGGACCGATCCAGCCGTAATCGTCATTGTCACCCATGAGGATCGTTGCCTGTTGGGACGGGATCCGGCGTGGCCGCCCGGGCAATACTCGGTGGTGGCGGGGTTCGTGGAACCTGGTGAGCCGCTGGAGGCCGCTGTTGCACGCGAGGTATTCGAAGAGACCGGGATCCATGTGCACAGCATCAACTATCTTTCCTCGCAGCCTTGGCCGTTTCCCGGATCCATAATGTTGGGGTACTCCGCGGAAACCGACGACCCGCGATTGAATTTGAATCGCGATGAACTTGAAGACGCGTTGTGGGTGACACGGGAAGAATTACGCGAGGCGGTTCAGAGCAAACGCTTGAAAGTTCCGACGCGCATATCCATCGCTTATCGTCTCGTTCAAGACTGGTATGATGCGGGAGGCGTCGGTTGCTTGGACGAATTATCGATTGTGACGTGGCAGGGCACCGATTCATAATAATCGCCGATATATCTGAACACATTGCGGTCGTCAATATCAGAAATTTCTCCTCGGGATCGCTGTTCCCTTAGGCTTTTATCGCAACATCTCGTGGCGCCATTTGCCGGCAGCGGTTGTCGTCAATCGTCAATCGTCAATCGATGTCGCCAGGTCCGAATCCGCAGCCATCGCATCGGTCCACTCGATGCATTCGATACGGGTGCCGATATGCAGCGGAATATTCAATTTTGAGTTCCTATTGCTGTGTAAGCTCGATACAATGCGGGATGTGGACCGTCTCTGCGGTGGAATCACCGTGGCGCGGACATTTATGCGATCTATCAGTGTGATCGATGTGAGTAGTAAGTGGTATTAGGGAGGTAGTGTATGTCTGAGCGAGAAAGTGGAACGGTGAAATGGTTTAATGACCGGAAAGGGTTTGGGTTTATTCAACGCGAGCAGGGCGATGACGTATTCGTACATTATAGAGAGATACGCGGCGATGGCCACAAAACCCTCCATGAAGGCCAGCGAGTTGAATTTGAAACCATCAATGGAGAAAAAGGATTGGCCGCACAGGATGTCGCGGTAGCGGAGTAGATCTTTTCACGCCACATCGACTGCAGGATGGTGCATCGGATTTTCGATGACACAATCCTGGAGTCCTGAACGCTACGAACGGCACGCCCGGTTCGTCTCCGATCTCGGCCAGCCGGTGCTCGACTTACTGTCGCCGGTTCCCGGCGAGCGAATTCTGGACGTTGGTTGCGGTGACGGCGCCCTGACGGAAAAAATCGTCGCCGCCGGCTGCACCGTGGTGGGTGTGGACGCGAGTGCCGCGCAGGTCGCAGGCGCCCGGCAACGCGGCATTGACGCCTATGTGTTGGATGCCCATGAGCTTGCTTATGACACCGAATTCGATGCGGTATTCAGCAACGCGGCGTTACACTGGCTTACCGAGCCGCAACGTGTTGTAAGAGGCGTATGGCGAGCCCTTAAACACGGTGGCCGGTTTGTCGGCGAAATGGGCGGTGGGGATAACGTCGCCGCGGTCGTGGCGGCGTTTACCGTCGCGTTGCAGCGTCGGCGGATCGACGCCGAGCAATTCAATCCATGGTATTTCCCGAGCGATAGCGAATATCGGCAACGGCTCGAAACTCAAGGTTTCGAAGTGCTGTCGGTGCAACTGATTCCACGGCCAACTCCAATTCCGGGCGATGTTGGGGATTGGTTGCAAACCTTCACGGAGTCTTTTTTACAAGCCGTGACGCCGGCCGATCGACCGGCATTGATCGATGAGGTGCGGAGCGAGTTACAACCTGTGCTGTGCTCCGATAATGGCGCGTGGACAATCGACTATGTACGCTTACGGTTCTGCGCGCGAAAACCGAACTGACTGCCGATTTTTACGGCGCTACATGGCGGCAAAAGTATCGCTGGCAGCAGCGACTGTCGCTTCAATATCCGCGTCGCTGTGGGCGGCGGAAACAAACCCTGCCTCGAACGCCGACGGTGCGAAGTAGATTCCCCGTTGCAGCATGCCGTGGAAAAATACCTTGAATCGCTCGACGTCGCACTGCATGACGTCGCGGTAATAACTGACCGGCGATGTGTCGGTAAAGAACAGCCCAAACATACCGCCGATATGATTCGTACTGAACGCAATTCCGGCCCGATCTGCCGCAGTGCTTATGCCCGTGGTCAAGCGCTCGGTTTTGCTGGCTAGGGACTCGAAGAATCCGTCTTTCTGTACCGCCCGTAATGTGGCAAGTCCGGCCGCCAACGTGATCGGGTTGCCGGACAGCGTGCCGGCTTGATAAACGGGCCCTGCAGGCGACAGTTGGGCCATTACCTCGCGGCGCCCGCCGAACGCTCCGACTGGCAATCCGCCGCCGATTACCTTACCTAGAGTCGTCAGGTCGGGACGCACGTCGAACAAACTTTGCGCGCCACCTGCAGCAACGCGAAAGCCGGTCATGACTTCATCAAAAATCAGCAACGCGCCGAATCGCGAGCACAACTCCCGCAAACTCTCAAGAAATCCTGCAGTTGGCGGAACGCAATTCATGTTGCCGGCAACGGGTTCCACGATGACCGCTGCAATTTCGCTGCCGAGTTTCGCAAACGCATCACGAGCGTCGTCTATGTTGTTGTACTCGAAGGTGAGCGTATTTTGCGCCATCGATTCCGGGACCCCCGGCGATGTCGGCACACCGAATGTCAGCGCACCGGACCCGGCTTTCACCAGTAGGCCGTCAGCATGACCGTGATAGCAACCTTCGAATTTTACGATTCGATCGCGGCCGGTATAGCCTCGCGCCAAGCGAATAGCGCTCATTGTTGCCTCGGTACCGGAGTTCACCATTCGAACCTGTTCGAGGGAGGGCATTTGGGCGCATAGTGTTTCGGCCATTTCGGTCTCGACAACGGTCGGTGCACCAAAACTTAAGCCATTACGTGCTGCGGCTTCGACCGCCGCCACGACATCGGGGTCGGCATGGCCCAAAACCGCCGGCCCGAACGAACCGACGTAGTCGATATAGCGCGTTCCGTCTTCACCCCAAAGGTACGCGCCCAACCCTCGGTTGATGAATACCGGCGCCCCACCGACGGACTTAAATGCCCGGACTGGAGAATTTACGCCGCCAGGAATGACTTCCTTGGCAGCCTCGAACAATGCATCGTCGGCGCTGTTGTGCCGAGGGTTATCTCGATCTACCGTTACCATCGTGACGTCATATCTCGATCATTTCAAAATCGTCCTTGGTGGCGGCACAGTCCGGGCACATCCAGGTATCCGGAACATCCTCCCACTTGGTGCCTGGGGCGATGCCCTCGTCCGGCAGACCGAGTTCCTCTTCATATAGGAAACCACAAATCACACACATGTACACCTTATATTCCATGCCGACCTCATTTGGAATCGTATTCCGTCCCGGCTGTGCCGAAGACTAGATGGGATCTCTGCTGATCGGCCGCCATCATACGCCGCCGAGCCACCCGGGATTATAGCGCGACTGGCTGCGCACGGGATCGATCACTTCATGAGCGCTTTGATCCAACCAGGCGCTTGAGTTCGGCGGCGCTGATTATTAGCAGCACCTCATCGCCACCGCCCGAAGCCAGCCAGTTGAACGGCACGTCGGGATACTCTGTCTTTAGGGCCGGCGCGGCCGACGCCGCCTCAAGCACCAGAACGCCGGTGTCCGCCAGAAATCGGCGGGCATCGAGCAAAATTTGATCGATTAACGCCAGGCCGTTGGTGCCGCCGTTCAAGGCGATATCCGGTTCGTGGCGATATTCGGCGGGTAGCTCCTGCATCGCAGACTGGCCTACGTACGGGGGATTGCTAACAATAAGATCGAATTGTCGACCCTCGAACTGGTCGAACAGGTCGCTGTGGATCAACTCGATACGTTGTTCCAGTCGATGTCGTTTTACATTGGTCTGGGCTACCTGCAAAGCGCGGCGGGACACGTCGCTGGCAACAATTTGTGCGTCCGGGAACGCATAGGCCAATGCAACTCCGATGCAACCGCTGCCGGTACATAGATCGAGTATCCTGCGTACATCGCCGGCGTTAATCCACGGTTCGAAGCGGTCGTCGATCCATTCGCCAAGATGGGAACGTGGAATCAAAACGCGCTCGTCCACATAGAATTCGTGCCCGGCAAACCACATGCGCCGGTTGATATAGGCCAATGGTCGCCGCGCACCGACTCGTTCGCTACAAATCGATTCGATGTTAGCGAGTTGCGTGTGGTCCAGAATCGTGCCCCACGTTGCCTCATCAATGCCGTCGGGTTCAAGATTGGCAGCGCTACAGATTAACCACACCGCTTCGTCGAATGCGTTGTCGGTGCCGTGCCCAAAACTGAGCTCGGCGGCTTCTAAGCGCTGCTGAACAGTCGCTACGGCGTTAGCAAACGTAGTGCTAGGGTTCATTGACCTGCCGGCGTGCTTACTTCCAGCATTGCCGGGTGCCGTACCCGTACTCGTTTGCCTCTACCCTGTGTGAAAACCCAGCCACGTGCCACCACTTTGGCGCCGAGCATACGATTGATATCACCGCCCCAATATTCGCGCCAATCCTTGCGGGGTATGATCACTGAGAATTGCGGCCCAAGATCGAGGTAGAAGTTCCGGCGGTTGCGGCCGATACGATCAACGGTCCCGGTAACGAAGCGATGTCCTTGTGTATCGGCGCCGAGCTGCTGCGGCGTCATCGGACGATAATAACGATGATTCCAGATGCCACGTTTGTCCCGTCTCGCCGCGCGCTCGGCGATTTGGTAATCACCGACGCGGCCGATGTTGGGGGGAATCGCCACCACGCTACCGAGGCCATGCGTCAGGATTTGTTCTTGCAGATTCGTCCCATCCATCGAATACACATGCGCGAGCAGTCGCTTATAGCGATCGCGTTGCTCACTTTCAAGTTTTAATGTGACGATTTTGCCAATAACGCGGTCGGCCACAAATTTGCGAGCACGTCCCGCCAGCGGTTCGTCGGCCGCGCCGTCGTATCCGATTTCTGGGCAATTAACACCGAGCAAACGCACCCGTGTGTCGTCATCCACTTCGATCGTGTCGCCGTCGATGACATACGTAACGACCGCGCTACGCTGTGACGTAATCTCGGCGGCGGCGCCGTATGAATAGAGCGCCGCAACAAGAAATACAGTTACTGTGCCCGCACGGTACAAGATCGGGGGGTGTGAACCAGGCGAATTGCCTAGTTCTTGATGCCGTATTTTTCTCGGAACTTGCCGACGCGGCCGGCGGTGTCTACGATTTTCTGTTTTCCGGTATAGAAGGGATGGCACTCCGAGCAAATGTCGATATGCAATTCCTGGCCGAGCGTTGAGCGGGTTTCGAAACTATTGCCGCACGCACAGACTACCTTGATGGTGGAATATTTGGGATGGATGCCAGGTTTCATCGATTTTCCTCAAATTACGATCACGCTCCGAAAATCGGTCGGGGCAACGAGGACGCGGGATAATAAGAGAATCCATCGCCACTGGCAAGCCTCAGGGCCGACCATCATTATACGCGTGTTTGTTGCTGACATCCGCCCGCAGGACCTAGTACTCCGCCGATCTTAGCGTGCTGGAGTCCTCATGGTAGCGTCCCAAAAATCGTGCCGCATGACCTACAGCCGGAGCAGCGCCCATACATCGCTAGCGATTCATTGATTTGAAGAACTGCGCGTTGTTCTTGGTGGCGCGGAGTTTATCAAGAAGAAATTCGATCGCGGCGCTGTCGTCCATGGGGTGCAGTAATTTTCGCAATAACCAAATTTTCTGTAGTTCGGTCGGGTCCGTCAACAGTTCCTCGCGGCGGGTTCCGGAGCGGCTGATAATAATCGCCGGATACACGCGCTTCTCGGCGACTCGACGGTCGAGATGAATCTCTAAGTTACCCGTGCCCTTAAATTCCTCGTAGATCACGTCGTCCATCTTCGAACCGGTGTCGATCAGTGCGGTCGCGAGTATCGTGATGCTGCCGCCCTCCTCGATATTTCGCGCGGCGCCGAAAAAACGTTTTGGCCGCTGTAACGCGTTGGCGTCAACGCCGCCGGTCAGGACTTTGCCCGACGCCGGAGCCACTGTGTTATAGGCCCGCGCCAGACGCGTAATGGAGTCCAACAAAATCACCACGTCCTTTTTGTGTTCCACCAGCCGTTTGGCTTTTTCCAGCACCATCTCAGCCACTTGAACGTGGCGTGATGCGGGCTCGTCAAAAGTCGAGGACACGACTTCGCCGCGCACCGAACGTTGCATTTCCGTCACTTCTTCCGGTCGCTCGTCGATCAATAACACGATCAAGATACATTCCGGATGGCTGGCGGTAATGGAGTGTGCGATTTGTTGCAGCATTACCGTCTTACCGGTTTTTGGAGACGAAACCAGCAACCCGCGTTGTCCTTTGCCGATCGGCGCTATCAAGTCGATGACCCGTGCCGTCAGATCCTCAGCGGAGCCATTTTCCTGTTCGAGTCGCAATCGCTCGAGCGGGTGTAGCGGTGTAAGGTTTTCGAACAGGATCTTGTTCTTTGCTTCTTCGGGCGACTGAAAGTTGATGGATTCGACTTTGAGCAGCGCAAAGTAACGTTCGGATTCCTTTGGCGGGCGAATAAGTCCGGTAATAGTGTCACCGGTCCGCAAACTAAAGCGACGTATCTGGCTGGGCGACACGTAGATGTCATCCGGCCCCGCCAGATAGGAACTGGTTGCGGAGCGCAGAAAACCGAATCCATCCTGTAAGATTTCCACAACACCCTGCCCCATGATGTCTTCGCCTTTTTTGGCGTGGGCCTTGAGAATCGCAAAAATCTGATCTTGTTTGCGCATTCGGCTTACGTTGTCCAACTTCATTGAACGCGCGATATCGGCAAGCTCTGTGGGAGGTTTTGCCTTAAGTTCGGAGAGGCTTAGTGACATAGGATTTAGCAGCTGCATCCACGACCGCTGGGCGAAAGCTCGCGTGGTGGCGCAAGAAAAGTTGAAAAAAAGTAGGGTGGAATTAGTTAGGCGTTACAGGAATAACTTATCTTCCTGCTGACACATATAGCACGTACATTAGCGGGCGTCAATTTTGGAGCAACCTGAGAGTTGGAGGCAGTGCTCCGGTTAGCATTACGGGGTACGCTATAAGTTGCCGTCGATAAAAGCGGTAAGCTGGGACTTGGATACGGCCCCGACCTTAGTGGCCTCGACATTGCCGTTTTTGAACAACATCAATGTCGGGATGCCGCGAATACCGTATTTGGGCGGCGTCTCGGGATTGTCATCGATATTAAGCTTGGCGACTTTAAGCTTGCCCGAATAGTCGCCGGCGATCTCTTCGAGCACCGGCGCGATCATCTTGCAGGGTCCACACCACTCGGCCCAATAGTCGATCAACACCGGTTGCGTGCTGTTAAGGACCTCGTCTTGAAAGGTCTCGTCGCTAACGTGAACGATTTGCATCGACATAATGGCTAGGCCTCGGTATTGACATCACTAATTGTGACCACATTTAAGTAAAAGGCATCCGCAAACACGGTTATGTGGGCAGTATAATTATTCTCAAGGAGGATTCTTGTCGAATTAATGCGGTAATGCAACCCCATAGTGTGCTACATTTATACTTGAGTTAACATAAATGTATGAGCGATAAACACCTTACTAATCAGCACTTTAGTGAATTAACCCTACCCGAGCCGCTAGCCCGTGGCTTGCGCGACGCCGGTTTTGAGCGTTTAACCCCTATTCAAGCTGAGGCATTGCCGCCGGCGTTGGCCGGCGAGGACGTTGCGGGTCAGGCCAGGACCGGGACCGGGAAGACCGCCACGTTTCTGTTGGCGATATTCAACTATCTGCTGACCCGAGCTGCCGATACTGATCGGCCAGTGCAGAACCCCCGGGCATTGGTGGTGGCGCCGACGCGCGAATTGGCCATTCAAATCTATCGTGACGCCGAAGCGCTGGGTAAGCACTCCGGCCTCAAGATGTGTTTGGCCTATGGCGGGACCGGCTACGACACACAACGCCAGGCCATCCAACAGGGTGCCGATATTATTATCGGCACACCGGGCCGGCTTATCGATTACCTCAAGCAACATGTGTATAGCCTGAACCATTTGCAGGTCGTTGTGGTGGATGAAGCCGACCGCATGTTCGATCTCGGATTTATCCGCGACATTCGTTATATGTTTCGGCATATGCCCCCTCCGCCACAGCGTTTGAGTATGTTGTTCTCGGCGACTCTGTCGCATCGGGTCAACGAGCTCGCGTATGAGCACATGAATAATCCGCAGGTAATTAAGGTCCAAGCCGACAAGATTACCGTCGACGAAGTCACCGAAGCGGTTTACTGCCCTGCAAATGACGAAAAGATTCCGTTATTGTTGGGTCTATGCGCGCGTATCGCCTCGGATCGAACCCTGGTATTTGTGAACACCAAGCACAGTGCTCATGACGTCTACGAGTGGCTGCTGGGAAACGGCTACCAAGTTGCGGTGTTGTCTGGAGATGTGCCACAGCGTCAGCGCGAACGGTTACTGGATGAATTCACTAGCGGAAAGCTATCAATTCTAGTGGCTACCGATGTCGCTGCGAGGGGTCTGCATATACCCAACGTGAGTCACGTGTTCAACTACGACCTGCCGCAGGATGCGGAAGATTACGTGCATCGTATCGGTCGGACCGCACGTGCCGGCAGCAGCGGCGACGCGATTAGTTTCGCCTGCGAAGACTATGCTTACTCGTTGCTGGAAATCGAGCAGTATATCGGCCACTCGCTGCCGGTATCGAAGGTCGATCGTGACTTGTTGATTAAGCCACAGCCACGGGCCCGCAAGCCTCGTCCTGGTCGACGGCCGCAAGAGGCCAAACGGTCATCAACTGGGAAACCAGGTGCCGATACACCGCGCCACCGTCGCCACGCTGGCGTGCCTGCGCAAGGCGCGGTCGACTGCACCGCATCTGTCACCACCAATCCAACTACGTCGCCCGTGGCCTCCACCGACCGGGTTCCAGCCGTCACCGCGAGTCCCGCAACACCGCCCGTGCCCCCGAATCGAGTCCCGTCCCCCGCACCGGACGTTGCGAATGCCCCACTGCAGGCCGCAAAACCTCGGCCCGCTGCTCAGCGAACAACCCGCACGGATGTACCAGCCGTCGGTTAGCCCGACGTCGAAGCACACTCTCCGCGATTCACCGTTGGCCACAAATCGTGCGCAAGCGTCTACCGACGGTGGATACCGGGCAGGCGATGACCGCTAGATTGTGTTGCCACGGTCTCCAGCATCCGATCAAGACCCGTAGGTCAGCTGCGGCGAGGCATTGGATAGCGTTTGCTGCCATGACGATTTTCCTGGCAGCCTGCTCGAGCGATCCTGAATCCCCGGAGCAGCAAATACAAAACTTGATCGAGCGCCTGGAAACGGCTGCTGAAGCGAAGGATTTAGGTGTGCTGCGCGATGCGCTCAGCGATCAATATGTTGACGATCGTGGTTACAATAAGCGCAGCATTGTGGGCCTGCTCCGCATTAATTTACTACGCAATGAATCAATATACTTGCTGACGCGAGTCAAGGCGATCGGTTTTCCAGTGGACGATCAGGCTACGGCGAGTGTGATCGTCGCGATGGCGGGTAGGCCGATTGCGTCCGCCGAACAATTGCTGGCTATCGACGTCGATATGCATCGATTCGATCTGACCCTTGAGCAGCGCGACGACGACTGGCAAATTGTTGGTGCACAATGGCGTCGTGCCAGCGCGGAAGAATTTTTGTAGCACATGTTCTCATATGTTCGCGGATTGCCGGCGTAATAACTCGGCATCGATGAGTTCGGTCAAACATTCCAAGTTTTGTTCGATGTGCGCGCCGAGATGTATCCGCAGCACGCGCCGCTGCCGCGCTTGCAATACTTTGAAATCCCCAGAAGCTTGCGCCTGATTTAGCTGCCCAAATGTGTAGTGTTGGCCAGGAATGTCGATGTCATCAGCGCTGTTGGCACTAAGTAGCAGGAATACGCCGTTATTGGCACCGCCTTTATGAAGCTGGCCGGTGGAGTGCAGGTATCGAGGCCCGATACCGGTGCTTACGACACAACCAAGATGTGTCGCCAAAACACGCGCACGGGTCCGTAAGAAATCCTCGACCGAAGCCGTGGCCGGTAGAAACGCCAACAGCGCGAAATAGTCGCCGGTTTGGACCGAGTTCAATAATTCGCGTAGATATGAAGCAGGATCGCCACAACCCGCAAACAGCGGGTGGTCGGCGCTGGGTGTCAAAGCGGTTCCCGTGTTCTCGTCTGCTTGGCGGCCGCTCGCCTGCGCGTCCTCCAAAACGTTGCAGGTCATAGTCTTACTGACTGCAACATCGGGTTCGTCAAACGGGTTCAACTGTAATACGGCAGCGGCGATGGCTGTTGCGAACTCCCACGTAAAATACTCCCGGCCAAGATCGTACCGATCCAACACCGAACGGCGCATTACTGGACAGCCAACGTCCAGCAGTTGTTGGTGCAGTGCTTGTATGGTCGGGTCGTGGGAGCCTGAGTCGAGCAGGATGTAAAACCGATCGTCCAGATTGTCTGTAACACCGATAGCGGGCTCAGCACGTACCGGTACGCTACCCATGCCCTGTTTACCGAGGCTTTCCGCTATCAGCTGTTCTATCCAGGCGGATAAGGGACACAACGTCTCCGACATCACGAGCATCAACTTATCGCGCCCCATTTCGATCGCCGTACCCAGCGCGTAGCCGAGTTTCGCTGCGGCTGAATTCGGATCCGCGCAACGCTGCATTTCCTGCTCCGCACTGTTCAACAGTCGGCTCAGGTCAATATCCAGTAACGCCGCCGGAACCAGGCCGAAATAACTCAACGCCGAAAATCGGCCGCCGATATCCGTTGGATTCAAAAAGATTTGCTGGAAATCGTGTTCGATTGCGCGTCGTTCGAGGGCCGAGCCCGCGTCCGTGATCGCGACGAAGTGCCGACCGGCCGCGTCGCCAAGAATGGCTACAGCCTGTGCGTGAAAATACTCGAAAAAAGCGAGCGTTTCAGTGGTAGTCCCCGACTTACTGGAAACGATATATATCGTTTGTTCCGGTGGCGACTGCTGCCACGCATGGCGCACCGCCTCGGTAGCGGTGTTGTCGAGGATATCGAGTTGCACCTCCGGATTGGGCCACAGATTAGCAAACACCTCCGGCGCGAGACTCGATCCACCCATGCCCAATACCACGGCTCGTCGCAGACCCTGCGCACGTGCCGCAGATGCCCAGCGCCGCAGCTCGTCTAGGCGCGGGCGAAACGTCACCGGTGCGTCGAGCCACCCAAGGCGATTCAGTATATCCCCGGCAACATCCGTGTTTGAACTCCACACGGTCGGGTCCTTATCGCGCAGTCGCTCTACGGTCTGTCGCTCCAAATGATTCGTACACGTTGACTGAAAGCGCTGCTGTATTACACCCAAGTCGTTATCTACGTGCATAACTTAAGATTCCAATTCCGTTGCGCAATCGATGAATACAAAAAAACCTAGCGAGCCTCCGCAAGAATCACAGCCGATCACGGGGCCAAAATAATTCAATATCTACGTCGCTCACATGGAATTAGGTGGGGACGTCGACACGGGCCGATGCCCTTCGAAACTAAGCGACGTCACGGCGTCCGTGCTCTCGACCATATTAAATTCCGACCTGATTCGCCCGAACGTATGCAGAGGTTCCTTAGCCTATTTCAGGGCCTCATTAGTCTGATATTTTCATTCACATTATAACGATCAACGCAGTGTTGTCTTGTCAGTCGCCGCAGTTTCGACGCATTAATTGGTGTCTCGGAGTCGATCTAATCGCGGCGTGGAATGACGATCGGGAGGTCAATCGTTTTCACACGCTGTTGTTAGGGCGCACAATATCCGCCCTAACTATCAATGTTTGCTAGGCGCTGCGCAAATTGCTCCTGCAGCGCGATATTATCTGACCAGTTTTTCAAAAAGCGGCGCTTATCTCTATGAAAGCGATGACGATGCACATGAGTCGAGTGGTGTTTCCGCATTGCATCCAGGTCGACAAGGATCGGTCCACCGGACGCCATAATAAAGTTGGTGGCTTTCATATCACCATGAGATATTCGGTGACGGTAGAGTTGCGCAAACACATCGACAACTCGATCGATGTGAGACTCTATGGCGTTGTCAGCAACAGCAAAAAACTCAGTTCCCACGATACCTTCCACATACTCATTCACAAAAAAAGCTTGCCGTCGCATAAATCCGTATCGAACTTCGAGAGCAATGACCGGTTCCGGTGTGGCGATATCATGCTGTTGCAGCAGCATGGCGTTATGCCACGATATCTCTGCGCGCGAGCGACGCAGGGCCTGCTTACATCCGTGTGCAATGCTGCGAATGTTATAGCGTTTTACCACCACTCTCCACTCGGCCAGCGCACAAACGGCGACCGTCGAGGAATTGTCCTGTTTAAGAATTCGGCAACACTCTTGTTCCAAATATCGATCGGGATCGGCTATAAAGCGCTGCAAAGCCGGATTGTCGTAACGTGATTGATACGATCCATGTCGTCGCAAATTGTGAATCGTCGTGATATCGCCGCCGCCGTGATAAACCGGTATCTTCACGCCGTCGCGGAGTGTGTTCCCTGAACAGCGCGCCTTTGTGCACGGCGTTTTTCGGTCGCGTAAAGACCTATCGCTTTGGCATCGACACGTCGCCAAAATCGTTGCTCCGATTTGAGAATTTGGCGCAACGGTTTGCCCCGGTACGCTTTCATAAACCGGAATAAATCGCGGCGAGAGAGATTTACATCCATACTGGAAAAGTACAATCCGGCAATATCTTTGACCACCCAGCGCGATGGGGTACGGCTGCGCAACTGCATACGGTGCATATCGATAAGATGCAACCGGCTGTTGTCCCTATTAGGAGTTTCAGCTTGCGGCAAGGTCAATAGAAAGTGACACAAATAAAAATCGCGATGGTTGGCGCCACTACTATGCATCATGCGTGATATTTCCGCGACGCGTTGGATGAGAAAACGCTTGAATTCAATTTGATCGGCACCATGCGGTGGGATTCGTTTCCAAGTACCACAAAAATCTTCGAGGCTGATGGTGCCGGCCAACTCATCCGTCAATATGAATGATCGCCGGGTCGCTGGGTTGCCGCCGGTCGTGCCGTAGCCGGCGATACGCAAGGTGTCGATCCCCAAGCGCTGCAGACAATGGATGCCGTGCCATTCATTCAGTGCACCGAGTACGGGCAATCGGAAGTATACCAAGTTCTTAATAATTTCCTGCCAGCCGACCCCAGTGTGTACCTTCAAGAAATAATTTCGTCCACCGCGCTGGAATCGTGAAGTTCTGCGGCCCGGAGCCTCGCGATAGACCTCGCCACGGATCGCCATAATGTCCTCGAAGTCGTTGGCTTTGCCGAGTGCTTCGCGCAGGTCGTCTCGTAAGTACATGCGAATCCCGTCTTCGCGCTCCACGATCTCTTGTTTATTGGCGTTGCGTAATTTGCTTTCCGTCCACTTTTCAACAACATCGACTGCAGTTTCCGGCATTCTGTACAGCTGCGCGTTGGACCCGTACGCGATGCCGTTTTCGGACCACGATTGGCGTTGGTCCGAGGTCAACATATGGCTTAATTGTGCATTTAAGGCGTCTTGGCCGAACGGTGAACGCAGTACAATACCGGCTTGCGCGCTGACGATATGCGGCGCGTAACCGCAGACATCGGTGGTCAGTACCGGAAGCCCAGCAGCTATCGCCTCTAACAATACTGTCCCCGTGTTTTCACCGTATGCGGGGTGAATAAGCAGATCACCACCGCGAAGAATCTCAGGAATATCGGAGCGCCCGCCTAAAAACTGAATCTTATCGGTGATGCCTAATTGTTTCGCCAGGCGATGAAATGGTCGTGCATTGTCTTGACCGATGACCGCGAGTTTGGATTCCTTCAATAGCGTGTCCGGAAGCGACGCGAGCGCAATGATGGCGCGATCGAGACCCTTCGTCTTAAATCCGGAGCCGATAAATAGCAGTAAATTCTCTTCTTCGCCGATGCCAAGCTGGTTTCGAACCTTGGCACGCATCACGGGATCGGAGCCGTTTAGTTTACGTCGGCGGTCTAGCGTGGGAGGCAACAAATGAAAGCGGCGGTCGGGGGTGCCATAGAATTGCTGGTAGACACTTTTCTCGCACTCTGACAGCGACAGGATGCCAGTATTACTGCGCGCGCTGAATACGGCATGCTCAAAAGTATGAAAATGGTGATAGCGCGGCGTCAATCGGTAAAGCGGGCTGTAGCGGGGCACGGCTCGCCCCACGTAGCAGTAATCTGCACCGTAGTAGATGTCTAAGCCCGGCATCTTGTTAAATCCAATAACCGCGTCAAAATTGCCGTTGCGCAACCGGGGTTTTAACTTCCGGTAAAACGCGGCGTTCTGGGTGTGATTCATCCAGTGATAGCCGGGTAGCAGGTTGACCTCCACTCCGTCCGGAAAATCGCCCTGCCATTCCGCTGCAAATACCGAAAGCTCATGACCCCGACTCCGACACTCCTGCAATATTCGCATGAAGTCGCGCGATAGCCCGCTGTAGGGGAAATACTTATATAAGCAAAACGCCAGTTTCATCGAAGTCAGGCCACATTCCCGGTGAAGCGATCCGTAAGTTCTCGCTCCCACTCGTAGGCGGTGCGACATATTAACTCAATATCGTTGTGCCGCGGGTGCCAATCCAGGCATTCGCATAACAGGCTATTGTCCGCCACCACCATGGCGGGATCTCCGGGGCGCCGATTTCCGAGCGATATCGGGAACTCGACGCCACTGACTCGTCGAACCGTATCGACGATCTCGCGCACTGTGTAACCGTAGCCGTAGCCACAATTTAACGATCGTGATTTACCGCCATCGTTAAGGTACGAAAGCGCCGCGACATGGGCAGCTGCGAGGTCATCGACGTGGATATAATCGCGCACGCAAGTGCCATCGCGGGTCTCGTAGTCACCGCCAAAAATGGTAATACCAGGCCGATGTCCACAGGCCGCCTCGCACGCGACTTTGATCAAATGTGTAGCTTCCGCGGTGGCTTGGCCGAGCGAGCCGTCTAACCGCGCGCCCGCAACGTTGAAGTAGCGTAGCGCGAGATAGCGAAACTGGCTCGTCGCAGTCGCGGTGTCTTGCAACATCCACTCCGTAATGAGCTTACTGGTGCCGTATGGGTTCATGGGCGTAGTGGGCGATTTTTCGGTCACG
>Ga0224512_10002663_pt1 | contig 16197 bp, 10 predicted proteins | sample SF_May12_sed_USG_4_FD_169103 | JGI IMG/M metagenome (GOLD analysis project Ga0224512, IMG submission 169103) | Sediment microbial communities from San Francisco Bay, California, United States - SF_May12_sed_USGS_13 | ecosystem: Environmental > Aquatic > Marine > Sediment | place: USA...
GATGGAGATGACATCGCCATCGCGCAAAAGGCCGATCGGACCGCCGGTCGCCGCCTCCGGACCGACGTGACCGACGCAGAAACCCCGCGTCGCGCCGGAAAACCGGCCATCGGTGATCAGCGCGACATGATCGCCCATGCCCTGCCCGTAAAGCGCCGCCGTCGTTGACAGCATTTCACGCATGCCCGGACCGCCACGCGGCCCTTCATAGCGGATGACCAGCACCTCGCCTTTCTCATATTGCCGCGCAGAGACCGCAGCGAAGCATTCTTCCTCAGAATCGAAGCATCGTGCCGGGCCGGAAAATGTCAGCTTCGACATGCCGGCGACCTTCACGATCGCTCCTTGCGGCGCCAGATTGCCTTTCAGGCCGACAACGCCGCCGGTCGGCGTGATCGGATTGTCGGCCGGGTGCACGACATCCTGATCGGGGTTCCACGACACATGCGCCATGTTTTCGGCAATTGTGCGACCGGTCACCGTCAGGCAATCGCCATGCAGGTAGCCATGGTCGAGCAACGTCTTCATCAATAAGGGGATACCGCCGGCCTCGAACATGTCCTTGGCAACATAGCGGCCGCCTGGCTTCAGATCGGCGATATAGGGCGTCTTGCGGAAGATTTCGGCGACGTCGAACAGGTCGAACTTGATGCCGCATTCATGGGCGATCGCCGGCAGATGCAGCGCGGCATTGGTCGAGCCGCCGGATGCGGCGACCACACTTGCGGCATTTTCCAGCGCCTTGCGGGTGACGATGTCGCGCGGCCTGACCTGGTGGGCGATCAGCGACATCACCTGTTCGCCGGCCGCCATGCAGAATCGGTCGCGGAATTCGTAAGGCGCCGGCGCACCGGCTGAATAAGGCAGCGCCAGGCCGATCGCTTCAGACACCGTCGCCATCGTGTTGGCGGTGAACTGGGCCCCGCAGGCTCCCGCCGACGGGCAGGCAACCTGCTCCAGTTCGTCCAGATCCTCATCCGACATATCGCCGACGGAATGCATGCCGACGGCCTCGAACACGTCCTGAACGGTAACCGGCTTGCCGCGGAAGGTGCCGGGCAGGATCGATCCGCCATAGATGAAGATCGACGGCACGTTGAGCCGGCACATCGCCATCATCATGCCGGGCAGGGACTTGTCGCAACCGGCAAGGCCGACCAGCGCGTCATAGCAATGTCCGCGCATGGTCAGTTCGACGGAATCGGCAATCACCTCGCGCGACACCAGCGACGACTTCATGCCCTGGTGGCCCATGGCGATGCCGTCGGTCACCGTGATGGTCGTGAATTCGCGCGGCGTACCGTTGGCCGCCGCCACGCCCTTCTTGACCACCTGCGCCTGCCGGTTGAGCGCGATATTGCATGGCGCGGCCTCGTTCCAGCAGGTCGCCACACCGACAAACGGCTGGTCGATCTCCTCGCGGCTCAGCCCCATGGCGTAATAATAGGAGCGGTGCGGCGCGCGCGAGGGCCCTACTGTGACATGGCGGCTGGGCAACCGTGCCTTGTCGAAGGTTTTGGCGTCCATGAAGTCCTCAAAAAACTGCTGGTGGCCGAACCGTGTTTTCACCAGCGCAAAAGCCGCTGACGGTCATGGCATTACAATGCTTGCGGAACGCGAACCGGTTGCGCCTCATTTATGGCCGAAAAGCGGCACTGTTAACTATGAAAGAGCATATCAGATAAGCTCTTAATCGTGTGTTGCCGAACTGTCACAATCACTCACAGAGCGACGTCCGGCCGGCATAAAACCGACCGGCAAAGCCGTTGCGGGCGCAAAATCGCGTGAGCGCGCCAAACCGCTTCAATCTTCTCGCCTGCCTTTTGTGCTCTGCCCCCAACCCCTCCAAGCGGAAGGGCGCGGCGATCGTCATTGCCGGGCTCCCGCATCAAGCCCAATGCCGGCGACGGAACCTTGGAGCGAGGTGAGGTTAACTCCCTCTAGGCCGCATCCTGCAAGCGTTTCAGCGCCGCCTGCAGCTTTTCTCGGTCGCCGGCATAGTCGCTGCGCTTGTCGCGCTCGGCTTGAACGACCGCTTCGGGGGCCTTGGCTATGAATTTTTCATTGCCGAGTTTCTGGTCGAGCCGGGAAATCTCGCCATCAATGCGGCTGATCTCTTTTTCCAGCCGCGCCCGCTCGGCGCCAAAATCGATGACGCCGGCCAGCGGCAGCGCCGCAATGGCCTCGCCGATCAAAATCTGCGCCGATCCGGCCGGCACCGCCGCTTCCAGCGCAATGCCGTCGACCCGCGCCAGAACGCCGATGGCGGTCTTGTTGCGATCCAGCCGGCCGCGTGTCTGCTCTGAGACCCCGACAATGACAAGATCGGTCCGCGCGCTGGCGGGCACGTTCATTTCGGCGCGCACGGAGCGGATGCCGCTTACCAGTTCGACCAGCCAGTTTATTTCGCCCGCCGCCGCCGCATCGGCAAAATCGGCTTGCGGCCAGCGCGCCAGGGCAAGAACCCCCTCGCCCGAACCGGCAAGGTCGTCCCAAAGCGCTTCGCTCATAAAGGGCATGAACGGGTGCAGCACTTTCAAAATTCCGGCCAGAACATGTGCCGCCGTAGCCCGCGTCTCGTCGCACGCGGCCTCGTCGTCGCCATTGAGTATCGGCTTGATGAGTTCCAGATACCAGTCGCAAAAGGTGTTCCAGACGAACTGGTAGACGGCGCTGGCGGCTTCATCGAAGCGATACGATTCAATCCCGGCAGTAATTTTTTCAACTGCGCGGCCAGCTTCTGTCAGTATCCACCGATTGACCATCAGTTTCGCCGATGCCGGATCGAAAGCGGCGACCGGCCGGCATTCGTTCATTTCGCAAAAGCGTGCGGCATTCCACAATTTGGTGCCGAAATTGCGCGAGCCCTCGATGCGCGAGCGCGCCGGCTTGACGTCGCGGCCCGGCGTCGCCAGCGCGGCCATCGTAAAACGCAGGGCATCGGCGCCGAATTCGTCGATCAGCTCCAGCGGGTCGACGACATTGCCCTTCGATTTGGACATTTTGGCGCCGTGCTCATCGCGCACGATGCCGTGAATATAGATTTCCGGGAACGGCTCCTTGTCCATGAAATGCAGGCCGAACATCATCATCCGGGCGACCCAGAAGAAGATGATGTCGAAGCCGGTGACCAGAACGCTGGTCGGGTAATAGCGGGCAAGCTCGGCCGTCTCCTCCGGCCAGCCGAGCGTCGAAAACGGCCACAGCGCAGAGGAAAACCAAGTGTCCAGCACGTCCTCGTCGCGGGTCAGTTTCACCCGGCTGCCATAGTGCCTGAAGGCAGCGGCCTCGGCCTCTTCCTCGCTGGCCTCCACGAAAATTCCGCCATCGGGTCCGTACCAGGCCGGGATGCGGTGACCCCACCAGAGCTGGCGTGAAATGCACCAGGGCTGAATGTTCTCCATCCAGTCGAAATAGGTCTTCTCCCAGCTCTTGGGGATAAACACCGTGCGCCCTTCGCGCACGCTGGCAATCGCCGGCCCGGCCAGCGTCCTGGCATCGACATACCACTGGTCGGTCAGGAACGGCTCGATCGGCACGCCCGAGCGGTCGCCATGCGGCACCGTGTGAGCGTGATCCTCGACCTTTTCCAGCAGGCCGCGTTCAGCCATCATCGCCACGACTCGCTCACGCGCCGTGAAACGATCAAGCCCGTCGAGCGCTTCGATGGTGCCGGCCAACTCGGCGCTGTCCGCAACGCCATCGGCGAAATCGGGATTGTCTTTCAGGACGATATTGGCTTCCACATCCATGACATTGACGAGCGCCAGATCGTGCCTCTTGCCGACCTCAAAATCGTTGAAATCATGCGCCCGCGTGATCTTGACCGCTCCGGACCCGGCCTGCGGATCGGCATAATCGTCGGCGATGATCGGGATCAGCCGGCCGACCAGCGGCAGCACGGCATTCTTGCCGACCAGATCCTTGTAGCGCTCATCGCTGGGATGGACGGCGACGGCGGTATCGCCGAGCATGGTTTCCGGCCGTGTCGTGGCGACGGTGATGAAGCGGTTCGCCTCGCCCTCGATCGGATATTTGAAGTGCCACAGATGGCCGTTGGTCTCCACCTGCTGGACTTCAAGGTCGGAAATCGCCGTGTGCAGCTTCGGGTCCCAGTTGACCAGCCGCTTGTCCTTGTAGATCAGGCCCTCTTTGTAGAGCGCCACGAACACCTTGATGACGGCAGCCGACAGGCCCTCATCCATGGTGAAACGTTCGCGTGACCAGTCGCAGGAGGCACCCAGCCTTTTCAGCTGATTGACGATGGTGCCGCCGGATTCCTCTTTCCAGCGCCAGACCTTTTTGAGGAATTCCTCGCGGCCGATGGCCCGCCGGTCCGGCTCGCCCGCCTCCAGCATCTGCCGCTCCACCACCATCTGCGTGGCGATTCCGGCGTGATCCATGCCCGGCTGCCAGAGCACGTCGCGGCCGCGCATGCGCTGAAAGCGGACAAGCACGTCCTGCAAGGTGTTGTTGAGGGCATGGCCCATATGCAGCGAGCCGGTGACATTGGGCGGCGGAATGACGATGCAATAGGGATCGGCCCCGGCATCGGCGCCGGCACCGGCCCTGAAGGCGCCGGCCTTGTCCCACGCCTCACGGATGCGCGGCTCGATCTCGGCGGCGTTGTAGGTCTTGTCAAGCATGTCAGAGCGCTTTTTCAGAATTCCGGCGGCGGTTAAAGGGGCCGGAACCCCGCCTGTCAACAGGACATAAACGAAAAGCGCGCCGGCCTGATCCGGCGCGCCCGGTCTTTGCGGCGGGCAGGCTCAGCGCCGGCCGCGCGACACGCGGTCGATCTCCTCCTTGACAAGCCGCTCCACCAGCGAGGGCAGATTATCGTCAAGCCAGCCCTTGAGCATCGGTTGCAGCATCTCGCTGACCAGGTCCTCAAGCGTGCGGGCATTTTGCGCCAGGATTGTATGGGCCAGCGCACTGAAGGCGCCGTGGACGACCTGGTCGGAATCTTCGGAAAGAAGGTTGCTCTCCTCGATCGGCGCCGGTGACTGAAATTTGCTCTCCGCGGGCATTGCCATGGATGTGCTCTCCTCAACATCTGAATCAATATCTGCTTGTGTCGCCAAATCATCGGCGACCGCTGCTTCGGCATCGTCGAATGTTTCGCTGATTGCCTCGTCTGCCTCGGCAGTGTCATCGCCATCGTCAGGGTCATCATCGCCGGCAAAAGCCTCCTCGGCCTTGGCGAGATCCGCTTGCGCGCGGGCGCCCATGTCGCGATCTTCAGTCGTCTTGGAGCCTGAACCTTTCGTGTCCGCACCGGCGGCGCCAGTCTCCTTGGCTGTATCTGAGGCGGCGCCGGCGGACGCTCCTGCCTGACCCGCGGCGGCTTTGTCGGCCCCCTCACCATCTTCGGAGATGATTTGCCTGATCGATGCGAGGATTTCCTCCATCGAAGGCTCTGGAGTCGCAGCCGGATTTGCCATTTTCCGATTCCCCGATAGACCAAGAATTCGCGCGATTCGTGCTCCGAATCGCCTGCAGTTTACATGAGGTGGGGGTTGTTAAGAAAACGTTCTGCAATGCCACACAGAAAACCGGCCTGGTGTGCGTATTTCAGCGTCCGTCGGGCGTCCTGAGGCCGAACCATTTGTCCTTGACCGCCTCATAATGGGCGACCGGATCATGGCGCGCCACCGGCAGGTTGAGATTTTCCACGCTCAGCAGGCCGGCCGATGATAATAGGGCGAACGAGGCGACGATGCTGTCGCGTTGCGCCACGACCAGATTGGCACGGGCATTGACCAGTTCTTCCTGCGCATCGAGCACGTCGAGCGTCGTGCGCTGGCCGACCCGCTGCTCTTCCTGCACGCCATTGAGGGCGATCCGCGAGGCTTCCACCTGCGCGCTGGCCGCAATGATCGAGGCCTTCGCCGCATCGAGCTGGCCCCAGGAGGACACGACAGCGGCGCGGACCTGGGCCCGGCGGACATCGACCTCGATCTGCCGCAGGCCATGCGTCTCCTTGGCCTGGCGCACCCGCGCCGACACCGCGCCGCCCTGGTAGAGCGGCACGCTCACCCGGCCGGTGATCGAAGCGGAATTGGCGTAATCGCTGCTGTCGATGCCGAAGGTGTGGTCGGCCCTGCCTTCCACGCTGACGGTCGGCAGAAGTTCGCCCTCCACCTGCTTGACGGCAAAGGCCGCCGCATCGGCATTGTAGATCGCCGCCAGGATCGCCGGGTGCCTGGCCTGGCCGGTGTCCAGCGCCCTCGCCAGCGAAGCCGGAAGCAGGCGCTTGAACGAAAAGCCGCGCGCCAGTTTGCCCGGCTCCTTGCCGATGACCTGCCGGTAGACCGCCCGGCTGGACTTCAGATTGGCCTCCGCCAGGCTGACATTGGACTGCGCCCCGCTCAGCCGGGCGCGCGTCTGGGCGACATCGGTGCGGGTGTTCTCGCCAACGTCGAAGCGATCCTGGGCGGCTTTCAACTGCTCGTTCAGAAACCGCACATTGGTGCGCCGCAATTCCAGAAGCGCCTGGTCGCGCAGCACATTCATATAGGCCTGCGCCGCATCGAAAAGCACATTCTGCACGGTGCTCAAAAGCGACTGGCGGCTCGCCTGGATGCTGGCATCCGCCTCCAGCCTGGCATTTTTGGTGCGGAAGCCGCGAAAAAGGTTCTGGCTGACAGTCAGGCCGACGGCGCCGTCGACGCTGTCGTTGTTACCCGCCCCGCCCGGGAACGCGTCGCGGGTGGTCCCGGTGATCGATCCTGATCCGGAGATATTGGGCCGCAGCGCCGATTTGGCGATCGGCAGATTCTCATCGGCGATCCGCGTCTGGGCACGCGCCACATTGATGTCCGGATTGGTCCAATAGGCCGATGCCAAAGCATCCGTCAAAGTGTCGGCGCCGGCCGGTGCAATGCCGAAAAGACCGGCGGCAACGCAAATGCCCGCCAGTATCTCCCCGGTCGGTTTCGCCAAGCTGCGCAACAAGATACCACCAATCCTATGAAATCCCAGATTAACAGCTTGGCAGATTCAGGTATCGCAGAAAAGCCTGCAAGCCGGAACTGGGCCCACTTTGTTGTCTTGGCAGCGGATATTGCGGCAAGCCGCGACAGATTTGCAACAGTTGGAGCTGGTTTGCCGCACAAACAGCAAAACAAGCGCCCTCTCAAAAGACGAATTCGCGGGCTTTGCGGAATCCGGGCAATATCGGAGCGGATGCGTTAAAGAGCGCACGTTCGCTGATCTGCGAGCCGACCCGTTCATACAGCCGGGCCTGTCCCGTGCGCCCTGCCATGACAACGGCAACCAGCCGTCCGCGATCGTTGAGTTGCTCTTTCAGGGCGCCGGGAACCTCTTCAACGCCGCCGGAAATCAAAATCGCGTCAAAAGGACCTTCGCCGGCAAGACCGGCGACCAGCTTTGCCTGCAATATGGCGGCATTGTCGAAGCCGAGGGTCTGCAAATTGGCCTCCGCCGCGCTGACCAGGGTTTCGTCCTGCTCAACGGCAACGACGGATCCGGCGAGCTGGGCCACAATCGCCGTCGAATAGCCGCTGCCGCAGCCGATATCCAGGACGACGCTGGAGGCATCGATCTGCAAGGCCTGGATGATTTTCGCCAGCACCATCGGCGACAACAAGAACCGCTCGCCATTCTCGCCGGCGCCGATCGGGATATCACGGTCGCCATAAGCGAACGGTTTTTGAGCCGATGGCACAAACAACTCTCGGGGCGTTTCGGCAAAAGCCCTGATCAGGCTGTGGTCGGTGACGTCGTTCACCCGAATCTGGCTGTCCACCATACGCTGGCGAAGGGTCTCGAAATTCGTCATGACAGGTTTCCGGCAAATCAATCGTGTCTGCTTTTAGGCTGACCTCGACGGCCGGACAAGGCGCGCATTTGCCGCGCCTGTCAGCCTGTCAGATCAACCTGTGAGAATCCTGGAGGCCTCGCCCGGAATCGAACCGGGGTATACGGATTTGCAGTCCGCTGCGTCACCACTCCGCCACGAGGCCGGCGCCGGTTCGTTAGCAGAGGACCTTGATTGCCACAAGCCACGCGTTAACGATGCTCCGCGCAGATGCGGATATGTGATCGGCCAGCAATAAACACAAGCGGAAACGGGCGGTTTAACCATGCGCCATGGCGGCGACCCGACATTGGCAGGCCAGCTTTACGGCATAAGCGGCAGGAACTGGCTGGACTTATCGACCGGCGTCAATCCGTGGCCCTGGCCGCATGCCGCCGATCTTGCCGGCAAATCCCGCATGGACCGGTTTCCCGGTGGCCAAGCGATCGCCGATCTGATTGCGGCCGCAAAAACCGCTTACGGCGCATCGCAGGCGGTGGCGACCTGCGCCCTGCCCGGTACCGAAATCCTGATCCACCTGATGCCGTTTCTTATCCCCGGCTCCACGGTCCTGGCTGAAACGACCTACCGGTCTTATGACCAAGCATGGCGCTCGGCCGGCGGGCAATTGCCTGTGATAAGAGCGGACGAAATCGGCGATCTTGATGCCGCCACCTCCGTGCTGCTTGTCAATCCGGGCAATCCCGATGGAAAGGTGTTTGCCAAAGATGTTCTGATGGCGCTCGTCAAATCCAGAACGAACGACGCCGTGGTCGTCGTCGATGAAGCCTATGGCGAGGCGGAGCACGGCCTTTCAATCGTGCCGGATCTGGCGCCCGACAACCCGGTCTTGGTGCTGAAATCGTTCGGCAAATTTTTCGGGCTGCCGGGCCTGCGCCTTGGCTTCGCATTTGGTAACCGGCGTATCGTCGAGCAGTGCGCCGACCTGCTCGGCGACTGGCCGATCAGTGCCCCGGCGGTCGATATCGGCACCGCGGCGCTTGCCGATACGGCATGGCAAATTGACATCCGCCGCCGCCTTGCCGAGCAAAGCGCCGCCCTCGATACGGCGCTGGCGGCGGCCGGTTTCAACATCGTCGGCGGCACTAGACTGTTCCGCCTCGTTGCCTGCGATGACGCCGCCGGCGTCCATGAGGGCCTGGCGCGGCGCGGCATCTGGACCCGGTTTTTTGCCGAGAAACCGCAATGGCTGCGCATCGGACTGCCGTACGATGAGCAGGCCATGCAAAAGTTGGCATCGGCGCTCGCCGAAATTCGCAAGTCCGCCGCCTAATGCTGTTTGACCGTGCAATCATCCTTGCCGCGGCCCTGATCTTCGACCGCCTGTTCGGCGACCCCGACCGGCTGGGGTCGCGCCTGCCGCATCCCGTTGTTCTGACCGGACGGCTGATCGCCGTTTTGGACCGTCGCCTGAACCGCGACCGGCATGGCGCCGGCGAGCGGCTCATGGCCGGGGTCTCGGCCGTTGCGCTGCTGCTGGTCACGGCGATTGCCGCCGGCCTGGCCCTGGCTGGCCTGACACGGCTTCTGCCGGGCCCGCCGCTTATCGGCCTTCTGGCCGAAGCCCTGATCGCCAGCATCTTTCTGGCCCAAAAAAGCCTGATCGGCCATGCCGGTGCCGTCGCGGCGGCCTTGCGCTCCGGTGGCGTGCCGGCCGGCCGCCAGGCGGTGTCGCATATCGTCGGGCGCGACGTCAGCGATCTCGATGAAGCCGGCATTGCAAGCGCCGCGATTGAATCGCTGGCGGAGAATTTTTCCGATGGAGTCTTCGCCCCGGCATTCTGGTATTTTATCGGCGGCCTGCCCGGGCTGATCGCCTATAAGGCGATAAATACGGCCGATTCCATGATCGGCTACCGCACGCCGCGCCATGCGGCATTCGGCTGGGCGGCGGCGCGGCTCGATGATCTTCTGAACTGGGTTCCGGCCCGCCTGTCGGCCGGCCTGATTGTCATCGCAGCGGCGTTTGCCGGAACCGGCCGGCACGCGCTGAAGGCCGCGCTTGCAGATGCGGCAAGGCACAAATCGCCCAATGCCGGCTGGCCGGAAGCAGCCGCAGCCGGCGCCCTCGGTCTGGCGCTTGGCGGACCGCACCGCTACGGCGACATCACTACCGATGGCGCCTGGCTTAATCCGGGAGCCTCACAGGAGGCAGATATCGGCTCGATCGATGAGGCCATCACATTGATCGACCGCGCCTGGCTCGGCCTGCCGGCTGTCAGTTTTGTCCTTGCCCTCGTGTTCTGGCGATGGCCATGATCGCATCGATATCAAGATGCTGCTCGAGATGCTCGGCAATTCCGTCCAGGGCCCGTTCGATCCCCGCTTCATAGGCATTCGATGCGCTGACGCCGAACCGTTCAAGAAAAGCCGTTCGGAATGCATCGCCAGCGAAAATGCCGTGGATATAGGTGCCGGCAACGCGGCCATCGGCGCAGACCGCGCCATCGGGTTTGCTGCCGGTTTTTGCGAACGGCCGCACCGTGTCCGGCCCTGTGGTTTCGCCCAGGTGGATTTCGTAGCCGGCAATCGCCGCGCCTGTGCGGCAGTTTTCACCCTCAACGGCGATGGTCGTCTTGCCGGCGGCAAGCACGGTGTCGACGTCAAGCAGCCCGAGCCCGGCAACAGTCCCTGCCCGGCCCTCAATGCCGCCCGGATCGGCAATTGTTTTGCCAAGCATCTGATAGCCGCCGCAAATGCCGAAGACATGACCGCCGCGGCGCCAATGCGCCGCAATATCAATGTCCCATCCCTCAGCCCGCAGCGCCGCCAGATCGGCGATCGTCGATTTGCTGCCCGGTAAAAGCACCAGATCGGCATCGCCCGGCAGCGCCTCGCCCGGCGGCACGATCCGCAGATCGACCTGCGGCTCCTGGCGCAGCGGATCGAGGTCATCGAAATTGGCGATGCGGCCGAGTTGCGGCACGACGATGCGGATGGCGCCATCGGCCGGCGAGCGCCCAACCTCCAGTCCGAGCACATCCTCGGCCGGCAACCGCGCCGCCCCGGCGAAATGCGGCACGACGCCGAGCGGGACCCAACCGGTGCGCGAGGCGATCTCAGTCAGACCGTCATCGAACAGCGAAACATCGCCCCGAAAGCGGTTGATGATAAAGCCCCTGATGCGGGCGCGGTCGGCCTCAGGCAACACCGCATGGGTGCCGACAAGCGAGGCAATGACGCCGCCGCGATCAATGTCGCCGATCAGGATAACCGGCACACCGGCAGCCTCGGCGAAACCCATATTGGCGATATCGCCGTCACGCAGGTTGATTTCCGCCGGTGATCCCGCACCCTCCACAACAATTATATCGGCTGATGCGCTGAGCTGGGAAAAACTGTCCAGAACATGCCGCAGAAGCTCGTGCTTCCGCTCGCCATATTCACGCGCTCTCATCGTACCGAAACGTTTGCCCTGGACGATGATTTGCGCGCCGGTCTCGCTCTCCGGCTTCAGCAGGACCGGGTTCATGTGCACCGATGGCGACCGCCGCGCCGCCTGCGCTTGCGTCACCTGCGCCCGGCCGATTTCGCCGCCCTCGATGGTCACGCCGGCATTGTTCGACATGTTCTGCGGCTTGAACGGCGCCACGCTGAGGCCGCGATTGCTGAATGCCCGCGCCAGGCCGGCGACGATCAGCGATTTGCCGACATGCGACCCGGTGCCCTGCACCATGATGGCCGGCGTCATGGCTTCAAAACTCGATTCCGACCTGCGCCTTCACGCCCGACCGGAACGGATGCTTGACCTGGGTCATGTCGGTGACGAGATCGGCCGCTTCGATCATCTCCTCCCTGGCGTTACGGCCGGTGACGATGACATGCTTCATCGCCGGACGCGCGGCCAGCGCGGCGACGACGTCGGCAATGTCGAGATAATCATAGCGCAGCACGATATTGAGCTCGTCGAGCAGCACGATGTCGTGGATATCGTCGGCGATCAGCGCCTTGGCCTTGTCCCAGGCGGCCCTGGCGGCGGCGATGTCGCGCTGCCGGTCCTGGGTCTCCCAGGTAAAGCCCTCGCCCATCGTGTTGATCGTCACCTGCTCGCTGAATTTTTCCAGCGCCGCGCGTTCGCCGGTTTCCCACTTGCCTTTGACGAACTGCACGATGCCGATTTTCTTGCCATGGCCGAGCGCCCTGAGCACCAGCCCGAAGGCGGCGGTGGATTTGCCCTTGCCCTTGCCGGTGTGGACAATCAGCAGGCCCTTCTCGACGGTCTTTGTCGCGATGATCTTATCGCGCGCCTCTTTTTTTCGGCGCATCTTTTCCGCATGCCTCGCATCGCGTTCGGCCTCTGACAGATTGGCTTTGCTCATGGTTTTCCTCCTCCCGCCAGAAGCGAGAGCTCATCATAGGCGCTGTTGCGGCGCGGCGCCCACAGGCCGCGATCGATGGCCTCGCAAAAACGTGCCGCGATTTCCCTGAGCGCCGGCGCATTGTTGTCGGCGATGAAGTCGCGCACCGCGTCGTCCATCAGATAGGCCTCGTAGAGCTGCTCGAAATGATGCGGTCGCACGGCGTTTGTCGTTGCCGCAAAGGCAAACAGATAGTCGACGGTCGCGGCGATCTCGAAGGCGCCCTTGTAACCATGCCGCATGACGCCGGCGAGCCATTTCGGATTGGCGGCACGGCCGCGCACGACGCGGGCAATCTCCTCATCGAGCGCCCGGACGACCGGCCGTTCGGGACGCGAATGATCGTTGTGAAACACCCGCGGCGCCTCGCCGCGCAAGGTTTCCACGGCCGAGGCAAGGCCGCCCTGGAATTGATAATAATCATCGGAATCGAGCAGATCGTGCTCGCGATTGTCCTGGTTCTGGACCACCGCGTCGACGGTATTCAGCCGTGTTTCCAGCGCCGGGCGCGCGCCGGCCCCTTCCGCACTGCCGCCATAAGCATAGGCCGACCATTCCAGGAAAGCGGCGGCCAGATCGCCGCGATCAGCCCAGATGCCTTCATCGATCAGCGCCTGCAGGCCTGCCCCGTAAGCGCCCGGCTTGGAACCGAAAACCCGGAAAGAGGCAGCCTGGCGCGCTTCGTTATCCGGCAGGCCGGCCGCAACCAGCTCGGCGCATTCGGAGCGGATGCGCGCTGCAATCGGGTTGGCATCATCAGGATCGTCGCGCGCGGCAATCGCCTGAACCGCTTCGTGGAACAGTTCGATCTGGGCCGGGAATGCATCGCGGAAAAAGCCGGATATGCGCAAGGTCACATCGATCCGCGGCCGCTGCAGCTCCGCCAATGGCGTTACCTCAATACCGGTAACTCGCCCCGATGCCGTCTCCCAGAGCGGCCGGGCGCCGATCAGCGCCAGCGCCTGGGCGATGTCGTCGCCGCCGGTGCGCATGTTCGACGTGCCCCAGACGGTCAGCGCCATGGCCTGCGGCCAGGCGCCCTCGTCCTGGAAATAGCGCTGGACGAGCAGATCGGCCGAGCGGCGGCCAAGGTCCCAGGCCGCCGGCGTCGGCACGGCGCGCACATCGAGGGAATAAAAATTGCGGCCGGTCGGCAGGCAGTCAGCGCGCCCGCGCGTCGGCGCGCCCGATGGACCCGGCGCCACGAACCGCCCGTCCAGCGCATCCAGCACCGCCTTGGTTTCGTGGGTGCCGGACTGATCCAACGCCGGGGCGATGCGATCGGCAATATCGTTCAGGACGGCGCTGGTGGCGGGGGCGGTTTTGAAGAACTCCACTAACCCTCTCCCTGAGGGAGAGGGTGACCCCGAAGGGGTCGGGTGAGGGGTTACGGCTGTACTGACAGGTAGCAACCCCTCACCCGCCGCCTCCGGCGGCACCCTCTCCCCATGGGAGAGGGTTTGCTCAGAGGCTTCCACCAACTTGAGCGCCAATGCCTCCAGCCGCTCGACTGTGTCGCCGTTGGTGCGCCAGGGATGGGCCAGCATGTCCTTCAACAGGTCCGGCTTCGGTCCCTTCCACGGCTCGGCAAAGGAACCGGCCAGCGGGTCAAACGCAGCCAATCCCAAATCATCGGCAAGCGCTCGCAAGAGCGATGCGTCTCCATCTCTCCCGCTGCCGCGCGGCACCCGCGCCAGAGCAACAAGCGTTTCGGCGCGCTGCCGGCCTTCCGGCGCCTCTCCCAGCACATGCAGGCCGTCGCGGATCTGCAACTCTTTCAAGTCGCAGATGTGCTCGTCCAGCCGGATCAGCGCCGTGTCGCGGTCGCTTACCGGATCAAGGCCGAGATCGGCGTCAAAGCCGTGGCGGCCGGCGAGATCGAAGATCCGTGCCGCAACAGCCTTGGCGCGGCGCGGATCGCCGGCCTCGGCGGCGGCATATTCATCGATCAGCGTCTCAAGTTCGGCGGCCGGGCCATAGGTTTCCGCCCGCGCCATGGCCGGCATAAGGTGGTCGACGACGACCGCCGCCGATCGCCGTTTGGCCTGCGCGCCTTCGCCCGGATCATTGACGATGAAGGGATAAATCAGCGGCGTCGGCCCGAGAACCGCATCGGGAAAACAGTCGGGCGACAACGCCAGCGCCTTGCCCGGCAGCCATTCCAGATTGCCGTGCTTGCCCATGTGAAGGATGGCGTCGGCGCCGAACTCTTCCCGCAGCCAGAAATAGAAGGCCAGATAGAAATGCGGCGGAACGAGATCGGGATCGTGATAGGTCGCCTTGGGATCGATATTGTAGCCGCGCGCCGGCTGAATGCCGATAATGAGGTTGCCGAAACGGTGCGCCGGCAGCACGAAGTCATCGCCAGAGACGAATGGATCGGTTTCCGGCTGGCCCCATTTATCTTCAATTTGTTTCTTAACTAATTGTGATAATTGGCTGAAATATTTTTTATACAGCCCAATCGAAAGTGCAATCGAACCGCGCCTTGGCTGACCATTCAGGGCATTTGTCGGGCCGGCCAGCAGCAGATCCATCAGGGATTTGGCGTCCGGCGGCGCCCCGCTTGTGTCAAAACCGGCCTGCGCAAGCGCCGCGACCAGCCCGGCCGTAGAGGCCGGCGCGTCCAGCCCGACGCCATTGGCCAGGCGGCCGTCGCGGTTGGGATAGTTGGAAAGGACAATCGCGACGCGCTTTTCGCCATTATCCTTTGCCTGCAGCCGGGCCCAGCGGGCGGCCAGTTCGGCAACGAAGGCGATCCGGTCCGGTTCGGGCCGGTAGCGGACCGGCCGGCACTCGGTCAGCGGGTCGAAGTCGTCGGCTTGCTTGAAGGATACGGCGCGGGTGATGATACGACCGTCGATTTCCGGCAGCACGACATTCATGGTCAAATCGCTCGGCGACAGGCCGCGCGTGCTCTGCGCCCAGCCTTCGCGCGAGACACCCGCGAGGGTAACCTGAAGGACCGGCCGCGTGCCGCCGTCCAACGGCGTACCGGAAAAGGCGACGCCTGCCCTCGACAGGGCGAATGCCGTCGCGTTGAGCACGACGGCGGGGTCGTGATCGCTGAAAACGCTCTCCACGAACGCCGCGTCATCGGCCATTTTCAGACTTGAGACATAAATCGGCAGCGGCTCGAGCCCACGCGCGGCAAGGGCACGGCACAGGGCATCGACCGGCTCGGTTTGTCCTGCCTGCGTCAAGGCGCGATAGAAGATGATGGCCGCGACCGCCGGCCCAACCCTTCTCCCATGGGGAGAAGGTGGTCGCGAAGCGACCGGATGAGGGGTGACAGCGCTACTGACACGCCCAAACCCCTCACCCCGGTGCTCCGCACCGACCCTCTCCCTCCCCTCGTAACATTGGGGGGAAAGGTTTGGCGCATAGAACCCGGCCGTCGGCAGCGGCTGGGCCTTGGGTGGCAAAGCGCCCTCGCCGATCAGGTGGGCAGAGTAGCGCAGCGCGTCGGCAAAGTTCCCAGAACCGCCCTCGACCAGATACGACCAGAAGCGGCGCGCTTCGTCCTCGCCGACCGTGCCTTCGCCGGCCAGCGCCGCGTCCCACGTCGCGTCACCGGGAACCAGCAGCAGTTTGGCGCCACTCGCCCGCGTGATCCGCTGCGCCTCCTCAACGCCGTAGCGCCAGTAGGCGAGGCCGCCCAGAAGACGGATGGCGATGAGCTTTGCATGCGCAAGCACCGCCTCGCCGTAAAGGTCGACCGAGAACGGATGCTTCAGCGCCATCCAGTTGGCCAGCCGCACGGCGGGAAACGGCTCGCCGAGCGCCCGCCGCGCTGCCGCCAGCCCGGCAATCTCCGTATCGGCGGCGCTGAGAATGATGATATCGCCCGGCGTCTGCTCAAGGTCGACTGCCTCGGCGCCGGCTTCCAGTTCGCGCGTCTGGCCCTTGAGGAGATGCACCCGCCCCTACCCCCTCAGTGCCGCTTCGATAGCCGTCCGGTCCATCTCGGCAAGACCTATGACGACCAGACTCGGG
>Ga0224512_10002664_pt1 | contig 16195 bp, 12 predicted proteins | sample SF_May12_sed_USG_4_FD_169103 | JGI IMG/M metagenome (GOLD analysis project Ga0224512, IMG submission 169103) | Sediment microbial communities from San Francisco Bay, California, United States - SF_May12_sed_USGS_13 | ecosystem: Environmental > Aquatic > Marine > Sediment | place: USA...
TCGGCAACGCACACATCCAGCGGGACCTCGTGCAACTCGTGGGCGGCGAGTTCCGAGCGCCGCATGATGAACCCCACCTGCGGCCCGTTGCCGTGCGTGATGGCGATGTCCCATCCTCTGGCGATGAGATTGGCGATGTGGTGGTCCGTCTCGGCTGCCGCCAGGTACTGGTCCTCCACCGACTGATGGTCGCTGTCCTTGATCAGCGAGTTCCCGCCGATCGCCACAACGGCTCTCCGTGTCACGCTCATCCTCCTTGTTGGCAGGCCTCCACGATCACCGCTCAGACCATCGTGAGCGCCATCACCGCCTTCTGCACGTGGAGTCGATTCTCGGCCTGGTCGAAGACCGCGCTCTGCGGACCGTCGACCACCGCATCGGTGACTTCGATGTTGCGATCGGCCGGCAGTGGATGCATGTAGATGGCATCGTCTTTGGCAAGGCTCATACGAGCTTCGTCGGTGATCCAGTCCGTGTAGCGGGCACCGATCGCCGCCGACTCGTCGAGGTCATCGGTGGTCATCATGCAGCCCCAACTCTTGGCGTACACCACATCTGCGTCCCGGAATCCGGCGTCGAAATCCTCGAGCACCTCGAACGAACCACCCGAGGCCAGGGCGTTGGCCTCGGCCTGGGCGACCACCTCGGGCATCAGCCGGAACTCGGGTGGCCTCGTGAGCCGCACGTTGGCTCCATACCGGGTCATCAGCAGGATCTCGCTCTGGGGCACCGACAGCGGCTTCTGATAGCTGGACGCATACGCGTAACTCACGTCGATGGTCAGGCCCCGGGGATCGCCTTTGTACTCGATGACCGTCAGCAGATCGGCCAATGCCTGGAACGGGTGATACCAGTCGCACTGCATGTTGAGGACCGGAGTACGCGAGGCCTCGGCCACGGCCCGGATGTACTCGTTGCCGATCGCCCAGTCACAATGCCTGATCGCCAACCCGTCGTTGTATCGACCGAGGATGTCACCGATCTCTTTGGCCGTGTCGCCGTGGGCGATCTGCGTGGTCGAGCTCTCGATGAACTGGGCGTGACCGCCCAGTTGCGCCATGCCGGCCTCGAAACTCGCCCTGGTCCGCGTGCTGGAAAAGAAAAACAGCATCGCCAGCACCCTGTCCCGCAGGAGAGCATGCGACTCACCGAGCGCCCGACGGCGCTTCAGGTCGAGCGCAACGTCGATGACCGTATCGAGCTCGTGTTTGGTCCACTCCTGGGTGGTGATCATGTCCCTGCCGCGCAAATGTGTCTGCATCTCGTTGCCTCAGTCAACCGCGCCGAGGATCAGTCCGAGCAGTGCCATGCGCATCACAACGCCGTAGAACGCCTCATCCCAGTAGCGGGCATGGCGGGTCTCGTCGACGTCGGTGGGCAATTCGTCCATCCGCGGCAAGGAGTGCAAGACGATCGCATCCGACTTGGCCTTGTGCAGCACTTCCCGCGTCACACGATAGTTCTCCGGGGTCGTTCCGACTTCGCCACCCCGTTCATCTCGAGACTGTGTGTAGTCGGCCTGGACGACTGGCTCCATGTAGATGACGTCTGCTTCGCCGATGGCGTCCATGACGTGATCTACGACCCTGAACCGGGTGTCCTTGTCCTTCAGCTCTTCTTTGAACTCTTTGGTGAGGCTCATGTCGGGAGGCGACACGAAAATCACCTCGGCGTCGAACTGGCTCAGTCCGTAGCCCAACGAATGCATGGTGCGCATGCGCATGTCGCCGACCGCCAGCCACGTGAGGCCGTCCAGGGTGCCCTTCTCCCGGAGCACCGTGTAGAAGTCGGTGAGCACCTGGGTGGGGTGCTCCCCCCATCCGTCGCCGCCGTTGATGACCGGAATGGACGCCCACCGGGCCGCCTCGTGCGGGGCGCCTTGCTGGAAATGCCGCATCACGATGACGTCGCCGTAGTACTCGAGCATCCGGGCGGTGTCTTTCATCGACTCCTGGTAGAAATCGCCTGCCCGGGTCATCTTGGCGTCGGCGAATCCGGTGACTTTTCCGCCCATGCGCAGCATGGCCGACTCGTGGGCGATCCGGGTGCGGGTCGACGGCTGATAGAAGGCCGTCACGAGGATCTTGTCGGCGAGGAGATCCGTGGTCCGACGATGTCGGGCCAGCGGTTCGAGTTCTCGGGCCGCGTCAAAGACGTGGAAGAACTCGGTCCGCTCGAATTCCTTGAGCGAGAGGATGTCTCGTCCAGCGAAGCTGCGCATGTGGGCACTCCCGGGTTGATTCGGATATCCGGTCGCCACAGTCACAGCAGACGCCGATCAACGGCGAGCCGGTCACCCATAGAAGACCATAGTTCGCGGCAAACGTCCACCGCCGAACGGCCCGACTCGACCGGGTCGTCAGGCCACCAAAGCTGCTGCCAGGCGGCGATGGGCGGCGGCGAGTTCGGCCTCGTCGGCACTCATCAACCGTCCGTCCTCGACGATGAGTCGCCCGTGCACGATCGTATGACGGACCCGGCCCGGCGAGGCGAATACGACTCCGGCCACGGGATCGGCAAACCCGGCGTGGTCGATGCCACCGACATCGATGGCGATCATGTCACACACCTTTCCCACCTCGAGAGAGCCGATATCGGAGCGGCCAAGGATGGCGGCGCCGCCCCTGGTGGCCAGACGAAGTGCCTGGCGGGCGGTCATCTGTGGGCCGGCGGCCGGGACGATCGACCCGGCCAGGCGCGCCAGCAGCATCGCCTGGCGAACCTCGGCGAGCATATGGGAACTGTCGTTCGACGCTGAGCCATCGACCCCCAGACCGACCAGCACCCCGCTACGCATGAAGCCGGCCACCGGGGCGATCCCCGACCCCAAACGCATGTTGGAAGTCGGGCAGTGGGCGACACCGGTACCCGTCTCTGCCATGCGACCGATCTCTTGTTCGTCGACATGAACGGCGTGGGCAAACCACACGTCCTCTCCCAGCCATCCGGTGTCCGCCGCATACTCGACCGGGCGACGCCCGAAGGTGGCCCGGCAATATTCCTCCTCATCGGCGGTTTCGGCGAGATGGGTATGGAGCCTGACGCCATGCCGGCGAGCCAGTTCGGCGGTCCGAGCCATCAAGCCGGTCGACACGGAGAAGGGCGAACAGGGAGCGAGGGCGACCTGGCGCATCGAACCCGGCGCAGCGTCGTGGAAGGCGTCGATGACGCGGACACAGTCTTCGAGTATCTCATCCTCGTCTTCGACGACCTCATCGGGCGGCAGGCCGCCGCCCGATTCGCCCACCGACATCGACCCACGCGAGCCGTGGAACCGTATGCCGATGACATCGGCAGCCTCCATCTGGTCGTCAAGCCGGGATCCGCCCGGCCAGAGATACTGATGGTCGAAGGCAGTCGTACATCCCGACAGGGCCAACTCTGCCAGTCCGGTCATCGTTGCCGTGCGGACATGATCGGGAGTGAGGCGGGCCCACACCGGATAGAGGACGCGCAGCCAGTCGAACAGACCGGCGTTCTGGGCGCCGGGCAGCGCCCTCGTCAGCGTCTGCGAAAGGTGGTGATGGGTGTTGATGAGGCCGGGAAGCACCACGGATCCGGAGGCGTCGACGACTCTGTCAGCCGTGCCCGGCAGGGTCGCGGCCGGTCCGACCTGACGGATCCATCCGTCCTCGGCGTAGACCGCTCCTCCGGCGATCTCGGAGCCGGCGTCGTCCATCGTGACGACCACCTCCGCCCCGCGCACCAGGAGCGACGTCACCGCACACCATGCGCCCTGAGGGTTTCGACCACCAGATCTGGCGTCAGCGGGAACCTGTCGAACCAGACCCCGGTCGCATCATGCAGTGCGGCGACCACGGCGGCCGCATACGGGATGAACGGCATCTCGGCCATCCCCCTTGCCCCGAATGGCCCGAGCGGGTCGCCATACTCGCCGATCACCGTATCCACTCGAGTCGGGATATCACCGATCCCGGGTATCAGGTACTGCGAAAGCCTCGGGTTGAGGATCCGGCCGTCCTCCACGACGAGTCGCTCCGTCATCGCGTACCCATGAGCCTGCACGACGGCACCCTCGGTCTGGCTTTCGATGAGGGTCGGATTGATCGCTCTGCCCACATCGACAGCAGACACCACACGATCGACCCGGATGTGGCCGGTCTCGACATCGACTGAGAGATCCACGGATTGAGCCACGTAGCCGTACGAGAAGTTGGGCACGGACGGGCCACCCTCATCATCCATCGGATCCGTCGGGGGCGGTACGTACCGAAACTCTCCCACGGCCGGGCGGGCGCCGTCGATCCAGGCTTTCTGGGCCTCTTCGGCAGCGCCGAGGATGGCATTGCCCGCCATGAACGTCATGCGAGACGCCGACACCGAGCCGGAATCGCCGGTGAGAGCCGTGTCCGAGAAAACGCCGTGCACCTGTTCGACCGGCAGCCCGACGGCGTCAGCGGCCATCTGCAACAGGGCGGTGTGGGCGCCCTGGCCCACCTCGGCCGCCGAATGGAAGAGGGTCGCCGAAATCGGGTCGTCGTCGTCACCCGCCAGTTCGATCTTCGCCTCGCACCGCTCCGGGAAGCCGAAGGAGAATCCGACGTTCTTGAGGGCACAAGCAAAGCCCCGGCCATGCCTGGTTGCGGCTCCATCGCCCGCCAGACTCCGGAAGGGCACCACGGGATCGGCACCCGGATGAGGACCAGGCCATTGTGCTGCGCCGGCACAGTCGTCCACGACCCGGTCGATGCTGACGCCCTCGGGCAGCGGCGTGTGGGTCGGACCCGGCTCGCCGTCAGCGATGAGGTTGCGTCGACGCAACTCGACAGGATCCATGCCGAGGGCTTCGGCCAGCTTGTTGATCTGCGATTCGGACACGAAGGTCCCCTGCGGGCCGCCGAAGCCGCGGAAAGCCCCGCCTGGCACCGACGTCGTGTACACGGCGCTGCTGTCCACCCGGGCGTTCGGGATCCGGTACGGCCCGATGAGGGTGAGATGCAGATTGCCGAGGACCTTGTTCGAGGTGTAGTTGTAGGCGCCGGCGTCGAGCCAGGCATCCGCCTCCGCCGCAACGATCCGCCCGTCGGCGGTCGCTCCCCACCGGGCGTGAACACGGGCCCGATGTCGCTTGTGATGGCCCACGATGGACTCCTCACGCGACCACACGCACCGCACCGGCCGGGTTTCTCCTTGCTCGTGGAGCCTCCACGCCGCCAGCGCCATGACGATCTGGAGAGACATGTCCTCGCGGCCACCGAAGGCTCCGCCGATCGCCGGATAGATCACCCTGATCCGGTCGGCGGGAAGGTCGAGGGCATGGGCGATTTGCTCCTGGTCCTCATGGGTCCACTGTCCGGCGACCTCGACGGTCACCCTTCCGTGGTCGTCGACATAGGCAACGGCCGCCTCAGGTTGCAGATAGGCGTGCTCCTGATGCGGAAGGGTGTATGTCGCTTTGACGACGGCGTCTGCCGCTGCCCAGCCGGCCGCCATGTCGCCCTTGCGGATCCGGTAGTGCTTGTAGGCGTTCGAGCCGTGCCCGTCTTCGGGATGCAACAGGGGGGCACCTGCGGTCATGGCCGAATCGACATCGGGGCACAACGGCAGAGGCTCCCAGTCGACCGCCAGCGCGGCCGCCCCCCGTTGGGCTGCTTCCTGGTTCTCGGCGACCACGACGGCGATCTGGTCGCCTTCCCACCGGCTCACGTCCGATGCGACCGGTGAACGGCCCGTGCCGCCAAGGCCGACCAGGACCGGCTGATCGAACATCGTCAGACCGTATTCGTTGACCGGTACGTCGGCCGCGGTGAAGACGGCGACCACGCCGGGCACTGCCCCGGCGGCCGACGTATCCATAGCGGTCATCCGGGCGTGCGGCTGGTCGGAGAACACCACAAGCGCCGACAGCGCATCCGGGACCGATAGGTCGGACGGAAAGCGTTGAGCACCGGTGACCTTCGCCAGCGCGTCGACGCGCACGAGGCGGTCCCCGACCGCACTCATGGCCGACCTCCCACCGACTCGACCGCCTCGATCATGCGGTAGTAGCCGGTGCACCGGCACAGGTTCCCGGCCAGACCGTCCACGATCTGGGTACGGGTCGGGGATGGTTGTTCCGACAGGAGGGATGCGCACGCAACGAGGAACCCGGGGATGCAATAGCCACACTGCACGGCCGTCGAGTCAATGAATGCCTGCTGAATCGGATGGAGCCCTTCGTCAATGGCGATGCCTTCCACCGTCGTGACGACGCCTCCGGCGGCCGATGCCGCCGGCACCAGGCATGCCATGACCGCCGCGCCATTGAGGAGTACCGTGCACGCCCCGCACTCGCCTTCGGCGCACCCTTCCTTTGTGCCGGTCAGCGAGATCCCCGACGCCGGTCCGGCCACGTCTCTGAGCCAGTCGAGGAGCGTTGTCGAGGTGGCATGGGTGGCTGCCACCCGGAGCCCGTTCACGGTCATCTCGACCGTGTCGCGGTCGGTGAACGATCCGTGGGTACCCGGCGAGTGGGCCGTCCCCGACGCCGAGAGAAGCGCCGGTCGTTCGGGTCGGACCGTGCGGCTATCGCGCAAGGCCAGCAGACCCCGCCGGATCATGGTCCGAACGGCTTCGGTCCGGTATCCGGCCGTCGCTCGCACATCGTCGATCGGCTGGACCTGGGCGGCCACATCGCCGGCAAACGACTCCACGGAGCTGTCGTCGAGGTCGACCAGGTGAGCATCGAACTCGATGATGGTGGGGGCAACCGAACCGAGCGCCACTCTCACGGCATAGCCGTCACCGTCCGGCCTCGCCACCAGGGCACCATGGACGATGGAAATGGCCTGGGCGACACGGTTGCCGACCTTGAGGAACACCCCGGTCTCGTCATCGGCCAGGGGCCGGAATGTGAGTGCGGTCACCAGTTCGTCATCGGCCATCACACTGCGACGGACACCGGTATGGAAGCCGGCAAGTGACACCTCTCGCTGTCCTCGCGACGAGCGAAGGCTGATCGTGGCATCGAGAACCCGGAGCGGGCTGATGGAGTCATTCGCCGGGCTCGCCGTCACGACGTTGCCGACCACCGTTGCCCGGTTTCTCAGCTGGGGAGAGCCGATCTCGAAGCAGGCCTGGGCTAGTGGAGCCGCTCGCTGCCAGACCAGGCCGGATGCCACGACTTGATTGTGGGTGACGAGGGGGCCTAGCCGGATGCGACCGTCATCCAACTCGACGATGCCGTCGAGGCCGGCAATGCCGGTCACATCGACGAGAACCTCGAGGCCCTGGTGGCCGCCTCGCTCCATCTCCAAAAGCAGATCGGTGGCTCCGGCAACCACCCGGGCGGCTGCACCATGCTCGGCCAGCAGATGAAGGGCGCCATCCACGTCGGCCGGACGAACGATGCGCGCCGCGCTCGTGCCAGGTCGCTGGACTTGATGCATGTCCACCTTTCAGCCGTTGTAGATAGGTCTACCGGAAGCGCCGTACTGTCGTAGGACCTCAACCGCATCGTCTCGCAGAACATCGAGCACGACTTCGATGCCCCGATCACCGAGCGCCGACGCCCAGTCCCGGGGTTTGGGTCCCTCGTCGAACCCGACGGCCTCGGCATCGGACGCCCGGGCACCACAGAGGAGGCTGCTCACGCCCGACCACGGGATCGCCCCGAAGCACATGGCGCATGGCTCCGACGACGTCACGAGTTGGGCCGGAGGCATGCCTTCGGCTCCCAGCGTGAAACTCCCGACCACCTGACCGGCAATCGCGATCGCGGTGATCTCGGCGTGGGCGACGGCGATCCGGGCCGGCACGACCCGGTTGACCCCGGGAGCGATGAGCCGGCCGCTGTCGCGTTCGAAGATCGCTGCTCCGAATGGGCCGCCCGTGTCCTCTTCGACGTTGCGCCGGGCGAGTTCGATGGCCAGGCGCATCCGGTCGTCCGGATCCTCGACGACGAGCCCGCGGGGCACCGCTGCATCGATCCAGTCCGGCAGCCGAACGGCCACAGCCGGCCATCCACCGGTCATGTGCGTTCCTCCCTCGCATAGGGCACACCCAACGCGGCGGGAGCGCCGAGGCGCTTGCGGAGCGGGGAGGCGCCCGAGATGAGTACCAGCACGAGGACGGTGAGAACGTAGGGCGCCATGTTGAGCAAGTTGGCGGAGATGGATGTACCCGACGCCTGCAAGCGGAACTGGACCGCGTTGACCCCGCCGAACAAGAGGGCGCCGACCACCGCCCTCGCCGGACTCCACGTCGCGAAGATGACCAACGCGATGGCGATCCAGCCGCGCCCGCCCGTCAAGTTCTCGCTCCATCCGGGGGTGTAGGCCAGAGAGAGGTGAGCACCGCCGAATCCGGCCAGCATCCCGCCGACGATCGTGTAGATGTACCGCCAGCGGATGACCGGAATGCCCATGGCGTCGACCGTCTGCGGGCTCTCCCCCATCGCCCGTAGTTCCTGCCCCGGTCTGGTGCGATAGAAATAGAACCAGACAAGCGGTACGAAAACGTACATCGAATACACGATGGGATCCTGCTGGAAGAGCGCTTCACCGATCACGGGCAGTTCGGACAGGCCGGGAATATCCACGTCGAGGAACCGGGGACCCCGTAGCCCGACCAGAGGCCCGTTGTCCGGCCCGAGGCGTTCACCGATGAAGCTGGCCAGGCCGACGCCCGCCAGCGTCAACGCAAGGCCCGAGACAATTTGGTCGGCCCGCAACGTGATCGTGACGAAGGCGTGCACGAGCGCCATGAGACCTCCTACCGCCATCGCAACGATGAGGCCCGCGAGCAACGAGCCACTGTGGAATGCGCCGGCAAATGCCGTGACCGCTCCCATGATCATCATGCCCTCGACGCCCAGGTTCAGGATCCCGGCTCGCTCGGTGATGATCTCGCCGACGGTGGCGTAGATGAGCGATGTCCCGGCAAACACGCTGATCGACAACACAGACGTGAAGAGATCGAGATCCATCAGTTCGCCTCCGCAGCTGGAGCCATGTCCACGACGTGCCGGAACACGCGGAGCCGGTAGCGGCTGAAGATGTCTCCACCGAGCACGAAGAACAGCATCACGCCCTGCACCACCTGCGCCACAGAAGAGGGAAGGCCCATGGTGATCTGAATCTGATCACCCCCGACAAAGACCGCGGCCAGGAGGACAGACACGAGCACGACAGCCCACGGCCGGAGTTTGGCCACCCAGGCGACGATGATCGCCGTGAACCCGTTCTCGGCGGCGAGTCCCTGTTGAAGGCGATGCGAGATGCCCGCCACCTCGGAGAGACCGGCGAGCCCGGCCAGGCCGCCGGACACGAGCATCACCAGGACGATGTTGCGAAAGATCGAGACCCCGGCGAATCGGGCAGCCTCCGGATTGTCTCCAATCAGTCGGATCTCGTAGCCGAACCGGGTCCGGTCGAAGAGCACCCACACAATCACCGCTGCCAAGAGGCCAAGGAGCAGCCCGAGGTGGAGTCGGGTGCCGAATAGCTTGGGAAACCACGTGTACTCGGGAAACAGCGCCGATCCTGGAAACCCGAAGCCTTCCGGGTCATTCCAGACCGAGGTGAAGAGGTGCGAATACCAGAGGATCGCCACGTAGTTGAGCATCAAGGTGACGATGATCTCGTTGACGTTCAGGTAGGCCCGCAGCAACGCCGGTATGAGCGCCCAGAGAGCCCCGGCTACCACCGCCGCCCCACCCATGAGCACGCCGTAGACAACCAGGTTCTGAGGTATGCCGGGAGCGGCGGCCGGAAGGAACAGGGCAACACCCGAGGCGGCGATGCCGCCCATGATCAACTGGCCCTCGGCGCCGATGTTCCAGAACTTCATCTTGAACGCCACCGATACGGCCAGGCTGGCCAGGATCAATGGAGTGGCGCGGACCAGCGTTTCGGATGCGCTGTACAGGTCGCCTCCGAAGAGCCCGCCAAAGGCACCTTTCCACATCGCCCGGTAGGTGGCGATGGGATCGACACCGAACATGGCCAGCAAGAGGCCGCTGGCGACGAGGGCACCGATGATTGACAGGACGGGCACAGACCAGGCGAGATGCCAGGCCGGATCCAGTCGCTTCTCCAGGCGAACCCTCCACGGAATCACGTCGCCTCCCCCGCCATCATCAGGCCGATCCGCTCCTTGGTGGCGTCGGCCGAGGCGACGATGCCCATGACTTCTCCGTCATGCAGCACGATCAGTCGGTCCGACAGCACGAACAACTCGTCCAGATCTTCGGAAAGCAGCAACACTGCAGCACCGTCGAGGCGCTCTTCGAGAAGGGCGCTACGGACCGTTTCGATGGCTCCGACGTCGAGTCCCCTCGTCGGATAGGCGGCCACGATGAAGGGGATTCCTTCTGCTCGATCACCGGCATCGATCTCTCTGGCAAGGATGGCCTTCTGCTGGTTGCCACCCGAGAGGTTTCTCGCAAGTGTCTTGATGGATGGGGTGAGCACCCGGAATCGATCGACGTAGGTTCTTGACAGATCGGCAACGGCCGACGAGTCGATGAACGGGCCTGCCGACACCGGGGCCCGCCGGTAGCGCTTCATGATGAAGTTGTCCGTGAGCGGCAAGTCACCCGCCAGCCCCATCCCCAGTCGATCAGCCGGCACATGCGCCACGCCACGATCGATGAAGCGACGCGCCGATTTGCCCGTGACGTCCTCCCCATGGAGAGCGACTTTCCCCTTGGTCGGCTTGCGAAGGCCGGTGACGACCTCGGCAAGCTCCGCCTGGCCGTTGCCGGTGACCCCGGCCACGCCGACGATCTCCCCTGACCGGACGGAGAACGTGACGTCCGACAGAGCCCGAATGCCGCGATCGTCATTGGCCGATACCCCGTCGCAACTGAGCACCACTTCCCCCGGCTCGCGAGCATCCCGATCGGCCCTGAACAGGACCGGGCGGCCCACCATCAGTTCGGCCAGGCCCGGCTTGTCGGCGTCCTTCGTGGCCAGGGTCGCGACGTTCTTCCCGTCACGCAACACCGTGATTCGATCCGAGAAAGCGAGCACCTCGCCCAGCTTGTGCGAGATGAAGATGATGGCCTTGCCGTCGTCGGCGAGACCGCGCAAGGTTGCACCGAGGGCGTCGGCTTCCTGCGGGGTGAGTACGGCGGTGGGCTCGTCGAGGATCAGGATCTCGGCGCCGCGGTACAGCAATTTGAGGATCTCGACCCGTTGTCGGAGACCTACGGAGAGTTGCCAGATCAAAGCGCTCGGGTCGACGTGCAGCCCGTACTTGTCGGCCAGCGCTCCGACCGCCTGCTCGACGTCACGCATCTTCGGTACGAACGGCACACCCTCGGCACCGAGGATGATGTTCTCCGCCACGGTCTGGTTAGGGACCAGCTTGAAGTGCTGGTACACCATGCCGATGCCCAACCGGCTGGCCGCGCGAGGCGAATGAATGTCGACCTGGCGGAGCGAGCGCCCGGCCGTGGCCACTTCGATGTGGCCTTCGTCGGGGCTATAGAGACCGACCAGGCAGCTCATCAACGTCGATTTGCCTGCCCCGTTCTCACCCAACAGAGCGTGGATCTCACCGCGGCGAACGGTGAGATCCACGGCCTCGTTGGCAAGGACACCAGGGAACCGCTTGGTGAGACCACGGATCGCAACTGCGATGTCCCCGTTGTCGTCCATGCGGTGCCCGGCGATCAGCTCGACGGGATTTCGCCGACGACGCCCTCGACGAACCAGTCCATGCTCAGCATGGCCCCATCATCGAGGCAACCCCCCGTCGCGACGCGTTCGCTGCCGCTCTGATCATTGATGGGTCCGCAGAAAACATCCCAGTCTCCCGAGATGATCTCGGCCTTCTTCAGTTCGACGAGTGACTTCGTCTCGGCCGAGACAGAAGGCCCGAAGGGAGCGAGGTCGACAATTCCGTCTGATAGCCCGCCCCAGTAGGACTCGTCGCCGGTGTAGGTGCCTGCCCGCACCTGGTTGACGATGTCGAGGTACTTCACACCCCAGTTCCAGATCGGCGCGGTGAGCAACGAGTCGCCAACGAACTCCCGCGAATCGGTGTTGTAGCCCACCGAGAAACCGCCCGCATCGGCGGCCGCCTTCTGCGGTTCGGTCGTGTCCTGATGCTGGGCGATCACGTCGGCGCCCTCGGCGAGAAGTGCTTCGGCGGCTTCCTTCTCTTCGGGCGGACCGAACCATGTGTTGGTCCACACAACACGCACTTCGGCGTCCGGGTTCACTTCCCGCACACCCAGCGTAAAGGCGTTGATGCCCCGCACGACTTCCGGGATCGGGAAGGCAGCGACATACCCGATGACATTGGACTCGGTCTGGGCACCGGCGACCAGGCCGGACAAGTACCGGGGCTGGTAGATCCTGCCGAAGACGTTCGACATGTTCGCATTGGTCTTGAAACCTGAGATGTGGACGAACTGGACGTCGGGGAACTCCTGCGCCACCGTCAGCGTCGGGTCCATGTAGCCAAACGAGGTCGTGATAATGACGTCGTTACCGTTCTGCGCAAAGTCACGGATGACGCGCTCGGCGTCGGGACCTTCGGGGACGTTCTCGACGAAGGTCGTCTCCACCGAGTCTCCCAGCGCGGCTTCGAGCGCCAACCTTCCCTGATTGTGCGAGTAGCTCCATCCAAGGTCGCCGATCGGTGCCACGTACACGAACGCAACTTTCGTGACGTCGTCGGTGGCGGCGGCCACGGTGGTCTCTGCCGAATCGCCACCACAGGCGGCCAGTACAAGCACGAGGGACCCTACGAGCGCGATCCAGCGCAATCGTCGTTTCACGTTTCCTCCTGATATCTGTGTTGGCCGGCGAGCCGGCGTCTAGCAAGCAAGCTAGTGCGCGATCGATCCGTCCGGATCGGCCAGGACGGCAAATCTGGGTGCCCGGGGCGCGACCAACTCATGCTTCGGACCAGAACGGCAGCCCTTCGGGGTCTCCCAGCACCTGCGTCAGACGGTCGGTGTGCTCCCCGTAGCCCGGCTTGGCCGTCGCGCTCCATCCCCCGTCGGCGGGTGACAGCAGGAAGGCCTGTCCCCGGGCGGCCGCAAAACGGTTCTCATCTAGAAACAACCGCGGTTTGACGAGCGCCGGGTCGCCTTCCTCGGGGCAGAACACCAGGCAGTTGCCACACTCGTTGCACAACTCGGCGAGCACGAAATACTGTTGCCTGCCCGACACATCGAGGTTCTCAGGGGTGGGAACCCGGAAGAACGCATCGTTCGGGCACACCGTCACACAGAAGTTGCACGCAACACAGCCCCACATCTCCAGGGTGTGATCGACGGCTCTCGGCAGCTTCGAGGTCCCCTCCCGGGTGTACGCCTGATTGGTTGCCGGGTCACGGAGCGACCTCACATAGTCGGCGACAGACCCGCCCGCCCCGGCAACCCAGTCGCTGAGATCGTCGAGCCCCGACGCCTCGATCGCCTTCTGAAGGGCGGTGAGCATTGGCTTGAGGCGACCATAGCCGCCCGGCTTCAGGAGGTCCGAACACACCGTGACGGGGGTGAGGCCGAGGCCAGCCGCCGCCGGGAAGTTGTCCTTCGTGATACCCGCCGACCAGCTCACCTGCACGGGACCGTTGGCACCTTCCACGCGGAGCATCCCCGGCAGGGCTTCGTGTAGCCGCTGCAGGAGCGTCATGGAGACGACATGGAGGGGGGCTCCCGACAGGTACATGGTGTCGTCGGGCAGGAATCCGCGATGATTCTCGACAACCAGGGTATTGGTCAGTTTCACGCCGAGGCTCCGGCCCCGTTCGGACGCGAACTGTGTCAGCTCGCCGATGAGTTCGACCCCGCGATCGAACTGCAGATCGGCATCGAAATCCGAATTCCGGAGGCGCACCTCGTCGTACCCGAGCTCACCGATCACGATCTCGCTGACGGCGTCGAACCCGAGCAGCGTCGGATTGAGCTTCACGACGACATCGAGCCCGTGCCGGGTCATCAGGTGTTTCGAGATCGATTCGATCTCGTCCGGAGGGCACCCGTGGAACGTCGAAAGCGTCGCCGTGTCGGCCATCGACTCCGGGAACTCCAGATCGGCGAACGCATCGAATGGCCCGCCGCGCAACAGCGGTCGAAGCCGCTCTATCTCGGCTCGCCCATGGGTCATCGCGTCGATGAATCCGGCGACCGGATCGCTCTGGATGCCGGCAAGGTCGTACCCGACAGAGATGTCGAAGATGTGGGGACCGGGATCCGGACCCAGAAACGGAGTGAGTTCATCCCATTGTCGGAGTATCTCGATGAGCATCCACGCTTTCGTGTACTCCTCGATCGACTGGGAGATCTTGAGCTCTTGTGACCATTCGATGTTGTATCCGATGGTCTGCATGTCGATGCAGGGTCGGGCGATCTCGAGTTCGTCGAGGATCTGGACGGTCTTCAACTCAAAGATCCTTGCCCCGCCCAGCCACCCGAGCACGATGTTCTCGGCCAGTTGAGTGTGAGGCCCTGCTGCCGGGCCGATCGGAGTCGCCGCCCGGCGCCCCATGAAGTCCGCAGAGAGGTCCGGTCCGCTCGTGACATCGAAGAACCGGGCGGTTGGCAGGTCGAACACCCGCTTGCGAGACGACCACTCGTGGTGGATACGTTCGACGAGCAGGTCGAGCGGGAACGGTGTCAGCGGGGCGGCGTCGTGGGCCATTGCTGTGCCTCCTCAGAGTCGAGCGTGTAGACGAGCGGCTTGCTCGCGCGCTTTGGCGCGAATCTCGGCGGCATCGACTTTTGTCGGACCGTTCTCGTGGAGCATGACGGATCCGTCGACCTCGACTCGAAGCGGCCTCACACCCGGGGTGAACGCCAGGTGCCAGGGATCCATCGGCTCGTACGACCAGGTGACCCGGTCGAGGTGGGCATCCGGGGCGAGCGCCCATCCATTCTCGAGCCAAGCCCAGGCCGTCTCCGGCGACGCCGTCACATCGACGGAGCGGTGCATCACGTAGGCGAGGCGGAAGGACTCGATCATGTTGGCTCCGATGCCGTCCGTTCCGAGCGCCACCGGATTGGCGAACCTCGCCGGATCGGCGTAGCCGACCGCGTTGTTGAGGTTGGATCGGGGGTTGTGGAGGACCGTTCCTCGAAGCCCGTGGTCATCCGGGAGAGATACACAGTGGCTCAGCAGCCAGTTGTCCCGGGTCAATCCCCGTATCCGTTCGACTGCGCCGGCGTCCTCGGGACCCTCGCACACATGGATGTGGACGCCCACCCCGAGGTCCTCAGCAAGCCCTGCAGCCGCCTCGAGGGTCTGATCCTCACACGTGAACGCCGCATGGATGCCGACGAATCCGGGCCGACCGGCGCCCAGGAACCTCTGGTTCTCAGCGAGACCCCGGGTGGCGCCATCGGGGCCATGGCGGTCGGTTACGCCGTACGCCGGAAGGACCCGCACACCGATCTCCTCGCATGCCCCGGCTATCACCGACAGGCTGCCTTCGATCGCGTTGGGCGATTCGTGGTGGTCGATGATGACGGTCGTTCCCGACTCGAGCGCTTCGAGGGCACCAAGCTTGGCCGACCATTCGATCATTTCGAGATCGAGGGCCGCATCGAGACGCCACCAGATGAGCTCGAGGATTTCCCTGAACGAGGTGGGGGTGCGGAGAGGAGGCGGCATGCCACGTGCCAGCGCCGAATAGAGATGGTGGTGGGCGCACACCAACCCCGGGGTGACGGCGCCGTCAGGCACCGGGCACCTCGACGATGGGGTGATGCTTGCTCATGGGCAGATGGGTCCGCCACACGCCGTCCACCTCGTGCAGGGCGGCGGCAACGGCTCCTGCCGTCGGCACGAGTCCGATCTCTCCGACACCTTTGATGCCGTACGGCGATCGCGGCTGGGGCGCCTCGAGCAGCCTGACTTCGACCGGCGGCATGTCTTTCGGGCGCAGAATGGCGAGACTGCGCAGCGTCATGTTGGTCGGCCTGGCGTCTTCGTCGTACGGGAAGTCCTCCGTCAGGGCATACCCGAGGCCCATATGCACGGCGCCTTCGACCTGCCCGGCACACAGCATCGGATTGACAACCCTCCCGACGTCGTGAGCGGCCACCACCTTTTCGATATCGCCTGTGACGGGATCGGCGATGACGAGCTGGGCGGCATATCCGAACGCCGAGTGGATGATGGGATGCTCGACGTCGTCGCTCAGCTTGTTGGTCCAGTCGACCCGGTACTCGCCCGTATATTCGACGCCCGGCTCCCGGCCGCCCGCGATGGCTTTGAGACATGCGTCCTGGATGGAA
>Ga0224512_10002665_pt1 | contig 16184 bp, 13 predicted proteins | sample SF_May12_sed_USG_4_FD_169103 | JGI IMG/M metagenome (GOLD analysis project Ga0224512, IMG submission 169103) | Sediment microbial communities from San Francisco Bay, California, United States - SF_May12_sed_USGS_13 | ecosystem: Environmental > Aquatic > Marine > Sediment | place: USA...
AATCGACGCACACGCACACGTTCTGCCATCCCCACATCAAAACAGGCCCAGCAACCCGAGTGGTGGACGCGACCCTCAAACCACTGTGGTCAGGGCACTAGCTGTAGCTTCCCGTCGGGGAGGCGATGGCATCCCGAGCAGCGACCTGGACGGCGGCGATGGTGGCGACGTTCACGATGTCGTCGACCGAGCAGCCCCGTGACAGATCGTGCAGGATGCCGTTCAGACCCTGCAGCAACGGTCCGAACGCCCTGGCCCCGGCCAGCCGCTCGGTGATCTTGTAGGCGATGTTGCCACTGTTCAAATCGGGGAAGACGAACACGTTGGCTCGACCGGCGACCTCGGAACCGGGGGCTTTGGCTGCGCCGACCGCGGCGTCCCACGCCGCGTCGAACTGGAGTTCACCGTCGACGACCAGATGAGGGACGCTGGCCCGCACCCGGTCGGTGGCCCGCCGGAGCTTGTCGACCGACGGGTGATCGGCGCTGCCCTTGGTGCTGAACGAGAGCATGGCCACACGAGGCTCCAGCCCGGTGAGACCGGCGTAGGTCTCGGCACTGGCGACGGCGATGTCGGCCAGTTGGTCGGCGTCGGGTTCCGGGATCACACCGCAGTCGCCGTACACGAGGTAGCGCCGGTCGTCCGTGGACGCCGCCCCCCGATCCGGGAGGACGAACACGAACGAGCTGCTCACGCTGCGCGCCCCCGGGGCCAGACCGAGTAGCCGCAGGCCGGAGCGGATCACATCCGCAGTGGGGCGTCCAGCCCCGGCGACGCAGGCATCGGCCTCACCGGCGGCCACCATCAGCACGGCGAGGTCGAGCGGATCGCCGAGATCGATCGGGGCCGACAGCTCGGAGGCCCGCTCGAGCATTGCCGAGGTCACGTGTTCGGCGGCGCCCGGTTCGACCACAACTACCTCGGCGATTCCCGTCCCGCTGAGGATGCGAGCGGCCTCGACGGTCCGAGGATCACCGTGGTCGGCCAGAACGATACGGCACGACCGTCGGGCGGCCAGGCTGCGCCATCGCTCGATGATCGTCACCGCCCCGGCGACCTCAACGGTTGGCCGCCAGCCAGGCCTCGGCGGTGGTCAGCGTCCTGTCGAGTCGATCGGCGAGATCGTCGAGTACCTGGTTGTCGGCCACCAACGGTGGCGACACGGTCAGCATCGTGGCGCCCCGATCGTCGGGCCTGATCAAGACGCGGTGGTCCCGGAGCCACCGGGCCAGGAGGCCGCCGCGAAGCGCAGCATGCTGCTCCTCGGACAGCGTTCGTCCTGTCGATCGGTCGGCGACGAGTTCGAGGGCGTAGAAGTAGCCGAGGCCCCGAACCTCGCCGACGATGGGGTGGGCGTCGGCCAGCTGGTCCATACGCCGACGGAACCCCGACTCGTGGGCTCGCACATGATCGAGCACCCGCTCCTCGTCCATGGCCCTCATGGTGGCGACGGCGACGGCGGTGGCCACCGGGTGGCCGCCGAAGGTTGCGCCGTGGAGGTAGGCGCCCATGGGGGAGTCCCAGACCGACTCGACCAGCTCGCCGCGAACGACCATGCCGCCCAGCGGCTGGTAGGCGCTGGTGACACCCTTGGCGAACGTGATGACGTCGGGCACCACGTCGAACCTTTCGCTGGTGAACCAGTGTCCGAACCGGCCGAACCCACCGATGACCTCATCGGCCACCAGGAGTACGCCGTGGCGGTCGCAGATCCGGCGCAGCTCCTGCCAATAACCGTCGGGGGGAACCAGACCACCTCGTCCGTTCTGAACCGGCTCGCAGACGACGGCGGCCACGGTCTCGGGTCCCTCGGCCAGGATCATGTCCTCGACCGCCCTGGCCGATGCGAGCTCGGCCGCGGTGTCGCCGTAGGTGTTGCGGACCTTGCGGGTTCCCTCCCACAGCATCGGCGCGAACGGTTCCTTGAACCGGGGGACGCCGGTCACCGACAGCGCGCCCAACGTCGTGCCGTGATAGGACCACTCCCGTGAGATCACCTTGTAACGGCTGTCCTCGCCCCGGCTGAGGTGGTAGCTTCGCACGAACTTCAGCATCGATTCGACCGCTTCGGAGCCGGAGCTGACGAAGAAGATCTCGGAGAGATCTCCCGGCGCCACCTGGGCGATCATCGTCGCCGCGAGGGCGGCCGGTTCGTTGGCCCAACCCCAGGTCGGGTAGTAGGCCAGCTTGGCCATCTGCTCGGCGGCCGCTCGGACGAGGTCGGCCCGCCCGTGCCCGAGGTTGGTGCAGAACAGACCGGCGAGTCCGTCGAGGTACTCGGTGCCCGCCGTGTCGTAGACGTAACAGCCCTCGCCCCGCTGCATCACCCCGAGATCGCCGCTCCGCCAGGCCTGACCTCTGGTGAAGTTGGGCACGAGGTGTCGCCGAGCGCTGTCTGCGGCGTCGAAGGTCGGTGCCTTGGCCGTGACGGTCATTGGCCTTCCCCTTTGTCGACATGGCACCGGCGTCGACCGGACCACCAACCGAACCCGGTCACGATCGGACCGATTGAGTTAGAGCATCTAACAGATTCGTTTGCCTGTCAAACTCCGGATGGGGCGACGCCGAGCGCGGCGAGCGCGCCGGGTATCTGCCACGGCGTCTCGACGACGGTGGCCCCGGCTTCGGTCAGGGCTCGGCGCTTCGAGTCGTGGGTTCCGGTCGAGCCCTCGACGATCGCTCCGGCGTGGCCCATGCGCTTCCCGGGTGGGGAGGCCGCTCCGGCGATGAAGGCCACCACCGGCTTGTCACTTGCGGCCACCACGGCGGCGGCCTCCTCCTCCTTCCGCCCGCCGATCTCGCCGATCACGACGATGGCTTCGGTGCGGCGGTGGCCATCGAGTGCCCGCACTGCTTCAGCCGTCGAGGTACCCGACACCGGATCACCGCCGATCCCGAGAAAGGACGACTGCCCGTACCCCGCTCTGGTCAGCTCAACCGCGGTCAGCGTCCCCAGGGAACCGCTACGGGAGACCACGCCGACCGAACCGGGGGCGAAGATCCGACGATCGAAAGCGGGCATGAAGCCGACGAACGTCTCGCCGGGATTGACGACCCCTGCGGTGTTGGGACCGATGATCGTCGTACCGGCCTCCCGAGCCTCGGCGACCATGGCCATGGTGTCGGCCACCGGGATGAACTCGGTGAGCACAACGACGAGGTGGGCTCCCGCCTGCGCCGCATCGGCTGCCGCGGCCCTGGCACCGGCCGGAGGCACGAAGAGAACCGAGACGTCGATGCCGCTGTCGGGACCGCCTGCGCGGGCGGCCTCGACGGCGGAGGTGAACACCGGCAGCCCGAGGTGCCGGCTCCCGCCCTTGGCCGGGCTGACACCGGCCACAATGTTGGTCCCGTAGTCCCGCATCCGCTCGGTCCAAAACGTGCCCTGGCGTCCGGTCATGCCGTGGACGACGACCCGATGCCGTCGGGTGACGATGAGCGGATCGGGCACTTCGCTCACACCTCCGACCCTTCGGTCGTGGCGGGAGCCGCAGCGGCGACCGCAGCCCGCACCGCCGCTTCCATCGACGGATGGGGTTCGACGCCCAGTCGGGATCGCAGAAGGTCCACTGCGGCGTCGCGCCCGGTTCCGGCGACGCTGAAGGCCACCGGCAGTTGGGGTCGCAGCCGCTCCCAGGCCTCGACGACGCCTTCGGTCATGACATCGCAGCGGGCGAACGCGCCGCAGAAGTTGACGACCAGGCTGCGTACGCCGGGTTGGGCCAGCACCAGTTCCAGGGCCGGAGTCGCCTTGGTGTAGGCGTCGCCGCCGATCTCACAGAAGTTCGCCGGACGACCACCGGCGGCGACGACGGCGTCCATTGTCGCCATGGTCAGCCCGGCGCCGTTGGCCAGCACGGCGACCTCACCCCCGAGTTCGATGAGCCGCAGTCCCAGTTCGGCGGCTCGCCGCTCCCGCTCGGATCCGGTCGGTGCCGGGCCGGGATCGAAACGATCGTGCAGGGCGGCCTGACGGAAACGGGCCGAGTCGTCGAGCTCGATCTTGCCGTCAAGCGCCACGAGGCCACCGCCGGTCGTGACCGCCAGCGGATTGATCTCGACGATCAACGCATCGCATTTGACGAAGAGTTCGACGAGACTCCGTTCGAGGCCGTCGGCTATGCCGGGTGTGGAAGCGGGATCGACGGGGTCGAGTGGGAACACCTCGATCTCGTCGACCATGGCCTCCACCTCGATCCCGCCCCGGCCGGACCGCATCACGACAGGTCGTCCGGCCGATGCGTCGACCGTCACCGACAGATAGTGTTCCGCGGCGACGTCGATTGCTTCCTCCACGAGTACCGCCACCACCAGCTCGCCCTTCAGCTCCGATCCGAGCAGCCGCGCCGCCGCTCGTGCCGCACCGATTGGATTCTCGACGAACACGACCCCTCCGGCCTTGCCCCGCCCTCCGGAGCCGACCTGGCCCTTGACCACCATCGCCTGATGGCGGGCGGGGCCGCCATCGCCGCCACCCAGTTCCCGAGCCGCCGCCTCAGCCTCGGCCGGTGTGGTCACCAGCCGGGATCGGGGAACGGGAATGTTGCGCTCCGCGAACAGCAGCTTGGCCTGAGCCTCGGTCAGCCTCATGGAGACGGCGCCATGCCGGTCATCACCCGTCGAAGCCGATCAGGTCCCAATGGTCACCGAACAGTTCCCGTTCGGTCGGCTCGTCGGGCTCGATCGTCTCGACCAGATGGGTGATGTTGATGAAGTGGTCGATGTTGAGGTTCTCGCTGATCGAGTTGCCGGCCCAGGTCCCGCAGCCCATCGACAAGGTGAACGGCATGGCGTTGTCAAAGGAGCCGCCGTTGCCGAAGGTGTGGGCCTGGTTGACCAGGACCCGTACCACGGGCAGGGTTTCGGCCACCCGGCGGGCCCGAACGAGATCGGTGGTGTGGATACCGACCGAGTGACCGATGCCCTGGACGACCAGCACGCGGCCGGTCAGCTCGATGGCATGGTCGAAGTCCCGGGCCCGGTAGACGGTCAGCACCAGGGAGAGCTTCTCACCGGTGAGCGGCCGGTCGGGTCCGGGCTCGGGCTCCTCGACCAGGACGTAGGCGTCGTTGTCGGAACCGCCGAGGTCGAATTCCCGCCGGAGCACCGCATAGTCCTTGGCGATCAACGAGCGGTTGAGTGAGCCCGACGGGAAGAGGCGCTCGGAGACCCGGGCCACCTCCTCGTCGTTCGCCCGGTGGGCCCCGGCGGCGCACAGCGCAGCCATGGCCGCCTCGTACACGTCGTCGAGCACGATCAGGGAGTTCTCCGACGAGCAGGAGGTGGCGTTGTCGAACGTCTTGGAAGCGCGGATCTTGGCTGCAGCAGCGGTCAGGTCGGCGGTCGAGTCGACGATGACCGGCACGTTCCCGGCGCCGACGCCGATCGCCGGTGTTCCACTGCGGTAGGCCCGGCGCACGTTGTTCTGGGAGCCGGTCGCCACCACGAGATCGACGGCGGCCATCAGCGCCTCGGTCGCCTCCCGGGTCACCGGCGCAGGCAGAACCTGAACCAGGTCGGCCGGAGCCCCGATCCGCTCCAGTTCGGTGCGGGCCAGTTGGACCGCCCGGGCGGTCGTCGACCAGCCGGCGGGGGAGGGGGCGATGACGACGGCGTTGCCCCCCTTGACCGCCATCATCGCCTTGTTTATTGGCGTGGCCGCCGGATTGGTGGATGGCGTGATGGCCCCGACCACACCGACCGGTTTGCCGTAGCGGCTCAGCCCCCGGACCGGATCGTGGTCGATGAGTCCCATCGTGGTGGCCCGTTGCAGATCACGAAGGGTCCCGAACGTCTTGCGCTGGTTCTTCACGATCTTGTCGGCCACGTTGCCGAGTCCGGTGTCGGCCACCGCCTGCTCGGCCAGGGCGCGGGCGTTGTCGGGCCGGTAGAGCGACCAGGCGATGGCGGCCACCGCCCGATCGACGGTGGCCTGGTCGGGATGGGCGGCACCGGCCGCGAAGTCCGTCATGGCCCGGCGGGCCCTGTCGACGCACTCGCCGACGGCGGCATCCCGGGTTCGGCCGTTGCTACTGTCCATCAAGTTGAGACCGTATTGCAAAAACGTTATAAGATCTAATTCGCCATGGCCCGATCCCAGCTCAGCACCGAGATCGTCATCGACAAGGCGGCCGAGATCGCCGATGCCGAGGGTCTCGACGCCCTGAGCCTCACCCGGGTGGCCAACGAGCTCGGCATCAGCCAGCCGGCGCTCTACCGCTACGTCGCCGGCATCGACGACCTCGTCCGTGCCCTCGGACTACGCTGCCGCCAGGTCCTGGCCGACCGGCTCGGGTCCTCCGCCGTCGGTCTCTCGGGGGAGGACGCGATCAGGGCGATGGGCAACGCGTGGCGTTCCACGGTCCGGGACCATCCCGGGCTCTACACCGCCACCGACCGCTACCCATGCGCCGGCGACACCGAACTCGAGGCGGCCGTCGACCGGATCGTGTTCATCCTCGGGCAGGGTCTGGCGTCCTACGCCCTGTCGACCGACAAGTCGGTACACGCCGGGCGAGCGCTGCGCAGCGCCTTCCACGGGTTCAGTCATCTGGAGGCCGGTGACGGCTACCCGATGGGCCAGGACGTCGACGAGTCCTTCGACGGACTGCTGACGCTGCTGTGCCGAGGTGTCGAAGCCCTTGCGGCGGAAGATTCGTTGGAACCGGCCGCCGCCGGCCGGCCATGAACCGGCCATGGACCTGCGATGAGCCTGCCATGAGCCTGCCATGAGGGCCGATCCCCTCACCGCTCGACGTCGGCTCTGATCGACGGCGAGATACCGACCCACCAACGATTACGAACCTGGAGCTGTGACCCATGACCCGAATGACTCCGTCCGAAGCCTTCGTCGAGACACTGGTGGCCAACGGGGTCACCGACATCTTCGGCATCATGGGTTCCGCCTTCATGGACGCCATGGACATCTTCGCCCCCGCCGGCATCAGCCTGGTGCCCGTGGTGCACGAGCAGGGGGCCGCCCACATGGCCGACGGGTACGCCCGGGTGTCGGGTCGCCACGGCGTGGTCATCGGTCAGAACGGCCCCGGCATCTCGAACTGTGTCACCGCCATCGCAGCGGCGTTCTGGGCCCACTCACCCGTGGTGATCGTCACCCCGCAGACCGGCACGATGGGCATCGGCCTCGGCGGCTTCCAGGAGGCCAACCAGTTGCCGATGTTCTCCGAGTTCACGAAGTACCAGGGCCATGTCAACAACGAGAAGCGCATGGCCGAGATCACCGCCCGCTGTTTCGACCGGGCGATGTCGGAGATGGGTCCGACCCAGCTCAACATCCCACGCGACCGGTTCTACGGCGACATCGACGTGACCATACCGCAGCCGATGCGGGTCGATCGGGGGCCCGGTGGCGACGCCAGCCTCAACGCCGCGGCCGACCTGCTGGCCGAGGCGGAGTTCCCCGTGATGATCTCGGGCGGCGGTGTGGTCATGGGCGACGCCATGGCCGAGGCGGTGGCGCTGGCCGAGCGGCTGGGTTGCCCGGTGGTCAACTCGTATCTCCACAATGATTCGTTCCCGGCGTCGCACCCCCAGTGGTGCGGACCGCTCGGCTACCAGGGGTCGAAGGCGGCCATGAAGCTGATCAGCCAGGCCGATGTGGTACTGGCGCTGGGCACCCGCCTCGGGCCGTTCGGTACCCTGCCCCAGCACGGTCTGGAGTACTGGCCGGACGACGCCAAGATCATCCAGGTCGACGCCGACCACACGATGCTCGGTCTGGTGAAGCCGATCACCGTCGGTATCGCCGGTGACGCCGGTGCCGCCGCGGTGGCGCTGAAGGCCCGCCTGGAGGGGCGGGAGTTGGCGTGTGACACAACCCGAGTCGGGCGGGCGTCCCGCACGGCGGCGGAGAGGCAGGCGTGGGAGGACGAGCTCGACGCTTGGACCCACGAGCGTGACGACTTCAGCATGGAGATGATCGCCGAGGCGGCGGCCGAGCCGGGCGACTGGTTACATCCCCGCCAGGTTCTTCGGGAGCTGGAGAAGGCGTTGCCCGCCCGGGTCATGGTCTCGACCGACATCGGGAACATCAACTCGGTGGCCAACTCCTACCTGCGGTTCGAGGAACCTCGGAGCTTCTTCGCTCCGATGAGCTGGGGCAACTGCGGGTACGCCCTGCCCACCATCATCGGCGCCAAGAAGGCGGCCCCCGACCGCCCGGCGGTGTCCTACGCCGGCGACGGGGCATGGGCCATGTCGATGGTCGAGGTCATGACGGCCGTCCGCCATGACATCCCGGTGACCGCCGTTGTCTTCCACAACCGCCAGTGGGGGGCGGAGAAGAAGAACCAGGTCGACTTCTACGGCCGCCGCTTCGTGGCCGGTGAGTTGGACGGCGGCGAGAACTACGCCGAGATCGCCCGCGCCATGGGGGCCAGCGGGGTCCGGGTCGACAAGATCGACAACGTCGGCGCCGCCCTCACCGACGCCATCGACGCCCAGATGAACCGGGGCGAGACGACCGTGATCGAGATCATGTGCACCAAAGAGCTCGGGGACCCGTTCCGCCGGGATGCCCTGTCGACCCCGGTCCGTCACCTCGACAAGTACAGGGACTTCGTGTAGCCCGCTCGCAGCGGTCGGCACCGTGCCATCCTGGTGAGGTGCCGACCTCACTGACCTTCGACGAGCACCTCGACGTCATCCGCAGCGCGGGCGACCGTCTGGCCGACCTGGCGTCGTCAGTCGACGAGTCGACCCGGGTGCCGACCTGCCCCGCCTGGACCGTCCGCGAACTCCTGGCCCACCAGACGCTGGTGCACCGCTGGGCCACGGCCAACATCACCGATGCGGATCCGGAGGCACTTCCCAGCCAGACGGAGATCGCGTCGTCGGTCGACGACATCGTGGATCACTACCGGAACGGCCTGGACCTGCTGACCGCCGCCCTGGCCGAGGCGAAGCCCGACCTCGACGCCATGACCTTTCTCAACGACGCACCGGCTCCGCGCCACTTCTGGGCCCGCCGGCAGGCTCACGAGACGACCATGCACATGGTGGACGCGTTGGCGGCGACGCTCGGTCGGTCACCGACCGCCGGGGAGGCGGCCATCGCCCCGACCGTGGCAATCGATGGGATCGACGAACTCCTTTGCGGGTTCTTCACTCGGGGTCGATCGAAGTTGTTCGACGGTGAGGAGTTCACCGTGCTCGTCCGCCCGTCGGATGGCGAACGGGGCTGGTTGGTGCGGGTCGCCGAACGATTGACCACCGACCCGGTTCCGCTCGCCGGTGACGCCATCGCGGGGGGTGATGATTCGGCCGTTTCGCTGACCGGCACCGCCGTCGAGCTCTACCTCGGGCTGTGGAATCGTGGCGACGAGATCACGGTGGCGGGACGCCCGGAGCTGCTCGACCGGTGGCGGGCCGTCCAGCGGGTCACCTGGAGTTGAACCGGCCTTGCGGATCGTCCGGTGCCTCCCAGGGTCCCTGTTCGAGCAGCTCATCGAGCTGGCGGGCGGTCCAGGACAGGCCGTCGTCGTCTCCGATGGTGGCATACCAGCCGAGGTGGCCGGCCCCGATCTGCAGCTCGTAGACGTGGTGGCGGACCGCGACGTCGAGGGCATCGGCCGGGGCCAGTCCGGGAACGACCCGTTCCCACAGATCGAGGGCCCCGATGTTGGGATGCCAGCGTCCCCAGAAGGTGCACCAGGCCAGATCGTAGAGGCTGTCGCCCCAGGTCGAGCACTTCCACGAGAACACCGCCGTGACGGCGTCGGCGGCGGGTGAGACGAGCACGTTCTGATGGAGCAGATCGGAGTGGACGAGCTGGTTCCGGTCCTCGCAGGCGTCGATCAGCGACCCGATGCGACGTTCGGCGGCTCGAAACGTCCGGTCCACGTTGCGGGCGGTGGCGATCTTGCTGCGCCAGCCACGGGTGTGGTGGTCGGGTCGATCGGTGATTCCGTCGAGCAGCCAGGTACGCCAGGGCGGGGCCACCGTGTCATCGGGGGGCACGGAACGGAGGGCGGCCAGCAGCCCGACGACGGTGGCGCCTGCCGTTTCGACCTCGTCCCCGCCGACGATCTCGAGAAAGCGGCCACGGTGGCGGCGGGAGACGGCGAACCAGCGGCCGAAGCCCTCACCGATGGCGAGGACCTCGGGCACCGGCAGGTTCGGTGATCCGTACCGCATGGCCCGGCGGTCGTCGCGGAATCCATCCGGTTCGTCGTTGATCCGGAGGACCAACTCCTCGTCGCCCAGCCGGTAGCCGTAGGCGGCCGACCAGAAGCCACCGTCGAGACGCTCCAGCTCCTCCGGTTCCGCGCCATGGTGGGAGCGAAGGAACTCCACGACGGCGGCGTCGGTCGGACGATTGTCGCTCGGTCGTGACATGGTTCTCCCCTCCTGGCTCTCCATCGGACAGTAGCGAACAGTCGCTTCCGGATCCGTTGATTTCGAGCCTGAGATCGGACTGGTGGCCGAGCGGCCCGCTGCCATACAGTTGGAGGCCATGTCCTCCTCCTCGGAGCCGGCCCGGCTGACGACCTTGGCCGATCTGTTCGGTTTCGAGCCGGGTTCCGCAATCGGGGAGCGGAAGATCGCGATCGACGAGCGGCCGGTCGACGACGTGTTGGCGGCGCACATTCCGGTCGTCGACGACGCCTACCACTTCGACCCGGAAGCCACCCTGGCCCTGCTCGCCGGCTTCGAGCTGAACCGGAGGGTCATGGTGCAGGGTCCGCACGGGGTCGGCAAGTCGACCCATGTCGAACAGGTGGCGGCCCGGCTCAACTGGCCGCTGCTGCGGATCAATCTCGACGGTCACCTGACCCGGGCCGATCTCGTCGGCCGGGACGCGGTGGTGATCCGAGATGGGAAGCAGGTCACCGAGTTCGTCGACGGCATGATGCCGTGGGCGGTGCGCCGGCCGGTGGCGGTTCTGCTCGACGAGTACGATGCCGGTCGACCGGATGTGATGTTCGTGATCCAGCGGCTGCTGGAACGTGAGGGCCGCTTCACCCTGCTGGACACCAACGAGGTCATCACCCCTCACCCACGATTCCGGCTCTTCGCCGCCACCAACACGGTTGGCCTCGGGGATCTGAGCGGCCTGTACCGGGGAACCAACGTCTTGAACCAGGCCCAGATCGACCGTTGGAACATCGTGGCTCGCCTCGACTATCTGGAGCCCGAGGTCGAGATCGCGGTTGTGCTGGGTCAGGCCCGAGAGTTCGCCGAGCGGTCCGACGCCGGCGACGTGGTCGCCGGGATGGTGTCGGTCGCCGCGATGACGCGGACCGGATTCGCCGCCGGTGATCTCTCCACGGTCATGTCGCCCCGCACGATCATCAGTTGGGCCGAGAACCTGGTGACGTTCGGCGATGTCGCCGTCGCCTACCGCGTGTCGTTCGTCAACAAGTGCGATGAGGCCGAGGCGCCCATCGCGCTGGAATACCTCCAGCGGGTGTTCGGGTAGCGGGTCGAGGCGGTGGCCGGAACCGCTCCGACAGGCGACGAATCCGTCCGCCTGCTCGATCGTCTGATGTCGGCGGCCGTCCGGGCCGTCGGGGCGGAGCCTGCAGCCGAGTTGCGGGGAGGCCGGGTGGAGGTCGACGGACGACCGTTGGCGTTGGCGGTGCCCCACCTGGTTTGGGACCTTACGGCCGCCGATCTGGCCCTGCGCCGGGGGGTCGCCGATGCGCTCGGGCTGCGGGTCCGTCACAGCGACCTCGACCTGCACCGTGAGCTGGCTCCCACCGAGCCTCTGGAACGAATCGTGTTCGACGTTGCCGAACAGTTCCGCTGCGAGGCGCTGGCTCCCGTCGGCTGGCGGGGATCGGCTCGCAACCGGGATGCGGGGTTCGAACGGTGGAACGAGTCGGCCCAGGCCGAACGATTGACCGAAACGGGTGTCGGTCTGCTGATCTTCACCATCACCCAGATGTTGCGGCAGCGGCTGTTGGGGCGGCCGACGACCGATCACGTCGACGACCTCATCGAGACGACCAGGGGAAATCTGGCGCGTCTCGCCGGCCATGCGCTGAGCCGGCTGCCCGCCCTGGTCGACGATCAGGCTGCCTTCGCCGAGCCGGCCCGGGAGATCGCCCGACTGGTGGCCGAGATGGTCGGAGACGCCGCTGAACTGCGCGTCGATTCGGACGACGATCGGGCCCGATTGCTGATCCCGATCGACTGGGACGCCATGGACCACGAACCTTCCGGCGGTGGCGACTCCTCGTCGGCCGCAACCGGAGCGGCCTCGTACCGGGTGTTCACGACAGCTCACGATCAGGTGACGACGGGCGAGGCTCTCTACCGGCCCCGGGCGCTGCGATCGCTGCGCACCCGGCTCAACGAGTTGTACGCGGCGCAGACGGTGAGTGCAGCCCGCCTCGCCCTGCGGTTGCAGGCTCTGTTCGCGGCGGACACCGTCGTCCACTGGGTCGGCGGGTTCCACAGCGGGCGGCTGGATTCGTCCCGCCTGGCCCGGCTCGTCGCCCAGCCGCTTGACCCACCCGTCTACCGGCAGCGGGTGTCCCGCCCCTCGGCCGACACGGTCGTCACCTTTCTCGTCGACACCTCGGGATCGATGAAGGTCCAGCGCCACGAGAGCCTGGCCGTCCTGATCGACACCCTGGTCCGAGCTCTGGAGATGGCCGGCGTCGCCTCCGAGGTGCTGGGTTTCACCACGTCGACCTGGAGCGGTGGGCGCTCGGCCGACGACTGGCGTACGGCCGGCTCGCCCCCCGAGCCCGGTCGTGTCGCCGACGTACTGCACGTCGTCTACAAGTCGGCCGACCAGTCATGGCGCCAGGCCCGATTGGGTTTGGCCGCCATGTTGCGCACCGACCACTACCGGGAGGGGGTCGACGGCGAGGCCGTCCGCTGGGCCACGAACCGGCTGGCCGTCCGCCCTGAACGGCGCCGGGTTCTGATCATGGTCTCCGACGGTCTGCCGATGGAGACGGCCACCGCCAGACTCAACCCCGACGGCTACCTCCTCGACCACCTGGCCGCCGAATGGCAGCGGGCAGCCACCTTCCTCGAGGTCGGCGCGATCTCGCTCGACCACGACCTCTCGGGTCTGCTCACACCGTCGATCACCGTCAACCTCACCGGCACGCTGACGGTCGGCACCTACTCGGTGCTCGACACCCTGTTCGGCTGATGTCCCACTGCGGTCGCCCGCACCACCGAGCTTCTGTGCGCCCTCGGCCCGAGATCCCGGGCGCTGACCGCACAGTTTCGGGAGGGGTGGGGGAGGAGCGGCGCGATCAGGCGGCGCCGGCGAGGAGGTCCAGCAGATCGTCAGCAGATCGGGTGTTGAGAATCCGGTCGGGTTCGACGCCGGCCAGGGCCGCCTTGTCGCAGCCGTAGTTGACCCACTCCAACTGGCCGGGGGCGTGGGCGTCGGAGTCGATGCTGATTCGGCAGTCCCATTCCAACGCCAATTCGAGCAGTTCCTCGGGCGGGTCCTCGCGCTCGGGGCGGCAGTTGATCTCGACGGCCGTGTCGAACCGGGCACAGGCGGCGAACACGTAGTCGGCGTCGAAGCGGCTGGGCCGGCGTTTGTTGCCCAGCACCTTCCGGTTGGTGCAGTGGCCGAGGATGTCGACGTGCGGATTGGCGACTGCCCGCACGAGGCGTTTGGTCATCTCGTCGGGGTCCTGGTGGATGCGGTGATGGACCGAGCCGATCACCACGTCGAGCCTGGCCAGGAAGTCGTCGGGCAGGTCGAGGCGGCCGTCGTCGAGTATGTCGACCTCCATCCCGGTCAGGACCCGGAACGGGGACAGCTCCTCGTTGAGCTTCTCGATCTCGGCGATCTGCCGGGCGAGCCGCTCCGGCGAGAGGCCGCGGGCCACGGTGAGGCGAGCCGAGTGGTCGGTGGCCACGAGGTACTCGTGTCCGAGGTCGCGGGCGGCGAGAGCCATGGTTCGCAGCTCGGCTCCGCCGTCGGACCAGGTGGAATGGGAGTGGCAGTCGCCCTTCAGGGCACGCCGAAGCTCGGCGCCGGGACCGACTTCGATGACCGTCGAGGCCTCCAGCTTGTCGAGGTAATCGGTGGGCCCGCCGTAGGCTCCGGCCACCACCGCCTCGATGGACTTCCCGATGCCCTCGAGCGACGTCAGCCGGCCTGCCCGGACCAGATCCTCCACCGCCTGGTCGCCCCGCTCGCCGGCCAACTCCGACAGGATGGCGCGACCCTTGACGAAGGCCCGCACCTTCTGTGTCGGCGCCAGATCCCGGTCGAGCAGATAGATGGCCCGATCGAGCGCCACCAGGAACGGCGGATCGGCCGTGACGGCACCTCCGGCCGCTGCTGCGTTGGGGGACATGAGATCCATGGTAGAAGCTCCACCCGACGATGGCCCGAAGGTCATGGGCCCGGATCTCCACGATCGCGCCGACGATGATCCTCCACGGCGGCATTGATGGTCGGGAACACACGGTCCGGTCCGAGATGAGCGATGACGCCCGCCTTCGTGAGGAGGTCGAGAACCTTCGTGTTCGCCCTGGCCAGGCTGACCACGATGTCCTTGGCCTCCAGTTCCTCGATGAGACTTTCGAGGTGCTCGACCGCGGTCGTGTCGACCGATCCGATGCCTTCCATGTCGAGAACGACACTGGTCTCCTCTCCGGGGTTCGCCTCGATCGCCGCCCGGACACGCTCGAGAAAGTATTCGCCGTTGGCGAAGAACAGCGGTCCGTCGAAGCGGTACACGAGGAGTCCCCACAGCGGCTGCGCACGGTCGTCGTGGACCTCGATCCAGCCGTCGAGCCCTGCACCCTCGCCGAGGATCGCGTCGTGGGGACGGGCCACCCGACCGAGCGTGAGCAGCATCGACAGGCCCACGGCGACGAGTACGCCGGTGAGCAGATCCACGCCGATCACCGCGAGACAGGTCACGACGGCGAGAGCGGCCTCACTTCGGCTGAGTGCGGCGATCCGGCGGAAGCCTTCGAGGTCGATCACGGCGAAGGCGGCGGCGATGATGACGGCGGCGAGGCCGGCCTGTGGAATCTCCGCCAGGATCGACGTGCCGACGAGCAGGAACGCCACCACGACGGCGAACGTGACGATACTCGACGCCTGCGATCGGCTGCCGATGGTCGCAGGGACGAACGACCGTGATGCGCTCGACGACATCGGAAACCCGCCGGACATCGAACCGGCGACGTTCATCGCCCCGAAAGCCAGGAGCTCCCGATTGGCATCGATCTCGTATCCGCGTCCGGCCGAGATCGATCGGGCGGTGAGGATGTTGTCGGTGTAGCCGATCAGAGCGACGCCGGCCGCGGCGGGCAACAGCGATGTGACATCGGCCCACCCGACGCCGGGGACGTCGAGTCTCGGAAGTGCGGCGTCGATGTCGCCGACCACGGCGATGTCGATGTCGGCGGCGGCGACCGCCAACATGGTTCCGCCGAGCCCGATGAGGGCGCCGGGCCAGGACGGCCGATGGCGACGGAGAACGAGGATCACCAGCAACGTCGACAAGCCGACGGCCAGCGTTGTGGGGTCGATCTGATCGAGTCGAGCCACGAACTGGCCGACTCGGACGAACGGGTTGTCGGCGTCGATCCCAACGCCGGTGAACGAACGAAGCTGGCTGGTGAGAAGTGTCAAGCCGACCCCGGTGATGTAGCCGACAAGCACCGGCTTGGACAGCAACTCGGCCACGAAACCGAACCGAAAAACTCCGGCCAGCAGGGCGATGATCCCGACCAGCCCGGCGATGGTGGCCATCAACGCCGCGTATCGGAGCGGGTCGCCGTCCGCCAGCTGAGCGGCCGCTGCGGCGGCGAGAATCGCAGTCCCGGGCTCGGGGCCGACACCGAGATGCCGGCTCGTGCCGATGAGGGCATAGATGGGCAGCGCAACGAGGGCCGCCCGGAACCCGGCGGACGGTGGGAGCCCGCCGAGTTCGGCGTACGCCATCGCCTGAGGTACAAGCATCGCCGCAACCGTGAGGCCCGACAGCACGTCCGGGCGTAGCCACGATCGTCGGTACGAGCCGCCGCGCACGAGCTCTGGAAGTGACATGCCGGCCATCCGTCAAGTCTCGCAGCTCGACGTGAGGCCGTGCGTCGTCGTGACCTTCGACGGTCGTGACCTTCGGCTCTGTCGCTCCGTCCGGACGACGATGACGATGGTTGGGCGGACCGATGATCTCGGAGGAGCTGACGATGAAGACGATCACGAACCATCAGGTGGT
>Ga0224512_10002666_pt1 | contig 16183 bp, 15 predicted proteins | sample SF_May12_sed_USG_4_FD_169103 | JGI IMG/M metagenome (GOLD analysis project Ga0224512, IMG submission 169103) | Sediment microbial communities from San Francisco Bay, California, United States - SF_May12_sed_USGS_13 | ecosystem: Environmental > Aquatic > Marine > Sediment | place: USA...
AATAAACGCCACCGCGGCTGTCATGCGATGGGGCTGCACGAGGTCCACCAACCTGCCAACAATGGGAAGACAAAGTGCGCTGGCCAGCGTAGCGAACATATAGAGGCGTCCAAATTCGCCGTGGCTCAAGCCAAATGCGGCTTGCCATTCTGAAACAGACGCGGATATGAAATACGTTTGTCCAAAGCTGGAAAAGTACGTGAGCGTGAATCCACCCGCGATCCAACGGAAGTTGTGCCTTATGAATGCGAGCATGGAGTCTTCTTTTAGTTATTCAGGGAGCCGCACCCAATTGGAACACGATTTGACGGCCAGGGGCGGGGCAGTTCGTTTTTACATAATCTCACCCGGTTCAAGGCCTGCGGAAGTGTGATCCGATTCAACGTAAGTGCTGTGATGCAGTTCTAAAGTGACAGTCGAATTTAGGGCGCAAATGTCGCCTACCGCCAAGGGGCTGGACATGCATAGAAACACTAAGGGATTCACGCTGATTGAATTGATGATTGTCGTTGCCATCATCGGGATATTGGCATCGATCGCTTTACCGGCTTATCAAAGCTACACAATTCGCGCCCAGGTTTCTGAAGGTTTGGAGTTGTCCGGACCGGCCAAGAATGCTGTTGCGACGTTCGTATACGACAACGGTACGTTTCCCACCGACAACAGTGATGCTGCAATGGAAGTCGCAACCGACTACTCCGGCGCATACGTCACTTCAATATCTGTCAGTGGTGCTGTGATTTCGATCCAGTTTGGCAACCGCGCAAATACGCAAATCAGTGGTGAAACGGTCACGCTGACAGCCGTGAATAATGACGGCAGCGTAAGCTGGACCTGCGCAAGCGGTGGCGTGATCAAAAACGTGTACCTGCCCACTTCCTGCAAGTAGCGGAACTATTGGGGACATTCTGCTTTTATGCGCCTTTCGCGCATAAAAGCAGAATGTCCCCAATATCCAATACCCGTGCCAAATATCGCGCGATCGGTACATTTTTGACCTGCGTCACGGAACCGTCGGGATGCTTTGTGACATATTCTGAAACATTCTTTCTGGTCTTCGATAGATTCGACAAAAAATGTTAACGATCAATAATTTACGATCACAAGGCAGTGATCGCCTCGGGCTAGCCATGGTCGTGGCGTCGCTGGCCGCAATCGCGTTGATCGTCGCAACACTGCTGTGGCATGAGAAAGAGACCCAGGAAACGCAGATTCGCACGCAGGGAATCAGCCTGACACGTCTTTTGTCAGGCATGCCGTACGCACAGCTCGTGCCGACGACCGACCAGCACAGCCTGCTGAGCACCATCTTCCACAGTCAGAATGATCCAAATTTAGCCTATGTCGCCATTGTCGGTGCCGAAAACATGCCGGTGGCAGTCACCTCAACGCCCGGCGTAACCGTGCCTTCAATGGACTGGCCTGAGACTCCTGTCGGTTGGCTGTCTGACCGCGCAGTGACAACCAGCAACGGTAAAGATGTCATCGAATTCTATAACCCACTTTATGTTGATGGCTCTATCGTCGCCTACCTTCGTCTCGGCTATTTTCTTCCCGGTATGGCCATCAGCCTCAAACAACTGCCGTTCTTTGCCACTTTGGCGCTAATTATTTTTCTGTTGACGCCGCTCTTCTACCTGTTGGTGCGTAAAGAAGTCCGACCCTTGAAGGAAGCTAATGCCAGGATTTCAACCGCGATTGAAAGCGAACAGTTTGGCCGGGTCGAAATGGATATATCGAACGAGCTCGGCAGCTTTATTGATCGTTTTAATGCCCTTGTCGATTTTGCCTCACAGCGGATCGAGCATCTGGAAGGTGAAAAGGAAAGGCTGACAACTTCAAGAAATCTGATCACTTACTCCAAGACGCGGATCGAAAATGTCCTGGAAGCGATCCCGGAGGCCGTCCTGATTCTCGACCAGTCGGGTAATGTCAGTTTTGCGAACTACCGATTTAGCTCATTAATGGGTGTGTCACTTGATGAGGTCATGGGCTCCGTCCCGGCTGACTGGTGCGAAAATTCCGAATTGCTCGAAATAATTTCGAATTGCTCCGGGCGGGCCGCAACGAGCTACCTGTCGCAAACCGTGCGCCTCGATATCGGTAGCAACAAAAAAAGAAAGTCGACGGTCAAGGCGTATCCGCTGTTTTCCCCGACAGATTCGACGGAGACTCTCGGCACGCTGATCGTTTTCCGTGACGTTTCGAAAGAAACTGCCATGCAACGCCAACAAGGCGAGTTCGTTGCCCATGTTGCTCACGAATTAAAAACGCCACTCAATACCTTGTCACTTTGTAGCGAAGTGCTGCTGGACGATGACGGCGACGACCCGCAGGGCCAGATTGAGGCCGCAAACACAATACGCGACGAAGTCGAACGACTTGCGGGACTGATCGACAATCTATTGAGCATTACAAAAATCGAATTGGGCGAAATCTCGATTAAGCGACAGCGCTTGCGCCTGCATGATTTCCTGGAGGATGCGTTCCAGGTCGCCTCACGCAGCGATAAGGCCAGCGACCTCACGTTTGAACTCGACTTGCGGCCAGATATTTGCTCCATCATGGCGGACAAGGAACTTCTGCGCATCGCAATCAATAATTTGCTGACCAATGCCGTGAAGTACAGCAAGCCTGGCGGGGTCATCAGCATGTCGTGTGTAGAGACAGAACAAACGGTGCGCATTGCTGTTCGCGATGAGGGAATCGGCATCGAGGAAAATGAGCAAGACAAGATTTTCCAGCGATTCTATCGAACGGAAGATGCCGAAGTTCGCAAGCGGGTTGGTCACGGTCTGGGGCTGTCTTTGGCGCTCGATATCGTCCAGTTGCACAACGGCACGCTAAACGTCACCAGCAAGCCGAACGAGGGTTCAGAGTTTGTGATCGAAATCTGGAAAGAAGTCGGACTGCTGAAGCAGGCTATTTGAGTTATGAAGAGAATATTACTGGTTGACGACGAGCCGATGGTGCTTCGAGTAATGCGCGGCGCGTTGGAGAGAGAGGGTTTTGAGGTCGATGTCGCGGTGGATGGCGAAACAGCATGGATGAAAATTGCGGAAAGTCGCCCCGACGTACTGGTGACCGATATTGAAATGCCAGTCTTAAGTGGCCGCGAGTTATGTCAGCGTATTCAGGAAGAGCTGCCTGATCGGGAGTTTCCGATATTTGTTTCAACTTCGTTAACGGCGCTCGAACATCGTGAATGGTCAAAAGATATTTCACTTCTGGTTTTTCTCGAGAAACCAATCAGCATTCGAAAATTGCGAAGCGAAATCTCGAAGATCTTTGATGCCAATACTTCCATCGCCGCAGGTGATGTCCGATGAGACCACCGATCTCTGTAGATAGTCTCGATCGCTACGCGCGCATCATCCGGGCACTGATTCCAAACGCCGACGGTGTCTCGATATGCAGCGTCGACGGTATCCCGATCCAGTCTCTCGACTTCGCTGGTGACGCCGAGTTGTTACCAGCCGTTGAACGACTAACTGCCAGACGACCCGATTGGGCTTCGAAGCAACAATTCGAGTTGCAATCCGCGCCTGGGGAGGAGCGCTCTCTGCTGACGGCAGGTCTGTGCGATGTACATAGCAAGGTAATCGCCGCCGTTGCTGTTTTGACTAACGGAAAAGCGCAACGCGATTCGCTCGCCCCGTTACTCAGTTGTGTGATCGAGTGTGTCCAGCATGAGATGGTGCAGGACCTGGAGCTTGAATCTATAGCCGACGAGTTGATGGAGCGTTATGAAGAACTCAATCTCGTCTATCACACCGAAGATCAGGTTAACTATTTCAGGCAGGGGCGCGAGGCGCTGGAGAGCCTGACACAAAATTGTCTTGATTATCTGAACGTCGGCTTGTCGGTCATGATCCTCAAGGACAAAGACATCACGATCTCCTTCAACCATCACAGAAATCCGATACCGAACGCGAAGTTTGTCAAGTCACATTTAGCAGGCTCGCTTTATGATTGGGTGTTTGAGAATAGCAAATCCATCGTAGTTAACGAGATGTCGGATCCGATGGCAGTTAGATTATTGCCAGGCGTTCCGTGCAGAGTATTGTGCTGCCCGATTCTCGACAGTGCAGGCGACGTTGTCGGCATTCTGGCAACCGCCAATGACTACGCGAAAACCAAGTTCTCCAATAGTGACAAAAACCTCCTTCACGTGATGGCGCGGAAGGCGTCAAAGATCATTGTCGCTAACTACGATCCGCTGACCGGCCTCATGAACCGAGGCGGTTACGAGCATTTCCTCGAAAACGCATTGACACATGCACAGTCCGGGGACGTCGAGACGTGTCTTCTGCATATCAACATAGACCAACTTCATATCGTCAATGACACCGTTGGTCATGCGGCTGGCGATGCGATCATACAATCTGTTGGTGCTACCCTGGAATCTCAAGTGCGGGACGGAGATACGCTTAGCCGGCTCGGCGGCGATGAGTTCGGAGTGCTATTGCAGAATTGTTCGTTTGCTAACGCAGCTGACTTTGCTAATCGAGTTTGCCGCACAATTGCAGACACTGAAGTTAATTTCGAAAGCAGGATTTTTAAGGCGACTGTCAGCATCGGGGTAGCCATGATGACGTCGACAAGCAACAGCGTTGCGCAAGTGGTTGGTACTGCTGAGCTGGCGTGCTCGGTCGCAAAAGATCAAGGCCAGAATCGCGTTGAGGCCTATCGGGTAGATGATGCCGACATGATTCGTCGCGAAGAGCAAATGCACCTGGTTGCGGAAATTCAGAGAGCCCTGACCGAAGATAGTTTCGAGCTCTACTGTCAACCGATTCAGTCGCTGGATCCCGACAACCGGACCCATCACACCGAAATTCTGCTGAGGCTGTTAGACAAGGACGGTGCAATACTCGCCCCTGGTAATTTTATTCCAGCGGCCGAACGCTATCACCTGATGCCGGCAGTCGACCGATGGGTCGTCAGCAAGACGCTGGCAATGTTATCCGAATTTGACGAATCTCAACTGCGTGCCGGTATGTTCGCGATCAATCTGTCAGGTCAGTCATTGAACGAAAAGGACTTTTTACGCTTTGTACACACAGAACTCGGGGCGTCGACCGTACCAGCGAAATGTATCTGTTTTGAGGTAACCGAAACCGCGGCGGTATCACACCTCGCCAAGGCGATTGGGTTTATGGATAGTCTGAAGCGAATTGGCTGCTCATTTTCGCTCGATGATTTTGGTTCCGGGATTAGTTCATTCGGCTATCTGAAGAGCCTGCCAGTTGACTATCTGAAGATCGATGGATCGATCGTTAAAGACATTGTCACTGACGAAACTTCCGCTGCAATGGTAACCGCGATTAATCAGGTCGGGCATACGATGCAGTTGCTTACGATAGCGGAATTTGTCGAAAACGATTCGATCAAGTCGTGCCTGACGAAAATCGGCGTAGATTACGTGCAGGGTTATGGAATCGGTCGGCCGGAGCCTTTTGCTGGTCGACTTCGTGAGTTAATGCTCTCGTCGGCTGAGGTTGCGTCGTGAGCATAGCAGCTGAATCAGCTGCTCCCAAAATTATCCGAACGCAAGGCGCTGCGGTAACCACGCTGCGGCCCACGGGCTCTCTGACCGAGGATGCCTTTCTCACCGAGCTTCACGCATCTGTCGAACACGCAATCGAATCTGGTGAATATCAGATTGTAATTGACCTCGTCAGCGTGCCATCCCTCAATAGCGCTGCCCTCGAGGCGATGCTTGATTATCAGGACCAGCTTATTCGCGCGGGCGGATGGATTAAGGTTTCACACGCCGGCCCCATTGCGCGGGAAATTTTACGAGTAACCGATACGGACCAATACATCAGTGTTGTCGGCGAAGAGGCAGCAAACGACGGACGAATTGAAGAACACTCGCCTGCGGCAAAACGGAAACGGCTTGGCGAGCTATTCGTCGAAGCGGGCTTATTGTCCGAGGCGCAATTAAAAGAAGCGCTTGCGCTACAAAAGAAGACCGGAAAGCGACTCGGTAGCACCGTTATCTCGAAAGGCTGGGCCAGCGATAAGGATGTCCTGCAACTACTGAGCGAACAACTGAATATTCATTTTGTCCAGCTTCGGTCACGCATCTACGATCCGGCCGTTGTACAGCTTCTCGACGGTCAAATCGCGCGACGGTTAAAAGTATTGCCTATGTTCAAGGTCCGTGGTGTGCTATTTCTGGCAACAGCCAACCCACAGTCATTACCGACCCTCGATGAAGTCGAGGAACGTGTCGGCTGCAGTGTTCGACCGATTTTGGCGGGTCGCGAAGACATAATGCGGGCCATAAATGATCAGGGACAAGATGCAGAGCACGTCGCTGATTTGCTCGGCATGGTCGACGAGGATTTTGAGATCCTCGAGAGCAACTTGTCCGACGACTATGCCGCAATCGACGAGATGGCGGCTGGCAGCCCGATCATTAGCCTTGTTAATGCAATGATTCAGCGCGCCGTGAGTGATGGCGCGAGCGATATTCACATCGAAGCCTTCAGGACACATTCCAGAATTCGCTATCGCATTGATGGAGTCTTGTACGAATTTCAGGCTCCCAAGATTGAACTGCACGCGCCCATGGTATCTCGCCTCAAAGTCATGGCTAACCTCGATATCGCGGAACGGCGCATGCCCCAGGACGGCCGCATCCAGGTATTTACACAGGGCCGATCCGTGGACCTCAGATTCAGTTCTTTGCCCGGATTACACGGCGAAAAAGTAGTGTTACGTGTGCTCGACAAGGAGAAATCCGTTTTCGACCTGGTTGGCCTCGGCATGTCGGAGACGAACCTGGAAACGTTCAGAGAATTGCTGCAATCGAATAACGGCCTGATTCTCGTTACTGGCCCGACCGGAAGCGGTAAGACGACCAGCCTGTATAGCGCTCTGAATTACCTGAACAGCATCGAAAAAAACATTGTCACGATCGAAGACCCCGTTGAATATCAAATGGATATCATCAATCAAAATGAGGTGCGAGACGGCATCGGCCTGGGGTTTGCAAAGCTTCTAAAACATGTATTGCGCCAGGACCCGGACATCATAATGGTGGGCGAAATTCGCGAGCGCGAAACTGCCGAAATTGCCGTTCAGGCTGCATTGACGGGCCATCTGGTGCTGTCCACATTACATACCAACGACAGCGTCGGCGCGGTTACCCGAATGCTGGATATGGGCGTTGAGCCCTATCTGTTGTCGTCCGCACTCATCGGCGTAGTGGCCCAACGCCTGATCAGGACAATTTGTCCGTCTTGCCGCACCGAATCCATCGCACCGCCGAATATTGTTGATCGCTATGGTTGGCAGGACCGCGGCAAGGTTCGGCTTTCCCACGGCAGGGGCTGTCACCAGTGCTACGACTCCGGTTACAAAGGCCGCATGGGCATCCACGAGACGCTGAACACAGACAACGAGCTGCAAAACCTGATCATGTCCAACCCGGGACGTGACGAGCTGACAGAGTTTATGAAGAAACGAGGAGTCGTGAGTCTGTTCCACGACGGTTTGGAACGTGTACTTCAAGGTAAGACCACGATCGAAGAGGTATCCGGGTCGATCGTATTATAGGAAACGGCAATGGCGATAGAACTGAATGACATTATTGAAAAACAGGATGCGACGTCTGCCGCCAAGGCGGCGCCGACTTCCTTGTCGTTCTTTCGTCCCAAAGTCTCTTCAAGTGACCGCAGGTTCTTTACCGAACAACTGTCGTTGATGCTGGAGACCGGCGCCAATTTACACCAGGCCTTGGTGTTGCTGAAGCAACAAGATCAACTGCCTGCAATGGCATCTGTCATCGACGATTTAGAGAACGGTGTTGCTGGAGGTAGATCATTCTCAGCCGCTCTGGCTGACCATCCAGAGGTCTTCTCGACGACATACGTAAACCTGGTGGCAGCCAGCGAGGGTGGCGGCTTCATACATGAAGTGTTGGCAGAACTTCTGCGCATGGATGAGCAAGCCGAAGAGCTCAATAATACAGTGCGTTCTGCACTGTCCTATCCGATTTTCCTGAGCCTGTTTTCCCTGGGCGTCATCGTCTTCGTCCTGATGGTTGTGTTTCCAAAATTCAGCGTCATGTTCGCCAAAATACACGATCAATTGCCAATGACGACCATTGTCCTGATGCACGCAAGCGATTTTTTACGCGATTACTGGATGCAAATGATAGCCGCGATTGCCGCCATTACGATGCTGACGTTGCAGTGGGCTCGCAAACCGACAGGGCGTGAAACTATTGATCGGCTAAAACTTACGCTGCCAGGTATCAAACACATTTTTATGCAGGTCTACCTCACACAGTCGCTGCGGGTGATGAGCTTATCTCTGGCGAATGGCGTCAACATCACCGACACGCTGATCGCGACTCGCGATATCGTCAGAAACAGCATTTTTCGGCGCTTCTTTGTCACGATTGAGGAGCAGGTAAGCCAGGGCAACGGCGTTGCGATTGGCTTCAGACAGAACGACATGATTCCCTTGCTTGCGCAGCAAATGATCGCCACTGGCGAGGAAACCGGCAGCTTGTCAAAGGTGATGTCACGGCTCGCGGATTACTATGAGCGCGAGCTTACAAAACGGCTCAAATCGATGTCCAAGATGGCCGAGCCAATCATGCTTATGGTCATGGGCGTTATTGTCGGCGTTATCGTGAGCTCCCTGATTTTGCCCATCTTCAAGCTGTCACGCGCGGTCACCTAGCCCCGCGGGCCATGTGGCCCCGTAAAAAATGTGTCCCATGTCACATTTACGTCAGTTTTGGTGCAAGTGCTTAACTTAACTTAAGAAAATGTGAACTGTCGGCACGTATTTATCGACTTCGAATAGGAAAATTCACTTGGTTTGACGAATTTAGCTAGTGCCGCTCCCGGCCTTAGAACGATCGGGTTCGTGAACGTCGATATTTGCTGAATTCTTCATGAATATTTGTAGATTTCGAAGACGTTTTTTTTGGAGACAGCTCATGCATCGCGTAACACTCACAAAGCAGCAATCAGGCTTCACATTGGTTGAACTTTTGATCGTTGCAATAATTCTTGCCATTCTGGCGGCGATTATCGTTCCGCAGTTCGCGTCAACAACGACTGATGCCCAAGAGTCTGCTCTTCGGGCCAATCTGTCAGCCATGCGTTCGGCAACCGATCTGTATAGCCAGCAGCACAATGGCGTATATCCGGGCGTAAATACGGCAGCTGGCGGAACCTGTTCCGGCACCGCAGGAACAGGTGTTGCCGGTACCCAGCAGGCGATTGAAGATCAGCTCACCCGCTACTCAAACCTGGCTGGCCAGACTTGTAGTCTACCGGACGCTGGTTTCGCATTCGGTCCGTACATCCAGGAAGACGTCTTGCCGGCCAATCCGATTACTGGCTCTGACGTTTTCGCTATCGTCGCGACAGGCAACCTGGAGATGACAGCTGATGGCGCTGGTCTCGGCTGGAAATACGATTCGGTCGCCGGAAAGATTATCGCCAACGATACGAACCTTGATTCGGCCGGTATTGCTTACTCCACCTACTAGGTGAGTAAGTAAGGGCGACGGCGCCAGCAACGTGGGTCGCACATCATGCCGATGAACGAGCCGCTTAAGAGTACCCGCATTCTGGAGCGTCCTGGAAAGCAGCGCTCACTTAGGGCAACGTTGTGGAGCAGGAGTCTCAAACTGCTGTCAAACGTCTGGACGACGACCGAGTTTGGCGAAGCCGCCGTGACAGGCTTCGCCGAGCGCGTAATGCAGGAAGAACTTCGCAAGGGCATCATCGTGATGGCACTCGTGTCGCTCTTGATACAGATCGCTGCAATCGCCCTCTATCAGAAACTGGGTCTACACGGCAGCTTCCTGTACACGTTTGCCTTGCTGGCGCTGTTGTCATTGCACGTCATCTGGTCAACAAGATTCGTCTCGGACTTGTCGGCCCTAAACCTGCTCGGAATGCTTCTGCTGATCTTTACCGGTGTCGCAATTATGGCGATCGCACATCGCAGTGGCTCGTTTAACGCAGGCCTCATGTCGAGCATTGTATTGCTGTTCATGGTGATGCCCATCGTGCCCTGGGGGCTTCGCGAAGCCTCTATAGTCGTTGCCCTGACCTACGTCACGTTTACATTTTCGTTGCTCGGTGTGGACAACCGCTTCGAAGTCGAAACGCTGTGGACCGTGCAGTTTCTTATCGTCGCATCGGCGACGACAGCAATACTGACAATCATTCGAAATGCAATCGTCCGCAGACACGATATTCGCACACGGTTCAAGCTGGAAGATGCGTATAGCGAACTACAACTTATTTCTACGCGCGACCCCCTGACCGGCCTGTGGAACCGGCGTTACATTGAGCAAAATTTCGACGACTTCGCGCAGCGTTGCTACGACACGAGGGAGTGTGTGCAGTTCGCATTGCTGGATATCGACTATTTCAAGCACTTCAACGACACGTACGGGCACCATCATGGGGACCTGATTCTGCAGCGCCTTGCGAAGGAGTTCGTCGAGACGCTACCTGGAGACGCCCACATAATCCGGCTTGGCGGAGACGAGTTTGCGATCGTCTATTCAGGCGATGGATTCAGCAAGATGATTGGCCGCTGTCTCGATCATCTCGCTACTGACCCAATACTGCTGGCCAAATGCGATGGCACAGCGGTGACTGTCAGCGTTGGTTTTGCATCTGAGCAAGCTGATCAGCTTGCCGATTTGGAAGTGTTGTACAAAGAGGCGGATAAAGCTCTTTACCAGGCAAAGGACAGGCGGATTGGCGCGCCGCCCGGTAGCGAATCGCAAGTCGAGGAACTCGCCACGGCGGTTCCGGCTTCGGCAAAGCTATGAGCGCGCTAAGCCAATGGATTGACCGCCGACGACCCACGCCGAAAGCTGTCGCATTCGGGTCAATTGGCGTGTATATCACGCAAAACCACATTCACCTCGTGCAACTTGAGACGCTCGCCGATGGCAACATTGGCATACGCGCCAGAGAATCCCTGGCCTATCCGGGGACCCGCGCAGAACTCATAGCAGCCCCTGCCGCGATTCGTAAATTGGTTCGTCGCGCCATGCGCTCAGGAAACTTTCGTGGCAGGAGTGTTGTATCGGCAATGCCGCCGGAACAGGTGCGGGTAATGGCAGTTTCGTATCCAGCGAACGCGGCGAAGAACGAAGCAAGCAGCATTGCCCAACTTATGGCTGATCGGGTTGACGGCGCACTTTCGGACTATGTCATCGACTATGTTCCAATAAGAATGGGCTCACGTGATGGCAATCAACTTGCCTTGGTCGCCATTAGCCGTCTTGATAATGTGAACAGCTACCTCGACTGCCTGGCGTCGGCGGGGCTGCACATAGATTTTCTTGAAATCGGGCCACTTGCAATCAAGCGACTCGTCGAATTCGGGCCCGCAACGAACAAAATAGACAACGTCCTGGTCATCAACATTGGTGGCACCACGAGTCATCTCACGACGATATCCGGCCACCGGTTGCTCGCCGACCAGGAGTTACAGTTCGGCGAAAAACGCGTTCTGGATGCGATTGCGAAGCCACTCGATCTGCCGACGAACGTAGCAAAAGACCTCATGCTGAAGAATGGCCTGGATTCGACTCGGAATAGCAATGGTGAGGTCGACGATGACGTCGACGCTGAGACGACCGCGATACTCGTCGAGATCATAAAACCGGAATTCCTGAAGCTTGTGCGGGAGATCGAAAGGGCCTTTCTGTTTGCCGAATCTGAAAGTCAGGGCGACGGGCAAAGAAGAATATTCATTGTCGGTGGAATGGCGTTATGGCCGGGTGCTACGGCGCTGCTTAGCTCACTCGCTAAAATGCCGGTCGAAATTCTGGGTTGTGATCACATGCCGTTCGCAAAAAACGCCGCAAGCGTCGAAACGCTCACTGACAGGCAGGCAGCCGAGATGTCAACGGCCGTCGGCCTGGCATTACGAGGAATGTCGGCCAATGAGTGACATCGATCTCATTCCGCAGGCCTATCACACGCGGCGTTGGCAATCGCGCTGGATTGTGTACACAGCAATTTCGCTTGCTGGCTTAATAGGAATTCTTGTCTCGGGCTCATTCGCTATTGACGCCGCGACAGATTACGCACGGACGAATGTTGCAGCGCTACAGCGTCAGCAAATGATCACCGCCCAGCAGCGGGCAGACCTGGAAAAACTGGGCTCGGAGAAAGCCGACCTTGAGGGACAATTTCGCTTGCTCTCAGGGCTTCGCAGCGGCGCTGCCGCCGAAAAAATGTTCGTTACTATTGATCGTGCTTTGACAGGCGACGATGTCTGGTTTCTTAAGTGGCAGTTCCAAAGGGCCGGTGTTGTGGTCGACGGCGAAGCCCGGACAGTTAATACGGGTTACTTTATTGTCGTGCCCGATGGTGTCGACCAGGCCGCCGCTGACGACCTCCGCGTGCAAACGCATATGACGATACAGGGTCAGGCGCGAGATCACTCGGCGTTGTCGGGATTCGTGAGACGCCTGTTTGAGCAGACGGAAATTGACGATGTCAGGATTCGCCGAACGTCGCTGAACCGGAGCACTCAATCCAGCGTCGTCGATTTCGATCTTGCAATCGTACTCAATACCGAAGTGGCGATTTAGCGATGTTCACTGTATTGAATCGATTCGACCGGAGAGAGCTTGCGATGATCCTGGCGCTTGTCGTATTCGCGATAACGTCTCTCCTCTTTACTTACCTGACATTGCCGAAAATCAAGGTCTATCTCGACATTGCAAAAACAGAAAGCACGCTAAGCAAGGTGGTTGAAAGCGGAGAATTGCTGGATAACCAAATCGCTCAATTACGTGGCGATATCGAATCGCTGCAACGCCGCCTGCATGGCGACATGGCCAGCCTGCCCGAGAAACAGATCGAGGCCCATGTAATAGGAAAACTACAGAAGCTGTCGTGGCAGAACAACGTGCAGCTTGTCGGTATTGAGCCGTCTGCCGGTGCCACAATCGAGTCGTTTCACGAAATCCTGTTTCGGGTGAGCCTCGCCGGCGATTACTTCGATATGTACAAGTGGTTACAAGACGTCAGTAGTGAATTGGGCTTTGTTCTGATCAAACAATATGAAATGAATCCGATGAACGATGCCTCAGGAAGCCCGCGGCTGTCGGTGAAACTGGATATGGCGACCTACAGGGCTTTGAGATGACGGCAGTACTCCGAAACGCAATGCTCGTGGTCACAGCGATGAGCACTTTCACGTCCGCAACTGCGGAAGCCACAGAGCCGCAAGTTGAATTGCTACGAAATCCATTCGCGCGACCGGCAATTACAGAATTGTTCGCCGCTGCAGCAAGCGTGAACGACGTTTTGACAAGGGGCGACAATACCGAATTAAGGGCAGTTCTCGTTGCCGGGCCAAAATCGATAGTCGACTTCGGCGGAGTGATTTTGCAAATCGGTGAAAGTTCAAACGGTTATCGATTGCTCGATGTCGGGGAAGGCACAGCTACATTCAACAGGAAAGGCGAGAAAGTCGTTTTTTCTCTTTACGAACCGGACCAGGGGAAGAGCGATGAGTAAGCAAAACCAAATACGTCGCGCGCCGGGATGGCTGGCACACCTCGTTTTGCTATTCGCCCTGACGACCGTTGCGGCCAATGCGCAAACGGAAGAGCCACTGATTTCAATGGTCATACGCGATACCGAGCTCGCTGAAGTCATGGAGATGCTGTCTCGCGCCGAGCGTGTGAATATCCTGCTCTCTGAAGGCGTCGCCGGCCAGGTATCCTTCAGCCTCTACGACGTGCCGTTGAGCGAGGCGATTCGTTCCATTTCAAACGCCGCGGGCTACGCTGCCGAACGCAGAAACGGAACGTACTTTATCGTCGAGCGAAATGAAGTCGGCGCCTATGCGGAAAGTGATCTCACCGAAGTCCGTACATTTCACATTCAATATGCCGATCCGGCGCAGCTACAGGAGATGCTAAGACCATACCTGTCCGAGTACGGTGAATTGCGGACGCTGATCGAGAGCAAAATTCTGATGGTGGAAGATACTCCGGCATCGCTCCGCCAAATCGCAACGCTCGTGAGCGAAATTGACCAACAGCCGAAGCAGATACTCATCGAGGCCAAGATTCTCGAAGTGACACTCAACTCGGAAGATGCGTACGGCATCGACTGGAGCAACTTCTTTACGGACGCCGACGGCACAAGAACTGTCGGTACTCGCGGGCTGGCAAATGCCGGTTCATCCGGATCCGCTGGCCTTTTCTTTGAGGTCGCAAACTACAATTTCACCGCGATGTTGAGCGCACTGGAGCAAGACGGCCGTATTCGCACGTTGTCGACACCAAATTTGCTGGCACTGGAAAACCAGGAAGCGTCAGTCGTCGTCGGCGACCGGAGAGGATACAAGGTAACCACAACGATCAACCAGGTGACGACTGAGAGCGTCGAGTTCCTGGAGTCCGGCGTAATCCTCCGCGTTACCGCGCATGTCGACAGTGAAGGCCGGGTCATGATGGATATCCACCCGGAAGTGAGCACCGGAGTCGTGGACGCCAACGGCATACCATCGCAGACAACAACGGAAGTAACGACGCGGTTGCTGGTCGGCAGCGGACAATCGATATTTATCGGCGGGCTGATAAAACAAACGCTCAGCGAATCCCGTAAAGGTGTCCCGGTCTTGCGCCGGATACCCGGCATCAGGGTTTTGTTTTCCAATCGCGAAGTGACTTCGGTCAACACGGAGACCATCGTCGTCATCACGCCGCGGATCGTGAGTGAAATCAACGGGCCATGGAACACTGAGCCACAGTCGGAAATCGAGAAGCTCGATCGCCAACTGCAGCAACGTGCTACCGGTATTGACGAAGAGTTGCGTCAGTCCTTTTCCGATGCTGATCCGATCGGAGGAACAGGCCCGACCGCTGAGTGGAACTGATGCGAACGACGACGCAACGAGGTTACACTCTCCTCGAGTTGCTCGTGATCGCCATTATCGTGGGACTCATAGCGACAGTCGCAATGCCATCCAGTTCTTCTGGTGATGCCGCGACGCTGGATCTCGTAGCAACTGAAGTCGCCGATGCTATTCGTTTCGCACGTGGCGAGGCGATGCGCCTCGGAGTTGCGCGAGGTTTTCGCCAGCATTCCGGCACTAAACGTATTCGCGTATTCAGCATGGATAACGCAACCACGCCGGCGACGCTCGTGTACGACATATACCATTCCGTCGACAAGCACCTCTACGACAGAGAGTTCGAACAACGACCGTTCGCCTTTGGCGGGACCATGACCCGTATCGCGACATTTCGTGGAACCTGTAACCAAACCGGCAACATCTATTTCGATGCCAGCGGCACGCCCTGGTGTGCGAACCCGGACAATATACTTCTCGACCAGTTCGACGTAACGCTAACGCTTGGACAACTCTCCCGAGTGGTCAGGCTGGATGGCATAACCGGCCGGGTGACTGTCCAATGAATAGGCGCAAGCGCTGTAGCGGCAGGCAATCGGGAATCTCCTACGTCGAAGTGCTGATCGCCGCCGCGCTGATTGCGGTCAGTCTCGTACCGATGATGGATGCAGTGCGCACAGCATCCGTCAGTGCAGGAGTCCATGAGGATGCCGCCGTACAGAACATGCATTTGATCGCGAAGCTCGAAGAAGTGCTCGCCGAGCCGTTTTCAGCGCTCGAAGCAGCAGCGACAGCGGCAGGCAGCGAAGCCACCCCAAGCAGCTACTCGGATCTGCCGGCCTCGACCAACCGCAGGCTGGTCTTCCTGTCTTTGTATGACGGCGATGACGCGGACGCAGATAACGATTCTTTTACCGGCACAGATCAGTATCTCATGTGGGTCCGCGTCGAGATTGAAGGCACCGTCCTGGCGACCGAAACGCTTGTCGCCCAATGACCGCGTATCGTAAACAATCGGGGTTCACGCTAGTTGAGTTACTCATCGCCGTTGCTCTGGGTGCTCTTATCGTCTCGGGCGTGTCTGCCGTCATGGGAGAGCTCGCACAAACACAGGCGGCGATTCAGGAACGTAACCGCCTGACGGAGAACGGTCGTTTCGCCATGCAACGCATGGTGCGTACCGTTCGTGAAAGCCAGTACCTCTTCTTACCCTTACCCGATAAGCCAGACACCGACTGGCGTGAGAACGTACGCGAAGAAACGGTGCCCGCCTCGCCTCCCGAGGGCAGCAGCACCAAGG
>Ga0224512_10002667_pt1 | contig 16178 bp, 12 predicted proteins | sample SF_May12_sed_USG_4_FD_169103 | JGI IMG/M metagenome (GOLD analysis project Ga0224512, IMG submission 169103) | Sediment microbial communities from San Francisco Bay, California, United States - SF_May12_sed_USGS_13 | ecosystem: Environmental > Aquatic > Marine > Sediment | place: USA...
CGCACCGGCGGGAGCCTGCGCGCATCTCCACCCCGCAAGCGAGCTCGACATCCGTCGTGGCCTTGGGCAGTTACGTGGTAGCGGTGGTTGGACTCGAACCAACGACCTACGGCTTATGAAGCCGCCGCTCTAACCGACTGAGCTACACCGCCCCGTTGCGAACGCGCGCCGGTCCGGAGGACCGGACGGCGGCGGAGTCTAGCGCACGCTCGTGTCGTCGCTCGGCGGATCGACGGAGGCCGTCGCCCCCTCCTCCGCTGCGCCGGACGCCCCGTCGCTGGACTGCCTCAGGGGCTCGCTGTAGACCGAGCGCTCCAGCGCATCCACGCGCCGGAGAAGGCTCTCGTAGGACTCGGCGTTGACGGCGGCATCCGCCGCTTCCCCCGCCGCCGGCGCGACCGGCTCCGGTGCGGGAGGGGCCGGCGGCGCGCCGGCCATCACGTAGCGCTTGACCTTCTGGGCCAGCTCTTCGAGCTGCGGGATGATCTCCGCCACCGTTCCCGACTGGATGAAGATGCGGCGCTCGGTCTCCGGCCCCGAGCCGTTGAGCGCCGCGCAACGCACGTCCAGGCTGGCGCCCTCCCCGAACTGGGTGAACGAACCGTAGATCACGTAGTCCGCCCCCGCCGAGCGTCCGAGCTGCAGGACGGGCTCCAGCCGGGTGGTGGGAGCGGATTTCGACTCGACGCGGATCACCGAGATCTCGCCCGACTGCTCCAGCCGCGCGGCGAGCATCTCCGCCAGCCCGTTGCTCAGGTAATGGGGCTCACTCACGGAGCTGTGAACGACGATCGGGACCAGCGCGATGCTCGGCGCCGCCCGCCCGACCGCGGGCAGCAGGCTGACCGCGGTCATTGAGACGAGGGCGGCGACCAGCAATCGGGCGTGCACGCGGCGGAACTCTCCTGGAGGGGATCGGCCCGGCGGCGCCCCGGAAGGCGCCCTGGCCTTGTAGGATAGCGAATGCGCGCGTCCCGGGGTCAAGCGCTCGGCGTCGTGGCGCCCTGCCCGAGGTCGGAGCCCACCGGGATCCGGACGCAGAAGGTCGCCCCCTGCCCTTCCTGGCTGCGGACCTCGATGGTGCCGCCGTGGTCCGACACGATCCGATGGCAGATCATGAGGCCCAGGCCGGTTCCCTGGTCGGGGCCCTTCGTCGTGAAGAACGGGTCGAAGATCCGCTCCAGGTCTTCCTCCGGGATGCCGGGCCCGCTGTCACTCACCTCGACGCAGACCGCGGCTTCCCCACGCTCCGGAAACACCCGCAGCTGCACCGCGCCGTGCTCGGGCGAGGCGTGGATGGCGTTGAGCGTGAGGTTGATGAGGACCTGCTGGACGTGGTCCTTGACCCCGGTGATCTTCGGGACCTCCGACTCGCGGTCCAGGCGGATCGCCACCCGGGCGCGGCTGGCCTCGCGCTGCAGCAGGGTCAGCACCTCCTGCGCCAGCTCGCCCGGATCGAAGTGCTCGGTCGCCGCGTCGGTGCCGCTGCTGCGGCCGAGGCGGCGCATGGAGTCGACGAGCCGCCGGATGCGGTCGACCTCGCGGCACGCCAGGGCGTGGTAGTTGCTCCAGAACTCCGGATCGTCCTGCTCGCGCTTCTCCGGCGCCATGCTCAGGAAGGTGTGGATCGTGACCAGCGGGTTGTTGATCTCGTGGGCCAGCCCGGCGGCCAGCGTCCCCAGCGTGCCGAGCCGGTCGGCGCGCAGGATCTGCTCCCGGGAGCGGCGCAGGTCCTCGACGAGCCGGGCGTTCTCGACGGCGGTCGCCGCCTGATTGCTGAGCCCCTCGAGCAGCGTCTGATCGTCTCCCGTGAACCTGCGACCGCCGCGTCGATTGTCGACGGCGAGTGCGCCCAGCACGCCGTTCTTGCCAACCAGCGGGACGACCAGCGTCTCTTCGGCCGCCACCTCGGTGACCCAGTTGCGGATCGGCCCCTCGAGCTCGAGCGCCTGATCGATGTGCAGCAGCTGCGCCTTCCCGTTCATCAGGCGCCGCATGAAATCGGGCGCCGTCCGCTGCGTGATCTTGAGGTCGCGCAGCGAACCGGCGACGTCGCTCTCCGGAGCGAAGTGCCCCCAGGCGAGGACCTCGCCCCTGGCGTCGAAGAACAGGATCCCCGCGGCGTCGTAGCCGAGCTCCTCGATCACCGTCGAGAGCAGCCGGTCGAGCAGCGGCTCGAGCTCGAGCTCGCTGTTCAGGGAGCGCGAGATGCGGTTCAGCAGCGTGAGCTCGTGCACCAGCTGGATGCGCTCGCGGTCGAGGGCATACACCTCTACGGCGCGGCGCAGCGTCACGCGCATCTCATCCGGCGTCCAGGGCTTGGGGACGTAGCGGTAGATCGAGCCGTTGTTGATGGCGCTCTGGAGCGTGCTGACGTCGCCGTAGGCGGTCACGAGGATCCGCACGGTCTCCGGCGCGATCTCGCACACGCGCGCGAGGAACTCGACGCCCGTCATCCCCGGCATGCGGTGATCCGAGAGCACCAGCGCCACGGGATGCCCGTTGATGATCTCGAGCCCCGCTTCGGCGCTGGTCGCGGTGAGGATCTGGAACTCGCGGCGGAAGCTCAGCTCGAAGATCCGCAGGTTCTCCGGCTCGTCGTCGACGTAGAGGACCGGGTACTCCCGGTAGTCGACGATCCGATCCGGCCTAGGCCGCACGCTCGTCTCCGTGGACCGGCAGCCGCACCGTGAAGGTCGCTCCGCCCCCTTCGAAAGATTCCACCCCGATGGAACCGCCGTGCTCGCTCACGATGCGGCGGCAGATCGAGAGGCCGAGGCCGGTCCCGCGGCCCGCCCCCTTGGTGGAGAAGAAGGGCTCGAAGAGCCGCTCCCGGTGCGCGGACGGGATCCCGGGCCCATCGTCGCGGACCTCGATCACGACCTGGTCCCCCTCGTGGCTCAGGCGCACGCAGACGACTCCTCCGGCGCCTTCGAGCGCTTCGGTCGCATTCTTGAGGAGGTTGAGGAATACCTGGTTCAGCGCGCGGGCCTCGCCGGCGACTCGCGGGACGCTCGGCGCCAGCTCGGTCTCGAGCCGCGCGCCCGCCTGGCGCATCGCGTAGCGCATCAGCTGGAAGGTGGACTCCAGCCCGGCCCTCACGTCGATTTCCGAGCGCCCGCCCTGGGGCGGCGCCGCGAAATCGCGCAGGTCGCCCACCAGGCGCCGCGTGCGGTCGAGGCCCTCGACGACGATGCCCACCAGCTCCCCGAGCGCGTCGGCGGTCTCGTCCATGTCGAGCTCGCGCCGCAGCTTCTCGAGCCCGGCCGTCTCGCGGCGGGCGCGGTCGGGATCCGTCCAGTCGATCGCCGCGGCCTTCACCGCGACGCTCTGGATGTCGGCCACGTAGCTCCGCAGCGTCTGCAAGGCGTTCGTCGCGAAGTTGATGGGGTTGTTCACCTCGTGGGCGACGCCGGCCGCGAGCTCTCCCACCGCCGCCAGCTGCTCGGACTGGGCGAGCTGCGTGCTCGCTTCCTTCAGATCCATCAGCGCGGTCTCGAGGTCGGCGTTCGTGCGCTCGAGGCGCTCGTTGCGCTCGGCCAGCTCCTCTTGCAGCCGGCGCAGGTGCACCAGCGATCGCACGCGGGCCATCAGCTCCCGGGGATGGAACGGCTTGGTGACGTAGTCGTCGGCACCGAGCTCGAGCCCCTCCACCTTCATCTCGCGTTCGGCCTTCGACGTGACGAGGACGACGGGGATCCCCTCCGTCTGCGGGTCGCCCTTGATCGCGCGACACAGCTCCGTGCCCGACATCTCGGGCATCATCACGTCGGTCAGGATCAGCTCCGGCGGCCGCTCCCGCACCGCCTCCAGCGCTTCGCGGCCGTTGCGGGCGAGCCGCACCCGGAACTCGCGGCGCAGCAGGAACGCGAGGAGCTGCCGCATGTCGGGGTTGTCCTCGACCACCAGCACCTCGGGCGCTCCCGCGGGCCCCTCGGCCACCGCCGGCTCGGCATCCGACCCGGCCTCCGCGTGCTCGCTGCGCTCGACGCTGCGGCGGACCTCGACGAGCCGGAGCTCGCTCTCGAGACCCACCTCGCCCGCCATCGCCCGGATCGAGCTCCCCAGGGCCACGGTCTCACCCGACCCGGTCTCGAGGACGTCCTCCCCGGTCTCCGCGTCCGGCTCGCCCGCCGGCAGCGTCACGTGCAGCTGCGCGCCGCGGCCGAGCCCCTCGCTCTCCGCCCAGATCCGCCCCCCGTGCAGATCGACCAGCTCCTTCGCCAGCGCCAGCCCGATTCCGGTGCCCTCGTGCTGCCGCGTGGCCGAGGCGTCCACCTGCGCGAAGCGGTCGAAGATGCGCTCGAGCTGGTCGGCGGGCAGGCCGGCGCCCGTGTCGGCCACCACCAGGTGAACGCCGCCCTCCGCCGCCGGCTCCCCGGACACCTCGATGCGCCCCCCGCGCTCGGTGAACTTGAGGGCGTTCCCCACGAGGTTGACGAGGACCTTGTCGATGGCCTCGCCGTCCACGTTCACGAGCGGCAGATCCTCGAGGCCCCGCGCCGCGAGCGCGATGCCCTTGCGTTCCGCCAGCGGGCGCGCGCCGACCACCAGCGCCTCCACCAGGGCGGTCAGCTGCGTCGGGCGCCGCCTCAGCCGCAGCTGCTCGCCTTCGATCTTCGAGAGGTCCAGCAGGTTGTTGATCAGCTTGAGCAGCCGCTGCGCGTTGCTGTGCATCGTCGCGAGATAGCCCCGCTGAAGCTCCGACACCGCGCCGAAATCGCCGCCCAGCATCGCCTCCAGCGGCGCCAGCGTGAGCGTCAGCGGCGTCCGCAGCTCGTGGTGCACGTTCGCGGTGAAGCGCGACTTCACGCGGTCCATCTCCTCGAGCCGGTCGCGCGCCCGCTCGATCTCGCGCCGCTGGACGAAATCGTTCAGGCGCAGGCGGTCGAGGAAGCCGCAGCTCGCGATCCCGAGACCGCTCGCCATCGTCAGGAAGAACAGGTGGATCCCGAACTGCCCCGCATCGAACACGTGATCCGCCGCCCACGGCAGGGCGGCGAACCCGGCCGAGATCGCGGCGCAGACCGCGGCCGACTCGAGGGCGCTCAGCGGCAGCAGCACCCCCATGCCGACGAAGAGCAGGATCAGCCCGGCGTAGTAGCTGCTGTTGGGCCCGTCGGTCGCGTAGATCATCGAGAGCATGCCGACGCCGAGGGCGAGGCACAGCGCCAGCGCCGACGCACGGGGATGGCGCGTCCCGGTGCGCAGGTAGATCGCCGCCAGCGTGGCGCCGAGCCCCAGCCGCACGCCGATGAAGAATGCAAACTGGTCCGGGAACAGCAGCCGGTCGAGCAGCACGAACGCGGCGTTGATGGCGAAGGCCACCGCGGCGCCCATGCGCACGTGCTGCGGCATCCGCTCGGCCCGCAATTCCTGCTGGTAAGCGGCGTAGAGCGCTCGCTTTTCGCGGCTCGGAGGGCCCATCCAACCCGGATTCGGCCGTACCCGGCCCCGACTTGACACGCCGCGCGGTCGCCCGCGCGGCGCAGCGTCAGCGCGCGGGCGCGCGCAGGCGGGCCAGGAGCGCGGGCAGGAGCGTCACGTTCGAGACCAGACAGATCGCCATCACCGCGGCGGTCAGCAGGCCGAGATTTCGCGTGAACTGGAAGGGCGACACCCCGAGGACGAGAAACCCCAGGCTGATCGCCAGCGTCGTGTACACCAGCGGAGGCAGCACGAGGCCGTAGGCGCTCTCGAGCGCCTGCCGTCGCGTCGCTCCGCGGCGGCGCTCGGCGTGGAAGCCGGTGATCACGTGGAGGGTGTCGTCCACGGCGATGCCGAGGGCGATGCTGCCCACCAGCACCGTGCCGGCGTCCAGCGGTACGCCCGCCAGCCCCATCAGCCCGAAGAGCAGGGCCACCGGCGTGAAGTTGGCGAGCAGCGCGGTCCCGACGAGGAGCGGACTCCGGAAGCTCAGCAGCAAGATCCCGCCGATCCCGCCCAGCGCGTAGAAGAGACCCTGGAGCTGGCCGTAGGCGATGTCGTCCTCGGACTGGGCGAAGACCTGCATCGTGCCCGTCGTGCGGGCCGAGAAGCCCGCCACGCCGTTTTCCCGCCACCACGCGTCCACGTCGTCCGCCAGCTCCCGGATCGGCTTCGAGCCGTTGTTGTCGACCCGCAGCAGGATGTTCGCGGCCTCGCGCCCGTCGCTGACGAGGTCGCGCATCGAATCGACGCTCGACAGCAGCAGCAGGTACTGCTCGGTCAGATCGAACGCGTCGGGAAGCGGGCGCGACGGGTCGTCGAGGAAGCCGCCGTGGATCTGGCGCAGCGGGTCGGCGACGGACACCGCCTTGCCCACCACGGGCAGCGCGCCCAGGTACGCCGACAGCGCGTCGATGGCCCGCAGCGGCGCGGCCTCCGTCACGGGCGTCCCGTCCTGCGACTCGATCAGGACGTTGATCGGGGTGAGCCCCGAGAGCCGCTCGCGGATCGAGTCCCAGGCATCGCGGACTTCGCTGCCCTCCGGAAACCACCGGGTGACGTCCGTATCCACCTGGAGGCGCAGCGCTCCGACCCCAGCGACGGCGAGCACCGCGAGCCACGCTCCGACGAGAACGCGCGGACGGCCCAGCGCCGACTCCACCACCCGCCGCCGCGCGGGCCCGCGCAGCGCGGCTTCGATGCGCGTCGACCGGCGCGGCACGGGCCACAGGGCGAGGGCCGCCGGCGCCGCCGTCAAACCGGCGAGGACGACCGCCAGCACGCCCACCGCCCCGAATCCCCCGACGTAGCGGATCGCGTCGATCGGCACGCTGGCGATCGCGAGGAAGCCGATCGCGGTCGTCACGCCCGAGAGGCCGATGGGCCGCGCCACCGGCTCGAGCGCGCGCGCCAGCGCTTCGCGGTCGCCGGCCCCGGCCCCCGCCGTGAGCAGGTGCATGACGTAGGCGCAGCCCAGCGCCAGCAGGACCGAGGGCAGGATCGCGGTGGTGATCGTGAGGGGCACGCCGAGCGCGCCCATCGCCGACACCAGCGCCCACGTGCCGAGCCCGCTCGCCGCCAGCGGAATCACGACGGCCGCGGCGCTCCGGAACAGCGCGAAGAGGAGCGCCCCGATCACGCAGACCGTGAGCGGCACGAAGATCAGGATCTCCCGGCGGGTGCGCTCGTCCGCCGCGATTCGGAACACGGGCACGCCCGAGACCCAGGCCCGACGTTCGCCGATCGCCTCCCGCACGCGCGCGAGGATCTGCGGGTACAGCGCTTCCGTATCCGCCTCGAGCAGCACGTTGATCGCGAACACGCGCTCGTCCCGGGACACGAGGCTCCCCGGCGCGATCCGGTCCCCGCGCACGAGTGCCGCCATCGCCGCGGCCGCCACCGGGGTCTCCGGCGGGCCGTCCCCCAGCGCGGGATCGAGCTCGAGCGTCCCGTCGCCGCTCACCCGGATGATCGGCACCGTCGCCAGGCTGTCGACGCGCCGGACGCCGCGGATCCCCTGGAACGCGTCCGTGAGTCGATCGACCTCCGCGAGCAGCGCCGGGTCGAAGGGGACCTCCGACTCCAGGGCGACGACCACGACCTCGTCCTCTCCGAACAGCTCCTGGGAGTGCTCGTACAGCGCCCAGTTGGCGTTCGTCCGGTTGAGCACGCTGTCGGTGTTGGTCTCGACCTCCAGCTCGGCCGCGCCCCGGCTCGCGAGTGCGGCCGCGAGCAGCCACAGCACGAGGACGGCCGCCGGGTGTCGGATGGAGAATCGGACGCAGGCGGCCGCGAGCCCGCCGCTCCCCGGTCGTTCCAAGTCTCCGACCCCCACTCCCGGTGCTTCAGCCCGGCGTGTCGATCCTGCGCAGCTGGATTCGGAACAGGCAGAAGATCTGCGCGTCGAAGCCCCGCGACGAGGCGTCGAGGAAGCGCTCGTAGTGGTTCGCCGTGTGCGCGCCCACCCTCGCCGCCGCCTCCGCCCGATGGGCGCGCAGCCGGGCGAACCATTCTCGACACGTTCTTGCGTAGTGCTCGCGATCGTTGCGCAGCGCCGCGATCTCGAAGTGCCCCTCGGCGGCCGCGGCGATCTGGCTGAGCCGGGGGAGATCCGACTCCGGGAAGATCGCGGAGATGGCCCCCGTCGTGAACGCGCCCGTCCCGTAGGCGATCGTCTGGAGCGACATCCACCCCCCGGGCCGCAGCAGCGCGCGACAACGTGCGAAGAAGCGCCGGTACGTCTCGATCCGGTCGGGCGCCGGCGTGTCCGGACGCACCAGGTGCTCCATCACTCCGAGGCCGAGGATGGCGTCGTAGGGCTCCGCGGGCGCGTGATCCCGCCAATCCTCCAGGCGGATCTCGATGCCCGGGTGACGCAGGCCCTCGACGTGCTTGAGCTGCGACTCGCTCAGCGTCAGGCCGACGGCCGATTGCACCCCGTGCCGGTCCACCAGGCGCCGCAGCAGCGAGCCCCAGCCGCAGCCGATGTCGAGGACGCGCCGCGCCCCGGCGGCGTGCGCCTGCCGGACGTGGAAGTCGAGCTTGCGGGCCTGCGCGGTCGCGAGGTCGTCGCCCGCCTCCCACAGGGCGCACGAGTAGGTCAGCGACTCGTCGAGCCACAGCCGGTAGAAGTCGTCGCTCAGGTCGTAATGCGCCTGGATGGCGCTCACCGACGCGCCGGGGCTGCCGGCGACTTCCGGGTGCGGCTTCGTCATCGTCGCCGGAGCCCTCGCTTCGCGCTTCCGCCCTAGAGGCGGCGTGCGACCAGGAAGGACCACGCCTTGCTCGGGTCGCTCTGGATCTCGATCTTGGCCGCCTCCCCGAGGTCGCCCGCCATCTCGCGCATGTCGGGTTCGGTGCGGTAGATCATGTGCCAGTCGAGGACGAACTCGGGCACCCATTTCACGTGCGCGTCATCGGCCGCGTTTCCGAGCACGAGCGACCCGTCAGGTGCGACGAGCTCGAACAGGCGCGTCACGAGCATGCGGGCGACCGGCGTGCTCAAGTAGTCGAACAGCCCGGCGCTGTAGATGAGATCCTGGTCCCGGACCTCGTCCAGCAGCTCCTGCCGCGCGAGGAACTGCCGGAACGCGACGTACCGGCAGTGGATCTCGACGCGGCCCTCGTGCCGGAGAGCGGCGTGATGGATCCGCCGGTGGGCGAAGCTCAGCGCCTCTTCGTCCTGGTCGATCAGCGAGAACACGATCTTCGGAACGCTGGGGGTCGTCTCGAGGTACTCCTCGATCTCGCGCGCCGGTCCGGCGCCCACACTCATGATGCGCACCGGGCGCCCGGCGCCGCCCCGCACCCGGGACGCCGTCCGGCGGATGTGCTGGACCAGGAGATCCTTGCGCGCGGGGACCGTCGCCGTCAGCCGCTCCTCGCGCCCGAGCTGGTGCAGGATCCGCGCGAACGCCGTCTTCCCCAGCCGCGACGGATCGTACATGTAGTTCATCAGCCGGTAGTCGCCGGGGTAGCCGAGGGGCTTCTCGAACGCGCGCCGCCAGATGGGGGCGGACATGAGAAGCGGGGTCAGCTGCGTCTCGGTGTAGCGCTTCGTCGCCAGGAAGAGCGCCTTCGACGCGAAGGCCGGGGCCACGGCCTCGTTCGCGCGCCGCCGGATCTCCTCCCACTCGCTCCGCATCCGCTCCTCGGCGGTCTCCTCGAAGCGACGCACGGCCTTCGGCCCGTCGTCGCGGGCGTCTCGCCGCAGGTTCTTCTCGCAGTCGTCGAGCAGGGCGCGCCAGTGGTTCAGGAACAGCGCCCCGTCCCCGCACACGCGCTTGTAGTCGTCGGCGACGTCGCGGAAGACGTCCGTGCCGCGCCGGATGGCGTCCTCGAACACGAGCTTGTCGTGGAGCCGCTGGATGACGGCGGGCTCGATCAGGTCGTCGAGCAGGCGCAGCGCCACCTTCGTTCGCGGAAATTCGGACTGGCTCCTCACGACCTCGCCGCGCCCGCTGAAGGCGACGACGTCGCCGACCGAGAGCTGAAGCGGCACCACCGAGCCGCGCGGCGGCGCGGTCTCGGCGTCGCCGAGCTGGTAGCAGACGCCGCTCATGCTCAGGTCGTTCAGCTTGACCGGCAGCCCCGCGACCTCGAGGCGCGCGGGCAGCCGGCTCAGCAGCGCGCGCGGCCGGTAGCGCCTGGGGCGGTAGTAGACGGAGCGTCCGGAGCCCCCGACGAGGTCGTCGTACGATTGTTCCAAACGCCCCTCCGGTGCGTGTAGGTGGCTGTGGGTGGGTTTGTCCCCTCACCTTACCCACCGGCAAGCGTATCGCAGAACTATGTCATAAGCCATTGCAATGGCTCGGCTTTCAATGCCCTGGATTTCCCCGCCGCGGCCGCTTCACCCCGCCGCGCCGCCGGCCGCCGCGCGATCGGCCAGCACCAGGGCGTGATCCCGGCGCACCCGGCCGGCCGGAATCGACGCGTCCGCCCCGCGCAGCCGCACGAGGACGTCGGCCTTGGAGGCGCCGGTCACCAGCCAGAGGATCCGCCGCGCCCGATCGAGCAGCGGGTAGGTGAGCGTCATGCGGAGGCGACCCTCGTAAGGGTTGGCAGTGAGCGCAACGTCCGCCGCTTCGACGTCGAGCACCGGGTCCCCGGGAACGAGCGACGCCGTGTGGCCGTCGGCCCCGAGCCCCAGGTGGACGAGGTCCAGCACCGGCCGCGAGCCGGCCACGTCCGCAAGGGTGCGCGCGTAGCGCAGCACCGCGGCCTCGAGATCGACGTCCTCCACCGGCATCGCGTGCAGCTGCGCCTCGGGCAGCGGAGCGTGCTCGAGCAGGCTCTCGCGCAGGCGGACGAGGTTGCGATCCGGATCGCTGGCGGAGGCCACGCGCTCGTCCACCTGAAACAGGTGGACGTCCTGCCACGGCACGTCTTCGTCCGCCAGCGCCCGCAGCATCTTCCACGGCGTGGTGCCGCCGCTCACCGCCAGCGTGAAGCGCCCGCGCTCTGCCACCGCCGCGCGCGCGTCCGCAGCCACCACGCCGGCCGCGCGGCGAGCCACCGCGTCGGGGTCGCGACGGATCTCCACCTTCACCGCGCGTTCTCCGCCTCGCCGCCCGCGGCACGCGATCGGTCCCGGCGAGCCGTCCCGCTTTCCAGGTTCCAGGCCGTGAACAGCTCGTCGGGGACCTCGGGCCGAAGCTCGTACGCCTCCGTCACGAGCAGCGTCTCGGATCGCGCCTTGGGCGTCGCGATCGTCATCCGGAACGGGATGTAGCGACCCCCCACCTGCGTCACGTGCTGCGGATCGGCCTCGAGCCGCTTGAGCACCCGGCCGTTGCGGTAGAAGTCGATCGAGAGCGTCACCGCGCGCTCGACCTCGATGCAGAACACCTGTCGCTCGTACGTCGACTCGTAGGGCGGACGCGCGCGCAGGTCGATCCGCTCGCACGCCCGGCCGCCCACCGAGCCCGGCCCCATCCGCAGCGAGTCGTAGTTCGCCGCGTGCTTCGGCTCCACGTCCTCGTACGAGAGGTCCGTCCCGAAGAAGGAGTCCTTGCGCTGCGCCGACGACAGGTGCCTCGTCAGCCGCACGCGGGGCAGATACACGTACAGGTCGTCCGATTCCCCCTCGTTCTCCAGCACCAGGACCGAGGTCCGACGGATCTCGTACGGCTCCAGAAACCGCAGCAGCGTCTTGCTGGGCCGGACGCTCTGCTTCCGCGTCACCTGCAAGCGGCGCGAGATCTCGCGCCCCCCGCGCGCCCGCGTCGTCAGCGTCAGGCTCTGGATGTAGTCGTCGGCGTACAGGTTGTCGAAGGCGCGCTGCACCAGCGCGGACGTGGGGGGCGGCGCGGAGACGGCATCCTGCGCCTGGGCCCGCGCTTCCGCCGGCAGCCACGCGCTCGCGATCGCCGCCGCCACGCAGCCCCATCCTGCCCTCCGGTTCGCACCTGTATGGAATCGTCCGCGGAAGCACCCCACGCGGCCATGATCGCACCGCGTCCGTCGCTTCGAAAGTCGCCCCAGGCGGGACGTCTTTGTTGTTCTCAACGAGGAGCGTGCGGCCTTATCGTGGAGCAGGAAGTGGTCGGCGCACCGGCGGTGGCTCGCGTGCGCGGCGTCGTCGCGGGGCCGGACCCATTCCCGCTGAGCTTCCTCTGCGGACGTTCGCGCTTCGGCAGGCGAACCGTGAACGTCGAGCCGTGGCAGGGCTCGCTCTCCACGCGGATCGCCCCACCGTGGGCCACCGCGATCTGCCGGGCGAGGGCGAGCCCGAGTCCGGCTCCCGGAACGCCGCGGTCCTGCGAGATGCGGTAGAAGCGATCGAAGATGCGTTTCTGCTCCGCTTTCGCAATCCCCTCTCCGTCGTCGACCACCTGGATCTCGACCGCGTCGCGCCCCGCAACGTGGGAGATCGAGATCCGGCCACCCGCGTGCGTGTGCGCGATGGCGTTGTGGACGAGATTGGAGAAGAGCTCCTGGAGCCAGGCAACGTCCCCCTGGATCTCGACGACCTCCCCGGCGAGCAGCTCGAGCGTGATCCCGCGCTCCTCCGCCATCGGCTGGAAGAGAGTGGCCACGCCGTCGAGGAGCCGCGCCAGATCGACGGGGACGGCCTGGCCTTCGCCCAGGCCCGACTCCGAGCGAGCCAGCCGCAGCATCGCACCCACCGAGGTCCCGAGCTCGGCGACCTGTCCCAGGATCCCCTCCAGCAGGCGGCGGGTGTCCTCGTCCGGGCGCGCGTGCTCGAGCGTCACCTCGATCTCGTTCTGGAGGCTCGCGAGCGGCGACTTCAGCTGATGCGCCGCATCTGCGGAGACGCCCCGGAGCCGCTCCATGGCATCCCCGATCCGGTCGAACATTCCGTTCAGCGTGGCCGCCAGGCGATCCAGCTCGTCATTCGTTCCCCGGGTGGGAATCCGCTCGGAGAGGTTCTCCCCGCTGATCCGGCGCGCCGAATCCGTCATGTGTGCGATCGGGGCGAGACTCCGCCGGGCGAGCCAGGCGCCGCACAGCGCGCTCAGCGCCAGGGCGAGCGGTGCCGCGAGAAGCATCAGGCGCCGGATCTGGCGAACGCTTCCGGCGAAGCTGCGGCCGGAGATCGCGGCCTCCAGGGTTCCTGCGGCGAACGGAGTCGTCACGACCAGGTAGGAGGGGTCGCGCCCCGCGGGCTCCCCCCCGGCGGAGTCCAGCCCCCGCGACGTGCCGGGCACGCGAGTCGCAGCGCTCTTCTCCAGGGATCCGACCCGGAACGCGTAGGACCCATCCGTCCGCACGAGTGCGGCTCCGTAGTCGAGCTCGGGCGTGATCCGGCGCAGCCTCGACGTGAACGCCCTCACGGCCACCTCGGGCCGCTCGGGGTGGGCCTCCACCTCGGAACGCACCTCCGCGAGATACGACTCGAGCAGCATGCGCGCGTCCGTCTCGATCTGACGTTTCACGCTCAGGTAGATGAAGCCGATGGGAAGCGACAGGGCGATCAGCGTCACGAGGGTGTAGAGCAACGCCCAGCGCGTACCGACGGAGAGCACCTTACGCATTGGGATGCGCATCGGCCCCCGGATCCGAGCGGCAGGCGGCCATGTAGCCGAGGCCCTTCACGGTCTCGATCAGCGGCGCCGCGTACCCGACGTCGATCTTCTTGCGCAGCGCGGTGATGTGGACGTCGATGGCGCTCTCCTGCGTCTCGAAGCCGTAGCCCCAGACCTTCTCCAGGATCTGGCTGCGGGAGAGTGGAATCCCGACGTTGCGCAGCAGCAGCTCGAGGATCCCGAACTGCTTGCGGGTGAGATCGATGCGTTGGCCGCGGCGTTCGACGGTGTGGCGGCGCGTGTCGAGGACGAGATCCGCGAGAACCAGCCGCCCGTCGGCCGGCTCCGCTCCCCGGCGCCGCGCGATGGCCCGAATCCGCGACACGAGCTCTGCGAAGGCGAAGGGCTTCGGCAGGTAGTCGTCGGCGCCGAGGTCGAGCCCGCGTATGCGGTCGCTGACGTCTGCGCGCGCGGAAAGGAAGAGCACGGGCGTCTCCACGCCGAGGCCCCGAAGCTCCCTCAGGATGTCGAAGCCGTCGGCTTCCGGCAGCATGACGTCCAGGACGATGAGGTCGTAGCCGCCGAACGCGGCGCGCTGGAAGCCGACGTCGTCGTCCGCGGCGACGTCCACGACATACCCGCTCCGCCGCAGGCCCCTCGAGACGAACTCGCGAGCGATCGGATCGTCCTCTACGTAGAGGATCTTCACGGACTGTCCCCCCCTCGGGTCCGGTCGGAGGGCGTCCCGGCGAGCTCCCGAGCCCAGTCTCGCGCGTGCTGCGGATCCTCGTCCCAGACGTAGAACCCGGCGCCCTCGATCGCTTGGCCCGCACCGTTCGACTCCGCACGGCGCCTCCCGGTTCCGCCGGCTCGCCCCGGGCCGGGCGACCGGCCGCGGGGACGGTTGAAAACGCCGGCGGCGGGGCGTGCCGCCGGGCTGCGAAAGACCCGCGTCATGAACGTCGTCAAGGGGTACACGCACCTCGCGCCCGGCGGCGACGTCGCCGCCGGGCGCTGCCAGGGGAGGACTTGTCCAGGTCGGTCGGGTCCGATCCCGTGACCCGGCGCCCGAATCGTGGCGCACCCGCCTTTGATTCTCCTAAAGAAGCCACCGCGCGCTCGGCTTGACGTGCTTCCCCCGGCAGCCGGCAGGGCGTGCTCCGGGCCGGCCGCCCCTACAGCGAGCCGGCCGGCTTCGAGGCGCCGGCCAGCCTGCGGAGCTCCGCGACGTAGTCCCCGAGCGCCCAGACCGTCGCGAGCGCGACGGCGCCCAGGCTGATGATGAAGAAGGGAAGCCCCAGCGCGATGTGGACCACGCTCCAGTACTGGAGCGTGGTCACCACCTTGCCCGCGAACCGCGCGCGCAGGAAGCCGACCCACTCCGGACGCAGCGCCCAGATCGCCGCCGCGCCGATGCTGTTGACCACGTCGCGCGCGAGCAGCACGCCGAGAATCCAGACGGGGATGTCGTGCACGAACGTCAGCGTGACGAGCACCGTGACGATGAAGACGCGGTCGCACGCCGGATCGAGCACGGCGCCGAAGCGCGTCTCCTGCCCGAGCCGCTTGGCCGCCCAGCCGTCCAGCCAGTCGGAGACGCCGGCCGCACACAGGATCGCCACGGCGACCACCGGGTCGCTGGCGTAGCGCACGAAGGCGACCGCCATCACGAGCCGCGAGAGTGAGATCAGGTTCGGAATCATCGCTGGCCGGCCCCGGGCCTCGCTGAGAGAGGTGCTTCCGCGGGAAGCCCGCGGCGGCCCGCGCCAGCCGCCTCCGCGGGCTGCCCGGCACCGCCGCCGCGCGCGCCGCCGCTCTGAAGCCGATTCTACCGCTTCGTGCGGCGGCGACCGGAGAGCGTGAGTCCCGCGAGGCCGAGGTAGAGGAGCGCGGCCGTGGTGGGCTCGGGACCCCGGGGCTCTCAGCCACGTGGCCCGCCGCCAGACTCTACCACGGCTCGATTGGATGGAGCGGTGCGGTGTCAGCTACGGCGCCTTGTTGGGCGCTTGTCGAGCAGTTTCAGGCATTCGACTCAAGGGCGGATCGGACGACCGACGCAACCGACTCTGGGTTAATGCCGCGGGTTCTGCAGTACCGTGAGTCAAGCCATTCGACTAGAACTCATCTCAAAAATGGCGCAATAGGATGCAGATGCATCCGAGGTGCACGAACCCGAGGAAGTTCTCGGCGTGACGTTCGTGGCGTGTGATGAGGCGTCGGTAGTTCTGGAGCCAGGCAAAGAGGCGCTCGATCTTCCAGCGGCGCCGATAGCGGCGAAGGGGTCGTCCGTCTTGGGTCGGGGCGCGCTTTCGACCGTTGCGATGCGGCGAGATCATCTCGATCCCCCGTTCCCTCCACAGCCGTTCGTCGAGCCCATCACTGTCGTAGGCACGATCGCCGATCAGCCGGGCTGGCGCGTCTTCGAGGAAGCCGTTGTCGATCGTCTCGTCCACGAGGGTGACCTCATGTGGCGAAGCACTTGCGATCCCGGCGGCGATAGGAAGACCAGCGCGGTCTGAAATTGCCATGATCTTGGTCCCCTTCCCGCGCTTCGTCTTCCCGACGGCAGGCCCCCCTTTTTGGCCCCCGCGAAGGTGCCGTCGATGAAGGCCTCGGTGATGTCGATCCCGCCCCGGTCGTACAGATCCTTCGCTAGGGCGTGCAGGACACGCTTCAGCGTCCCATCCCGACACCACTGCTGGAAGTAACGATGACAGGTCTGATACGGCGGGTAGCGGTCGGGGAGATCCGCCCATTGCGCCC
>Ga0224512_10002668_pt1 | contig 16177 bp, 9 predicted proteins | sample SF_May12_sed_USG_4_FD_169103 | JGI IMG/M metagenome (GOLD analysis project Ga0224512, IMG submission 169103) | Sediment microbial communities from San Francisco Bay, California, United States - SF_May12_sed_USGS_13 | ecosystem: Environmental > Aquatic > Marine > Sediment | place: USA: California...
GCGTCCAGCCCCCAGTCAGCCACCATCAAGGGTGAACCGGCCAGCGAGGTCACGGTATCGACGATAGTCAGGCAGTCGTGCTTGCGGGCGATGTCGGCCAGGGTCCTGGCATCGGATATGGCACCGGTCGAGGTCTCGGCATGCACGAAGGCGAGGATCCTGGCATCCGGATTGGCCTTGAGCGCCTCCTCGACCTTGTTGATATCAACCGCCCGGCCCCATTCATCCTGCACCATGACGGCCGTGCCACCGGCGCGTTCGACATTCTCCTTCATGCGCCCGCCAAACACGCCGTTCTGACAGACCACCACCTTGTCGCCGGGCTCGACCAGGTTGACGAAACAGGTCTCCATGCCGGTTGATCCGGGGGCCGACACCGGCATGGTCAGCTGGTTGCGGGTCTGAAAGGCATAACGCAGCAGCTCCTTGATCTCTTCCATCATGCCCACGAACACCGGATCGAGGTGGCCGATGGTCGGGCGTGACATGGCCTCCAGGATACGCGGATTGACATCGGATGGGCCGGGACCCATCAGGGTGCGGACGGGAGGATGGAAGGACTGGATGCTCATGATATGCCTCGTGTACTTGATTTCTGGAAGTGGACGAAAAAAGCAAAGCGCGGAGTCTACCACGGGTTGCCGGGGCACCCTACTCCCCGGGGCCGGTTTCAGGGCCTCACAGGGGCGGTATTCAGCGGTACAGGAAGCAGCACACGCGGTGCTCGCCGCGCGCGGTTTCGCCCGGGTAGTGCTCGCGGCACTCGGGCATGACGCTCGGGCAGCGCGGGTGAAAATGGCAGCCGGACGGGGGATTTGCCGGGGATGGCATGTCTCCCTCCAGGCGGATGATTTCGCGGCGGCTGTCCGGCTCTACCTGGGGAATGGCCGAAATCAGGGCACGGGTATAGGGATGCAGGGGCCGTTCCAGCACCTCGGCCACCGGGCCCTCCTCGACGATCCGCCCCAGGTACATCACCGCCACGCGGTCGGCGAGGTAGGCCACCACCGAGAGGTTGTGGGTGATGAACAGGTAGGACAGGCCGAATTCATTCTGCAGCTGCTTCAACAGATTGAGGATCTGGGCCTGCACCGACACGTCCAGTGCGCTGGTGGGCTCATCGCAGACCACCAGGCGGGGATCCACGGCCAGGGCCCTGGCGATGCAGATACGCTGGCGCTGGCCGCCGGAGAACTCGTGCGGGTAGCGCTGCACGTGCTCCGGTGACAGGCCGACGTGCGCGAACAGTTCCTCGACGCGCCGCCGACGCGCCTGCCGGTTCTTGCCGATGCGCTGGGCGATCATGCCCTCCTCGACAATGTCACCCACCCGCATGCGCGGGTTCATGGAGGAATACGGGTCCTGGAAGATGAACTGGAAATCGCTGCGCCGGCGTCGCAGGCGCTCGCCCTTGAGCCCGGTGAGCTCGATCCCGTCAAAACGCACGCTGCCGGCGGTGGGTCGCAGCAGCTGCAGTATACCCATGCCGGCGGTGGTCTTGCCGCAGCCGGACTCGCCCACCAGCGCCTGGGTCCGGCCCCGGGGGATGCTCAGCGAGATGCCGTCAACGGCATACACATGACCCACGATGCGCTTGAATACCCCCTTGTGGATCGGGAAGTGGACTTGCAGGCCGCTGACATCGAGCAGGGTCTCACCGTTGTGATGGCCGGCGGCTGCATGCCGTTTTGCCGTTTCGGTGATGGTCGCCCGGGGCGGTGCAATCACGTTTTCGTCCGCCAGGTGACAGCGTACATGGTGATGATCGGTCTCGATATTCCATGATGGAGTGTGGGTATGGCAATAGTCCCAGGCCTGGTCACAGCGCTCCGCGAAGCGGCAGCCCTTGAATTCATGGTCCAGGGCCGGTACGAATCCCGGAATGGTGCGCAGGGCATGCTCGCGCTTGCCGACATCCGGCAGGGACTCGAACAGGCGCTGACTGTAGGGGTGCCGGGCGTCGGCGAAGAAGCGGTTGCGGCTGGCCTCCTCCACCAGCTGGCCGGCGTACATCACCGCGACCCGGTCCACCATGCCGGCCACGATACCGAGGTCGTGGGTGATCAGCATGATGGCCATGTGTGTCTCCTGCTGGATCTTCTGCAGCAGTTCGAGGACCTGGGCCTGGATGGTGACATCGAGGGCGGTGGTGGGCTCGTCGGCGATCAGCAGATCGGGCTCACCGGCCAGTGCGATGGCGATCATGACGCGCTGCTTCATGCCCCCGGAAAGCTGGTGCGGGTATTCGCCGTAGCGCCGCTGCACGTCGGGTATGCCGACGGCATCGAGCAGCTCGAGCACCCTTGCACGTGCGGCCCGCCCCTTCAGCTTGTGATGCTGGCGCAGGGTCTCCCCGATCTGGTCGCCGATACTCAGCACCGGGTTGAGCGAGGTCATGGGCTCCTGGAAGATCATGGCCACCCGGCGGCCGCGTATGCGTCGCATCTCGATCTCCGGCAGCGCCGTCAGGTCTTCGCCGTCGAGGTACACGTGACCGCCGGTGATACGACCGGCCGGCTGCGGCAGCAGCCGCAGGATGGAGAGCGCGGTCATCGACTTGCCGCAGCCGGATTCACCCAGCAACGCAAAGGTCTCGCCCCGGTTGATCTCGAAGCTGACCCCGTCGACAGGTCGAATGGCCCGCTCACCGTAACCGATGCGTACCGACAGATCCTGCAGTTTGATCAAGGGTTGTGACATTTCAGTTACTCAGACAATTAGAATATTCACCGCAATGGCGCAAAGGACGCAACGAAATACATAATCAAGAAAAAACATAAACGGCATTATTCCATTCAGTCCAAGCAATGCCCGTGAACCTACATGCATTATTGATTTGCCCTGCGTCCTGTATCTCTGCGGTTAATTTCAGATCTCTGCATATAAACAAGCATTCCAAGCTTTTTTGCATTCATATTTATTTTTCTTTGCGTCCTTTGCGTCTTTGCGGTTAATAATGTTGTCATTCAAATCAGCGCTGGCGCAGGCGTGGGTCGAAGGCGTCACGCACGGCGTCGGAAAACAGGTTCGCGGCCAGCACCAGGGTGAACATGAACAGGAACGCGGACAGCAGCGACCACCACACCACCGGTTCCCGCGCCATCTCCAGGCGCGCACTGTTGATCATGTTGCCCCAGCTGTTCATGGTCGGATCGACGCCGACACCCACGTAGGACAGTACCGCTTCCGCCAGCACCAGGCCGCTGAAATCGAGCACCACCGTGATCAGCACGATGTGCATGACATTGGGGAGGATGTGCTTGCCGATGACACTGGCATGGGAGACTCCCAGGGACACCGCTGCCTTGATGTATTCCGATTCGCGCAGCTTGAGCGACTCACCGCGCAGCAATCGGCAGAGCCCTGTCCAGCTGGTAATACCCAGAATAATACATAGAAATAACAGTCGGATATCCGCTCTTTCCAAGGCTGTTTCAAACTTTTCCGGGTGGTTGGCCACGTACACCTGCAGCATCAGGATGGCCGCGGCGATCAGCAGCACACCGGGGATGGAATTCAGGGTGGTGTAGATGTACTGGATCAGGTCGTCGATCCAGCCACGCGCATAGCCGGCGAGTATCCCCATCAGGATGGCAAACGGCAGCATCACCAGCGTCGTCAGCGTGCCGATCACCAGTCCGGTACGGATGCTTTTCAGGGTCTGGTAGAACACATCCTGACCGACCTTGTCGGTGCCGAAGACATGGTAGGCCGTGGACAGGTTGAGTGCCAGGCAGAACAGCAGTGCCAGCACACCCAGGGTCAGCAGGATGACCCGTAGCGGCATCCGGGTGCGCCCTGCCAGGATACTGCGGATGGCGTGGCCCAGGCTGCGGCGCGAGCGGCGTGCCAGCCAAACACCCAGCAATACCAGCAGCAGGCCGGTCAGCAGCAGCGCCTGCAGACAGGCCTTGGCAACGCGTACCCGGATATCGGGCGCAAAGTCGGCCTCGGGATCGGCCAGGTGACGCCCGCCCCAGGTCAGGCGCGGGTACTCGCGGGTCTGACTGCCGTCGGGATGCTGGATGGTCTCCCGGGTATACAGGTGCGTGGCGAAGGGCGAGGAATAGGTCTTTTCCGTGCGGGTATGCAGCGGCTCCAGCAGGTAGTCGAGCACGCTCAGGACCTCGACGCCGTAATGTACCTCCTCACCGGCACCGTTGTTTTCCAGTGGTTCACGGTAGTGCAGCGAGTCCAGCAGTCCGATCACCACGTAGACCAGCAGGATCACGATGGAGGCGGAGGCCAGGCGATTGCCCAGGACGTGACGCCAGGGGGTGCGCAGATGCGGTTTGCTGCGGGCGTAGAGGACAAAGGACAACACCACCGCCACCAGCAGGAACACCAGGGCATCGGTCCACAGGATGACGGGCATGATCATGACAGCCGCACCCGCGGATCGACCACAGTGTAGGCCATATCCACCAGTATCAGCCCGAGGATATAGAGTACCGAGCCGAGAAACACCATGGCGCGCACGATGGCGAAGTCCTGGCGATTGATGGCATCGATGGTGTAGCTGCCCAGGCCCGGGATGGCAAAAAACGATTCCAGCAGCAGGCTGCCCAGGAACAGCATCGGCAGCACCACCACCACCCCGGTGACGATGGGGATCATGGCATTCTTCAGCACATGGCGGAACAGTACCAGGGACTCCTTCAGCCCCTTGGCGCGCGCCGTGCGCACGAAGTCCTTGTTCGCCTCCTCCAGGAAGAACGAACGGTACATGCGCGAGCCGGCACCGATGCCGCTGACGGCACCGATCACCACGGGCAGCACCAGGAACTTGAAGGCATCCAGGCCGGTGTCATAGCCCGATATGGGCATCAGGCGCAGCAGCTTGCCCAGCAGGAACTGCCCGCCGATGATGTAGAACATCGCCGAGATGGACATCAGAACCACGCACAGGATGACCCCGGAGACATCCACATAGGTCCCCCGAAAGAAGGCCATGAGCATGGCAAAGGTGATATTGATCAGCAGACCGACCAGCAAGGTCGGTATGGCGATGGCCAGGCTGGGTTTCATACGCTGCAGGATGTCGTGACTGATATCGCGGCCGTCATCCGAGTGGCCGAAATCGAAGGCAAACAGCTTCACCGACTTTTCGAAAAAGATGGTGTGGGTCAGTTTCGCGCTGCCGCTGACGGCCTCGTTGTAGAGCAGCGGCTTGTCATAGCCGCGCTCGACCTTCCACTTGTCGATGGCCTCGGGCGTGACCCGCTTGACGCCCAGGTGCAGGCGCGCCATGTCGTCCGGTGAATTGACCACGAAAAACAGGTAAAAGGTGAGCAGGTTCACCCCGATCAGGATGGGGATGGCGTAGGCCACACGTCTGACGATATAGGCAAACATCAGTGCTCCGCCACGTAGGCCGGCCGGCGCTGCCGGTTGCGGTAGCTGAAGAAGGCCGGCAGCACCACCAGCAATACCAGGCCCAGCAACAGGGCAATCGGCCAGCGCACCGGCCGGTTCCAGGCGGCCTGCAGCCCGGCCCGTTGCCCGGGATCGATACGCCGGTACTTGAGTGCATTATTGGCCATCAGGTTGGGCTTCGCGTTCAGGTACCAGGCGTGTGCGAGACTGAACTGCTTGGGGTGGAAACCCCACAACCAGGGTGCGTCATGGCGCGCGATCCTCATCATGCGGTCGATGATCGCCTGGCGCTGCGGGCCGTTGTCCATGTTCTTCATCTGCACGAACAACTGGTCAAACTCCGCGTTGCGGTAGTTGGCGGCGTTCTCCCCGTTATGCTCGACCTTGCCCTGCGGACCGTAGAGCAGGAACAGAAAATTCTCCGGGTCGGGGTAGTCGGCATTCCAGCCCCACTGGAAGATCTGCGCCGTGCCCTTGAGCATCTTTTCCTGGAAACGGTTGTAGTCCGTGCCGCGCACCACCAGCTGGATGTCGAGTTTCGCAAACTGCTTGTGCAACCAGTCGAGACGCGCCTTGTCATCCGGGCCGGTGGCCGTGGTGTCGAAGTACAGCACCAGCGGCTTGCCGGTCTCGATGTCCCGGCCCTCCGGGTAACCGGCCTCGGCCAGCAGGCGCCGGGCCTCCTCGATGGGTTTGCGTACCGGTCCCCGCGGGCTTGTGTCGTAAACGTGGCTATTGATGCCGGCATCACCCTCCACGAAGCCGAAGATACCCGGCGGGATGACGCCCTGCGCCGGGATACCGCGGCCATTGAGGAAGATGGAAATGTATTCCTCGAAGTCGACGGCAATGGCGATGGCCCGGCGCAGCTTGCGGGCCTTTTCTCCGAGCCCGCCGACCACGGGGTCGAGCATATTGAAGCCGGTGTAATAGATCGAGGTGGAGACCGCGGTCCTGAGTTCGATCCCCTTTTCAAGCATGGCATCGGTGAGCGCCACCTCGCCCGAGGCGCCCACGCTGATGGCCTGGTCGAAACTGTCGGAGCTGATCCCGGAGGTGTCGTAATAACCCTGCAGGAACTTGTTCCAGTAGGGGATATCCTCCTTCTCGAGACTGTAGATCACCTTGTCGATAAACGGCAGCGGCTTGCCGGCGTCTGCCAGCAGGCCGGATTCGGCATCGCCCGGCTCACCCTCTGCCGGGTAGGTCTCGCCGTGGAAATTGGGATTGCGCACCATCACCATCTGGCGATTGGGATTGTTCACCGTGAGCATGTAGGGACCGGTGCCGACCGGGTACCAGTCCAGGGTGATATTACGCTCCTTCATCCCCGGCTGGCTGTGGAAGCGATCCGCCTCCCAGGGCACCGGGGAGAAGAACGGCATGGCCAGCCAGTACAGCAACTGCGGGTACTTGCCGTGGATGCGGATCCGGTAAGTATAGCGGTCGATAACCGTCACGCCTTCCAGCGGGTACTCGCGCAGGTCCAGGAAGCCCTGGTCCGGCATGGCGGACGCCGCCTGCTTCAGGGTGTCGACGTAGTCGGCGAGGCCGACAATGTAGTCACTCATCAGTCCCAGTATCGGTGAATGCAGGCGCGGGTGGGCCAGGCGCTTGATCTGGTAGACGTAATCGGCGGCGACCAGTTCCCGGCTGCCGGTTTCGGTGAAATCACCCAGGCTATAGATATCCTCCAGTGCCTGTTCATCGAGCGGGTAATAACGGTAGTTGCCCTGCGCGTCGCGCGCGAACGCCGGGTGCGGTTGATAGCGGATACCCGGCTGGATGTGGATGTCGTAGACGCTGTAGACAATGTCTTGTGCAGCGGCATCCGCGTCAATCCGCCTGCCCTCTGCATCGAGAAAGTAAGGTTCCGGTACCCCGGTGGCCGCCAGCGGGATCAGTTCATAAGGGCGCTTCAGGTAATGATACTGCAACGGTGGCTCGTAGATCTGTGCGGTAAAGGCCACCTCGTTGGAGCTGTAGGACTGCACCGGGTCGAGGTGGTTGGGGCGCTCCTGGAATGAGGTATAGAGGATATTCTCGCGCGCCTCGGCGGTCGGGTATGGCCGGTTCCAGGGTTCGTCGCTGCAGGCGCTGACGGCCAGCAGCGCCGCCAGCGGGAACACCCGCGACACTCGATTCAGCTGCGTGCGCAGGCCGTGAGGTCTTCCTGTCAGCGACACACCCGTCCCCTGTAGCGGCCGGGGCTGCCGGGATCTTCGCTCTGAATCATCTTTGGGATGCGATACGGCATGACGGGCCATTATATCGGGCGTCGTGCCGGCTTTCATACCCCGGTGCCGGCCTTTGAATACTTTCCGTAATCTGCGTTTTCCGGTACCTTAGCGACTTCATGTCCGGGGCCGGCGGCAACACCGGCAGGCGCTGGAAATCACCGCTACCGACAAGATATACAGGGAACCGCTATGGGATTCATGAGTGGCAAGCGCGCACTGATTGTTGGCCTGGCCAGCAACCGATCCATCGCCTGGGGTATCGCCCGGGCCATGCACCGGGAAGGCGCCGAGCTGGCCTTTACCTATCAGAACGAGAAACTGGGCAGCCGGGTCGTGAAGATGGCGGCTGAATGCGATTCAGACATCACACTGCCCTGCGATGTCAGTAGCGACGAGCAGATCGAGGCCGTGTTCGAGTCGCTGGGCAGGCACTGGGACGGCCTGGACATCATTGTGCACTCGGTGGCATTTGCCCCGGGCGGCCAGCTGGACGGCGATTACATCGACTGCGTGACCCGGGAAGGATTCAGCATCGCCCACGACATCAGTTCCTACAGCTTCACTGCGCTGGCCAAGGCCGGCCGCTCAATGATGGCGGGCCGCAACGGGGCGTTGCTGGCATTGAGTTACCTGGGCGCCGTGCAGACGGTGCCCAATTACAACGTCATGGGGGTCGCCAAGGCCAGCCTGGAGGCGAATATCCGTTACATGGCGGAAAGCCTGGGACCACACGGGATCCGGGTCAACGGCATCTCGGCCGGCCCGATACGCACCCTGGCCGCCTCGGGCATCAGCAACTTCCGCAAGATGCTGGACCAGTTTGCCAGAACCGCACCCCTGCGTCGTAACGTCACCATCGATGACGTCGGCAATGCCGCCGCCTTTTTGTGCTCGGACCTGGCCGCCGGGATTACCGGCGAAATCACCTACGTGGATGCCGGCTTCAATATCGTCGGCATGGGACCCATGGAGTAGCCGGCGGGGCTTCGGGAATATTCACCGCAGAGACATTCAGGACAAAGCAACACCGCAAAGCAGTCGTGCGTCTCTGCGGTAATTCAAGCATAAGCAAGATTCGCCGTCAGGCTTTTTGCAGTATCCCCTGCTCGCCTTCCAGGCGACCAATGATCACCGCGCCGCAGGAATCGCTGAAGATGTTCACGCTGGTGCGGCACATGTCCAGCACCCGGTCGACCGCCAGGATCAGGCCCACCGCCTCCACCGGCAACCCGATGGCGGTCAGGATGATGGTGATGGCCACCAGGCTGGCCGCGGGGATCCCCGCCACGCCGATCGAGGTCAGCAGGGCCACCAGCACCACGGTGAACTGTTCCGCAAATCCGAGATCCAGCCCGTAGGCCTGGGCAATGAACATCGCGGCAACACACTCGTACAGCGCGGTGCCATCCATGTTCACGGTTGCACCCAGCGGCAACACGAAACTGCTGGTGCGGTTGGAGACGCCGGCGCGCCGTTCCACGCAGTCCATGCTGACCGGCAGCGTGGCCGAGGACGAGGCGGTCGAGAACGCGGTCAACAGGGCCGGGGCCATGGCCTGGTAGTGGCGCAGCGGATTGACCCGGCCGATGAACCAGAGCAGCAGCGGCAATACCACCAGGAAATGCACGCCGAGTGCGGCCAGCACCGTCAGGAAAAAGGCCAGCAGGGGGGCAAAGGCTGCAAATCCGGTGGAGGCCACCACCTTGGCCACCAGCGCAAACACCCCGATCGGGGCAAACAGCATCACCCACTCGGTTATCTGCATCATGACGGCGAACACCCCCTGCCAGAAGTCCTGCATCGGTTTGGCCAGGCTGCCGTCAATGCGGGTCATGAAAAAACCGAACAGCAGGCTGAAAAAGATCAGTCCCAGCATCTGTCCCTCGGCCGCGGCGGCAACGATATTGGTGGGCACCATGCGCAGGAAAATCTCGACCACGTCACCCACACCCCGCCCCTCTACCCGGGCCGCTATGTCGGCACCGTCATCGGAGAGTGCAATGATCTCGCGGGCCGGCTCCCCGTCCACGATCCCCGGCGAGACCAGGTTGACCAGGAACAGGCCGACCAGGATCGCGAACAGGCTGGTGGTCATGTAGTACAGCAAGGTCTTGCCGCCCAGGCGGCCCATGGCGCCACTGGCGCCGACCCCGGCAATGCCGGTAATGATGGAGGAAACAATCAGGGGGACGATCAGCATCTTCAGGGCATTGAGAAACAGGGTGCCCAGGAAGTCGTAGATGTCGTAGAAACGCAGCCCGTACAGGCTGGTGTCCATGCCGGTGAGCTGACCTGCCAGGACAGCGAGTACCAGGGCAATGAGGATTTGCCAGTGGAGTTTCAGGTCAGTACATCCCTGTTGACTAAGGAATCGGACCGGTAGGGCTAGTTCGACTGGTCGTGAATCACGATCTTTGCCTTGCTGCGCAGGTCATCCAGCAGTGCGGCCATCTCTGCGACCCCCTGGATGCGGCTGAGTTCGCGGCTGGCCTGTTCGCGTTCGGCATCCGTCAGGGCCGACAGATCACCGTCCCTGATCTCCTCCAGGGCGAGCAGCACGTAATCGCCCGAACCCAGTGCAAGGCCTGTGACCGAGGCCTGTCCGCCGCCGGGCGGTTCCATCAGGAAGGCTTCCTGGACCAGCGTCCGTTCGGGTTGGACGGCACGCCGGTCGATAAGTCCGGAATCCTGCAATTCCAGTGACTCGGCCGCTGCGATCTCGTCCAGCGGGGTACCGGACTTGAGGCTCGCCAGCAGGTCCTCGCCGCGTGTCCGGGCCAGGGTGCGTGCCTTTTCATCATGGACCTTTGCCCTGACTTCGTCCCTGATGCTGTCAAGCGGTACGGCCGCTGCGCGCTCGTGATCCAGGACACGCAGGACAAGCAGGTGATCATCAGCCACCTCGACCGGCTCACTGTTGTTGCCGTTGTTCAGGACATCTTCCGTAAATGCCGCGGCAATGACGTCGGCATGCTCGCCGATACCCGTGCCACCCTCGCGGGTCAGCCACTCGCTGGTCTTGATCTCCATATCCAGTGCCTGCGCAGCCCCTTCCAGGGTATCGGGCTGTTCGAATGCAAGGTTGGACAACTGCTCGGACAGGTCATAGAGACGGTCACTGCGCTGCCCGGCGAGCAGTTCCTCGACCAGTTCATCACGGACCTCGGCGAATGGCTTGACGACTTCCGGCTTGATGTCGGTTACCTCGATTATGTGGAATCCAAAGGCCGAACGCACGATTTCGCTGCGCTCGCCCTTCTCCAGGCCGAAGGCCACCGACTCGAATTCGGGCACCATCATACCCTTGCCGAAAAAGCCCAGGTCACCGCCATTGGCTGCCGAACCCGGGTCATCGGACAATTCCGCGGCCAGTGCCTCGAAAGATTCCCCGCTCGCCAGGCGTTCCAGCGCCGTTGCTGCCCTCGCACGCGCCGCTTCGATGGTCTCATCATCGGCATCCCCTGCGACCTGAATCAGGATATGACGTGCCCGGCGCTCCTCCTCGGTCACGTAGCGTTCGGACTGCTCCTGGTAGAGCGCCTGCAGATCCGCTTCATCCACATCGCCGATGACCTCGAGTTCGTCCGCCTTCAGTTCCAGATACTGCACCCGGATACGCTCGGGGGTCATGAATTCGGTGCCGTGTGCCTCGTAGTACTGCTGTACTTCCTCGTCGCTCGGCTGCACCTGGTCCTGGTAACGTGCCAGCGGCAATTTGAGATAGCGGAAGTGTCGTTGCTGGCCTTGCAAGCGGTAGACCGCGTCCAGCATGGCGGGGGTGGCCTGCGCTGTTTGCACAATGCCGTTCGTTATCTGCTTGGTGGTAAGCTCGCGTGACAAACGCCACTCGAACTCTCCAGGGCTCATGCCCTGCAGGCGCAGGGCCGTTTCGTATTTCTGTTTCGAGAAAACCCCTTCATCCTTGAAGGCATCGACTGAATCGATCTGGGCCGCGACCAGTTGCTTGCTGACCAGGAATCCCTCGGCCTCGGCTTCCTGCAGCAGCAGCTGTTCACGAATAAGCTGCTCGAGCGCGTTCTTCTTCAGCGCAGCTTCATCGATACGCGCCGGGTCGTAGGCCTCGCCCATCAGGCTCTGCATGCGCGAGCGCAACAGCTGGTAGGTCCGCTGGTGCTCGCCCAGCGAAACATCGACATCATTGACCGTCACCGCATAGGTGCGTGAATCGGCCTGGAAATACCAGTTCAGTCCGAAAAAGCTGAAGGCAATGGCCAGCAGGCCCAGCAGGACCCAGCCGACAATGCCCATCACGCGTTCACGTATCGCCAGTAACATAGTTCAATCTCTCGGGATAATGTCAGGGTCTGTGCAGACCACATAATAAAAAGAAAGGGCACCATGAGGGGCGCCCTTTCAGTTTGCCTATTGGCGGAGTGGACGGGACTCGAACCCGCGACCCCCGGCGTGACAGGCCGGTATTCTAACCAGCTGAACTACCACTCCATGTCCTTGGTGGGTGCTGAGGGGATCGAACCCCCGACATTCGCCTTGTAAGGGCGACGCTCTCCCAGCTGAGCTAAGCACCCGAAGGCGCGCTAGTTTACGGCATCCTTGAGGGCTTTTCCAGCCTTGAATCCCGGTGATTTCGACGCCTTGATCTGAATTGTTTCACCCGTCTGGGGATTGCGCCCGGCCCGGGCTGCGCGGTCCCTGACCGAGAAGGTCCCGAATCCGACGAGCGTCACCTGATCTCCCTTGCTCAAGGCACTGGTGATGGTATCAAGAACCGCGTCGGTGGCCCTGGTTGCGTCCGCCTTGGACAGATCGGTCTCACTCGCTACGGCATCAATTAATTCAGATTTATTCATATGGTATCCCCAAAATTGGTTTTATGATGAAACGAAATGGTATGACAGGAAATCAGTACCCGTAAATTCTGTTATCCGTCCCCCACTGCCGTCAGGCAGGGGGTATTAAAGCATAGAAATCCCGCGCATAAAAACCCGCCGGGGCAACTGTAGCAGCTGCCCCGGCATATTTATTTACCGGACTGGTGAAAGTCAATGCGCCGTAATGGGTTTCTGCTTGACCTCGCCCTTGTCCTTGGCTTTGGCCTTGGCTTTTGTTGCCTGTCCCTTGCCCTCCTCTGCCAGCGGCACCGGCTGATGCTGCAAGGCAACCTGCAGGACCTCATCGATCCACCGTACCGGGCGGATGTCCAGTTTGTCCTTGACATTCTTCGGAATATCAGCGAGATCCTTGCGGTTTTCTTCCGGGATCAGGACGATGGAGATTCCGCCGCGGTGGGCTGCCAGCAATTTCTCCTTGAGACCGCCGATCGGCAACACCTCGCCGCGCAGGGTGATCTCTCCGGTCATAGCCACATCGGCCCGCACCGGGATATCGGTCAGGGCAGATACCAGCGCCGTGCACATCCCGACACCCGCACTGGGGCCGTCCTTGGGCGTGGCACCCTCAGGCACGTGGATGTGGATATCATATTTCTGGTAGAACTCGGGATCGATACCCAGCATCGCGGAGCGACTGCGCACCACGGTGGTCGCCGCCTGAATTGACTCCTGCATGACCTCACCAAGCTGTCCGGTGTGTATCATCTTGCCCTTGCCCGGGACAATGGTCGACTCGATGGTCAGCAACTCGCCCCCGACTTCCGTCCAGGCAAGTCCGGTGACCTGTCCTACCTGGTCATGCTCCTCGGCCAGGCCATAACGGAATCGCCTGACCCCAAGGTACTTGTCGATATTCCTCGGCGTAACGGAGATCTTCTTGCCACGTTCCTTGAGTACCAGCTCCTTGACCACCTTGCGGCAGATCTTGGAGATTTCACGCTCCAGGTTGCGTACCCCGGCCTCGCGCGTGTAGTAGCGGACAATATCGCGGATAGCATTTTCGCTGACCGAGATCTCGTCCTCCCTGAGGCCGTTGTTCTTTATCTGCTTGATCAGCAGATAGCGCATGGCAATATTGATCTTCTCGTCCTCGGTATAACCCGGAATCCGGATGACCTCCATGCGGTCGAGCAACGGGCCCGGGATATTCATGGTGTTTGCCGTGGCAACGAACATCACGTCGGACAGGTCGAAATCGACCTCCAGGTAGTGATCATTGAAGGAGTTGTTCTGCTCGGGATCGAGCACCTCGAGCAATGCCGAGGATGGATCACCGCGGAAGTCCATCGACATCTTGTCGAGCTCGTCCAGCAGGAACAGTGGGTTGCGCACCGCTACCTTGGAGAGGTTCTGGACGATCTTGCCCGGCAACGAACCGATATAGGTACGGCGGTGACCACGGATCTCAGCCTCGTCACGCACACCACCCAGAGACATGCGTGTGAACTTGCGGTTGGTGGCACGGGCAATGGAGCGTCCCAGCGAGGTCTTGCCGACACCGGGCGGCCCGACCAGGCACAGGATCGGCCCCTTGAGCTTCTTGACGCGCTGCTGCACCGCCAGGTACTCGAGAATCCGCTCCTTGACCTTTTCCAGCCCGTAGTGGTCCTCTTCCAGGACAGCCTCGGCCGCCGACAGGTCGTGGCGTATCTTGGAGCGCTTTTTCCACGGCACCCCGACCAGCCAGTCAATGTAGTTCCTGACTACGGTTGCCTCGGCCGACATCGGCGACATCATTTTCAGTTTGTTGAGTTCAGAGTTCGCCTTTTCCCTGGCCTCTTTGCTCATGCCGGCCTTTTCGATCTTCTGTTGCAGTTCCTCCAGTTCACTGGGCGCATCTTCCATCTCGCCCAGTTCCTTCTGGATGGCCTTCATTTGTTCGTTCAGATAGTACTCTCGCTGGCTCTTCTCCATCTGCTGCTTGACGCGGCCGCGGATCCGCTTCTCGATCTGCATGATGTCGATTTCGCCCTCGATCAGCCCGATAAGACGCTCGAGACGCTCGTGGCTGTTCTCAATTTCGAGGATCTTCTGCTTCTCTTCAATCTTGAGCGACATGTGCGCGGCGATGGTATCCGCCAGTCGCCCGGGTTCGTCTATGCCCGACAATGACGTGAGAATCTCGGGGGGTACTTTCTTGTTGAGTTTCACATACTGCTCGAAAATGGCCAGCAGGGAACGGGTCATTACCTCGAGTTCCTTTTCCTCATCCCGGTCGTCCGGCTCCACCAATTCGACATGGGCGGTGAAAAAGGCATCCGTGGTCTCCAGGGACGTGATACGCGCCCGTTCGGCACCTTCCACCAGCACCTTGACTGTCCCGTCCGGCAACTTCAGCAACTGCAGGATAGTGGACAGCGTACCAATCTCATGGATGTCCTCTGCAGAGGGATCATCTATTTCGGCATTCTTTTGTGCCACCAGAAGGATCTTCTTGTCCTCCTGCATGGCCGTATCCAGGGCATTTATTGATTTCTCACGTCCCACAAACAGCGGAATGACCATGTGCGGGTAGACGACAACATCCCGTAAAGGCAAGACGGGTATGGCGCTCGTGGTTTGATCTGTCATATCGGTATCCATCCATTCCTTAGTGATGTTGTGTTACCGGGTCGTCGGCGGCAAACCGCCGGAATATCGTCATACGACCCCGGTGCCCTGCCTGTCGGAACGTTCATTACCCTGTGTCATATCCATCAGACACCAATATGGGGTCGCATCTGCGCCACTTCAACCATATTTTTTTGACAGGCATTAATAAAGAGGCAAGGAGCATGCCAGCCATGTCGACCAGGCAAATAATATTGCAACTATTTGATAATAAATGGAAAGATTCAAACTATTCCGAGGCGGCGAGCGGCTCGGAAGCGTCAAAAATCATGTACGGTGTGGAATTTCCCAGGATAACGCCCTCGTCAATGACTACCTTCAGAACGTTTTCCATGGAAGGAAGATCATACATGGTGTCGAGCAGGATCTGCTCGAGGATGGTACGCAGACCGCGTGCGCCGGTCTTGCGATCCATGGCCTTGCGCGCCACGGCTCGCAGGGCTTCTTCACGGAATTCGATTTCACAGCCCTCCATTTCAAACAGCTTCTCGTACTGCTTGGTCAGGGCATTCTTGGGCTCGGTCAGGATCTGGACCAGTGCGTCTTCGTCGAGTTCCTCCAGGGTCGCCACCACCGGCAAACGGCCGACAAATTCAGGGATCAGGCCGTACTTGATGAGGTCCTCGGGTTCCACATCGTAGAGTATCTCACCGAGATTTATTTCCTCGTCCTTGCTCTTGACCTCGGCGGCAAAACCGATGCCACCCGTTTCGGAGCGACTGCGAATGATTTTTTCGAGACCGGCAAAGGCACCGCCCACAATAAACAGTATGTTCGAGGTATCCACCTGCAGGAATTCCTGTTGCGGATGTTTGCGTCCGCCCTGCGGCGGCACCGACGCGACCGTGCCCTCGATCAGCTTCAGTAACGCCTGCTGTACGCCTTCACCGGAGACATCCCGGGTAATCGAAGGGTTGTCCGACTTGCGCGAGATCTTGTCAATCTCGTCGATGTAGACGATACCCGTCTGGGCCTTGTCGACATCGTAGTCACACTTCTGCAGGAGTTTCTGGATAATGTTCTCGACATCCTCACCGACATAACCGGCCTCTGTCAGCGTGGTGGCATCGGCGATAGTGA